>OGGQ01004827.1_pt1 | contig 10532 bp, 10 predicted proteins | sample 1571191 | NCBI WGS metagenome assembly OGGQ01 (sample SAMEA2582061, study PRJEB24529) | metagenome | biome: Human gut stool | place: China | collected 2011
CCCGCAGCAGACGGGCGGCAGTGCTGTACTCCTGGCTGGCCAGCCCCAGCAGCAGGTGTTCGCTGCCCACATAGCTGTGGCCAAGGCGGGCGGCATTTTCCTGGGCCAGGCGAATGGCTCCCAGAGCGGTGGATGTGAAGCGGCTGTCGGACATAGCAATTGTTCCTCCCTACATCAATCTTCTGTTAATGATTCCCCCTTTTGAAAAATTTAGCATTGCATTTTTGAAAAGTTGTGTTAGAATGAATGTACATTCTAAGGGAGGTGTACTTATCATGGCTTATGTTATCGGTGATGCCTGCATCAGCTGTGGTTCCTGCGCGGACTCTTGCCCCGTGGGCGCGATTTCTCAGGGCGACGACCACTATGTGATTGATGCTGGTGCTTGCCTGGACTGCGGTTCCTGCGCTGGCAACTGCCCCGTGGGCGCCATTTCCGAGGGCTAATGTCAAAAAAGCGGCGCCGGGTTTTCCCGGCGTTGTTTTTTATACTCCTTAATCTAATTTTAAAAATTATATTTGGTCATTTTTCATATTGATATTTTCTATTGTTGTGGATATACTGATAGTGCAAAGAATTGTTCCCCTGGAAAGGAGTGTCCGCAATGCGTTCTGATGTACTCGCCGCTCAATCCCCACTGTTTGAACCCAGGCCCCGGCGCCGCCGGGAGGTGCGGGATCCCTATGACGGCCTGCGGCCCTGGTCGGCCATTACCCATGGAGCTGGCGCGCTACTGGCCATCGTCGGCACTGCTGCGCTGCTGATGCGGGCGGTGCAGTTGGGACATCCAGCTGACCTTCTGCCCTTCCTGATTTACGGGCTGTCCATGATTGGGCTGTATACCGCCAGTACTTTGTACCACTGCTTGAATGTATCGGTCCCGGGGCGCATTGCCCTGCGCAAATATGACCACTGCTCCATCTATCTGCTCATTGCCGGCAGCTATACCCCCATCTGCCTCACCGCCCTGCGCCACAGCGGCGGGCCCATTCTGCTCAGCTGCATCTGGACACTGGCTGCCGCGGGGCTGGTACTCACCATAGCAAAGCTGGGTATCCCGCGCTGGCTTACCAGTACTATCTATCTCATTATGGGCTGGCTGGCCATTTTCGCCATCGTTCCCCTCTACCGCGCACTGCCCACAGCCGGTTTTGTCTGGCTTCTGGCGGGTGGACTGGCCTATACCGCGGGCGGCGTGCTCTACGCGGTCAAATGGCCCGGCCGGAACAATCCCCGGTTTGGCTGCCATGAAATTTTTCACCTGTTCATTCTTCTGGGCAGTATATTCCACTTCATTCTCATGTATGATGTCATTGTAACGCTGTAAAACCGCTCAAAAAAAGACGCATCCTTTTCAAAGGATGCGTCTTTTTGGTGTTAAGCAGCTTTCTGCTGCACCCGCGTCTTCAGCGGAAGAATTTCCTTGCGATAGACCCGGCGCAAAAACAGCATACACAGGGCCACCGAGGCCAATTCGGCAATGGGGAAGGCCCACCACACAGCCTGGAGTTCAAACAGGCGGGAGAGCAGGAAGGCCACTGGCAGCAGTACCATCAGCTGCCGGACCACCGAGACCAGCAGGGAGAGCACTCCGTGCCCCAAGGCCTGGAACACAGAGGAGCTAACCACGCAGAAGCCGGCAAAGAGAAAGCTGTACGAGATGGTACGCAGGGCGGGCACGCCGATGGTAAGCATGTCCCCTGTGGTCTCACCCTCCGCCATAAACATAGACAGGAACACATGGGGGATGAGCTGGAAGGCCAGCAGGCCCAGAAGCATAATACCCACCGCGTACATAACGCTCAGCCGAATGGTCTTGGAAATGCGGTCCGGACGGCCGGCTCCATAGTTGTACGCCACAATGGGCACCATGCCATTGTTCAGGCCAAAGACCGGCATAAAGATAAAGGACTGAAGCTTGAAATACACTCCAAACACTGCAGTGGCAGTGGATGTAAAGGCCAACAAAATCTGGTTCATTCCGAACACCATAATCGACCCGATAGACTGCATGGCGATGGAGGGCACACCCACACTGTAAATGCTCCGGATAATAGCCCCGTTGGGTCGGAAACCCCGGATCTTCAGCTGTACATCGGGATTATGGCGCAGGTTAAAGTAGACAGACAGGCAGGCTCCGCAAATCTGGCCGATGACCGTGGCCAGAGCGGCACCGGCCACCTCCATTCTGGGGAAGCCGAACAGCCCGAAAATCATAATCGGGTCCAGAATAATATTGATAATGGCCCCCACCGCCTGGGTAATCATAGTGAGGAAGGTCCGGCCGGTGGCCTGAAGAATGCGGTCCAGCGTGACGCCGGCAAACATGCCTACACTTACGCCGCAGACAATGGTCAAATAATCTTCCCCATAATCCACAATCCGGGTAATGTCGGTCTGAATGGTATAGAACAGGCGGGAACAGGTAAAGCCCAGCACCGTAAAGACCAGACAGCTGAGCAGGGCCAAAAACAGGCCGTTGACCGCCGCCTGGTTTGCCTTTTTCCGGTCCTTCTGCCCCAGACTCCGGGAGAGCAGGGCATTGATGCCCACGCCGGTGCCCACGCCCACGGAAATCATCAGATTCTGGACCGGGAACGCCAGGGAAACGGCATTCAAAGCGTCCTCACTGAGCTTGGCCACAAATACGCTGTCCACTACGTTATAGAGAGCCTGCACCAGCATGGAGATAACCATCGGCACGGCCATATTCAGCAGCAGACGATTGACGGGCATTACACCCATTTTGTTCTCATTGGCAGGTGTTTCCACCATAATCTCCTCCCAACATTCCTCTCTTTTCGCACAGGAGTAAATTATAGTGGAATCAATTTTTAATGTCAACGCTCCCACGTGTAAAAAACCGCTTTTTTCCGCATTGTTCAAAATTTTGGCCGGAACTGCACTCACTGGCTGCAATTCCGGCCAAATCCTATTCTATCTGCGCCAGTCCGGCAGGTACCGAACAGGCCCCCGCCGCCCAGATCTCCCCGCTCTCCAGAGACATCACCGACACCTCAAAAGCGGTACGTGATTCCTGCCTGCCCTCCACCACCTTTGTGTACCCCCTGCTCTGCAATCGCCCGGACAGGTGCAGGCGGTCCCCTACTCCCATGGCGCCGCACCGCCGGGCCAGGCTGCCCCAGGTGATGCAGGGCAGGTAATCCGCCCGCCCATACCGGCGATTGACCGCCAAAATCATATCACATATGGTCCGCCCCAGAGGCGTTACCCGCAGGCTGGGCTCTTTGCACAACGTCCCAGACAGCTCCAGCCGGTTCTCATCCTCCCCCGGCTCCTGCCGGAGTTCCCGGGCGAAGACATTGATCACCAGCCGGCTGCCTGTTCCACTGCGGTTGTTGAAGGTCCGCACTTCTCCCTGTACGGTCACCTCCTCCCCCGCATCCAGGCCAGGACACTGCTCCAGCAGCGTCCGGGGTGCCACCACATACACCCGGTCCTCCGCTCCGGACAGGCGGGAGACACACAGGGGAAAGCGGTAAAACTCCACATCGTGGTTCACGTGGGAAAATACAGGGCTCTCCTCAAGCCGGCCGTGCAGGCGGATTCGGTTGAGGTCGGCGGAGCTTTGTCTCATGGAATATCACACTCCCAAATCGTTGGTTCCTCCCATATATATGTTCCAACCCTTTGGGATATGCCCCTCCCCAACCGCAAAAAGAAGGGCGCCCTCCCCATACGGGAAGGCGCCCTTTAAGCAATTCTTTCTTCTCTATCTCACAATCTCAGCGCCGGCCAAAGCCGCCGCCCCGGCCGCCGTCGAAGCCTCCGCCGCCGCGGCTGCCGCCAAAACCTCCGCCCCGGCTGAAGCCTCCGCCACCACGGCTGCCGCCAAAGCCACCGCCGCGGCTGCCGCCGGAGAAGCCTCCACCACCGCGGCTGCCGCCGAAGCTGCCGCCCCGGCCCGGTCCGCTGAAGCCGGAGAATCCGCCGCCCGGACGGGAGGAGTGGCTCCCCCCTCCCGGGCCTCCAAACCCGCCGAAGCCACCCGGACCTCTGGGCGGGGGAGGAGGCGGCCGATGCCAGCGCCGCCGGTACCAGCCGTAGCCCGGCCCGTGCCAAAACAGGATCGGCCGGAACACCACCGGCGGGTTGATCACGCCGTAATAGCGCTGCCGGTAGGTGGCATAGCGCAGGTTGTCAACCACTGTGGCAATGACCAGCAGGATGATCACCAGCAGGACAATCCCGTAAATTGTGGAGCCGGTGTCATAGCCGTACCCATAGCTGCCGTTGTCCAGATAGCCCCTTCCATACTGGTCCACATAATACTGGTTCAGTTCCTGGAACAGCTTCAGAATACCAGCGGCATACTCCTTGTTTGCCACTCCGTCATAGAGGTAGGTATTCATATAGGAGTTAATTTGGCTGTCCGTAAGGGGATAGTTGTCGCCGGGGAGGAAGTACGCGCTGTCGGTGCCTGTCTCGATGACCAGCACGGCATCTGCCGCTGCCAGCTCCCAACTCATGGCCCGCTCATAGGCGTAGTCCCCCAAATCGCCGGACACAGTGGGCACCACCGCCACCGCCACCAGGCTGTCATAGCGCTCCAGCCAATTGGCGTTATAGAGGTTGATCTGATGCTCCTCCTCCTGGGACAGCACGTCCGCCTCGTCCAGCAAAAAGCCCTCGCTGCGGCTGGTGGACAAGCTGGTATCCAGCCCCACGGAGGAAGGGCTGTTGGGCACAGTCTCCGTCCGATTCAGACCAATAAACACCGCCCCGGCTACCATCGCCAGGGTAATGACCACCGCAACCCAGGTTTTTTGAAAAAATTTCATGTCCGGTTCCTTTCTTCGCTGCACATTCTCCGCGCTTTGGTTCCCGCTCTGTTATCCACGGAGCTCCAGCAGCTTCTGCTTCAGCTCGCCCTCGATACGGCCCAGCTCAGCCTCGGCCTCCCGGCGCTTCTGGGCGCCCTCGGTCTGGATCTTCATCACCTCATCCAGTGTGGAGATCAGCTGCTCATTGGTGTGCTGGAGCGTCTGAATGTCCACCACACTGCGCTCGGCCTCCCGGGCAGTCTCAATGGTACCCATCTTCAGCATCTCTGCGTTCTTCTTCAGCAGGTCATTGGTCATGTTGGTCACTGCCGACTGGGCCGCTGTGGCCTGACGGCCGTGCTCCAGACCCAGGGCCAGCACCATCTGGCTTTTCCACAGGGGGATGGTGTTTACCAGCGAGGACTGGATCTTCTCCAGCATCTGGGTGTCGTTGTTCTGCAGCAGGCGGGTCTGGGGTCCCATCTGGACGGAGATCATCCGCGTCAGCTCCAGGTCGTGGAGCTTCTTCTCAAAGCGGGTGCACAGGTTGGCAAAGTCGTTGTAGGCCTGGGCGTCTTCCTGGGCGCCGGTCTGGGCAGCCTTCTTCTTCAGCTCCTCCAGATCGTGGCTGCGCAGGTACTCCAACCGCTTTTTGCCCGCGATGATATACATGGTCAGTTCTTTATAGTATTTGGTGTTCAGGTCGTACATCTGGTCGAACATGGCAATGTCCTTCATGAGGACAATCTGGTGGTTCTCCAGTACCTTCACAATCTTGTTTACATTTGTCTCCGCTTTGGAGTAGCTGGCCTTCAGCGCCTCCAGCTCGTCCTTCTTTTTCTGGAAGAATCCGAAGATGCCCCCCTTCTTCTCCTCACCCTGGCCAAAGTTCTTCAGCTCCACCACCAGGGAGGACAGGGCCTCGCCCACCTCGCCCAGGTCCTTGGTCTTCACGTTGTTCAGGGCATTCTCCGAGAACGCGGCGATGTTCTTCTGGGCCGCCGCACCGTACTGGAGCACCATATTGGAGTCGGTGATGTCAATCTTCTGGGCAAAGTCGTCCACCATCTTCCGCTCCGACTCGCTGAGCATGGACTCGTCCAGCTTTACCGCGTTGGCGTCCCGCTGCTGCTGAACTGCCTCCGCCTGGGCCTGGGCCGTGTCCGCGGCGGGCTCCAGAGTGAGAGAGGGGGCCTCGGGGGCAGCAGGGGCCTGGGCCGCGGCCGCGGTATCCGGGGTAAGGGTTAACTCTGGGGTCAGATTCCGTTCATCGCTCATGTGGATTTCCTCCTAAATTGTTGTTGTAATCCGTTTTTTTCTTATTGTAAGTCAGATAGCGGTACCATTGCAGCATACAGCAGACAGTCTGAACCAGCACCAGGACAATCACATATCCCATACTGACCGGGTCCAGACTATGCCCGGCATAGAGGAAGAAGCTCAGCTGAATGGCCAGCACGATTGTCCACATCACAGCGCCTGCCAAGCACTCGCCCCGGCCCACCCGGTCCTGATATCGGATCATGCCCGTCCTCCTTACAGCTCCAGGTTCACGCCGCCATCCTTCTCCCCGCTTCCGCCCAGGTTCATTCCGCCCAGCCCCTCCCGGGCCAGCAGGTTTTCCATGACGGTGATATCAGTGGAGATATCCAGGGCCTCCTCCCCAAACAGGGCGTCCAGCTGCTTGTCAAAGGCCTGAACAATGGTGTCCATCATCTTCTCCACCTTGCCCTTGGTGGTGTCGATGTTGCTGCCGGAGATGCCCACGGCATCCATCCGGTCATAGGCATTGAGAATTTTCAGGGTGGTGGGCAGGTAGTAGTCCAGGAAGCGCCGGATCTGGGGCAGCTTCTTGGGCTGGGCCACCACCTGGTCAATGATCTTGCCCGTAACCTCCTCCAGATGGTCGATCTGGTCCGAGATCGTCTCATCCTCAATGCTGTCGTTGAGCCGGCGCATCTCACTCAGGGCCCGCTCCCGCTCCTTTAACAGAGCGTCAATCTCCGGGTTGCCAGTGGATTTGGGCTCCTCCTTCTTTTTCGGTTCCTCTTTCTTCTCCTCCGGCTTTTCTTCCCCGGGCATGGCGTAGACCTTGTCGGGGAAAATGGCCTTCCCCACCACAAAAACCACGGCGCATACCGCCGCGCACAGGGCATAGTGGACCGGACGGCGGAGTGGGAAGACCAGTGCATAGATCAGGCTGGTCACGCCCACAAGGTAGATAGGGAGTACGGAGCGCTTTACATGCTTTGCCATAACAAACCTCCACGGCTCACGGCTCTTCCATGCCGCGGCAAACATCGCGCCGGGCGCTGGGTGTTTTTCTTATGAAAGCATTATATCCTTCCCCAAGAGGGGTGTCAAGTTGTGCACTTGTGTCCAATTGCGCTTGAAATCTGAATTTAGTCGCGTTACAATAGCTACGACTGTTGTCAAAGTTTGATCTTTTTTGTCCCCGTTCCATGGCCGTTGGATGCTGCTGCAATACTCGGGGCATTTTTTATGCCCATTTATAAAAAAGGAGCTGTGATTCTTATGCCCGACCTGCTGCTGCCTGCCCCTCAAACAGGTGAAGCGGTTCCCTCCCCTCTGGCCCGAATCCGACAGGTTCGGGCGCTGGTGCTGCTGGGGTGGCTGAGCGTCCCCTTTTTCCCCCTGTTTTGTCTGTTTATTATGGACTACATGAACTTCGGCGGCCATCTGACCATCCAGTTCACTTTCTGGGAGCGGCACCCCGGCTCGGCCCTGTTTGAAACTGTGGTTGTGCTGCTGCTGTTTTCCGTGCTCACCCTCATACTCCGGCGGCTGTGGATCTCCGGATTGATCTTCGGCCTTGTGTCCCTGCTTGCCGCCTACGTCAATTACACCAAGGCCGCCCTCAACGGCGACCACCTGTACCCCCAGGACCTGGCCATGGTCACCCAGGCCAAGGAGCTGACCTCCTTCATCAGCGGAGACACCCCCATCTATTTCTGGCTGGGTGCTGTTGCGGTGCTGCTGTGGATAGGCTGGTTCTGGCTGTTCCGCATCGCCCTGCCCCGCCCCTTCTTCTGGCGCTGGTCCACCGCCGCCCTGGTGGTTCTGGCGGTCTATCTGTCTGTCAACAGCACCACCAAGACCGAGGGCGTGCTCAACCGCTTTGGCATGTCCACCATTGACTCCGCCCTGCAAAGCTCCAATTATGCCGCCAACGGCTTTGTCGGTGCCTTTACCATCAACGTGCTCAGCCTTCAGATTCAGCCCCCGGCCCAGTACAGCGAGGCCACCATCCGCTCCATCCTGGATTCCTACCAGGCAGTGCCCGCTGACCCTGACGCGGAACCCTTTGATGTGGTGGTGGTGCTCAGCGAGAGCTTCTTTGACCCCCGTATCCTGCCCGGCGTCTCCTTCTCGGAAAATCCTCTGGACAACTACGACCGGCTGCTCACTGACCCCAACTGTTACAGCGGCCTTATCTACACCACCGCCCTGGGCGGCGGTACGGTGCGCCCGGAGTTTGCCCTGCTCACCGGCCTGACCACCGACTACATGCCGGATGTGACCACGCCCTACTGGTATGTGGACCACGCCTTCCCCACCTACGTGTCCAACTACCGGGATGCCGGCTACACCACCCTGGCCCTCCACCCCTACGACAAAAAGTTCTATGCCCGAAACACTGCCTATCCTCTGCTCGGCTTTGATGAATTCTACGGCCAGGAGGAGGTGGCTCAGCTGGTGGAGCCCACCTATAAGCGGGGCTACATCACCGATGACACCACCTTCCAGGCCATCCGCACCCTGGTGGACAGCCAGAACGCCCCCACCTTCCTGTTTGCTATTACCATGCAGAACCACCAGCCCTTCAACGCCCTGGACCCGGAGGACATCCACATTCAGGTGGACTGCCCCGCCATGTCCGAGTCCTCCCTTACCGCCCTGACCACCTACACCCAGGGGCTGTATGATGCGGACGCCATGCTGGGCGCGCTGACTGACTGGATTGACAGCCGGGAGCGGCCCACAGTTCTGCTGTTCTTCGGCGACCATCTGCCTACCCTGGGCAGCAACTTCGCCGCCTACAATGAGACGGGTTTCGCCGACAGCAACGATGGGGTGAGCACAGAAAACCGGCAGCTGCTCTACTCCACCCCCTTCCTCATCTACTCCAACCGGGAGCTGGAGGGCGGACTTCTGAGCAGCCGCACCGGAAATGAAATTTCCGACTATAACCTGCTCAACTCCCTGGCCCGCTCCACCGGCATGGCCCGCACCCCCTATATGGAGCTACTGGCCGACTTCTATCAGAATGTCCCCTTCTACAATAACCGCCTGCTCCTCCCTCTGAGCCAGGAAGATTCCTTCTTCCCCCGGGCTATGGAGCAGATTACCTATGACCGGGTGCTGGGCAAGGGCTGGTCCAACTGACCGCTCTTTCCCGCATTGACTTATGCTGTCTCATTATGTATATTAGTTATATTGTGTTCTCATAAACAACAGAAAGAAGGAGAAGGAACCATGACCCTCGAACAGTTTAAAAACGCCCGGAACGTACTCCAGGGCGTTTTGCGGCCCACACACCTCATCGGCTCTCCCTACCTGTCCCGGCTGTGCGGCAACCACGTGTATCTCAAGCCGGAAAATATGCAGGTCACCGGGGCCTATAAAATTCGAGGGGCCTACTATAAAATCAGCACCCTCTCCCCGGAGGAGAAGGAGCGGGGTCTGGTCACCGCTTCGGCGGGCAACCACGCCCAGGGTGTGGCTTACGCCGCCCAGGCCGCCGGAGTGGCCGCCACCATCGTCATGCCCACCACCACGCCCCTGGTGAAGGTGAACAACACCAAGGACTACGGGGCCAAGGTGGTGCTCCACGGGGAGGTCTTTGATGACGCCGCCGAGCTGGCCGCCCAGCTCTCCCAGGAACAGGGGCTGACCTATGTTCACCCCTTCAACGACCTGACTCTGGCCACCGGCCAGGGCACTATTGCCTACGAAATTTTCCAGGATCTGCCCGATGTGGACGTCATTCTAGTTCCCATCGGCGGCGGTGGTCTGGCTGCCGGTGTATCCACCCTGGCCAAGCTTCTCAATCCCAATGTAGAGGTCATCGGTGTGGAGCCGGTGGGCGCCGCCTCCATGAAAGCCAGCCTGGAGGCCGGCCACGTGGTCACTCTGCCCACCGCCACCACCATCGCCGATGGTGTGGCGGTAAAGACGCCAGGGGATCTGGTCTTCCCCTACGTACAGAAAAATGTGGACCGCGTACTGGCCCTGGAGGACACCGAATTGGTGGAGGCCTTCCTGGACGTGATGGAGCGGCACAAGATGGTGGTGGAAAACGCCGGGCTTCTGACCGTGGCCGCCCTGCGCCATCTGGAGTGCCGGGGCAAAAATGTGGTCTCGGTCCTCTCCGGCGGCAACATGGACGTCATCACCATGGCCTCTCTGGTCCAGCACGGCCTCATCTGCCGGGGCCGGATCTTTACCTTCGCCGTGCAGCTGCCCGACCGGCCCGGCGAGCTGCTTCGGGTGGCCGAGGTGCTGGCCAAAAACAACGGCAACATCATCAAGCTGGAGCACAACCAGTTCATCAACATCAACCGCCAGTCCGGTGTGGAGCTGCGGGTCACGCTGGAGGCCTTCGGCCACGACCACAAGGAGCAGATTCTCCACGCTCTGGGCCAGGCGGGCTATCAGGCAGTGGAGACAGACACAGCCGACTTCTACAACTGAGTCTGAGCCGACACACAGTTCTTCCTCTGCCGC
>OGGQ01004831.1_pt1 | contig 10520 bp, 8 predicted proteins | sample 1571191 | NCBI WGS metagenome assembly OGGQ01 (sample SAMEA2582061, study PRJEB24529) | metagenome | biome: Human gut stool | place: China | collected 2011
GAAAATTTATGCAGCCCTGATCCGCAAGGGTATCAAGACGCTGGACGAGGTGCCCGCCCGTCTGCGCAGCACCGTGGAAGCCCTGCTGGCGGAGGTGGAAGCCGATGCTTGAAGCCTGGTCCCGCACGCGGGACGGCACCCGGAAGCTGAGCGCAAACTTCACCGTGGCCGAGTTTGCCTGCAAAGATGGCTCGGACCCTGTGTTCGTGGACAGCAGCCTTGCCGCCCTGCTGCAGAAGATCCGCGACCACTTCGGCCGCCCCGTAGTCATCACCAGCGGCTACCGCACTGCCGCCCACAACAAATCCGTGGGCGGGGCCGCCTACAGCCAGCATCTGTATGGGCGCGCTGCCGACATCCGAGTGCAGGGCATCCCGGTGGAGCAGCTGGCCGCCTATGCAGAGACCTGCCTGCCCGGCACCGGCGGCATCGGCCGGTACCCGCCCCGGGCCGGACGGGCTGTGGGCTGGGTCCATGTGGACACCCGCCCCGCCAAAAGCCGCTGGACAGGTTAAGAAGGAGGTGAACCCAATGGAAAGCATCCTGTCCGCCCTGATCGCCGGTGCCGTGACCCTGATCGGGGTGCTGATCGCCAACAGCCGCAGTCAGGCCGTGACCGACACCAAGCTGGAAGAGCTGACCCGCGAGGTGCGCGAGCACAACAATTTCGCCCGCCGCGTGCCCATTCTGGAAGAGCAGATGAAGGTGGCCAACCACCGCATCGCCGACCTTGAGAACCATGAACGAATGAAAGAGAGGAACTGATTTATGGAACTGAGCAACAAGATCTCCGCCGCTACCCTGGCCCGCACCGCTGTGCTCCTGCTGGCCCTGACCAATCAGGTGCTGAGCGCAATGGGCAAGCCCGTGCTGCCCATCGAGAGCACCACTGTGGAGCAGCTGGTCACCGCCGGCATCACCACCGTGGCCGCATTGATCAACTGGTGGAAGAACAACTCCTTCACCGCTGCCGCCGTGGCCGCCGACAGCTACATGGCCCGGCTGAAGCAGAAGCAGTGATCGCCGACTGCCCTATATAAGGTAAGAGGGCAAGGCCCCCGGAGACGCAGGTTTCCGGGGGCCTTTTTTCGTCTGCAGCAGGGCGGCAGGAGAAATTCCAGCCGGTTCTTTGCCAGAAATTCCGTCCCTCAAAAAGTGGTTTTCCGCAACAATCCGCACACTCTGCACCAGTACCGCAACCGCATCATTTCACGTCCGCAACAGTTTCTCTTTTTTCTGCAACAATTTCTTGTGATTTGTGCAAAATATCCAATTCAGGCTTTGGAATATTTTCACAAATCATGCGTTTCTACACATTTTTTCTTGACAACCTGCACCAGAAAATGGTATAAAGGAAGCAGGATAGCAAGCCTCGAAATATGTCCATTCTATGGGACAGTGGTAATGCGTAAAAGACTTGACACCATTTGAAAGGAGCCATCAATCATGACGAATAAAAAACTGAAACTCGCTGCCATGTCCGTAGCCCTGACCGCCTGTGTCGCTGCACAGCCCATGGCTGCCCATGCTGTGGAAGGCCCCGACTCTGTCGAGGATAACGCTGCCCCGCAGGCCGAACCTGTAGCCGAGAGTTCCACGCCCGCCCCCGTCGCTGAGGAAGGGGAAAAGCAGGAGAAAGTCGGAGAGCAGGAGGAGTTTACCCCCCCCGGTGAACGAAGAGGCCAAGAAAGATGATCAGGCTCCCGCGTTCGGCCCCGGCACCAAGACCGATGACATCATCATTGACTATAAACCTGCTGAGAAGCCGGAAGAGCCCGGCAAATCCGGTGAGGACGGCGAAGCCGACGGCTCTGAGGGCTCCGGCGAGACGGACGAGACTGAGAACCCCGACGGCACCTATGTGAAGGGTGACGTGATCGACAACAGCAAGAAGGACGAAGCCACCGGCAAGGACGGCAAGATCGGCGAGGCCACCAAGGAAGAGACCCCCGACAGCTCTTCCAGTACCACCGTTGTGGACCCCGACGCCGAGGTGAAGAAGGGCGACCCCGTGGTGGGCAAGGACGAGGACGGCAACACCACCATCACCACCCCCACCGAGACCACCGGCACCGAGACTACGACCACCACCGGCACCGGCAAGGCCGATTCCTCCACCACCATCACCGACACCAAGAAGGGCGAAGAGATCAACCTCGACGACGAGCTTGGCAAGGACGTGCGTCCGGACTGGAAAACCGATAAGGATGCCAAGCTGGGCGGTTACACCGTGGACAAGGTCGAGCCCGCCAAGGACGGCAACTCCAAGACCCTGACCCTGAAAAAGACCAGCGAGCCCGAAACGAAGGAAATGTCCGCTGAGGACGTTGCCAAGCTGCTGGATGTCCCCGAGGGCGGCGTGGAGAAAAAGACCGACGACGAGGGCAACACCACCTATACCATGAAAAAGGAAGAGACCTCCACCGACGAGAACGGCAACACCGTCACCCGCACCACCTACTACGAGATCACCGGCAACTCGGTCAAGACCCGCACCGAGACCACGCTGGTGCTCAAGGTGGAAAAGGGCACTGTTGATGTTGATGATAAGGACCTGACCACCAAGGTCGAGCTGCCAAGCATCACTGCCAAGAACACCGACGAGACCAAGACGGATGTCATCGAGATTTCTTCGGAGAAGCTGGGCGAAATGCTCAAGGACGAGTACTATAACAACGATACCGGCGAGTATGTCTATACGGAAACCGATGCAAACGGCAAGGAATATACCTATAAAGTCAAGAAAACGGAAGACACCAAGCAGCTCACCAACAAGCAGTTGGCCGACCGTCTGGGCGAGGGCTTCACCGGCGATGACAACGGCGTTTACTACAAGGGCGAAAAGCTGAACCTTGACCAGATGGAAGCCGTCCGCAAGACTTTGAGTTACACCGTGGAGGTCACCGAGGTCACCAAGACCCCCGGCCAGGTCGAAGGCGGTCAGGAAAGCATCAAGAGTGCCGAGGAAACTGCCAAGCTGGAAGCCATCAAGGCCGCTCTGACGGATGCCGCCAAGAAAACCGGCATCAATGTGGACAGCGAGGATTTCAAGAACCAGCTGAATACGATCGATCCCACCGGCAAAGGCCAGCTCAATCTCAGTTATACCGATGCAGACGGCAATGTTCATACTGTCACCCTCCGCTATGACGGTGCAACGGTTTCTGCGCCTCAGCCGGGCAGCTCTGATCCGAGCAAGGACACCGAGACCCGTAAGGATGTTACGGACAACGTCATCACCGGCACCGCTTATGTGACCGGCTCGAATACGTGGACCGAAAGCGGTTCCCTCAACGGCACCTACGTCAAGCCCGGCAGCGGTGAACTTCCCTCTTTCGATGGTTGGACGATCGCCAGCAAAGACCCGGAGAAGGGCACCACGACCTACAAAAAAGAAGAAACCGTGACCTCGCCCGACGGCACCAGCACCAAGATCACCCGTACCTGCACGATCACGGAATCGTCCGCTTTCCTCAGCGATGCGGAGAAGGAAGAGATCGCCTGGAAAGAGCTGCAGAACAAGACCGGCAAGGACAAAGCTACCCTGCTTCAGGAAGGTTACAGCATTGATATCGGCAGCATGGACTTCTCCGGCATCAAGCGCGTGGAATGGACGATCGACACACTTTCTGAATCCACAAAGACGGACACCAAGGATCTTAACGACAAGCTGGTGATCCCCGGCGGCAAGAACTGGTCGATCGACGAAAACGCCGGCACCATTACGGTGGACGGAAACATCTACCGCAATGTGACCAAAACCGATGACGGCTACACCTGCACGGTCGAGGACAAAAACGGCGTAAAGACCACCTACACCTTCACCAAAAAGGCCGGTGCTCCGCTGACCCCTGAAGAGATCCAGACCGCACTGGCAGGCCAATACAGTGTTTCCGCTGACAGCATCCGACTGAACGCCGACGGCAAGACCGCGACCTTCACGAAGGGTGACGAAACCATCACCGTGGATTACAGCACCCTGAGCGAGACCCTCACCGTCCGGAAGGATGTACACACCTCCTCCAGTGTCACCGGCATCATCAAGGACGATAAGGATCTTGAGAAGGCATACGACGAGCTGTGGAAGCAGATCCAGGAGATCCAGAGCAAACTTCAGCCCGACGAGGAACTCTGGATCGGTAAAACGAAGATCGATTCCACCACCCAAAAGGAAGATATCATCAAGTATTTCACCAAGGCCATCTCGCCCGAAAACATGAGCAAGGATGAGCTGATCAAGGCTCTGCAGGAGCAGGAGCGGATCGCCAAGAGCTCCACTTACGTTGCCAACAAGGGTTCTGATTACGAAGAGACCAAGAAGAACTACTACTCCGGTGAAAAGACGGATGAATTCAAATCCTTCAGCAAGGCACCGGATGGTTCCAAAATTGAGGTCTATTGGAAATCGACTTGGTGGGGCGGCTATTATTACTATACAGACGCTAACGGCCAGGAAGTTCGTGTTCATAGTAACACTGTGCACTACGAAGAGCAGCGCGACGACATCGGCCACCTCGATCTTGCTTCCGGCTCCAAGCTGGATCTGCTGCCGGACAAGGACGGTAAGGTCGATCAGACCGACTGTGTACTGGTAAGCAAGGATCTGAAGCTGGAGTGGAACTACGATGCCGGAAACCTGGTCAACGGTAAGGGCAACCAGACGGTCGGCCTGGACAGCAAGATCAGCTGGGATGATGAAGGCGGCGAGGGCAGCGGCCATTACGAGTATGACCGCGGCAATAGGAACAACAACCCCGACAAGAGCGCCTACTACAAGCTGACCGGCACTGTCGCCTATGATCCTATCAAAGATAAAGATGGCAGCATCAAGCTGTATCAGGGTCAGTGGGGCGACTATTGGAACCCCGGCATCAGCGCAGAGGATGAGGCCATTAACGCTTACCTGAAGGCAACCGGCAGCAGCAAGACCTATAGGGACTTGACCACGAAAGAGCGCAATGCCATCGTCGGCACCTACGTTGTGCAGATCGGCACCACCGGCACCAACAGCACCGGTGAAAGCGGCTATCAGGTCTATCTCAAGTCCTCTGAACTGACTGCCTACGGCTATATGACCCGCGATGCCAACACCTGCATCAACAGCACCTACAAGCGCCAGGACGGCACCTGGGGTTACGTCGGCGGCTACGACCTGATGATCTCCAAGCTGACCCAGGTGAGCGAGGGCAAGGTCATCGGTCAGACCGAATCCACCATCAAGACCATCACCGCCCCGCTGAGCATCCGCAGCTCGCAGGACTTCGCCAAGCGCCTTCTGGAGCTGAACAAGCAGACCACCACCACCCATAAAACCGGTGAGGGTGCTACGGCTTACGGCGAAAATACTTCCGGCGACTTCGACGGTACCTATACGCAGAAGAAGAGCGAAACGGTCGAAGGATCCGGTACCGGCAAAGGCCACTACACCACCTTTACCGAAGTGCTGAAGAAGATCTTCTCCGGCTCCGGCAGCAAGGAGCACGATGAGGGCAAAGTTTCCTACACCTACCGCACCACGGACAAGGTGAACACCACGCCAGTGTCCAAGGAGACCGTGACCACCACCGACGCCCATGTGGGCTACAACTATACCTCCATCGAGACCCGGAAGGTGACCGTGAACGGCGAAGAGACGGTCATCGTCCCGCCGGTCACTCCGCCGGTGGATCCTGATACCCCGGACGGCCCTGTGGAGGATGAGACCCCGGACGAAGTCGTGACCCCGGAGACCCCCGAGCTGCCGCCCGTGCAGGATGCCACCCCGGACGCTCCGGTCCTGCCGTCTGACGCGGTCCTGCCCGCTGTGCAGGATGCACTGCCGCAGACCGGCGTGAACTGGATGGCCGCTCTGGGCATGGCATTCAGCGGCATGCTGCTGATGGTCGTAGGCGCATTCACCAGCCTCAAGTACAAAGAGAAGCACTGATGCTTCCCACACCTAACGCGATCCACGTCAAGTCGTAAACGCATAGAAAGGGCCTCCCCATTCCGGGGAGGCCCTTTCGTGTTGTGTTCGGCTTATGCTTCCGCATCCAGGTACGCGTGCTTGTGCACCAGATTCCCCACGCTCATGTACTCCTTGCGGAAGGAGTAATCCTGATAAAACGGCTTGTTGCGGCCATGCTGACCGGCCGCACGGCGCACCGCACACAGCAAAAGCCGCCCCGCAGGCCGGAACTTCCGGTGCCTGCGGGGCGGCTTTTCGCATTTATGAAATGGAGGAAAACGCTCAGAGGTCTGCGCCGTTGGAGCGGATGACCTTCTGATACCAATCGAAAGAATCTTTTTTGCTGCGGGCCAGCGTACCGGTGCCGTCGTCCTGCTTGTCCACATAGACGAAGCCGTACCGCTTGCTCATCTCACCGGTGGAAGCAGACACCAGGTCGATGCCGCTCCAGGCGATGTAACCCATCAGCTCCACGCCGTCGGACACGGCCTGCTTGACCGCCTCGATGTGACGACGCAGGTAGTCGATGCGGTAATCATCGTGGACACTGCCGTCGGGCTCCACCGTGTCGTGGGCACCCAGACCGTTTTCCACCAGGAACAGCGGTTTCTGGTAGCGGTCGTACAGCTGATTCATGGTGATGCGCAGGCCCAGCGGGTCGATGGCCCAGCCCCACTGGCTGGTCTGCAGATAGGGGTTCTTCACCGAGCGCACCACGTTGCCGTCGTTCACGGCCTTGCCCTCCAGGCTGGCCGCCACGCAGCGGCTGGCGTAGTAGCTGAAGGAGATGAAGTCCACGGTGTTCTCCCGCAGCAGGGCGTCATCGCCGGGCTCGGTGTGCAGCTGCACCTGCTTTTCCGCAAACAGCTTGCGGGCGTAGCCGGGGTAGCGGCCCCGCACCTGCACGTCGATGAAGAGCAGGTTTTCCTGCTCCTTCTGCACCGACTCCCAGACGTCCTCCGGGTTGCAGGAGTAGGGGTAGAAGCTGCCGCCGGCCAGCATGCAGCCCACCTGATTGGCGGGGTCGTACTGGTGGGCCAGGCGGGTGGCCGTGGCGCTGGCCAGCAGCACATGGTGGGCCGCCTGATAGATCACCTGACTGCGGTTCTCGCCCTCCTGGAAGGCGATGCCTGCCCCGGAGAAGGGGCTGTGCAGCAGGATGTTGATCTCGTTGAAGGTAAGCCAGTAGTGCACAAGGCCGGAGTATTCTTTGAAGCAGGTCTCGGCGTAGCGGGCAAAGCATTCCAGCGTTTTGCGGCTGCGCCAGGAGCCGTACTGCTCCACCAGGCCCATGGGGATATCAAAGTGGCACAGGGTGACCAGCGGCTCAATGCCGTACTTCCGGCACTCCTGGAACACATTGCGGTAAAAGGCCACGCCCTCCGGGTTAGGGGTCCGTTCATCGCCGCGGGGGTACAGGCGGGACCAGGAGATGGAGGTGCGGAACACCTTCAGCCCCAGCTCTGCCATCAGGGCGATGTCCTCTTTGTAATGGTGGTAGAAGTCCACGCCGGTGTGGCTGGGGTAATACTCCCCTGCCTGCAGCGTCGGGTGGGGCGTGCCGCCCAGCTTGACCTCCATGCGGTGGACACCGTGGGGCATCATGTCGATATTGCTCAGGCCGCGGCCGCCCTCGTTGTAAGCGCCTTCGGCCTGATTGGCCGCAATGGCAGCACCCCAGAGGAAATTTTCGGGCAGTTTGTAATCAGACATGGGAATCACTCCTCTTCCGGGAGATCCTCAAAGCCGATCACCAGCGTCAGCACAAAGGACAGCACGATGGACAGCACCGAGATGCCGGCGATCCAGGCGATGCTCACACCGGGGTTGGCCGGGTCGATGAACTGCACACCGGTGAGCACGCTGGGCGACACCATGGAACGGCTGGCCAGACCTGCCATGCCGGCCAGGCAGCCGCAGACAAAGCCGGTGATCAGGGAAGCGATCAGGGGGCGCTTCAGGCGCACGGCCACGCCGTACAGGGCGGGCTCGGTGGTGCCGGCGATCAGCGCAGAGGAAGCAGCGGCCAGAGCGGTCTGGCGCAGCTCGCTGTTCTTGGTCTTGAAGGCAACGGCCAGGGACACGCCGCCCAGGGACAGGTTTGCACCGATCTCAGAGGGCATAACGGTGCCCTCCATGCCGGTCTCGGAGATGGTCTGCAGGATGGTGGGGGTGAACACGCGGTGCATGCCGGTGATGACCAGCAGGGGCCAGAGGGCTCCCATGATGCCCACAGCCAGGAAGCCCAGCTTAGCCTGCACGAAGTAGACGAAGGCGGAGATGCCCTCGCCGATCATGATGCCGACCGGGCCGACCACGATGATTGCAATGGGAGCAGCAATGAGGAAGATCAGCATGGGCTTGAGGAAGTTCTTGGTGACAGCCGGGGTGATCTTGTCGATGGCACGCTCAATGTAAGACAGGATCCAGGTCATGCACAGGGCCGGGATGACGGTGTAGGTGTACTTGACGCCCACCACCGGGATGCCCAGGAAGTGTGCGGCGGTATCGCCGACCGTGACCGCCTCCATCATGGTGCGGAAATCCGGGTGCAGCATCAGGCCTGCAATGGCAATGGCGATGAACATATTGGTGTTGAACTTCTTGGAAGCAGAAGCGGCCACCATCACCGGCAGGAAGTAGAAGGCTGCGTCACCGATGGTGTTCAGGATCTTGTAGGTCTCACCGTCGGCCGACAACACGCCTGCCATGCCCAGCAGCATGACCAGCAGCTTGACCATGGAACCGCCGATGATGGCGGGGATCAGCGGGGACATGGTGCCCACGATGGCATCCAGAATGTTGTTGCCCACCTTCTTCAGGGTCAGGGGCTCCTTCTTCTCGCCGCGGGCCACCTGGCTTGCCTCGCCGAAGTCGCCCATCTTGAGCACTTCGTTGTAGGCCTCTTCCACATGGTTGCCAATGATGATCTGGTACTGGCCGCCCTGGTTCACGACGCCCATCACACCGTCGGTCGCCTTGACGGCTGCGTCGTTGATCTTGCCCTCGTCCTTCACCACAAAGCGAAGGCGGGTCATGCAGTGGGTCACGCTGGCAATGTTTTCCACACCGCCGATGTTCTCCACGATCTTTTTGGAGATCGCAGCATAATCTTTTGCCATGATTGTTTCTCCTTTACCTTTTCAAGTCATCCAATTTCCGGTCGAAGCGCTTCCGATGCGTCCATTATAGACGCAGGCAGGTGGTTTGTCAGCAGTTTCCGGACATAAAAAAACAAGTGCCGTTTTTTCGCACTTGTTTTTTTTGGGTAACACCCTGTTTTTTATTTTGGACTTTTTTCAGATGGCCGCCGGGCCCTCGGAGGTGTAGCGGTAGAGCTTTTTGCCCAGCCGTTCCACGATGCTCATGGCCGGGAGCTGGGTCGTCACATCGTAGACTCCCAGCCGCTCGTAGGTGACATAATAGGCCAGATTATAGTCCGAGAGCTTGGCTATGGTGCAGTTTTCCGTGTTGGTCACGCTGAGGATCTGGCAGTTCTGCTCCTTGAAACGCATCACATGGCCGATGGTGTCGCGGGACTCGCCGGACACCGAAAACACGATCACCAGCGAATTTTCCACAAACCGGCTCTCGGTGGGATAATGGGGCTCGTCGATGTACAGGCAGAACTTGCCCATGCTGGAAAAGTAGCGTGCCCCGTACTTGGCCACGATGCCGGACATGCCGCTGCCTACAAAAAAGATGTGCCGGGCCTGAAAAATGACCCTGGTCAGCATGTCCAGCTTCTGCTCAAACTCCGCCGAGCAGGTCTTTTTCAAAAAGTCGATGACCTCCGACACATCGTCCTTGACCGGCGGCTGCTTTGCCTGTTCCAGATGCTGGCGCAGCCGGATCTTGAACTCCGCGTAGCCGTCGCAGCCCGCCTTTTTGCAGAACCGGAGGATGGTGGAGGTAGACACATGGGCGGCATCCGCAAACTCCCGGATGCGCATATAGCACACCTTGTCCGCGTTCCGCACAACATACTTATAAACTTCCAGCTCCAGATCATTCAGGCTGCAGATCATCTCTTCGCTGAACATCGGCCGCCCCTCCCTCGTGGTGGTTTTTGTTCCAGTATACTGTATTTTTTGCTGCGTTACAATTCCCCTGCTCAGAAAAAAGCCGCCGCACGGTGGCAGGGCCGTGCGGCGGCAGAAACATGCTTTGGGGAACCGATCAGATCAGGCTCAGGGCCTCTTCGTCGCCCACGAGGATGAAGTCGGGGTGCATCTGCAGGATGCTGGCGGGCACTTCCGGGGTGACCGGGCCGAAGAAGGCCTTCTTCACGATCTCGGCCTTGCCGGTGCCGTTGACCACCATCAGCACCTTACGGGCCTGCATAATGGTCTTGATGCCCATGGTGTAGGCCTGCTTGGGCACCAGGTCTACGTTGCCGTCAAAGAAGCGCTTGTTGGCCTCGATGGTCTCCTGGGTCAGGTCCACACAGTGGGTCTCCAGCTCAAAGGCCTCGCCCGGCTCGTTGAAGCCGATGTGGCCGTCGTGGCCGATGCCCAACAGCTGCAGGTCGATGCCGCCCACGCTGTGGATGATCTGGTTGTACTGGGCGCAG
>OGGQ01004836.1_pt1 | contig 10510 bp, 9 predicted proteins | sample 1571191 | NCBI WGS metagenome assembly OGGQ01 (sample SAMEA2582061, study PRJEB24529) | metagenome | biome: Human gut stool | place: China | collected 2011
ACCTTGGATTCGATGAGATCCAGTACGATTATGTACGTTTTCCGGTGGGATCAGATGCCAATGCAGCGGATTACGGTGTGGATATGGATGCCTATCCGAAGATGGAAGGAGACGGCATTATTGCCTACAAAATGTTTGCATTGCTGGGAACGGTATTGTCCATGCTGCTGGGGCCTGTCGTGATCCGCAGGCAGTGGGGAGCGAAGACAGCAGCCCTTTATATGATCATGGTAAGCCTGACACCTGCAATGATGAAGATCAGTGTGAACAACAGAATGTATTCCTGGACGGTGTTTGGAGTTACCGTCTGCGGACTGACCGCTTATTTCCTGCGGGAGCGGCTGAACAGTAAGGCCCTGTGGACGATATTGTTTCTGACGACCTTCTGCGGTATTTTCAGTCATTACTTTACCGCGTTCAGTTACCTGTTTATCTACCTGTATCTGGTGGCGGTGATTTGGCAGCAGGACAGAAAACAGATCTGGAAGCCGTTTGTCTGTGGTGGTTCCGTTGTATTGCTTTTTGTGGCATGGCTGATAAAATCCGATTTCTTTCATCTGCTGGTTTCTGATGGAAACCCGACGAACCAGTCCAAATTCGGTATTTACGAATTTTTTGATTTCATTTTCGGAACCAGAGTGAAGTATGCGACCAAAATGGGAGAACTTCTTTTTGTACTGACACTGGTCTGTGCGATCCTTTTCTGGAAGCGGCTGGGGAGAAGAAACGGTGTTTTTGCGGTTCTGTGTACCTGTATTTTCCCAATAAGCTATTTGATGGCGGCGCTGCTGGCATTACACGCGTCCCACTTTTTTACCTACCGCCATGTTATGCATAGCATGGGATTGTTCTGGCTGGGAATGACGATCATTTTATCCAGGATCAATTTACAGGAATGGATCGCCTGTCTGTCCTTCACTGTGTGGATGGGAGTGTCGGCCTACGGAATCTCTTATCATGAAGAATATGGTACAATCTCATATCTGGAAGAGACGAAGGCATTTATAGCGGAGAATATGGAGCCGGGAGATGTGGTCGTCTACGATACGGATTCCCGCTTCGGACAGCTATTCGGATGCTATATGCCGGACCAGATCTTTTATACCATGGAAGAGGTACCGGATCTGGAAGAACTGGTGGGGAAAAGAGTCTGGTATTTCCAGTGTTTCGGACATCTGCTGGAGGAATCGGATAAATATACCGTAACCTATGAAAATATGGGACATTATGGATTTCAGTATATGGATGGGAATACGGATTTTGATATTTTAAAGGTGAACATAACGGAGGAAACGGGAAATGATTAAATGGGTGGAAAGAGGAGTCCTGCTGGCAGCGATACTTTCCATGCTGTTTGTATGGCCGTATGGAGGAATCCGTGAAGATAAAAAGGACAGTTCCTTAAGTGAGGATTATGGATATACAGAGCCCCTGCAGGTGGGAGAATATGCTTCGCAGTATTTTGTTGCGGAGACAGATTTTCTGAAAACACTGGAAATTGCGGTGAACTATAATCAGGAGGAAGAACGGAACGGACTTCTGGGTCTGGAGATATGGAAAGAGGATCAGAAGATATATGAAGGTGTAATTCCTTATGATGCCATGGAAGCGACGACATTTTTCCCTGCCGTCATCGAGACCCGGCTGAAAAGGGGCGCTGTATATGAATACCGGATCGTGAATCAAAGTATTTCCGAGAATCTGCCGCAGGTAGTATATACTACTACGGAAAAGGCGCATGTACCGGAAAATCAGCAACTGGTGGTACATGAAGCAACTGTGGACGGACAGGCATTGAACCGATACACCTGGAGAGAGAAGCTGGATGCGGTCAGCGTATTGGAAATCGACAGTTTTATTGCAATCGTGTCTGCAATGATATATGCTGTGTTGGAACAATGGAAAAGAAAGGAAAAAAAGAACAATGAAGTGGGTTAAATTCAGAATAAAGACGGTAACGGAAGCAGAAGATATTATTATCAGCACCCTGTACGATCTCGGACTGGAAGGGGCACAGATCGAAGACAAGGTGCCCCTGACCGCCATGGAGAAGGAGCAGATGTTTGTAGATATCCTGCCGGACGGACCGGAGGATGACGGCATTGCCTATTTAAGTTTTTTTGTAGAGGAAAAAGAGGACGGCAGTCTGGAAGTGGCCGGGGAGAAGACCACGACCGAAGCTGTACTTGCGGATGTAAAGCGGGAACTGGAAGACTTACGCCAGTTTATGGATATCGGCGAGGCTTCTGTTGTGGTAGATGAGACGGAGGACATTGACTGGATCAACAACTGGAAACAGTATTTCCACCAGTTCTATATCGATGATATCCTGGTGATCCCTTCCTGGGAAAATATCAAACCGGAAGATACTGACAAGATGGTGCTTCATATCGATCCCGGTACGGCATTTGGCACCGGTATGCATGAGACCACACAGCTGTGTATCCGTCAGCTGCGTAAGTTCATCACTCCTGATACAGAGCTTTTGGATGTCGGCACCGGCAGCGGTATTCTGGCAATTTTATCCCTCATGTTCGGAGCAAAACATGCCGTGGGAACCGATCTGGATATCTGTGCTGTGGAAGCTGTGGCCCAGAACTGCGAAGTGAATGGAATCGATCCGGCACAGTTTGACATGATGATCGGCAATATCATTACAGACAAAGAAGTGCAGGACAAGGTAGGCTATGAGTGTTATGATATCGTGGTGGCCAATATTCTGGCAGATGTACTGGTACCGTTGACTCCTGTCATCGTACATCAGCTGAAGAAGGGCGGTATCTACATCACCTCTGGCATCATTGATGACAAGGAGCAGACCGTGGTGGAGGCTGTGAAGGCCGCTGGATTGGAAGTACTGGAAGTGACCTACCAGGGAGAATGGGTCAGCGTTACCGCAAGAAAGAATTAAGCGCTTAAAATAGGAGTTTCTATGTATCAGTTTTTTGTAGAACCGGAACAGATCGACGTGGCAGCGAAGAGCGTTATCATCCGGGGAACCGATGTGAATCATATCAAAAATGTACTGCGGATGCGCCCCGGCGAAGAAGTGGCTGTCAGCAATGGAATCGACGGGAAGGAATATCGCTGTGGGATCCTTGCACTGGAAGAGGACTGTGTCCGTCTGGAGCTTCGTTTTATCAAGGAAGACGGAGTAGAGCTTCCGGCGAAGATCTATCTGTTCCAGGGACTGCCCAAGGCGGACAAGATGGAGCTCATCATCCAGAAGGCTGTGGAACTGGGAGCCTTTCAGATCATTCCGGTGGCTATGAAACGCTGCGTGGTGAAATTGGATGAGAAAAAAGCGGACAGCAAAATAAAGCGCTGGCAGGGAATTGCGGAAGCAGCCGCCAAGCAGAGCAAACGAGGCGTGATCCCGACGGTGGCACCGGTTATGAGTTATGTGCAGGCGGTGAAAACGGCTTCTGAAATGGATCTGAAACTGGTACCTTACGAGCTGGCGGAAGGAATGCCACAGACGAAACAGCTCATCGAAAGCGCAAGACCCGGACAGCAGATCGCTATTTTCATCGGCCCGGAGGGCGGATTTGATCCGGAGGAGATAAGACTTGCCACGGAGGCGGGAATTCAACCGATCACTTTGGGGAAACGGATCCTGCGGACGGAGACGGCCGGATTTACGACTATCGCATGGCTGATGTATCAGTTGGAAAATTAGACAGCGGACGGCACGGATCGCCTGCCTGCGGCATATTTTAATCATAAGAAGAATATAGTAATTATTCAGAGCAAAAGGAAAGCCCGGAAGAGTCGATTTGGCGAATAGGGCGCTGAATAGTTACTGAAGAGATAGATAGCAAGGAGAAGAAGAGAATGGAAGTCTATATGGACAATTCCGCTACCACAAGGACATTCCCGGAAGTGGCAGAGTTGATGACGAAGATCATGTGTGAAGATTACGGTAATCCCTCCAGCCTGCATATGAAGGGAGTGGAGGCAGAGAAATACCTCCGCTATGCCAAGGAGACTCTGGCAAGGATTCTGAAGGTGGAGGAGAGAGAGCTTTTATTTACTTCCGGGGGAACGGAATCCGATAATATGGCACTGATCGGCTGCGCCCTGGCGAATTGCCGCAGAGGCAATCATCTGATCACGACGCAGATCGAACATCCCGCTATCCTGCAGACCATGCGTTATCTGGAGACCCAGGGGTATCGTGTCACTTATCTGCCGGTGGATCCCTGCGGACGTATCCGGCTGGAAGACTTACGCAGAGCCATGACATCGGAGACCATTCTGGTATCTATCATGCACACGAATAACGAGATCGGAGCCCTGCAGCCCATTGAGGAAGCCGGAGCTCTGATCAAACAGATGAACCCGGATACGCTGTTCCATGTGGATGCGGTACAGGGATTCGGAAAATCCCGGATCTATCCCAAGAAGATGCACATTGATCTGCTGTCCGTCAGTGGACACAAGATCCACGGACCGAAGGGCGTCGGACTGCTGTATGTAGGGGAACGGGTGAAGATCCAGCCCATCGTATTCGGTGGCGGACAGCAGCAGAACCTCCGCTCCGGTACCGAGAATGTGCCCGGTATTGCGGGACTTGCAAAAGCAGCGGAAATGCTCTATAGTCATTTTGATGAGGATCATGCCAGACTCTGCGCCTGCAAGAGACGATTCATTGAAGGTGTGGAAAGACTGGATCAGGTGAAGGTCAACGGACTTTTGCCGGATGCACCGTACGGTGAGGGAACGGCGGCACACATTGTCAGCGTATCTTTTGCCGGCGTCAGAAGTGAAGTGCTCCTGCATGCACTGGAGGACAAGGGAATCTATGTTTCTGCAGGAAGCGCCTGCTCTGCACACAGGCCGCAGCCTTCTGCTACACTGAAAGCCATCGGCATCGATAAATCCCTGCTGGATTCCACCATACGTTTCAGTTTTTCCGTATTTACCACGGAAGAAGAGATTGACGTATGTCTCCAGGCATTGTACAATATAGTACCTATGTTACGCAGATACAGTCGCAGATAAGCGATTTGAGAAACACTCAGAAAGGAAACGAACGTGTTTACATCATTTTTGATAAAATATGCCGAGATCGGCATTAAGGGAAAGAACCGTTACCTGTTCGAAGATGCTCTGGTACGCCAGATTAAGTATGCACTGAAAAAGTGTGAGGGAGAATTCCTGGTGCACAAGACACAGGGCCGTATCTTCGTAGATGCAGAGTCAGAATTTGACTACGATGAAGTTGTGGCACACTTACAAAGAGTCTTTGGAATCTCCGGAATCTGCCCGGTAGTGCACGTACAGGATGAGGGCTTTGAGAAGCTGTGTGAGACCGTGATTGACTACATTGCAAAAGTATATCCCGATTGCAATCAGACGTTCAAGGTGGCAGCGAGACGTGCCCGGAAAAATTACCCCAAGGATTCCATGACCATCAACATGGATATGGGAGAAGCTATCCTGAAGGCTTATCCCAATATGAAGGTGGATGTACATCATCCCGATATTATGCTGAACATTGAGATCCGTGAAGAAATCTATATCTACTCCGTGATCCTGCCCGGTCCCGGAGGAATGCCCGTAGGTACCGGTGGCAAGGGAATGCTGCTTCTCTCCGGTGGTATTGATTCTCCCGTGGCAGGTTATATGATCGCCAAGAGAGGCGTCAAGATCGATGCGGTATATTTCCATGCACCGCCTTACACCAGTGAGCGTGCGAAGCAGAAAGTAGTGGATCTGGCGAAGATCGTTGCCCGTTACACCGGACCGATCTATCTGCATGTGATCAATTTTACCGATATTCAGTTATATATTTATGAGAAATGTCCTCATGAGGAACTGACCATTATCATGCGCCGCTATATGATGCGGATCGCAGAGCAGATCGCGAAGGAGACCGAGTGCCTGGGTCTGATCACCGGTGAGAGCATTGGCCAGGTGGCATCTCAGACCATGAATTCCCTGATCGCTACCAATGAAGTATGTGAGCTGCCGGTCTACCGTCCGCTGATCGGATTTGACAAGCAGGAGATCGTAGAAGTATCCGAGAAGATCGGGACTTATGAGACTTCCATTCTGCCCTATGAAGATTGTTGTACCATCTTCGTGGCAAAACATCCCGTGACGAAACCGAACGTGAAGGTGATCCGCAGACATGAACACAATCTGGATGAGAAGATCGAAGAACTGGTGAAGACCGCACTGGAGACCAAAGAACTGATCATTGCGGAAGCATAAGTGTGAATGCAGAGTAACTATTCAGAACCGGGGAAACAGAGGTACTGAATAGTTACTTTTTTGAAATGGCATATAAAAAACACCTCAAGAGGATTGCGTCTCTCAAGGTGTTCTCTGTTTTACTATGTATTCGGAATTCCGAATCGGTAACTTATACCAGATAAGGCTTTAATACTTCCAGAACCTCATCAGCGCCATCCTCTGCATGGATGTTCAGGTCGATAGGCTTGGAAAGATCCAGGCTGAAGATACCCATGATGGACTTTGCATCAATTACGTATCTGCCGGATACAAGATCGAAATCATAATCGAACTTAGTAATATCGTTTACGAAAGATTTTACCTTATCAATAGAATTTAAAGAAATCTGAACTGTCTTCATGTTGACTACCTCCTTAATGTGTGTCATACCTTCTGACTTTATATTAATGGGGGAACGCTCAAAAGTCAAGACGAAAACAATACAAAAAAAGTGAGGAATCCTATGAAAAGTGTAGCATTACACAACCTTGGATGTAAGGTTAATTCCTATGAAATAGAAGTAATGCAACAAATGTTACAAGAAAAAGGTTATACTATTGTACCATTTGATGAAATCGCGGATATTTACATTGTAAATACCTGCACAGTTACCAATATTGCAGACCGGAAAAGCCGACAGATGCTTCATCGGGCCAAGCAGAAAAACCACAATGCGCTGGTGGTGGCTGTGGGATGCTATGTGCAGACCGGAAGGGAAGATGTGGAGCAGGATTCCTGCATTGATCTGGCGATCGGCAACAACCGCAAGAAGGATCTGGCATCTATTTTGGAAGAATATTTACGGGATCTGGAACAGGAAGATGCGGTGGCGGAGAATGCAGAAAATGCCGGGCATGGTGTGGACAAGACTCTGCATGACACTACTGTCATAGATATTAACCATACCGCGGAATATGAAGAAATGACTCTGAAACAGACGGCAGAGCACACGCGGGCCTATATTAAAATTCAGGACGGATGCAATCAGTTCTGCTCTTACTGCGTTATCCCCTATGCCAGAGGCAGGGTCCGCAGCCGCAGGGCGGAGGATATCATCCGGGAGATCACCGGCATGGCACAGAACGGATACCGGGAGATTGTACTGACAGGTATCCATATCAGTTCTTATGGCATTGATTTCGACGAGGAGGCCTGGAAGCGGGGAGAAAGCGTTTCTGTATTAAAAGAAGACGAGGAGAGAAGAGATTATTCCGGCAGCAGTAAGCTGATCGATCTGCTGGAACGGATCCATACTATTGAAGGGATTGAGCGGATCCGTATCGGTTCCCTGGAACCCCGCATTATTACGGAGGAGACGGCAGTCAGAATGGCGGCACTGCCGAAGCTGTGTCCCCATTTCCATCTGTCCTTGCAGAGCGGCTGTGATGCCACGCTACGCCGTATGAACCGTAAATATACTTCCGAAGAATATGCGGAGAGCGTTGCGCTGCTCCGCAAGGTGTTTGATCATCCGGCCATTACTACGGACGTCATCGTCGGATTCCCCGGGGAGACTGAGGAAGAGTTTGCGCAGACAAAGGAATTTTTAGACCGGATTCAATTCTTCGAGATGCATATTTTCAAGTATTCCAAACGGGCAGGCACCAGAGCGGCCGTGATGTCTCATCAGGTGCCGGATCCCGTGAAGACCACCAGAAGTGCGGAACTTCTGGCTATGGAGAAGGAACAGTCGAAGCAGTTCCGGACCCACTATGTGGGACGGGAGGCGGAGGTGCTTCTGGAGGAGACCAAGGAGATCGGCGGAATGGAATATCTGCTGGGACACACGAGAGATTATGTCAAACTGGCTGTCTCTGTGAAGGAAAATAAAAAAAATGTTGCAAATACCGTGATATGCGGCAGGGTACAGGGGTTTTTGACGGATGAAATCCTATTACTATCACCCCTTGAATTTTCAAAGTAAATGCGGTAATATAAGGCATAACGGAAAGATTTGCCCTATGGCAGAAAAAGAGGATCGTATGCAGGACTTAGGAAATACACAATACTTCAAGGTAGAGACAGAACCTGAGACCGGTGTGAAGCTGGTGCTTTCTACCGTATATGAGGCACTGACGGAAAAGGGATACAACCCGGTGAACCAGATCGTAGGTTACATCATGAGCGGGGACCCTACTTATATTACCAGTCACAAAAATGCCCGCAGCCTCATCATGAAGGTAGAGCGTGACGAACTGGTGGAAGAACTGCTCACGGAGTATATCAGGACAAAACACTGGAAATAATTACAGTTATCAGGAGGACCCACATGCGTATTATGGGGTTGGATTTCGGCTCACGTACCGTGGGCGTGGCGATTAGTGACAGTCTGCTGTTGACAGCGCAGGGTGTGGAGATCATTCGCCGCAAAGAAGAGAATAAATTACGACAGACGCTGGCCCGGATCGAAGAACTGATCGTGGAGAATGAAGTGGAAGAGATCGTACTGGGACTTCCCAAGAACATGAACGATACCGAGGGTGTCCGCGTGGAACTGACCAAGGAGTTCAAGGAGAAGCTGGAGCGCAGGACCGGTCTCCCGGTATATTTCTGGGATGAGAGACTGACGACTGTGGCAGCGGACAAAGCCATGATGGAAGCGGGAATCCGCCGTGAGAACCGTAAGGATTACGTGGATATGATCGCAGCTACTCTGATCCTGCAGGGCTATCTGGATCGCAGGAACAATGAGAAGAAAAAGGAAACAGAATGAGTAAATTGGAAAAGATTACATTTCGCCCCGAAGGCGAAGAACCTGTAGAATTTTATGTACTGGAACAGACCAGGATCGGTGGACACAATTACATCCTGGTAACCGATGTGGAAGAGGGAGACGGAGATGCCCTGATCCTGAAGGATATGTCTCAGGATGGTGAAGAAGAGAGCATTTATGATGTAGTCTCCGATGATGAAGAACTGGAAGCGGTATCCGGAGTATTTGCGGATATGTTAGAGGACGTTGATTTAATTTAGATCATATCCTATGGATTGTTCCGTGCTATGCACTCACACAATCCGTTCCAATATTCGCATATCGTGAAGCATTCGCACCGCTTTTATGCTCATATTGGGGCAGGTCATTAAGCCATAAAATCACTCCTGTGCAAGCACGTCCTGTTTTCAGGCTTATGACCTTGATATATGATAAATACAGGCGGTCCTGCGAGAAGGACGGTCTTATATTTATATATGATTTGTATGATTGGCAGAGAGGGATATTGGAGGCTTTGCCGGTTTCAGCATATAATGGTTTTGTGCTAAAAGTGACAGGGAATACACGAAGGGCATGAGAGATGCCGTTATTTTGATGGAATCGTAAGATCTGGGATGTCTGATCTCCACGGGAGTCTTTGAGAAGAGAGCCGGAAGGAGCAGGCGTGAAATCACAGATCTTTGTTTGCAGAGCATAACAATCCGTTCTAACGCCGGGATACATACACTAAGAACAGTTGTATAGACGTATAGAATTTGGAGGTAATTTCGTTGAAAAAGAAAAAAGAGAATAGTAACGTTTCAGGTCTGAAGATCATTCCTTTGGGAGGCCTGGAGCAGATCGGTATGAACATTACTGCCTTCCAGTATGAGGACAGTATTATTGTGGTGGACTGTGGTCTGTCTTTCCCTGCAGATGATATGCTGGGAATCGATCTGGTCATCCCGGATGTGACTTATCTGAAGGACAATATCGACAAGGTAAAGGGTTTTGTTATCACCCACGGACATGAGGATCATATCGGAGCACTGCCTTATGTGCTGCGGGATATTAATGTTCCCATCTACGCTACCCGCCTGACCATGGGTATTATCGAGAACAAGCTGACCGAGCACAATCTCATGAAGAAGACCAAGCGTAAAGTAGTGAAGTTCGGTCAGTCCATCAATCTGGGCGATTTCCGTGTGGAATTCATCAAGACGAATCACAGTATCGTAGATGCCGCAGCACTGGCCATTTATTCCCCTGCCGGTATTGTGGTGCACACCGGAGACTTTAAGGTAGACTACACACCGGTATATGGAGATGCTATTGATTTACAGCGTTTTGCAGAAATCGGCAAAAAGGGTGTACTGGCACTGATGTGCGACTCCACCAATGCAGAGCGTCCCGGCTTTACCCCTTCTGAGAAAACAGTGGGTAAGACCTTTGATACTTTATTTGAAGAACATAAGAACACCAGAATTTTCGTGGCAACTTTCGCATCCAATGTGGATCGTGTACAGCAGATCATCAACACAGCCTATAAATTTGGCCGTAAAGTAGCTGTGGAAGGCC
>OGGQ01004837.1_pt1 | contig 10508 bp, 10 predicted proteins | sample 1571191 | NCBI WGS metagenome assembly OGGQ01 (sample SAMEA2582061, study PRJEB24529) | metagenome | biome: Human gut stool | place: China | collected 2011
TTATATTTTATTGAAAGATTTAAGTTTATACTATGTTAAGGTGATGCAGTATGAATTTACAATCAAAACTTAACAAAGCTACAAAACTGAAAAAGGAAGAATCATCCTATAAAACGATCTATCTTAAAAAGTCTCTTATAAGGAAGGTTGAACAGTTAGCGGATCAGTATGGTCTCAGCTTTAGCAATGTTGTCTCCAGCATGGTTGAATCGTCCCTTGAGGAGCTTGAGGCTGAAAATTCTTCGGAAAAAGATGAGCAGTAAATCCTGCCGTCTAAACTTTTTAGCCCTCATCGTCCGTTATTCGGCAAATTTGAAAAGCCTTACGGGCGAATGAGGGTATTTTTTATCCTTCCGCCCTCTTTTCTCTGACTATAGCCAAAATATCAACGATTATGACCGCCACGTCCGTCAGAGCCGTGGAAAAGTCAAATATAATAAACGAATATATGAGCCATATCGCCTCGTTGACAAGGACGCTTATCCTCGTCCTTTTTACGTCCCTTATGAGCCGGCAGCATATCGTATATTCCACCGTGGCGATGACCGGCATCAGCCCGACGGCTCCCCGGTTGTTTGTCATTATTCCCAAAATAACGACCAGAACGACGATGGCCGTCATAGCGTTTCTTGTGAATCTCTCCCGCAGTATGAGGACATTCCTCACACAGCACAATATGAGGGTGGATATGGCCGCGTAGGAGCCGAAAAAGTATGACGCCGCGGCCAGCAGGGCGCAGTTCATAAACTGCATGGCGAATATGCCGTTCCTGCTTTTCATAACACAGCTTGCGGCAAGAAACGCCGCCGCGGCCAAAGATATGATATTGCCTGTTATTATGCTCATTTGATCACCATCTTGAATCATGTTTTTCCGCGCTTGGTATTCCCGTCTGCAAAAGTATACCATAAAATCCGATAAAACGAATAAAAAATCAGGAAATCGATTCGCTCTCTCGACTGTCAATGGTTTTAATTCACCTATCTTTATAAAAGGATTCTGTCGCCCGAGCAAAAAAACAGGCGCTCCTGTTTGGAAACGCCTCATCATTATTTGTCTAAATTCCGTACTTTTTTATAGTACACATAATCGTCCATATAGAATCCATTGCCTATATCATTCTTTTCCGAGCGGATAATCTCAAATCCCAGGCTGTCGTATGCCCGGCAGGCGCTGTTGTGCTTATTGACATTCAGTTCTATGCCGTCAAGCCCTGCCTTTTTCGTTTCCTCCATAATAAACGAGAGCATTTCGTGGGCATACCCCTTTCCCCTCTCCTGCTTATAAAGATAAAACTTGCTCAAATACATGTTTCTTCCCTTCGGATAGAAGGCGACAAAGCCTATTTTCCGATCTCCGTCGCTTACAAAAAAATATCTGTACCCGTTTTTGAGCTGGTTCCTGATGGCATCCACGGACTGGAATCTTTCGAGCATATAGTCGTTTTGTTCCTTCCCAATGATCGGGTCAAAATGCTCACGGACGATCTCCGTCGCCATTTTGGACATTTCCCGTATATCATCTTTATTACTCAAATCGATCTCCCTGAAATTCATTTTAATGATTCTCCTTACTGATTTATCCGGCTTACCGTTTTTCTCCTTTGACAAAGGCCAGAAATCCCTTCAGCCCTTCCAATATATCGTCATAGGCCGTATCAAAATCTCCCGTGTACCAGGGGTCTGAAATCTCGCCCTTCCTTTCGGTGAAGTCCAGAAGAAGATGTATTTTCTCTTCGGGATCGCCGCCGGTTATCCTGAGGATCCTGTCGATATTGTATTTTTCCATGGCAAGTATATAATCGAACCTGCCATAATCCTCCTTTTTCATTTTCACGGCTCTCTTGCCGGAGCAGTCTATGCCCTCCTTCGCCAGGCGTTTTTTCGCCGGAGGATAGACCGGATTGCCTATTTCCTCGGAGCTCGCCGCAGCCGATTCAATGTAAAATTCCGCCTCAAGACCATTCTTTTTTACCATATCCTTAAACATAAATTCCGCCATCGGCGAACGGCAAATGTTGCCGTGGCAGACAAAAAGCACTTTAATCATATATCTAAAACTCCTTGAAAATACTGTATTTCCTTGATTTATCGGTACTTTCCTTGCTTCCTCATTTTCTCAAAACCGGTATAGAAATAACGATTGCTGTTCAGTCCTAATTTCTTCTTCAAAATATTGATTAAATGAGCCAAACGGGTACATACCAGTTTTTTTCATCCACAGGCAGCAAATCGTTTGCCATACAGACCACACTTCCGGTCCCAATCTCGACCTTCAAAGATTCCAATCCTCCAAAAGACGGTTCCTTTGTAATGGGATCCAATACCTTGAAGTTTTTAACAGCGGTCTTGCCCGGTGACGCCGATTTTTTGATCTCTATCGGAGAAAGCACGCCGTTCTGATAAATCAGCAGATCTATTTCTTTCTTGTCTTTATCCCTGTAATAGAAAATGGGCGGCTCTTTTCCTGCGTTCAGATAGCTCTTATAAATCTCCGAAAAAACATAGCTCTCAAAAAACGCTCCGGACATAGCTCCTCTTTCCAGTGTTTCGGGATTGCCCCATTTTAAGAGATACGCTGCCAGGCCGGTGTCCAGGAAATGGATCAACGGCATCTTTACTACCCGTTTGAGCGCATTGTTATGATAAGGCTGCACAAGCGCAATGATATGAGACGATACCAAAACGGAGAGCCACTTCTTTGCCGTTGGAGCCGAAATGCCCGCGGCGCTCGCCAGTTCCTCATAGACAACGGGTTTTGAGGTCTGTGCGGCAACAATCGTCATAAAATTGTAAAACTGCATTTCATCCGCGACCTGTGCCAGATCACGAATATCCCTTTGCAGATATGTGTCAACATAGGAGCGGTAATAAGTCTCCCAATCAACATTTTCATCCGCATAGAGTTCCGGCATAGAACCTTTGAATATCCTGCGGTATATCTCATTCAAATCTCTTTTTCTTTTTACGGACAAGCGCTCCATCAAATGCCCGGCTTCCGTTTGGAAAGGTTCGCTCGCTTCATTGTAGATCTCCGCATCGGATAATCCCAGCAGATTCACGATTCCAACCCGCCCGGCCAGACTTTCGCTGACATTTTTCATAAAGCGGAAAACCTGCGAGCCTGTGATCCAGAAGTCACCTTTTTTCTTAGAACGGTCAACGCTCATTTTGATGTAGGGCAGCAGCTCTGTTGCATACTGGATCTCATCAATCAGCACTGGCGGGGAATACCTCTGTAAAAACAGGGCGGGATCGTGTTTTGCCAGGTAGCGGACATCCGGATCATCCAAAGTCACATATTTACGCTCTATGCCTTCGCTTTGCTGTGCCTCTGCCATTCTTTGCAATAAGGTCGTTTTCCCAACCTGTCTGGGGCCGGTTAACAGCAGCACCGGGAACATTTTGGACACCCGTGCAACCGTATCTTCCACAGCTCTCTTGATATATGCCATGACAATCTCTCCCTTCGGTTATAGTATAGCCGATTTTGTTCAGAATATCCGTCCAAACCAAATTATGATTTTATAATAGCCAGAAATTTATAGATTGTCAATGATATTTCCGTCTAAACTAAATTATCATTTTTGTTTAGACATTAAAATTCAAACCTCTATTCTAATCAATCTAACTATCATTATTAGTTCTGGGCTTGCTCTACAATCAGTGAAACCGGATTGCCGTATAACTTACTAACAATAATTTCTGCGATGGGTATTTTATAGCTGCCGCAAGAGCATGGTATCCCTATCACCGCTATGCTAAAGTTAAAACGGAATAGGATCTGCTGTCTACTAAGTCCTTGTGTGCTGCTTTACAGCACATTCGCATTTACTCATTTCACATTTTTACCCGCATAAGGCAGGCGGCGATACTCCTTTTGGGGAATACCGCCGCCTTACTGTATCATATATAAAATTTATCCCGCCTGCTCATCTGTTTTATTTTTGCAGAGCGGATATTATGGACGGAACGAACTGCTTTTTCCTTGACACGACTCCGGGAAGGTCTACGGTCTGTCCGTCCTTTACCTCGGTGTGGAACGCCTTGGAAAGTACGTCTGCGGCGTCCGCTCCGTCAAACATGAGCTCCGAGCCTTCCTCGATGATGTTTGTCAAAAGCATGCACGTTATATCCATTCCGTGGTTTTTGCTAAAATCTTTCATATAGGGCTCAAGCAGAGCCTTTACGTCCTCAAGGCCGGCCCTGTCGATGGACGATATCTGTCCTACACCGAACTTGATGCCGTTTACGCTGAATGTCTTGTAGTCCTGATAGAATATTTCCTCGGCGGACTTTCCCGTCAGGCTGCTTCCGGCATGGAACATATCCGAGGCGAATTTCTCGGGGTCAATGCCCGCGATGGCGGCAAGCCTCTTTCCCGCCTCCACGTCCGCCGGCGTGCAGGTGGGCGAACGGAAAAGAAGGGTGTCCGAAAGTATGGCCGCGCAGAGCAGTCCGGCCGTGGTTTTGTCCGGGACAAGCCCCGTCTCGCGGTACATCTGCTCAATGATAGTAGCGGTGCAGCCCACGGGCTGGTTCCTGAAAAATATGGGCGATATGGTCTCGATGCTCGCCAGCCTGTGGTGGTCTACGATCTCCAGTATGGAAGCCTCTCCGATGCCGTCCACGGCCTGTGTCTTTTCGTTGTGATCCACAAGTATGAGCTTTCGTCCCTGTATGTCCATAAGGTGACGGCGGGATATCATGCCGCGGTAGTTTCCGTCGGCGTCAAGCACGGGGAAATCGCGGTATCTCTTTTCCGACATTACCTTTTTTACGTCATCGATATAAGCGTCCTCGCGGAAGGTCACGACATCGTCCTTTTTCATAAAATATCCGACGGGGGAGCTCTGATTTATGAGCCTTGAAACGGAATAGGAATCGAGCTTTGTCGTAATTACGGCGCATCCGCTGGTCTCCGCAAGCGCCTTTGTCGTCCTCGGTATGGTCGTGCCGTTGGTGACGATGATGATCCCCGCGCCCATTTCGATGGCGCATATCTGGGCGTCGCTCCTGTTGCTGACAATGACGATGTCCCCGGGACGGATATATTCCTCCATTATCTCCGGATTGCCGGCTCCCACAAGTATCCTGCCCGTCTCTATGCTTCCTTCCGGATCGCCTATTATCATTTCCCCCTCAAGGGTCTCGATGAGGTTTTTGCAGGGAGTTTTCGCTTTGGCCAATATCTCCTGGTCATAGACGTCCATATATGTGTTCATTATATCCTTGACGGTTATTATACCCTCAAGCCTTCCGTCGGCGATAACCGGGAGCGTAACGGCGCTGGAGCCTTTCATCTGCTCCCATGCCTTTTTGAGGGACATATCCCTGCTTATGCCGGGAGCCCTTCTTATGTCTATGTCGCTTATCCTTGTCTTTACATCGGAGACATATTCCGGAGGTTTTACGCCGAAATAGTCAAGGACGTACTGTGTTTCGCCGTTTACCTGTCCGCAGCGGGCGGCGGTATAAGCCGTATCCGCGCTTAGCGCCGACTTGAAAGCGGCATAGGCTATGGCCGAGCAGACGGAGTCCGTATCGGGATTTTTATGCCCTATGACAGTTACCTGTCTTGTTTCGTTGTTCATTCAAATTCTCCTTTATTTACTGCCTTATATTTCTATTTTATTATGCCCAAATCATTTGAACGAAGCCACGCGCTCGAAAAGAATTTTGTTGAAAAGATCTCTGTCCGCGCTCAAAGCCACATGGCAGTTGTCGGGCAGGTTATGGAAATGACGTGTGTCCACGATGGTCATACCGTCGGCGAAGCCTCCGCTTATGTCAACATCCACACGGGTGAAAAGCACGTTTTTGAGCACTTCGGGATTTATAAGGTAGGCAACGCAGAGAGCGTCATGGATGGGGCAGAGGTCGGGCTCGTGAAGGGGCTGAAGAATGTTGTAGGCCCTTGTTCTTATCTCGATGAGCTCGGCTATCATATCTCCTACGGGCGTATGCAGATCCTTGTACTGCTGCACCTCGCTGAGCCTTGTGGAAGCCGCATGTGTAGCGTCAAGGGGAACGAGCGTTATCTTCGCTCCGCAGTTCATAACTATCTCGGCCGCCTCGGGATCTTTCCAAATATTGAATTCAGCCGCCGCAGTGGAATTTCTCTGCTCATGTCCTCCGCCCATTATTACGATTTCCTCGATGTTATCAACGATGGAGGGTTCCGCTCTAAGCAGTATGGCGATGTCCGTAAGAGGGCCTACGGGAACGATGGTCACCTTTTCGGGGCTGTTTTTGATCGTGTTTATATACCATGTAACAAAGTTTTCGTCAACGGGCTTTGTGGTTGGCTCGGGGAGGTTGAATTTTTTGGGATGGTAGCATACCTCCTCGCCGTTCTCGTCGTACTGTATCTCCGCCGTTTTGGGATTTTTCGTTCTTCCGGGCAGAAGCTCATGAACGAGGGGCTCGGCGGCGCCCTTTACAACGGGTATTTTATCCTGCATTCCCAGAAGCTCCACTATCTTGAGCGTGTTGCAGAGGGTGTCCTCCACGGGTCGGTTGCCGTTTACGGCGCACACGCCAAGCAGGTTTATCTCCGGCGAAAGGGCCGCAAGTATGATGGCGATGGCGTCATCGGAGCCGGTATCGCAGTCAAGTATAACATTTCTTGCCATAAGTAATTCCTCCTCTGTACTTTTATATGCTCCGGAGCCTTCGGGAACAAATCTGGGCTCCGGCGTTATTATGTTCTGTTCTTATAATACCATATTTTTATATTTATATAAACATCGGAGGAAAATAATTTTGTTTCGGACGGGCTTTAAAAAAACGCCTCGGTAATGTATATTAGATATTATGGATCGATTTAATGACGGACACCGAAAGGATGATACATATGGCTCTTATGACGGGAGAACAGTATTTGAAAAGCATTGAAGAGCTTAAATTAAATATATTTATGTTCGGCGAAAAGACGGAAAACGCGGCGGCAAGCCCTGTTTTGGCTCCGGCGCTCAAGGCTGTCGGCGCGGTCTGCGACCTGGCGGCGGACGAGAGATATAAAGACGTGATGACCACGGTCTCGCCCATAACCGGGGAAAGGATAAACAGGTTCAACCATATATTCCAAAACAGCTCTGACCTTATCAAAAAACTAAAGATGCAGAGGCTTTGCGGCGGGCGTATGGCGGCCTGCCTTCACAGAAGCGCAGGACTTGACGCCATGAACGCCCTTTATTCCACAGCATTTGAGACCGATAAAAAATACGGTACCCGGTATTTTGATAATCTTAGGTCTTTCCTTGCCCATGTACAGGGCGGAGATCTGACCGTTGACGGCGCCGTGGCCGATCCCAAGGAGCCGGCGTCGGAGTCGGAAAGCTCGGAGATTCGTCTGAGGGTGGTGGAAAGAAAGCCCGGCGGCGTTGTCGTCAGGGGAGCGAAGATGCAAAACGTGGGAGTCTGCGCTTCCCACGAGATCATAGCCATTCCTTCGGGAGCGGTCAAAGAAGCCGACAAGGCCATAGCCTTCGCCGTTCCGACCGACGCCGAGGGCATAATGATAATAATAGGAAGCCAGTCCGACGGAGGCGCAAGGCCGGGCGACGGATTTTACGGCGAGACGGAGGCTCTTGTCGTATTTGACGACGTGTTCGTGCCAAACGAGAGGATATTTTTAAACGGAGAAACGGAATTTACGGAGACGCTCGCCGACCGCTTCGCCGCCTTCCACAGGCAGAGCTGCAGCGGAAGCAAGTCCGGCATAGGGGACGTGCTCATCGGAGCCATAGCCCTTGCCGCCCAGTTCAACGGCTCCGACAAAGATTCCTATGTCCGCAACAACCTTCTGGAAATGACCCATCTCAACGAAACGATATTCTCCTGCGGCGTGGCCTGCTCGGCTATGGCAGAGGAAACGGAGGCCGGAGGATGCTCCATAGACCTGCCGCTGACAAACGTGTGCCGGCAGAACGTGACCCGTTTCCCCTACGAGATAACAAGGCTTGCCAGAAGCATAACCCGGGAGCTTATGATAATAGTTCCCTCGGAAAGCGAATTCAGGAGCGAAAGACTCGGCGAATATATCGACAAATATTTCAAGGCGGGCGTGCGGACGGAATACAGGCTGAAAATAATGCGCCTTATCGGAGAGCTTATGTTCGGCTCGGCGGCCATAGACTACCTGACGGAGCCCATGGAGCTTTCCGGCGGCGACGGTAAAAACGCGGAATCAAGGCAAAGGGAGCTGGAGGACAAAAAGCGCCTTGCCGGGGAGATAGCGGGTATCGACGGATGATTGCCGCATAATTTACAAACAGAAAAAATTTTTGTGAAAAACGCGACCCGGGCGAAAAAAATTCGTATTTATTTATGAAGGGAGCAAAAGCTCCCGGGAAAGGAATGACAGTTATGACAGACCGACAGATAATAGAATTGTTTTTTGCCCGGAACGAATCGGCCATAGAGGAAACCGACAAAAAATACGGAACCTATTGCCGAACGATATCAATGAACATATTGAAGGACGCGCGGGACTGCGAGGAGGCCGTAAACGACGCCTATCTTAAGGCGTGGGATTCCATACCTCCGGCGGAGCCCGATCCACTTAAGACTTATATGGGAATGCTGTCCAGACGAGTATCCCTCAACAGATACAGATATTTCCGGGCCCAGAAAAGGAACGCCTCGTTTGACGGCCTTCTTTCCGAGGCATGGGAGATGATACCCGACGGAAGGGATCGTTTTTCCGAGGGTGAAATATCAAAGGCGGTAAACGCCTTTTTGAAAGAGCTTAAAAAGGAAAGCAGGATATTTTTTGTCCGCCGTTATTGGTACGCCGATTCAATAGAGGACATCGCCGCCCTTTGTGGCTGCGGCCAGTCCAAAGTAAAATCGTCCCTTGCCAGAACAAGGAAGGCTTTAAGAAAATATCTGGAGAAGGAGGGCATTAAAATATGAACAAGGAAGATTTTTACGATGAACTTGGAAAGATAGATCAGGAATATATTGAGGAAGCTGACATTGTGCGGACAGGACGAAAACCTGTATTTACCGGGAAAAAATGGATAGCCGTAGCGGCAGCCTTTGTTATATTGGTCACGGCAGCGGGAAACAGCGAGGCTGTACAGGCTGCCATAAAGAAGATTTTTACCTTCATTCCCGGAGTGGGTATCGAGGAATCTGAGGAAGGGAGAGTAGTATCATCAGACACACTTTTCTCCATGGATGGTGATCCGATAACAAAATCTAATGGAAAAGTTACGGTAACCCTTATAAACGCCTATATCAACAGGGACAGCGTGGACGTGGAATACAAAATTACGTTTGATTTCCTTAATGATTACAATATAGACGGCTGGCAGGAATATAAGACTGCTTTAGAGGAAAACGGCATAGAAGTAATCGATAGGAAGGGATTTCAGCCGTTTTATGATGCTAAAGCCGTTCTTGCCATCGACGGGGAAATATATGATGACCTGCGCTATAGCGGAGGAGGCGGCACCAACGAGCGGAGAAACGTGGTCAGAACAGACGGACTTGCGGAAAAAATAAACGAGCTTGGCGAAAATCTACCCGTCAGCCTTTCCGTGGCCGGACTGGATTTTGACATCAAGTTTAAGCCCATTGAGACCTATGACACCATTGATGAGATAGGGCCCAGTATGGAACTCAACGGCATATCCATCACAGCGGTTCCAAGATGGGACGGAGATACACTTTATGTCGATCTCTATGACCTGAACTACAGCGAGTTTTCCCAGGTATTTGGATATATAGAATACAGCGGAATCGAAGAGGAACAAAAAATGCCTTATCTTATAATAGACGGAAATAAGATCGACGCTGACTATGACGGAGGGGACGGAACGGAATTTTATTTTGATCTGTCTGCTTATGGACTTACGGACGATGAAAAGGCGGCGCTAGAGCTTCATTTGCCTGTAATAGTCGTAAGAAATGACGAGAATGTTGTTATTCCTTTTAACGTCAACGACGACGGCAGTGTGGAATATCCACACAAGGTCAGCCTTTCCTGCTGTGATATATTTATAATGGATATGCGACCATCAGATATGGAAGGATGGGAAAACGGCATGGAAATGGACTTTACTGCTATGACAAAACAAGACAATATGAAGTTGGATTCCATTGGTTTAGGCTACGCAAAGCTGGAGGAAGGAGCAAAAAGGAACCTCTTTGAAAGCGGTGGCTCGTCTTGGAGCCATAGTGAAAACGGTTTCTGGGAAACAGGCTTTGTAAATGACAGAGCGCTGGACGTGAGGGATTACGTAAGCATAACTATAACCGATGCCGAATATATTATTGAGGATGAGTATGTGCTTCCCCTCGGAGGGGAACAGACGGATTTAAACGGATGAGTCAGGCAGATTTCCGAATAGTAAGCCGCGGGGAAATATACATAATTGCAGGGCTATAAGTTCTGCGAAATATAAAGAATATAGATGATACGGGCGCCGGATAACATCCGGCGCCCCAGACTGTCAAAAAACTAATCCATTGTGAGCGGAAGGGTACTGGTCAGTACTT
>OGGQ01004849.1_pt1 | contig 10497 bp, 9 predicted proteins | sample 1571191 | NCBI WGS metagenome assembly OGGQ01 (sample SAMEA2582061, study PRJEB24529) | metagenome | biome: Human gut stool | place: China | collected 2011
CTCGCAGGCCTGATAGCCGTCCATCCACGGCATCATAACGTCCAGAATGACCAGATCGGGCCGCTCCCTCACGAAACGCTCCACCGCCTGAGTGCCGTCAGCGGCCGCGACCACCTCGTAGCCAGCACGCTGCAAAATGATGGTAACCGCTTCGCGAAGGTTGTCCTCATCATCGGCCAGCAGAATCTTGCTCATCGCTTTCCTCCTGTTCCTCCTCGCTTTCGACAGGCACATACACCGTGAACGTCGAACCTTTGCCCACCTCGCTTTTCGCATGCACCTCGCCGCCCAGACGCTCGGCCAAGTTCTGCACGAGGTACAGTCCCAGCCCGCTGCCCGGAGCCTTTCTCCCTGGCGTCTCCTTGGCCGAAGCCTGGGAGAATTTCTCGAAGATGCGCTCGCAATCTTCCGAGGCGATGCCAAAGCCGGTATCGGTCACGGTAAGCCGCACCCACCTATCACAGCCTTCCAAATGGGCCTCCACCGCCACCGAGCCTCCGGGCGGTGTGAACTTCAGTGCGTTGCCCACCAGGTTCAACATTATTTTGCGCAGAGCCTCTCCGTCGGTACGCATCACGGGAATGGCCGGGTCGATGAACTTGGAAAGCGTCACCGATTGCTGTAGGGCCAACGGTTCGGCCGTGGCGAATACGGCGCCCATTACGTCCACGAGATCGGTTTCGTCAATCTGCAACGCGAGACTTCCCGCCTCCAGACGCGCCACATCGATGGTGTTGTTCACCATATTCAAAAGCGCCGAGGAGCTTTCCTTGATCTTGCCCACCAAGCGCTCCTCTTCCGCATCGCGCGCACGGTCGCTCTTCTCCCAAATGTCGGTGAAGGCGATGATGGATGACAGGGGCGTGCGCAATTCGTGGCTCATAAGGGCCAGAAAGTTCGATTGCTCTTCGTTCTCGTTGGCGAGTCGGGCATTGGCGCGCTCCAAGGGCACGGCCACCCAACGGCGCAGCACCAGCGAGAGCGACACAGCGATGAGCAGCGCCAGGGCCACGAAAAACGCAACCGAGCGCGTCTTATCCGCCGCCGCCTCGCGCACATAGGATCCCATAGGTATGACCATCGATACCGCCCCGGCCACATCCCCGATTTCCATGCCCTCTTTAACGAAGCCGGTGACATCCTTCTCGCCCGCCGGGCCGCCATGGCATTCCAGGCAATTGTTGCGCACTTCGAGCACCGAGGAGTAGCGCAGCACCGGCTCGCCTTTGTACTCGGTTATCTCATAGTACTCCGTTGAGCCGCCCACGGTGAAATGGTTGAGCGCCCGGCGTTCGAACTCATCGGGGGCATCGGTACCCGAGCGCGGGTTCTCGCGCACGTAGCGGATGACGTAGCCGTCGGACGTTTGGGTGAACCGACGCGCGATGCCCTTGCCCGCCACGGCACAGTAGACGTTCTTGAAATCGTAATTGCCGTCCTTGTCGGTATTGATGGCAATTTGGGCATCATCGATGTAGTCCCAGGCCGCTTGCATCTGCTTGTTCAGCGTGCGCGCCTCGGCGAGCACCTTGGCCTCGACTTCCGATTGCTGGGCACCGTTGCAGAACGCAAGGTAGACCCCGCCAGCCACGGCAACGATAAGGGCGATCACCAGGGCCACCTTGAGAGAGAGCGCTCGCATGGTTAAGGGTTTGGGCGTTTCGTTCATAGAGGCTCCGAAAACGAGGAGAGGGAACGACGCACACCAGGCGCGCCGTTCCCGGGGGGGGGAGGGGCAATGATTGGTATTGTCTCGGACTAGCTCAGCTTGGCGATCATCTCGTCGCAGAGCTTGTCGGCCTTGGCGGCCAGGTCGTAGAACTGCGGAACGTTGTGCACGACCTTAGTGCCGGAACCGTTGTTGCCGCCGCGAATGTGCTGCAGGTAGCCGTCGGCGGTCTGATACTTCGCGCGCACGTCGGCAAGCTCGGCATCCGGGGTACCAGCGGCAGTCTTGGCGGCTAGCAGGTCATGGGCCTGATCGAGCTTGGCCTTCACGGCGTCATGGGTTGCCGTGGCATCGGCCTGCTTGTCGCGCACCATCTTCACCATCTCGTCGGCAGTCTTGATGCCCTGGCTCTCATGGCACTCCAGGCACTTGGCCAGCGAATCCGGGTTTTCCAGCGGAGAGCCGGACGCATGATGATTCGTGTAAGTCTGCCCGTTTTCGGTGGACTCGGGCATATGGCACGTGACGCAATCCACACCCAGCTCAGCCATGGGGCTCGTGTGGGCGAACTCAATCTCGTCATGATCGAAGACAACGAGCTTCGTACCGATCTCCTCGTCCATCACCGTGATGTCGTCCTCATTCACGGCCTTGATGAGCGAGTCCACATCGATGCCGTACTTGTACGCGGAGAACTTGTTGAACACTTCGTTATCGGTAATGGCGTGACGATAGTCCAGAGAGTTATGGCACTGGCCGCAGGCTTTCTCGTTGTCGGAGAATTCATCCAGCCCATCGCGGCCAACCGTGTTGAAGTACGTGAACGTGGAGGTGGGCTTGGTGCCGGGCATATCACCATGGCAGATGTTGCAGGCCCAAATCTGGCCGTTCATCGTGTCCATGAACTCCCGGTCGACCTCCTGGGTGAAGATCTCCGGTCCGCGCTGCTCGAGCACCTGGTCGAACGTGCCCGACTTGCAGGAATAGCAGCCCATCTTAAAGGTTTGCGCCTTCACCTGGCCCAGCTCACTCTCGTCGATGACCCACTTGCCGATGGACTCGTCGTATTCGAAACCGCTGATCTGGTAGGTGCCATCACCGTTAGTGTCGGTCGTGCCGTCGGCCTCAGTGGTGATAAGGGCCGAACCGTCGCGTACCACCGGCGCAAACAGCTTCGCCTTCAAATCATAGTGGCCGTGATGCTTGCCATCGGCCTTCACCGGGCTCTGATGGTAGCTGTTGTACTGCAGCGGGAACTGCTCGGCCCACTTGTCGAGGTTGCCGCCGTCGTAGGAAGCGGCCTCGGTGTCCGCGCCCGTCTCCGTCGTCGCTGCCGGCGCATCGGGGCCTCCCGTGCTTGCCGTGGGGGTCGCCTGGGGCGCGCAGCCGATGAGGCCGACGACGCCGACGGCGGCGCACAGCGACACCACAGCCGCGGCAGTGCCGATCTTCTTGCGTGTGTCTATCATGATTCCTCTCCTTCCAAACTATTGCCCCGAAGATAAGAGGAATCCTACGCCCGCCGCCTTCCAAATCCCATATCTGAGATATTGCCAAGTTATTGCGATTTCTTAATATCTCGCCCCGCCAGACCTCGCTCGCCTGCGACCGTGCCCCAATCAATTTCATAACCGTCGGAGGGCCAATCAGATGGTGGCCGATAGACACCCTTTCATCCAGCAAAAAAGCTCTGCAGCTGTTATGTTTCGAGACCGAGCAAAGCCTTCCCCACAGGTTGCCCTGGGACGGAGCTCTGCAACTCCCCTCTCAATTCTGCAGCCCAAATTCTGCAAGCAGCGCTTCGCGGTAGGCAGCGTCCTCGGAGACCCGCTTTGCGTCATCGAGGCGGCCCGCGTCAATAAGACGACCGACGAGAGCTCCTAGGCGATCCATGCCCTGCTCGATGCCCTGCTCCAGAGCCTCTTCCCTGGCCCGGCGACAGCGCATCTCGGTCTCCTGCTCGTAGGTCAACACGCGATTCACCCACTCTCTACCCGATGCCGCCGTAGAAGATGCCAAGCACGATGACGAGCGCGGTGATGATGACGAAGACGTAGCGGGTCATGAAATCGAAGCAGCGGCCGAGCGGCTTTTTGCGGCCCATCTCGGCCTGCTTCTTCGCGAAGCCGCGAGGGCATACCCAGAAGAACATGACGGCCGCCAGAAACGCGCCGACGGGAATGACGTAGATGGAGATGACGTCCATCCAGTCGCTCACCGAGCTGCCGTTTTCCAGGAACAGGCCCACAGCCACGGCGATCACGGCCACGATGCCCACCGACACCGCGCGCGACAGCCCCAGCTGGGCCTGCAGCGCCTCCACCGGCGCCTCGAACAAGTTCATAAGGCTCGTGATGGCAGCGAACACCACCGCCGCGAACAAGATGACAGCGAAAATGTTACCGAAGGGCATCTCCTGGAAGACCTGGGCCAGCGTGATGAACAGAAGCGGCGGCCCGGAAGACACGTCCAGCCCAAAGGCGAACACCGCCGGCACCACAACGCAGGCGGCCACAAGCCCGGCGATGGTATCGAAAATGGCGACGTTCTTGGCGGCGTCCATCACGTCCACATCTCGCTTGAGGTAACTACCGTAGACGAGCGTGCCGCACCCGGCAAGCGATAGGCTGAAGAATGCCTGGCCCAGAGCGTACACCCAGGTAGTGGGGTTCAGCAACGCCTCCCAGCGGGGCACGAGCAGATACTCGTAGCCAGCTGCCGCACCGGGCAGTGTGGCCACGCGGATGGCGATGATGACGAACAGCACGAAGAACGTGGGCATGAGCACCTTGTTCACCTTCTCGATACCCCGGGAGATGCCCAAAATCATAATGCCGAAGGTGAGCGCCAAGCCCAGCAGGTGGAAGCCCACGTTGCCGAAGTCCGACGCGATGGCCCCGAAAAAGGCGCCCATATCCGTCTGCGCCATAAGCTCGCCGTCAAGCGAAGCCACAAAGTAGTTGCACGCCCAGCCGAGCACCACGGCGTACCCGATGGCAATGGCGAGCGATCCCAAGGTGGGAACGAGGCCGATGATCTTACCGATGCGCTCGCCGTGCCGCACACCGCGCATCTCCATGGCGCGGCCGAATGCGCCCATGGGGCCAGCGCCCATAGCCCGACCGAAGGACATTTCTCCAATCACGCCCGTAAAGCCCAGCAGCGCCACGAAAATGAGGTACGGGATGAGGAAGGCCGCGCCGCCCAGCTGAGCCACGCGATAGGGAAACAGCCAAATGTTGGCCATGCCCACGGCGCTGCCAACGCAGGCGAGGATGAAGCCGGTATGCGTGGCCCAGGTATCGCGGCGTCCGCGACCCGAGCCGCCCGATGCGCCCGGCGCTCCCGCACCCGTCTCCTCACCGACCTCGATGGCCCGCGCTTCCTCCGCAACGATGTTGTCGTCTCTTGTCGTCACAGCGTCCTCCTTGAATTTCCGTGCCTTCCATCATAGCGAAAGGCGCGGCGCGAACAAGCAGGTTCTGGCCAGAGGGACAAATCTCGCACGCGCTCCTCCTCTTTTCGTGCAGGATTTTGCGATTAAGAGAGTCCCCCGAGCGCCATTTGTGCAGGATTTTGCGATCAGGAGAGCTTTGAATCGCCAGCCAGCCCTCGGCGGCTCTCTCTATCGCAAAATCCTGCACAAATTCAAGGCCTCGCGCATCCAGCAAAAAGAGCAAAAGGAGATTCGTCCAGCAAAAAAGGAAGTTCGAGGCCAGAGCAGCGCATAGTCCTGCACCCGCTCGAGCTCTCACTCACCGCATCACGAAAGGTGCCAGCCGCGTACGGAAGGCAGGCGCACAACCTAGAAAGGCGAAGAGGGAGGGAGGGCAGCCGACTCGTGCAGCGTCGGCTTAGAAAGGAAAATGCTGCTGGTGGAATTTGCTTACCTGGCGTCGCAACTTTCGATGGGCATCCGCATGAGCAGCCCTGCGCTTCCGACGCTTCTTTCCCGCACGGCCGGATACCCTATCGAGAAGAGCCGTGCATTCCGTCACATTCTGAAACTGGGAATTCGTCATCGTAGCTGTCTCGATGCCGTCAACCATAAGTCCATCCCGCTTGCGAGAATCGCGATCCTGCTGATCGGCGCTCGCATGGGCAGTACGCCCATTGTATTCAATGCCGAAATGCGCCTTGGGCCAGTAAAAATCGAGCACAACCCAATCGGTACGAGCAACCCGGCGCGCCTCCTCCGACAAGGCAACGGGGGCGTTGATGAGCGCTTCGGCAATACCGAGACCCCCGTAAACCTCCGCCGTAAACGCAATGGCGGCAAGCTCGGTTTCCATCACGGATCCCGATTTTGCCCGCACCTGCTTTGCAACCGCTCTCGCGAGCTTTGCACCCTTTGCACCATTCAGACGCGCTGCGTAGGCCATCAGGCGGTTCGGCGTGGTAAGAGGACGACGCACCAGCGGAACACTCTTTTGCGTTGATCGCGGATAGCACCCACAGAGCTCATAGCCAAGGGCAAGCAACTCACCGAAAGAAAGGCAGGAGGCCATTTGAACGAACACAAGCTCTGGCGAACAGACGAATAACCCCTCAGCGATGCGCACGAAAGACCCTCTTGGATAATTCAGGAGGCTGCGATGACGCTCAGCAAGCATCGAACTTTTCGTACCCTCTTTACCATCATGCAGGATATGCCATGGTTTCGCGCCAAGTCCGTCAGTGCAGTCTTTGAGGCAAAAGCGCAGTTCGGGCATCTCAGGCAGCTCGTCAAAAAGACCATGGATGTCGCATTCCCTTATAGCGCAATCTCGCAGCACCGCTGAAGTCTGATAGATGTTCGAAGGGAACAGATTGGCGTCCGCCACTTTCCCTGTACTGTGAAACTCCTGCAACGTGAGAGGGCGCAGGATAGACCATGCGCGCCAGAAGCGTAAGGCCGTGATATGGCTGAGGTATACTTTCATTGAGCGAACTTTAGCGTAATGCGGTTAATACTATCATCGCTTTTGAGAAACCTTACGAATCTCCCATTCATGATTGTTGCCCTCATCCTTAAAAAGCGTGGTGCCAAGCAGGGCAAGTCGTCACGGCAGCCCCGACGAGCAAGGCCGCTATGGCAGCCCAGGTAAGCAAATTCGTTTTTGGCTTATTACGGATATCCTTTGTATACCGCGGCCCAATGACTTGCCACGTCAACCGTTGGGGCTCTTTTGTGCAGGATTTTGCGATAGGGAGAGCCTCGGCGCGCCATTTGTGCAGGATTTTGCGATAGGGAGAGCCTGCAGCGACTGAAAGGGCGTGCATGACTCTCCTAATCGCAAAATCCTGCATGCTTTTCGAGCAAGGGCCGACATGGGGCAACAATGTCGGTGGCCAACTGCTAGGAATTCAGGAAACCGCTCGCTTCCATTTCGTCGAGCCATGCCGCCACCTCGTCGCGGGACTGGGTGGGAGTCCCGTTGAAATAATGACGCAACGCATCGGCGATGCCCTCAGCGGAAAGGCCCGTGAGGGCCAAAGCGAGAATGGAGCCGCCCATCTTATTCATGGCAAAGCACTTGCCGTCGGCATCGTACAGCGAGACGCCCTGGCCGCTTCTCGCCAGATAGGCCCCAGGAGCAAGGGTTCGCGTTTTCATGTCGCCCGTCCTTTCGGCAGCAGATAAAGCAGGACCGAGGACAGAAAGCTCTTGCGCCGATCACTACCAAGAAATAACGACAGTGTAACGGTGACTCCTTGTAAATAACCCCAGGTTAACAGCGATGCCGCGCTCTGTTGCCAAAGCGAAATCAATGAGCTATTCGCTTATAGAAGAACATAATCGAGCGAGCCTTATGATTCCGACGAGCAAAATCATTTTCGAAATCTCCCAAGTAAATGCCAGTTCGACCCCGCTTTGGCAAGAAGGGGAGACGATTGAGGGGCGAAAATGCCAGTTCGACCTCGCTTTGGTAAGAAACGGGACTGACACTCTTACCATTACAGGGTCGAACTGGCATTTACTGCATTGTTCTCGAAAACAGGGCCTGTCGGTCGCCTTTGCCTTACACGCAGGCTTCCACCACGGCAGCGATGGCCTCGGCGTGCGCTTGCGCGGCGGCCGGATCAACTGCCTCCACCATCACGCGCACCACCGGCTCGGTGCCACTCGGGCGCAGAAGCACGCGGCCGTCCTCGCCGAGCGCCTCCTCAGCGGCGGCCACGGCAGCGGCCACCTCGGCGCTGTCCTCCACAGCATGCTTGTCGTTCACACGCACGTTAATCAGGGTCTGCGGCATCTTCTCCATAACCTGGATGGCCTCGCCCACTGGCTTGCCGGAACGGATGACCGCCGCCAAGAACTGGCAGGCCGTCATGAGGCCGTCGCCCGTGGAGTTGTGATCGAGCAGAATCATGTGGCCGGACTGCTCGCCACCGATGGAGTAGCCGTGCTCGCGCATGGCCTCCAGAACGTAGCGGTCGCCTACCTTGGTCTGCACCACGTTGATGCCCATCTCTTTCATGGCGCGCACGAAACCGAAGTTGCACATCACCGTGGACACAACCGTGTCACCGGCCAGCACGCCGCGCTCGCGCATATCGAGCGCGCAGACCGCTTCCACCATATCGCCGTCGATCTCGGTGCCATCGGGCGCCATGAGCATGACGCGGTCGGCATCGCCATCATGTGCAATACCCACGTCGGCACCCGTCTCGGCCATAAGCGCGCGCAGGGGCTCGAGATGAGTGGAGCCGCACTGCACGTTGATGTCCATGCCATCGAAATCATCGTTGATGACGATCACCTCGGCGCCCAAGCGTCGCAGAGCCTCCGGGGACGTGAGCGAGGAAGCACCGTGGCCCGTATCCAAAGCGATGCGCAGGCCCTTGAAGGAAATGCCCTGATCCTCGATGGAACGAGCCGCATGGTCGATGTAAATGTCGCAAGCGTTTTCCAGCGGAATGACCACACCCACCTCGGCACCAGCAGGCATCTTGATCTCGGAAGCCAGATAGCTCGTCGCATCGGCGGGAGCATCGGGCGCAGCGGCTTGAGCGGCCCTCCAGGCGGCTTCCTCGGCGGCAGCGACCTCACCTTCCAAGCCACCGTTGACGATGAAGGCCTCAATCTCGTCTTCCACGGCATCGGGCAGCTTGAAGCCCTGGGCGTCGAAGAACTTGATGCCGTTGTACTCCGGCGGATTGTGAGAGGCGGAGATGACCGCGCCGCCCGCCGCGCGCATCTCGCGCACGAGCAGGGCCACGCCCGGCGTGGGGATGATACCGGCCTCGAGCACGGTACCGCCCGCGCTCATGATGCCCGCGGAAAGGGCCGCGCCCAGCATGTCGCCGGAGCGGCGCGTGTCGCGACCCACAACGATGGTCTTGCCGAGATAGATGGCGGCGGCCTGGCCGAGGCGATAGGCCATCTCACAGGTCAGCTCCACATTTGCGATGCCGCGCACGCCATCAGTTCCAAACAGTCGGGCCATGAAATCCTTCTTTCCTTCAACTCGGGGGCTCCCCCGAAGTTCTTCATATTGTTTCGCTCGCTCAGGCTGCCGCGAGATTCCCGTCTCTTCCCCGCACAAGACCTGCAGCTGAACGCTACTTTCCGCGGCGCACGAACTCGTCGTGCAAGCGAACGGCGCCGCGCGGCCGCTCTCCTTCGGTCATGCGATTGTTCAGCTCGGCAGCGAACTCGTCGAGCGTGATGCCGTAGCGCTCCAGCACGACGAGAAGATGATACACCACATCGGCGGCCTCGTAGCGCAAATGATCGACCGCCTCGCCGTACTCCGGGGGCAGCTGGACGGAAAGAGGGAAGTCAGCGCCGTCGTCAGCCGTCTCCGCGCCGGTAGTCGTCCCGCCAGCCTCAGTCGCCTCCAACGCCACAGCCGCCGCGAGCGAGGACGTCGCCCAGCCTTCTACGTCCTTGGCGGCCAGGGCCACCTCCCCGGACTCTTCCATGACCTTCTTCAGCACGCCGTCGACGTTGCCAGTCAGAAGCCGGTAGGTGTAGCTCGCCTCGTCGGCGTCGCGACGCGCGGCGATAGTGGCGGCGAGCGCCTCCAACGTCGCGCCAATCTGCGAGGCCGGGGCCGCCTCGCCTTCGGGGATGAACATCTTGTTGACCATTGAATGCAGCACTTTCTCTCGGTAGCCACCATGATATTTCCCTCCATGATACCCAACCACAAAAAGCAGGGGCGGCCCGAAGGTCGCCCCTGATAAAAATCACAGGTTTCGAATAGATGGCGCGAGCCGTGGGCCCCTACCGCCTTATGCTTCTTCTGGCTCCAAATCGTCCAAAGCCGGCGCGGCGGGCGTCTTCGCCTTGCCACCGGAGCGCACCGAGGCGAAGGCATCGGCGAAGGGAACGGGCTTGCCGCTGACGACGCGGAAGGAAATGGCGCTCGTGGGGCACGCGTCGATGCAGTCGCCACAGCGGGCGCAGTCGTGCAGGGGCAGCTCGCCCAAATCGGGATGACGCAGGTTCACATCGAAGGTGCAGGCCGTGGCGCAGCGGCTGCAAGGGGTGCTCTTGGCTGTTTCCAGGCAGCGCTCGTTGTCGATGACCGGCATGCCCGTGCGACTGAAGCGGGAGAAGAGGCTCATGAACGCCGAGATGGGACAGAAGCGGCCGCACCACTTGCGCAGGAATACCAGCTCGATGACGAGCATGGCCGGCACGAACAGCAGCGACCAGTTCAAATCGCCCGAGCCGAACAGGCTCACCAGCAAGGCCACCGCTGCGAAAGTGAGGCCCACGGGGCACACGAGGCAGAACACGGGGAACCCGAACACGGCCGTCGTCAGCAGCGCGCCGCCAAGCACCGCATGACGCGAGTCCAGGGGCGCGTTGCGCTTGGAATGGCAGGCCCCACAGG
>OGGQ01004851.1_pt1 | contig 10488 bp, 9 predicted proteins | sample 1571191 | NCBI WGS metagenome assembly OGGQ01 (sample SAMEA2582061, study PRJEB24529) | metagenome | biome: Human gut stool | place: China | collected 2011
GGTGGACCTGGTGCGCCGGTACGGCGGCGACCCGCCAGAGGACCTGGCCCAGGACTTGAAGGAGATGGGCCGCCGGGAGGCGGCGGAGTACCTGCGGAGCCGCTTCTCCCTCTCCGCGACCCCAGAGGAGCTGATGGACGCCCTCAACGACCTGGTGACGGAGGAGTACCGGTCCCGGGTGCCCATGAAGCCCGGGGCGGATCAACTCCTCTCCCGCCTGGCGGCGCGGGACATCCCCTGCTGCATCGCCACCGCCAGCGAGGCGTTCCAGGCCCAGGCCGCCATGGAGCGGCTGGGACTTTGGCAGCACTTCCGCTTTGCCATCAGCTGCGTCCAGTACGGCGGCAAGACCCAGCCGGACATCTATCTGGAGGCCACCCGGAGGCTGGGGACCCCACCGGCGGAGACAGTGGTGTTCGAGGACGCCCTCCACGCCGCCCGGACCGCTCACGAGGCGGGCTTCCGGGTCTGCGGCGTCTGGGACCGGACCGCCGAAGAGGACCAGGCGGCGCTGAGAGACCTGGCGGACTGGTACGTCCGGGACCTGGGGGACTGGGAACCGTAACAGACGAGGAACCGCGGCCGTTTGGCCGCTTCCGGCGGCGGATCGGGGGCACCACCTTCCGCCGCTTGATAAAACTTCAATGCAAGGAAAGGAAGCATGGATATGAAGACAGCATTGACGATCGCGGGGACCGACCCCAGCGGAGGCGCCGGCATCCAGGCAGACATCAAGACCATGACCGCCAACGGCGTGTTCGCCACCTGCGCGGTGACGGCCCTGGTGGCCCAGAACACCACCGGCGTCAAGAACATCGTGGAGTGCACCCCGGAGTTCCTGGCGGAGGAGCTGGACTGCGTGTTCACCGACATCTTCCCCGACGCGGTGAAGACCGGCATGGTGTCCAGCATCCCGCTGATCCAGGTGATCGCCGCCAAGCTGAAGGAGTACGGGGCCAAGAACCTGGTGGTGGACCCGGTGATGGTGGCCACCTCCGGGGACCGGCTGATCTCTGAGGACGCGGTCGCCGCCCTGAAGGAGCAGCTGCTGCCCCTGGCCACGGTGCTGACCCCCAACATCCCGGAGGCGGAGATCCTCTCCGGCATGACCATCACCGACACCGCCGGCATGGAGGCCGCCGCCAAGGCCATCAGCGAGCGGTACGGCTGCGCCGTGCTGTGCAAGGGCGGCCACCAGGTGAACGATGCCGACGACCTGCTGTGGCGGAACGGCAGCGGCAAGTGGTTCCGGGGCAAGCGCATCAACAACCCCAACACCCACGGCACCGGCTGCACCCTGTCCAGCGCCATCGCCTCCAACCTGGCCAAGGGCTTTGACCTGGACACGTCAGTGGAGCGGGCCAAGGCCTATATCTCCGGCGCCCTGGGCGCCATGCTGGACCTGGGACACGGCTCCGGCCCCATGGACCACATGTTTGACCTGAAGAGCGTCTACTGCGAGGGTGCTGACTGAGCGCGTCAAATGCTCCCCAAACGGCCTGGATCATCCGGGCCGTTTTTCCTTTGTTAAATTTTGATGCCCCCCTTGAAAAAGGGGAGGACCGCGCGTACACTTGACGGGTATCCAGAACCACACGGCGCCGGGGCGGGCCTCCGTCCGGCCCGGCGCCAAGCGCACAGACAGGAGGAACATCTATGAAAACCAGAAAGATCGGCATCATCGGCCTGGGGCACGTAGGCGCCCATGTGGCCTATTCCCTGGCGGTCCAGGGCATCGCGGACCAGCTTGTGCTGGTGGACCAGAACGCCCAGAAGGTGAAAAGCGAGTGCCAGGACCTGCGGGACAGTGCCGCCTATCTCCCCCATCGGGTCACGGTGGATGCGGGAGATTTTTCAGACCTGGGGGACTGCGACGTGCTGGTGAACAGCACCGGAAAGATCGACATTCTCCGGGCCAACCACGACCGGCTGGACGAGATGGACTTCACCATCCGGGCGGTCCGGAGCTATGTGGATAAGATCCGCGCCAGCGGCTTCCAAGGCGTGGTGGTGAACATCACCAACCCCTGTGACATCGTCACCCGGGAGCTGGCATTGGGCCTGGGACTGCCCAAGGGCCGGGTGTTCGGCACCGGCACCGGACTGGACACCTCCCGGCTCCTCTCCGCCTTGGCCCGGCAGACAGGCATCGACCACAAGTCCATTACCGCCTATATGCTGGGTGAGCACGGCAACGATCAGTTCGCTCCCTGGTCCTGCGTCAGCTTCCGGGGCAAGCCCCTGGATGACTGGGCCAAAATGGACGAGCGGTTCCGCTTTGACCGGGAGGCCCTGCAGAAGGAGTCCATCGACGGCGGCTGGGTGACCTTTGCCGGCAAGTTCTGCACGGAGTACGGCATCGCCACCACCGCGGCCCGGATGGTCAGCATCGTCCTCCACGATGAGAAGGCCGTCATGCCCGCCAGCGCGGAGCTGAATGGGGAGTACGGCGAGCACGGGATCTTCGTGGGCGTGCCCTGCGTCATCGGCAGAGACGGCGTGGAGCAGGTGGTGGAGCTGCCCCTGACAGCGGAGGAGCTGGCCAAGTTCCACAGCTGCTGCGAAGGCGTCCGCCGGAACATGGAGCACCTGAAGGACATTCCCTAAACGCCTGGAACTCAGGAGCGGGAGGGGAGACGGAACACCGTCTCCCCTCCCGCTGTTTTCAGGCCCCGCCGTCCTCCGGCCGGAGGACAAAGGCGGCCAGACTCCGCTGGCAGCCGTTTTTCTCATAGAACGCCTCCGCCTCCGGCTGGGCGCCGAAGTACAGCAGTGTGGGCGTGTGGGCCCTGGCCAGCCGGAGCAGCCGGCTGCCGATTCCCCGCCGATGATACGACGGCAGCACCAGCAGCTCCGTGATGGTGCCGAAAAAATACCCGTCCGAGAGGATCCGCAGGCAGCCCACCAGCTGTCCGCCGTCATAGGCGGTGAGGTTCAGCGTCTTTGCCAGGGCAGTCCGGGTCCGTTCCACGTCATAGTCCCCCGGCCAGACCTGATTCGCGAAGGCGAGGAACGCCTCCGCCGTCAGGACGCGGTCATCCACCTGGTAATTCATGGCACATCCTCCTGTATCTGCTGAACCGGGCGCTCACACCTCCGCCAGCTCCCGCATCAGGGCGATCTCCCGGGCGTAGCCGGGCAGGTCGTTGGGGGTCTCCAGACAGAAGGGCAGGTGTTTCAGTGCCGGGTGACGGACGATCCGCCCTAAGGCCTCCAGCCCGATGGTCCCCTCCCCCAGGCAGGCGTGGCGGTCCTTGTGGCTGCCGGGGGGATTTTTGCTGTCGTTGAGATGGATGGCCTTCAGGCGGTCCAGGCCGATGATCCGGTCAAATTCCGTCAGAACCCCGTCCAGATCATGGATGATGTCGTATCCCCCGTCGGAGACGTGGCAGGTGTCCAGGCAGACCCCCATTTTGCCGGAGAGCTCCACCCGGTCCAGAATGGCCCGCAGCTCCTCAAAGCGGCCGCCCACCTCGCTGCCCTTGCCGGCCATGGTCTCCAGCAGCACAGTGGTGGACTGGTCCGGCCGGAGGATGGCGTTGAGCCCCTCGGCGATGAGCGCGATGCCGGCCTCCATCCCCTGGCCCACATGGCTGCCGGGATGGAAGTTGTAGAACTGCCCCGGCACATGCTCCAGCCGCTGAAGGTCGTCCGCCATGGTCTCCCGGGCGAAGGCGCGGTTCTTCTCCTCCGCGCCGCAGAGGTTCAGGGTGTAGGGGGCGTGGGCCACGATGGGCCCGAAGCCGTGCTGGGCCATCAGGTCCCGCAGGGCCGCCGCGTCCGCCGGGTCCAGGTCCTTGGCTTTGCTGCCCCGGGGGTTGCGGGTGAAAAACTGAAAGGTATTGGCTCCCAGCTCCAGCGCCTGGCGGCCCATGGCCGCAAAGCCCTTGGAGGAGGAGAGATGGCAGCCGATGTACAGCATAATGGGACCTCCTTGTATCCCCCGGGATGTCCGGGGGCGGTGTGTTTTGACCCTATCATACCACAGGCGGCGGCCCGGGGCACCGGCAAATGCAACAAAATTTCGTACCATCAAAAAAGCGGCGGAGGTCCCGGTCCGGGACCTCCGCCTGTATCATCATGTGATAGGATCATGCCGGGCGCCGGAAAACCGGCGGCTTCGCCCGGTGGAAGCCTCAGATGTCTTTGGAAAAGGGGCCGGCGTCGTTGCCGGCGATGTACAGTTCCTCCGCCTTCCGCTGTGCGTCCATCAATCTGGCCCGCAGCCGGCAAAGGGACTCCTCCGCGTCGGTGATGGCGTTGAAGAGCAACAGGTATTCTTGGGAGACCTTCTGCATTTGGTATTCATCCTTTCTGAACTTCCATATCTTGTGGAAGTTTTCTCTATCATACACAAAGGAGGGGAGAAATTCTGTCTGAATCTGTCGAGGCCTCCAAGGTTTTGCAAGAATTTCAAAAAATCCATGGGATTTTCTGAAAAACGGGAGAAAACCGGGCCGTTTTGACAGATCCATACCAAATGCGCCGAAACCGCACGCACGCAGACGAAGAGATGCGAAAAAAACGAGCCCGCATCAGGCGGGCCCGTTTATGCGCTTCTTCAGGGTTCCGGCTGGTCCAGCTCCCGCAGGCCGGCGATATCTCCCACCGGCAGGGAAAAGACCAGCGCCTGGGCGGGGCTGTGGACGCCCGCCTTGGCCATGACGGCCTTCATGATGGGCTTCTTCGTCTCGCTCCGGGTCAGGATGAAGATCATCTCCTGCTCCGTTGCAATGGACACACCGAAGAATTTCTGCACCAGCTCCGTGCCGGTGCCCTTGGCGTGAATCACGGTGCCGCCGGTGGCGCCCGCCTCCCGGGCGGCATCCATCACCAGGTCCGTGGACCCCTGATTGGCGATGATCACGATCAGATCATGGGTGCTTGCCTGTTCCATAGCGGCTTCTCCCTCCTGTTCATGCAGCAGATATTCCTTGGCAGTGGAACCGCCGATGCTGTTCACCGGCACGGTCATCAAAACGCCCTGGCCGGGCACATCCAGCCACAGCTCCCGGGCCGCCTGGCGCACCATCCGGGGGGATCGGGGAGCTACGCAGAACAGCACGGCTTTTTCCGTGGCCTCCAGGCCCAGGAAATCCAGCACCTCTGTGGTGGCGGTGCCCTGGCCCAGGGCCGTCAGCACCAGCGTGATCCCCCGGGAACGGAACCAGGATGCGAATTGATCCGCCCGGCTGCGGTCTGTGATGGTGATGATCAAATCGGCGCCCTGCATGGCGGTCTCTCCTCTCTTTCTGACATTGGACGAGCCGTTCATAGCTCGATGATCTCCTCTTCCGCGGCGGCGGGAGGCGTCTCCTGAGCAGTCTTTCTCATCTTGAACTTATACAGGAGCCCCAGCATCTGGATGGTCAGCAGGGGGGTCATGGCCACCATGGCCACCACGCCGAAGGCATCCGTGATCACGTTTCCACCCAGGGCCTCGCAGGCGCCCTGGGCGAAGGGCAGCAGGAAGGTGGCCGTCATGGGACCGGAAGCCACACCGCCGGAGTCGAAAGCAATGGCGGTGAAGATCTTGGGCACGAAGAAGGACATGACGATGGCCGCCAGATATCCCGGGATCACCAGCCAGAAAATGGAGATCCCGGTCATCACCCGCACCATGGCCAGGCCAATGGAGATGGCCACGCCGATGGAGAGGCTGGTGCTCATGGCCTTGCCGGGGATGGCGCCGGAGGTGATCTCCTCCACCTGCTTGTTCAGCACATGGACCGCAGGCTCCGCCTGCACGATGAACCAGCCCATCAGCATCCCGATGGGGACCAGGATCCAGTGATAGGACAGCGAGGCGATCTGCCGGCTGAGATAGCTGCCGGCAGGCATGAAGCCCACGTTGGCGCCTGCCAGAAACAGGACCAGGCCCACATAAGTATATAGGATGCCGATGACGATTTTCAAGACCTTTTTCTTCTTTAATTTCAGGGATACAACCTGGAAGATGGCGAAAAACACCGCGATGGGCGCCAGACAGACCGCCACCTCGCTGAGATAGGCCGGCAGTTCCGCCTGGAACAGGTGCCACAGGGCCCGGCTGTCCGCCACGGAGGGGATCTCCACCGGGGTGTACACGCCGGCCCCCGGATAGATCAGGGACAGCACCATCACCGCCAGGATGGGGCCGATGGAGCAGAGGGCCACCAGGCCGAAGCTGTCCTGGGAGGCGTTCTCGTCGCTGCGGATAGAGGCCACGCCAACGCCAAGGGCCATGATGAAGGGGACGGTCATGGGACCGGTGGTGACGCCGCCGGAGTCAAAGGCGATGGCCAGGAAATCCTCCGGAACGAAGAGGGCCACGGCAAACACGATGATATAGAAAAACACCAGCATCCGGTTCAGGGGGATACGGAAGAGGATGCGCAGCATGGCGATCACCAGAAAGATCCCCACGCCCACGGCCACAGCGCCCACCAGGATGGCGTTGGGCACACCGGGCACCTGCTGGGCCAGCACCTGCAGGTCCGGTTCCGACACGGTGACGATGACACCCATCAAAAAACCCACACCGGCCATGATCCAGAGCTTGCGGGACCGGGTCATGGCGGCGCCCACCCGTTCGCCGATGGGGGTCATGGCGGTATCAGCACCCAGGGAGAACAGGGCGATGCCCAGAATGACCATCACGGCGCCGATCAGAAAGGCCAGCAGCGTCTCCGTCGGGATCGGGGCGACCGTGAAGCTGAGGACCAGTACGATGATCATAATGGGGACCACGGAGGCCAGCGCCTCCCGCAGTTTTTCCCACAGGATGGTCTTACTCCGTCCCAGACGCTCCTGCCATTGTTTCTGTCTCTTCCACGGCAATCTCATCACCTCTCCGAAATTCATACAATTTATATAGATATAATCATAATACCATAAAAAGGGCCCTCCCTGTGTCGGGAAATAAGAAATTCACAAAATCTTTACACACGCCGGAGAGATTCCCTTTTTCTCAGAACTGTGCTATGCTATACCATATCACTGCGGTTCAACAGGAGCGAGGAGCATGAAAACGAGCTGGTACGACGACGAGACCTTTTTTGAAAAATACGGGCAGATGGACCGCTCCCGTCTGGGCCTGGCCGGCGCCGGGGAGTGGGAGACCCTGGAGCCCCTGCTGCCGGACTTTGCCGGAAAACGGGTCCTGGACCTGGGCTGCGGCTACGGCTGGCACTGCATCTACGCGGCGGAGCACGGCGCCGCGTCCGTCACGGGGGTGGATCTGTCGGAGAAGATGCTGGCCGTGGCCCGGGAAAAGACCAGGCTCCCCCAGGTGACCTATGTCCGGGGGGACATGGCGGAGATCGATTTCCCGCCGGAGCGCTTCGACGTGGTCCTCAGTTCCCTGGCCATCCACTACCTCCCCTCCTTTGGGGACTTTCTGGAGCGGGTACGGCGGTGCCTGGCACCCGGCGGGGACTTTGTGTTCTCCGTGGAGCACCCCATCTTCACCGCCGCCGGTCCCCAGGACTGGTATTACGGCCCCGACGGGACGCCCCTCCACTTCCCGGTGGACCGGTATTTTGAGGAGGGCCAGCGCACCGCCCGCTTCCTGGGAGAGGACGTGGTGAAATACCACCGCACCCTCACCACGTATCTGGACGGCCTGCTGACCGGCGGCTTCCAGCTGCTGCGGGTGGTGGAGCCCCAGCCGCCGGCACGGATGCTGGACCAGCCCGGGATGCGGGACGAGCTCCGCCGCCCCATGATGCTGCTGGTGGCCGCCCGGAAGCTGCCGGCATGACAAAACCGCGCACCTGGGCGGGAGCGGCGCTCCCCTGACGCGATCGATCCAACTCTGCATGACTGACATAGAAAGGAAGGACTGCTCCATGAAAACAGGTCTGGTGCTGGAGGGCGGCGCCCTGCGCACCATTTTCTCCTCCGGCGTGTGCGACGCCTTTTTGCACGAGAAACTGCCCATGCCGGACTACACCATCGGCGTCTCCGCGGGCATGGCCTACGGGGTCAGCTATCTCTCCCAGCAGCTGCGGCGGAATCTCCAGCTGCTGATGCACTACGCCAATGACCGGCGGTACATGGGCTGGGGGAACTTTTTCGATCCCAGGAACCGCAGCTATTTCGGGCTGAAATTCGCCTATGAGACCATCCCCAATGAGCTGGTCCCCTTCGACTACGACACGTTTGCGGCCTACCCCGGAACGGCGGAGGCGGTGGTCACCAACCTCCCGACCGGCCGGGCGGAGTACTGGGAGGTCCCCCGGCGGGACGAGCACTTCCTGCTGCTGCAGGCCACCTGCGCCATGCCGGTGCTGTTCCAGCCCATCCGGCTGGGCGGGGACACCCCCTATCTGGACGGAGGCTGTTCCGATGCCATTCCCTGGAAGCGGGCGCTGGAGGTGGGCTGCGACCGGGTGGTGGTGGTCCTGACCCGGGAGCGGAGCTATCAGAAGGAGCCGGAGCAGCTGATGCCCCTGTTCCGCCGGGTCTACCGCAAGTACCCCGCGTTTCTGGAGGACCTGCGGACCCGGGCGGAGCGCTACAACCAGTGCCGGGAGGAGCTGTTCCAGATGGAACGGGAGGGCCGGATCCTGGTGATCGCGCCGGAGGACACCCGGGGCTTCTCCCGCACGGAGCGGGACCGGAAAAAGATCCTGGCCCTGTGGCAGGACGGCTTTTTCACCGGCCTCCGGGCCGCGGAGGCGGTGCGCGCCTTCTGGACGGAGGAGCACCTGCCGGAGGAGGCCTGACTGCTTCGGCGGTGATGACGCGGGGGCGTTCCCAAAGAGGGGACGCCCCTTTGTCCTGCCCGTTTTGAACGGCGGCGGGAACCCTTCTGTTTTGCACAAGAAAGCCCATAGGCATTTTTGCGTTTTTTCTTTATTTTACGCAAATTTTACAAAAAATTTAGAATCCTCTTTGCAGAAAGACGAATTGCATATATAATGTTTTGGCGCAGTATACATGAGAGATCAGGCCGGCTTCGGCCGCCCTGGAAATCGGAAAGGAGATGTGGCGCAGCAATGGACATCTTCTCTGTCTTTACCCTCTGCGGCGGCTTGGCCTTCTTCTTATACGGCATGACCGTCATGTCCAAAAGTTTGGAAAAAATGGCTGGCGGCAAGCTGGAGCGTATGCTCAAACGCATGACCTCCAACCCCTTCAAAAGCCTGCTGCTGGGTGCGGGCATCACCATCGCCATCCAGTCCTCCTCCGCCATGACGGTGATGCTGGTGGGCCTGGTGAACTCCGGCGTCATGGAGCTGGGCCAGACCATCGGCGTCATCATGGGCTCCAACATCGGCACCACCCTGACGGCATGGATCCTCTCCCTCACCGGCATCGAGAGCGAGAGCGTCTTCGTGAACATGCTGAAGCCGGAGAACTTCTCCCCCCTGATCGCCCTGGCGGGCATTCTGCTGATCATGGGCTCCAAGCGCCAGCGGCGCCGGGACGTGGGCCGTATCATGATGGGCTTTGCCATTTTGATGTACGGCATGGAGCTGATGAGCGACGCCGTCAGCCCCCTGGCGGAGATGCCCCAGTTCGCCGGGCTTCTCACCGCCTTTGAAAATCCCCTGCTGGGGGTCCTGGTGGGCGCGGTGTTCACCGGCATCATCCAGTCCTCCGCCGCCTCCGTGGCCATTCTCCAGGCCCTGGCCATGACCGGCTCCATCACCTACGGCATGGCCATCCCCGTCATCATGGGGCAGAACATCGGCACCTGCGTCACGGCCCTCATCAGCTCCATCGGCGTCAACCGCAACGCCAAGCGGGTGGCGGTGGTCCACATCTCCTTCAACATCATCGGCACGGCCGTGTGCCTGGTCCTGTTCTACGGCGGCGACCTGTTCCTCCACTTCGCCTTCATGGACCAGACAGTGGGCGCTGTGGGCATCGCCTTCTGCCACACAGCCTTCAACGTGTTCACCACCATCCTGCTCCTGCCCTTCTCCCGCCAGCTGGAAAAGCTGGCGCGGAGGCTGGTGCGGACGAAGAACACCGGCAAGGGCTTTGCCTTCCTGGATCCCCTGCTGCTGCGGACCCCCGGCGCGGCCGTCAGTGAGAGCGCTGCCATGGCCGGCCGTATGGGACAAGCCGCCCGGGAGAATATCTGCCTGGCGGTGGACCAGATCGCCCACTACAGCCGGGAGCGGGAGACCCAGATCACGCAGAATGAAGACAAGCTGGACATCTATGAAGACCGGCTGGGCAATTACCTGGTGGAGGCCTCCCAGCACGGGCTGTCCATGCAGGATATGCGTACGGTCTCCCGGCTGCTCCAGGCCATCGGAGACTTTGAGCGGATCGGCGACCATGCGGTGAATATCCAGGAGTCCGCTCAGGAGCTCCACGACAAGGAACTCCGCTTCTCTGACAGCGCATGGGAGGAGCTGCAGGTGCTCCTGGCCGCGCTGGACGACATCCTGGATCTGACCCTCCGCAGCTTCCAGCCCCCGGACGCGGACACGGCCCGCCAGGTGGAGCCCCTGGAGGAGACCATCGATCAGCTGATCGAGGAGATCCGGA
>OGGQ01004853.1_pt1 | contig 10478 bp, 8 predicted proteins | sample 1571191 | NCBI WGS metagenome assembly OGGQ01 (sample SAMEA2582061, study PRJEB24529) | metagenome | biome: Human gut stool | place: China | collected 2011
CTCTCATCGGCCCCAACGGCGCCGGCAAGACCACCGCCTTCAACTGCATCACCGGCGTGTATGAACCTACCAACGGCCGGATCTCCTTTTGCGAGCAGCCCATGGTGGAGAACTTCCCCAAGGGCAAGATGCAAAAGCTGTATGCCGGGGAAAACAAGGGGAAATTCACCCATACCCTGAACCCCACCCCCGATAAGATCACCCAGCTGGGCATCGCCCGCACCTTCCAGAACATCCGCCTGTTTTCCAAGCTGTCGGTGCTGGACAACGTGCTCATCGCCAAGCACATGCGGGCCAAGCAGAACGTGTTCTCCGCCACCTTCCGGCTCAACGCCGCGGAGGAGAAGCGGATGCGGGAGGAGTCCCTGGCCCTGCTGGAGGAGCAGAACCTGCTGCACCTGAAGGACGAGGTGGCCGGCTCCCTGCCCTACGGCCTGCAGCGCCACCTGGAGATCGCCCGCGCCCTGGCCACCCAGCCCAAGCTCCTGCTGCTGGACGAGCCGGCCGCCGGCATGAACCCCCAGGAGACCCAGGAGCTGGCCCAGTTCATCCACCACATCCGGGACGAGTACAACCTGACCATCCTCATCATTGAGCACCACATGGATCTGGTCATGCAGATCTCCGACCGCATCTACGTGCTGGACTTCGGCAAGCTGATTGCTCAGGGCACGCCGTCGGAGATTCAAAACAATCCTCGGGTCATCGAGGCATATTTGGGGGTGGCAGACGATGCTGAAGATTGATGAATTGAAGGTAAGCTACGGCGGCATCGAAGCCGTCAAGGGCATCACCTTTGAGGTGCCTGAGCGGAAGATCGTCACCCTCATCGGAGCCAACGGCGCGGGCAAATCCACCACCCTTCGTACCATCGCCGGACTGGTGAAGCCTGCCCATGGCCGCATCCACCTCCAGGGAGAGGACATCACCGCCCTCAGCCCCGACCGCATCGTCTCCAAGGGCATCACCCTGGTGCCCGAGGGCCGGCACGTGTTCCCCGACCTCACCGTGCTGGAAAACCTGAAGATCGGCGCCTACCTGCGCCGGGACAGCCTGGACGACGACCTCAACTGGGTCTATGAGCTCTTCCCCCGCCTCAAGGAGCGCTCCTGGCAGGCGGCGGGCACCCTGTCCGGCGGCGAGCAGCAGATGCTGGCCGTGGGCCGGGCCCTCATGTCCCGCCCCAAGATCATCATGATGGATGAGCCCTCCCTAGGCCTGGCCCCCATCGTGGTAAAGGGCATCTTTGACATCATCAAGGAGATCAACCGCCAGGGCGTCACCGTGCTGCTCATCGAGCAGAACGCCAACATGGCCCTGCGCATTGCCGATGTGGCCTACGTGCTGGAGACCGGCAAGATCACCCTGTCCGGCTCGGGCAGAGAGCTTCTCAACAACGAACAAGTAAAGAAGGCCTATCTGGGCTGACATTTGATTCTACAAAAAAATGCCGCCTGCGGAATAATTCCGCAGGCGGCATTTTCTATGTCTGGTCAGGAGAGCTTCTTTCCCTCCAGATACAGCTCGCAGGTCAAGCTGCCAGAGAGGTCCACCGCATCCATGGTGATGGGCTGCCCCTTTGCTACGCTCTTGGTCAAGGTTGCTCCATTGAGCAAATAGTAGGGGGCCGCGTTTTCTGCCTCAGCGCTTTCATAGAGTCTGGGCAGGAGCCCTGCAATGGCATGATTGTGGCCCTCCACCTTCAGCTGTGTCCCTGCGGGGAGGTCCGTCTCTGCCACTCCGGTAAGTACAGAAATCTGGCGGCAATCCGGGCAAGAGCCGATTCCCAGCAGATCACCAAGCAAAATGGAAAGGGGCGACTCAACACCCATAATGTGATAAGGCAGATAGATGCAGGCATACTTTCCGTTTTTGCCGACTACATGTCCCTTGCCTTCCAGCAGCTCCCAAACGCTTTGATTCTCGCACTTGACAATGATAAACTCACCGCCGCCAAAGCTGGCCTCATCGGGCGCACGGAAATTATAAAACACATCCACTACGCCGGTCTTTTTCAGGATGCCGCCATCTTCCTCGGGAATAAAAATATCCGCCAACTCACTGGGTTTCGCAATGGGATAACTCAACGTGGACTTGGAGGGAACCAATCCGGTCACATTGGAGACCAGGTTCATCTCACACAGATCTGCACTGATGGTTCCGGCATACTTTTTCAGCATGTTCCCACGCTGTTCCACAGTCTGCCGTCCCTGATAGTGCCAGACCTCCTTCAGTTCGGGGATGTTCTCCACCTTGGAGGGGTCATTGGTGAGATAGAAGTCTCCCGTATCCGGGTTCCAAACGTAGTCGTACTCACTGGCCTTTCCCGCTGCAATGATTTCCAGCCCCAGGACCTTGCCCCAGGAATACAGGTCCACCAGGTTTCTGGGCTGATCTCCATTGACCAAAGCATACACCGCGTTATGCTTTGCAGCCAACTGATTCAGGGCCGGTCCGCATACACTGTCTGTCTCCTTGGATACCATGTAGACATTGATGCCCTTTTTCAAGGCAGAAACCGCTACGTCCGCGCTGACTGCCGTATTTCCTGTGCACTCCACCAGGCTGGTAACGTCACTTTCTACCGCCAGGCGATAGTCCTTCACAATCAGAATGGCATCCTTGCCCGCCTGATTCACTTCCTCTTTTGTCTCGCAAATGCAGAACTGCTCCACAGGATATCCCAGCTCCGTCAACACCGCCACACATTCTTCCGGGTGACGGGACGAAACCAGCCTCAGACGCATGTGCTCTACCTTGCGAATTTGTGCCAGCAGTGTATATCCGTATCCCTTAGTGGCACCAATGATTCCGACCAGGGAGGTTTTTTCACCGCAATTCTGGAACAGGTACGTATAATTCATATGGGTTCCCTCTTTCTATGCTGTTGCCTTCCAATTTTTCTGATGCTCATCACGATTGCGTTCCGCTCTCTTTGGCACGCTTGGCCTCACTTCTTGCCTTGAGTTGTTTGGACAGAATGGGCCACACAAAGGAGAGGACGACCAGGAATGCAAAGACAATGGTAAAGGGACGGGTAAACATCTCCAATACGTTGTCCGGATACATAACCATAGTCTGGGCAATGGAGGATTCCAGCATCTTGCCCAGCAGCAAGGCCAGCGCCACAGGAGACAGGGGATAATTGTTCTTAACCATGACGTAGCCGCAGATCCCGGCAATGTACATCTGAATGACATCAAAAATATTTTTACTAATGGAGAAGGAGCCGACGGTGGCCAGAATGACGATGGAGGTAGCCAGGACACTCTTGGGAATGGTAAGGATCTTTCCCGCCACTTTGCAGAACAACCAACCCACAAAGAACATCAAAATGTTGATTACGGCAAAGCCAACCAGCAGGGTGTACACCACATCGGCATTGTCCTTGAAGAGGGAGGAGCCGGGCTGCAGGCCGTGGATATACATGGCGCCAAGGAAGATTGCTGCGGGAGCAGAGCCGGGGATACCCAGAGAGAGCAGGGGGATGAGGGAACCGCCGGTTACTGCGTTGTTGGCGCTCTCAGAGGCAATGATACCGCCAGCCGAACCCTTTCCAAATTCCTCCGGGTGCTTGGATGTCTTCCGCGCCTCGTTGTAAGCCAGGAAGGAGGCGATATCAGGACCAGCGGCAGGGATGATGCCAATACCAATGCCCAGCAGGGTAGAGCGAATCATATTTCCGATCTCTCCCTTAAAATCCTTCCATTTCAGGGACATTTTGCTGGGCTTATCCACCTTGACAAAGGATTCTCCCTCTGTCTCCAGCATCTTAATGACTTCAGGCAGAGAGAACAGGCCAATCAGAATGGGGACCAGGGAGACACCGGCATACAGATTGATGCTGCCAAATGTAAAGCGGGGGAATCCAACCTGGGGGTCCTGTCCAATGCAAGCCAGAACCAGAGAGAAGAAGCCCACTAACAGTCCCTTCGCCATGTTGCCGAAGGAGAGCATACATACGACGCTCAGGCCGAAAATGGCGATCATGACCTGCTCCGGGGGACCAACCCGCAGAGCAATGATGGACAGAACCGGAGCACAGAAAATCAGCGCAAGGGCACTGAAGAATCCGCCCACCGCTGAGGAGAAGGTACACAGCGCCAGCGCACGGCCGGACTCTCCCCGCTCTGTCAGGGCCCGTCCCTCAAAGGAAGTGGGTGCGGAAGCGGGAGTTCCGGGAATTCCCAACAGGATAGCGGGAATGGATCCTCCGAACACGCCGCCGCAATACACGCCGGACAACAGCAAAAGAGCCTGTTGGGGTTCCAATGCATAAGAAAACGGCACAAAGACCGCCACGCCCATGGTGGCAGAGAAACCGGGCAGAGCACCGAAAATAATGCCTGCAATCACGCCGCCGATACAGATCAGCAGGTTATGCGGCATAAAAACTGCAACTAAACCCGCTGTAATACTGCTTAACATAGTCAATTACCTCCTTTTCCCGCCACAAATCACAACAGATTTTCAATCCAACTCCCCGTAGGAAGCGTAACATACAAGAACTTCAGGAAAATGAAGTACATTAAGAGAGCAAAAATGACAGGCAGTACCACAATCACGATCTTATTCTTGTTGTGCATAAAGATCAGAGAATAGACAGCAAATACAATGGTAGAGATAATGTATCCCAGTTTGTCCATTAAGAGGATGTAGACCAGTATTGCCACACAATAGATGATAATCCGGATCGTGGTTTTCTTGCTCAGAGGCGGATCTCCGGATTCGGTGCTCTGGGCGGGCTGCTTTTTGGTAAATGTCTGCACCAAAATAATGGCCACCATCACAAAGCTTCCGGCAATCACCACAATGGGATATGTGCGTGCCATGGGATTGATCCCTGGGAGCTGGGAACAAAAGATTAAAAGGACAATGGATACAGCCAGACAAATCAAGATATCCGGCCATCTTTTTGTTTTCATAGCCACCTCTCCTTTTCGCGGGCCCGGATGAAGGGACACGGCCGGCCTAAAAAAGCCGGCCGTGTCCATCCATAATTTTATTTATGCTATCAATCAATCGGTTACTGGGCAGACTTGGACTGCTCCACGGTCTCCACGATAGAGTCCTTCAGGGAGTTGAAATCATCCATCATATACTGGGTAGCAGAGGCGCTGTCGTGCATGTCCACAAACTCAAAGCCGCCATCAGCCAGCTCCTGCTGGAACTCGGGATCAGCCAGAGTCTGGGTAAACACATCGTCGTAGAAGGCAATGATCTCCTCGGAAGCACCGGCGGGCAGAACGAAGCTGCGGATCTGATGGAAGGTAGCGTCAATGCCCTGCTCCTTCATGGTGGGGACATCGGGCAGAGCAGCCATACGCTCCTCGCCGGTAGTGGCCAGAACCACGATGTCGGGGTTATCAGCCATGGCAGCGTACTCGGAGGGGAACACGGAGGTAACGTCACAGTTGCCGCCGGCAACCGCAGTCAGAGAGGCCGCGCCGCCATCAAAGATCATCTTGCCGAAGGTTACGCCCTCCGCGTTTTCCACGTTCATACGGGGATAGGTCTGAGAGGAGTACTCAGGGCCGCCCCAGGTGATCTTACCAGGCTCAGCCTTGGCCTTCTCCACCAGCTCAGCCAGATTGCTTACGCCCAGGCTCTTATTGGCCACAATAACGGTGGCGTCAGAGGTGAAGCAGCACAGCTGAGTAAAGGACTGCTCGGTATAGGTAACGCCGTCCACTACAAACTGATCAAAGTTGCTCAGATTGTGGTACATACCCAAGGTCATGCCGTCAGGCTTTGCCGTGGCAATGGCAGTGTTGCCGATGGTGCCAGAACCGCCGGTACGGTTATCCACTACGAACTTGACGCCGGCATATTTCTCCGCGTACTTAGCCAGCATACGGGCCGCCACGTCCTGGCCGCCGCCCGCGCCGTAGGGGCAGATGACGGTCACAGGGCCAGAAGGCTTCCAGCCTTCGGAATCCCCGGAGCCGGATGCGCTGCCGCCGGAATTATTGCCGCTTTGACTGCATGCTGCCAGAGATGCACAGCAAACCGCTGCTGTCAGGGCCAGGGCCAGAGCTTTTTTCAGAGACTTCATTTTTGTTTCCTCCTCATTTTCTTATATCCTTCTTGAATTGAAACGCTCTCTTTTATGATAACATTAGCTGCGGCGGATGATCTCGCCCTGCTTCATGACCATGTTCACATCTTTCAGGCAAGAGACCGACTCCAACGGATTTCCATTCACCGCAATCAGGTCTGCCTCCAGTCCCGGCGTCAGGCTTCCGGTCACATCGCTGATCCGACAGACTTCGGCGGCAAAGGAAGTAACACCCTTCAGAGCAGTGCGGGGATCGGCTCCCAGCTCCACAGCATACTCAACTTCCCGGTAGAGATACCCGTGATAAGCATCCGTTCCCAACACGAAGGGAACGCCCGCCTGCACCAGGTTAGACAAATTCTTGCGTACATTCTCCCGGTTGCGCCGGATTTTTTCTGCACCGGACGGAGCCAGATAAGGCTCGCGGCTGGGATCCAGGAAAATTCCAGAGGTGAGATCTACCACACAGTTTGAAGCCAGCAGCCGCTGGATATCCTCCTGCGTGGCCATATACATATGCTCAATAATGTCGACTCCACATTCGATGCAGTTTTTCAGTCCTTCTCCTCCAATGCAGTGGGCAGATACCGGCCGTCCGGCCCGCTTTGCCTCACCTACCACAGTGGAAATTTCTTCCGGACTTAAAAAGCTGGGCACCATCTTGGCATCGGGTTCGGGCACACCCGGCGTAATAAACAGTTTTATTACGTCCACTCCCCGCTTCAAATTGTCCCGGGCGGTACGCCGAAGCTCTTCCGGTCCGCAATGCGGCATTCCGATGTGTCCCGCTCCGTGCATTCCCTTCATGCCGATTCCCGCTACCAGCAGCCGCGGACCAATCACATTGCCCTGTTCAATCTGCTTTTTTAAGGTCAGATCGATATAAAACTTATCTCCCAGGCATCTGGCGGTGGTTACGCCCGCATAGAGATCTCGCTTCAAGGCATCTACTGCGATCAGTGTCAGCTCACACTCGTTGCTCCATGTAAGCAGCTCCAAATGCTCCGGTCTCTCGGAATCGATGCACAGATGCGTGTGGCACTCAATCAGGCCCGGCATCAGAGTGACATCGCCCAGATCAATGACCTGCGCCCCTTCCAGCGGCGTCTTTTCATATTCCTGCTGCGGCAAAATCTGTTGGATCATGTGGTCTTTTATGACAACGGCCACATTCTCAACCTGCTGAAGCTCTTTCCCCAGCAATGCTCGCCGTGCAGTCAACACCTGATAGTTCATTTTGCTCCCCCCTAACAAATATCACGATAAGAACAATCTCTGGTGTATTATTTTTAGCAAAAATGATGCCAACCTCTCTTATTGCAAAAATATTTTTTTCAATCCAGCAAATTCGCTCCCCACAGGCACATGCGCTGTGCTTTTACACAAAAAATAGGAGCATCTACCGTTCTCAGAACAGCAAATACTCCCATTTTTGTTGCAGCATATTATTGCATTGCAATATTTTAATGTGCAATACTTTATTTCATGTCCAGCAAATCATATTTTTTCATTTTCCGCCACAGGGTAGATCGGTCCATATTCAGCATTTCCGCCGCACGGCCGCGATGAAACTGACTGGACTCAAGCGCTTGGAGGATTCGTTCCTTTTCATCTTGCAACACACCATTGCCGCAATGCATCTCTTCCACATGGGGCAGATTCAATGCCTGGCATACTGCACTCATGGTAACTTTGGGCCCATCACAAAGGATACACATTCTCTGCGCCACATTTTGCAGCTGCCTCACATTTCCCTGCCACGGATATTGCTCCAGCTGCCTGCACGCAGCTTCCTCAATTCCGGTAAACAAGGGTTTCCCTTCCTCCAGGCACTGTTTGAGAAGAAAGCTCTCCAGAATGGGTATAATGTCCTCTTTGCGTTCCCTCAGCGGCGGAACTTCGATGCGCAGCACGTCCAGACGATACATGAGATCGCTGCGGAAATTTCCTGCCTCCACTTCTTCCTGCAAATCCTTATTCGTTGCGGAAATTACCCGGACATCAATGGGGATCACATGGTCATCTCCAAGCCGCACAATTTCTTTTTCCTGCAACACACGCAACAATCGTCCCTGCAGTTTTAACGACAGATCCCCAATTTCATCCAAAAAGATCGTTCCCTTATGGGCCGCCTCAAACAGTCCGATTTTTCCGCTCTTTGCCGCCCCGGTAAATGCGCCTTCCACATAGCCGAACAGCTCACTCTCCAACAGCTGCTCCGGCAAGGCAGCGCAGTTGATTGCAACAAATGGCCCCTGACAGCGCTTGCTTGCATTATGAATACTTTGGGCAAAGAGCTCCTTCCCGGTTCCTGTCTCACCATAAATCAGCACATTGGCCTGATTGGCGCTGAACCGTTTTGCACGATCTATGGTATACAGCATTTTAGCTGATTTAGCTATAATATCAGAAAAACAGTAATGTGCCACAAATCCCTTCTGCAAAATCTTTTTCCGGATATTCGCCTCTGTTTTCTGGATATCCTGGGCCTCCTGAAAGGTAATGACTGCACCTATGCTCTTCCGTTTTCCTTGAATGGGAACACAATTGACGCTGACAAACGTCTTGTTCAGCCGGCATACCTCGTCAATCAAACTTTCTCCCCCCTGGATCACACGATCCATAGAAATGCTGGGGAAAAGCTGATTGATATGCCGCCCTAAAATGCTCTCTCGTTTCATGTTGCAGATGCTGCAGGCTTTTCGATTGATATCGGTTATCTCTCCCAGCCTGTTCGTGGACAGGATTCCGCTGAAGGAATAGTCCATAATCTTTGCAATGCGGTCTTTTTCCGTTCTCTCCGCTCTGGTTGCCTGCGCCAGCTGAATGGCCATCTCAATGGATTGCCGGATGGACTCCCGACTGTTGCGAATCATCATGCAGGGAATTCCCCGCTTCTGGGCATGCTGAAAGAGCGTTCGTCCGCCAATGACCGCTTCGGCACCTTGCTCTATGGCTTTGTCCAGCTGCTGCTCCACCTGCTCTCGCCGCTGGGTGGGATAGGACTGGATTTGGATATCGGGGAAAATCAGATTGAAATTGCAGGTATCGTAAAGAAGAGGCGGCGTTCCGATCAGCGCAATCTGGCGGCAGGCATAATGCTTGATGCATGCATACACAGCCATAATCAGATCGTACCCCGTGGTGTTCATCTCCACAATCGGGATTTTATGTTCCCGGAAAAATGCAGCCGTAAACCCTCGGGCGATCACCACGTCTCCATCCAGCTGCTCGATCCGCTCCTCCTTCTCCGGTTCTACCACCAGAATCTTATAGCGGACATTCTCCAGCTTCATCTGAAGAAAGACAGAGGAAATATCCTCCTTCAATTCTGCATAAGGAGCGATAAAAATAACATCTATCTCACGCATGTGCAAACTCCTCCAAAGCCCACTCGACCGGATTTTCCCATCATAAAAAAGCAAACAGCGGCCGTCCGGATCTTTCCTGACCAGCCGCTGTTTTTCTCTGCTGCCTTAATCCTTCTCCGGCACGATCTCGATCCAATAGCCGTCGGGATCGGAGATGAAGTAGATCCCCATGGCCGGGTTTTCAAAGCAGATGCAGCCCATGTCCTGATGCTTCTGGTGCAGCTGCTCGTACTCATCGGTGTGGAAAGCCAGGTGGAACTCGCACTCGCCCAGGTTGTAGGGCTCCTTGCGGTCCCGCAGCCAGGTCAGCTCCAGCTGAAACTCGGTGAGACCGTCCCCCAGGTACACCAGGCGGAAGGAGCCGTCCTCGGCATCCTTCACCCGGACCGGCTCCAGGCCCAGGGACTTTTTGTAGAAGTCCAGGCTCTTGTCCAGATCCAGGACATTAAAGTTGAAGTGGTTGAATTTGATCATGCGTTTCTCCTTATTCCTCGTCGCGTCGAAGCAAAGTCCACTCCGCTCACAGCGCCCTGGCGGGCACTTCTCGCTGCATTTCCTTGCTTCTCCTTTTCCCGCCAAACCCGCTCGCCGCATCCGTAAGGCGGCACAGCCGCCAACGGCTGCGCAGGCGCTGGGCTTTGGCGGGAGGGCCGCCTGCGGCGGCTTTTTACTCCTCGTCCAGTTTCAGCACCGCCATAAATGCCTCGGTGGGCATCTGTACCGTACCCAAAGAGCGCATTTTCTTCTTGCCTGCTCCCCAGCGGATTCATCCGCCGGGCCCCCAAGGGCGCTTTCCATGCTCAGGCGGAGTAAATCCGCCCTCCGCCAAGGTTTTTCCCTCTGGGCAAAACGCTTGTCCGGCGCAAAGCGCCGCCCCGCGCTGCGGGGCCCCAGGAAGGCAGAAGAAAATGCTTCTTATTCCTCGTCCAGTTTAAGCACTGCCATAAATGCTTCTGTGGGCATCTGCACAGTACCCAAGCTCCGCATTTTCTTCTTGCCTTCCTTCTGCTTCTCCAGCAGCTTCTTCTTACGGGTGATATCGCCGCCGT
>OGGQ01004861.1_pt1 | contig 10462 bp, 11 predicted proteins | sample 1571191 | NCBI WGS metagenome assembly OGGQ01 (sample SAMEA2582061, study PRJEB24529) | metagenome | biome: Human gut stool | place: China | collected 2011
CCCTCCGTCCCGGTAGTATCTGCCGGAGCGGAGCTTTTATCCCGGATCAGGCTCCCGCTGGGAGATGATTATATACGATGATAAAAACGCAGATGGGAAAGGAGTTTATGGGCGAAGCCCATCACAGCGCCAGCGCCCGCCGCTCCGGCGGGACGACGAGGGGAAGGGAGTATCGAAGGTTTCGGCGGATGCCCTTCCGTGCCCACGGGCGCGCACACAGCCGGCAAATATGCGGGCGACCGCAAAACAAGGGGGCTGTGACCGTGGAGAAAGTGACAAATGACTGCGTGTTTGTCCTTTTGAACCATCCATTTGGAATCTTCAGGAGGATTTTGAAACTATGTGCGGAATCATCGGATTTGTAGGAAACGAGCCCGCGGCCCCCATTCTGCTGGACGGCCTGGAGCGGATGGAGTACCGGGGCTATGACTCCGCCGGCGTGGCGGTCCGGTCTGAGGCGGCGGGGCTCCAGATCCGCAAGACCAAGGGCCGGCTGCAGGCTCTCTCGGACCTGATCCACGGCGGCGCGGACCTGGAGGGAAATCTGGGCATCGGCCACACCCGCTGGGCCACCCACGGGGAGCCCAATGACATCAACGCCCACCCCCACGTCAGTGAGAACGGGCGGATCGCCATCGTCCACAACGGCATCATCGAAAACTATCTGGAGCTGAAAGAGCACCTGATGCGCCAGGGCGTCCACTTCACCTCCGACACGGACACGGAGGTGGTGGCCCAGCTGCTGGAGTTCCACTACAACGAGTGCCACAACATGCTGGAGGCCGTGGGCCGCTGCCTGCGGCGGATCGAGGGCTCCTATGCCTTCGGCATCATCTGCGCCGACTATCCCAATGCACTCATCGCCGCCCGGAAGGACAGCCCCCTCATCATCGGCTACGGCCAGAACGGCAACTTCATCGCCTCCGATGTGACGGCCATCATCAAGTACACCCGGGACGTGGTGTACATGGACGACGGGGAGATCGCCGTCCTCACCGCCGACAGCGTGGACGTGTTTGACGACGAGCTGCTGCCGGTGGAAAAGACCCACAGCCTGGTGGACTGGGACGTGTCCGCAGCGGAAAAGGGCGGCTACGCCCACTTCATGGCCAAGGAGATTATGGAGCAGCCGGAGGCGGTGCGCAAGACCATCTCCCCCCGCATCCGGGACGGCCGGGTGGTGCTGGACGACCTGCACCTGACGGCAGAGTATGCCCGGGATCTCTCCCGAATCTATGTCATTGCCTGCGGCTCCAGCTATCACGTGGGCGTGGTGAGCAAATACATCTGGGAGAAGCTGCTGCGCCGGCCGGTGGAGGTGGTGCTGGCCTCTGAGTTCCGGTACTGCGACCCCCTGGTGGACGAGAAGACCCTGGTCATCGTCATCAGCCAGTCCGGCGAGACGCTGGACACCATGGCCGCCATGCGGGAGGCCAAGCGCCGGGGCGGCCGGACACTGGCCATCGTCAACGTGGTGGGCAGCTCCATCGCCCGGGAGGCGGACGACGTGCTGTACACCTGGGCAGGCCCGGAGATCGCCGTGGCCACCACCAAGGCCTACACCACCCAGCTGGTGCTGATGGACCTGGTGGGCCTGTACCTGGCGGACCTGCTGGGCACCGTGGAGAGCGCTGAGTACGACGCCATCCTCTCCGAGATGCAGCTGCTGCCGGAGAAGATGCGCCAGTTCCTCTCCCACACGGAGGACATCCAGTATTTCGCCTCCCGGTACTTCAACCACGACTCCATCTTCTTCATCGGCCGGAACCTGGACTACGCCATGGGCCTGGAGGGTTCTTTGAAGCTGAAGGAGATCAGTTACATCCACTCGGAGGCATACGCCTCCGGCGAGCTGAAGCACGGCACCATCTCCCTGATCGAGCCGGGGACCCTGGTGGTGGCCCTGGGGACCTATGCCCCCCTCTTCGACAAGGCCATGAGCAACGTGGTGGAGGTGAAGGCCCGGGGCGCCGAGGTGCTGGCGCTGACCACCGAGGACTTCCGGGAGAAGATGGAAAAGACCGCCGACGCCACCGTCTCCGTGCCAGTGACCCATCCCATGCTCCAGCCGTCTCTGGGCGTGGTGCCCCTGCAGCTGTTCGCCTACTATGTGGCGCTCCAGCGGGGCTGCGACATCGATAAGCCGCGGAACCTGGCCAAGAGCGTGACTGTGGAATAAAATTTGCCGCCCGGACCGTTGGCCCGGGCGGATTTTTTGATTGACATATATCGGGCGCCAATATATAATGGCGCTATAACTGATATATAGAATGCCTATATAAGGAGGGAACCCATGGAAGCGGACAAGAGTTTGGTCGGCGGCAGCATGGCCCTGCTGGTCCTGAAGCTGCTGGAGGACGGGGACAAGTACGGCTACCAGATGACCAGCGAGCTGAAAGCCCGGTCGGAGGATGTGTTCCATTTGAAGGCGGGGACGCTGTACCCCCTGCTCCACTCTCTGGAGGAAAAGGGCCTGGTCACCGCCTACGAGCGGGAGGCCGCCGCCGGCAAGCCCCGGCGGTACTACCATCTGACAAAGGAGGGCCAGGCGGCCCTGCGGGAAAAGGAGGCGGCCTGGCACACCTACGCCGACGCCGTGGGCCGTGTGCTGAGGGGAGGTGCCTGCTGTGCCGGGACCTGAGACCATTCGGGACTATCTGGACACGGTGACCGCCCAGATCCGCTGGAAGCGGGCCCGGACCGTGGTGGTCCGGGAGCTGGAGACCCACCTGGAGGACCAGCGGAATGAATTTCTGGCGGAGGGCCACTCCCCGGAAGAGGCGGAGCGGCTGGCGGTGGAGGAGATGGGGGACCCGGTGGCCGTTGGCACGGACCTGGACCGGCTCCACCGGCCCAGGCCCCAGTGGGGGATGCTGGGCCTGACGCTGGCGCTGCTGTTGGTGGGCAGCTGGCTGCGGTACGCCCTCACCCGGGCAGGGGCGCCCTGGGGGGACGATTTGGACCCGTTCCGCTGTGCTCTGTCAGCGGTGGCTGGGGCTGCCGTGCTGATCGGGGCCTACTTTTTGGATGTCTCCCGGCTGCTGCGCTGGGCCAAGTGGGTGTACATCGGTGCGGTGGCGGCGGGCGTGCTGTCCCTGCATCTCTCCCCGACTGTCAACAACGCCTCCTACTTCACCCGGTACGTGGTGCTGTTCTATCCGGCGGTCTATGCCTTTTGGCTGTATGCCTGTCGGGGAAAGGGCTGGCAGGGCCTGCTGGCCGCCGTGGCGGGCGGTATCCCGCTGGCATCGATCGGTGTGGAGGCGCCCTTTTTGCAGGGCGTGATCCAGCTGCTGGTGATTGGTTGTTTCCTGCTGTTGCTGGCCATTTGGATGGGCTGGTTCACCGTGCCCCGGCGGCAGGGAATGGCGGCGGTGGGCGGCCTGGCGGCCGCCATGGCTGGAGCGGTGCTGTGGATGTTGCTGAGGGCGGGATTTGGCGCGGCGCGGATCCAGATCCTCCTGCACCCGGAAACGGACCCAATGGGAGCAGGCTATCAGAGCGTTATGGCCCAGAGCTTGCTGGAGGCCTCCCACCTGGTGGGGGAGGGCGGCGACCTCCTGATCCAGCCGCAAACGGTCTGGAGCAGGGAACTGCTTCCTGAGATGATGCTGCCGGAGTGGAACCACGACTTTTTGCCCACCACCATGGTCTACAAGCTGGGATGGCTGCCGTATCTGCTGTTGCTGGCGGCGCTGGCCGCATTGTTTCTGTGGATGCTGCGCCGGTGCGCCTGCCAGAGGAGCCAGAGTGGAAAGCTGCTGGCACTAGCGGTGGTGGGGACACTGGCGGTGCAGTCTGTCTTTGCGGTGGTGCTGAACCTGGGCTTCGTGCTGTTCAGCGCCCAGTTGCCGCTGGTGACAGGAAATCTTCACAGTGTGGTGGACTGCGCCCTGATCGGGCTGGCCCTGTCGGCCTTCCGCTCGGAGTCCATTCTGCGGGACACGGCAGTGCCGGTCCCACAGATGCCGAAAAAAGAGACCGTTTGAACGAACAGGGGCGGAGAGGATTTCCCTCTCCGCCGCTGCTTGCTGCCTCTTATCGATCAGCCTCCTGGATGGTGAAGGTCAGGTTGCCCTCGTCATCCACCGATTTCTCCACGTCCGGGACCGCTTCCGCCTGCGCCGCCAGCTCCGCGTCAGTCATGGGCTCCCACGGGATGCCGGTGCTCTCCGCAAAGGTCTGGGCGGCCTCCGGATCAGCGCGGCTCTCATCCAGCGGCAGAGTGAACAGGGCCCCCACGACGCCCTCCCGGAGGGAGATCGTCCCGTCCTCCGCCATGGAGAAAAGATCCGTATTGGGCACACCGCCCTCATAGATGGCAAAGCGCACCGGGTGATCCGCGAATATCTCCAGGTTCCGGCAGTCAAACAGGCAATAGACCACGCCGTCCTCGATGAACTGCTGGGTGGTGGTCCCCAGAGTCCAGGCGTTGACGCATCTGACATGGTAGCCGTCCACCAGGGGGCTGTAGCTCAGATTCGGGTAGTCCGTCAGCGGTTCGCCGTCCGCCCGCGCCACCCGGAACACGGCATAGGTGCGGTCATTGATGATCTCGCCGTTGTAGTCCGTGGGGACGCTCAAGTCCTCACCGGACACCATGCCCGCCAGGGTGATCTGATAGTCTCCGGCGGTCACGCTCTCGTCCAGGACGATGGCGTCATCCCCCTGGAACGCCTCCGCCAGCAGCGGTTCTTCCACGCGGTCCGCCACCTGGGCGGGGGTCAGCCACACCACGGCGGCGGACACGGTCACGGCCAGCAGGGCCACGGCCGCCGCCACCAGCAAGGCCGTCTTTTTCGTTCGATTCATGGACATTTTGTTCTGCTCCTTTTCAGATGTCTGCCGCGCGGCCGCCAGCCGTTGAAGGGTCTGTTCCTCGAAGTCCGGGGAGAAGTCCACGGCGTCGAACGCGGCGCGGTAGTCCTGGCGATTCATTCCACATCCTCCTTCAAAAGTTGGCGCAGCCGCTCCCGCCCCCGGGAGAGCCGGGTCCCCACGGTGGGAACGGGGAGCCGCAGCAGCTTGGAAATTTCTTTAAGGGAATAGCCCTCATAATAATAAAGGTGGATCACAGCGCTGTACTTCGCCGGCAGGGCCTGCACGGCGGAAAGGATGGGGGAGGGCTCCGGCAACTCCCCGCCCGGCAGGACCTCCGCGTCCTCCAGGGGGAGATCCCGCCGCGATGCCGACCGGGCCATGTCGCAGGCCCGGTGGAGCGTGGCCCGGATCAGCCACGCTTTCTCGTGCTCCGCGTCCCGAAATTGGGGCCGGGAGGTCAGCAGCTTCAAAAAGACCTCCTGCACCGCGTCCTCCGCGTCGGCGGGGGAGGGCAGGCGGGTCATGGCGATCCGCAGCAGCATCCGGCTGTACGCTGCCACGGCGCGGCGGATGGATTCGTCGGTACCAAACGAAGTCAGGGTCCTCAGCTCCTTTCACCCATAACACGGGCGAGCCTGCTCCAATTATTCACTTGGAAGAAAAATTTGTAAAGCCCGGCTTTCTGTTCCGCGGACATTGACAGGAGGCGGCGGGCTGTGGTAATATGTAAACCGATTACAATATCCCACCGGATCACGGCGGGATTTTTTTGAGATGCGTCGTGTCGAAAACACGGGAAAGGAAGCGGAACATGGCGAGAAAACAGATCGCAGCGGCGCTGCTGGCGCTGGCGGTGACAGTGGGCTCTCTGGCACTGCCGGCCAAGGCGGCCTTTACGGATACCACGGGCCACTGGGCGGAGACCGCCATCACCAAGTGGAGCGAGGAGTACAGCATCATCGGCGGCTATGATGACGGCACCTTCCGGCCGGACAACTCCATCACCCGGGGCGCCTTCGCGGGCATCCTGGACCGCTTCCTGAAATTCCAGACCGTCTCCCCAGCCGGGACGTTTTCCGACCTGGACGGGAACTATTGGGAGGACGCCATCCTGAAGCTCCATGCCTCCGGCGTCTATCTGGGCAACAACGGCGCGGCTCTGGCCGGGGACACCATCACCCGCCAGCAGGCGGTCACCATGATCGGCCGGGCCTTTGACATCACCGGCGAGACCACCACGGTCCACTATCTGGACGCGGAGCAGGTGTCCAGCTACGCGCTGCCCTATCTGGCGGAGATGTCCGCCAGAGGGTACATCACCGACTCCTCGGACGGCTATTTCCGCCCCACGGATGCCATCACCCGGGCGGAGATCGTGACAATCCTGGACAATATGATCGAGGCACTGGTCCAGACCAATGTCACCTACTCCCAGGATGTGGAGGGGAACCTGATGGTCAACTCCGCGGAGGGCGCGGTGCTCCAGGACATGACGGTTGCCGGAGACCTGATCGTGGCCCCCGGTGTCAGCGGCCCGGTGACACTGGAGAACGTGACGGTCCAGGGCACGGTGCGGAACTTCAGCAGCGCCGAGGTCACGGACCTCTCCCAGCAGCCGGAGGAGCCGGAGGCCATCCAGCCCAGCGACGTGTACACCCCTTCGGAGACCACGGGGGAGTACCTGACCTACAGCAACCAGCAGATCCCCATCTACGCGGGCGTGGAGCGGAACCGCTTCTCCCAGGGGGATTTTGAGTGGGATCCGGACCATCCGGACCGGCTGGTCTACACCGGGCGGGATTACCGGACCCGCTTCGGCATCGACGTGTCCGCCTATCAGAACCGGGCCAGCACCAACAACACCATCGACTGGGAGGCCGCCAAGGCTGACGGCGTGGAGTTCGCCATGGTGCGGATCGGCCTGCGGGGCTATGGCTCCGGCAGCATCATGGAGGACGCCTTCTACGCCCAGAACATCGACGGGGCCATGGCGGCGGGCATCGAGACCGGCGTCTACTTCTTCGCCCAGGCCATCACCGTGGAGGAGGCCATCGAGGAGGCGGACTTTGTCATCAGCCTGCTGGAGGGCCACGAGATCAACGGCCCGGTTGCCTACGACTGGGAGATGCACGACAGCTCCTACCGGGTCTACGGCACCACGCCGGAGATGGCCACCGCCTGTGCCATCGCCTTCTGCCAGCGGATCGAGGAGGCCGGCTACGATGCGATGGTCTACGCCGGGCAGTACGTCAGCTACATCAAGTACGACCAGGGGGCCCTGGAGCCCTATCTCTCCTGGTATCCCGAGTACAAGAGCACCAGCTCCGAGCAGCTGTACCCCACGCTGTACTACCATAGGGACTACTGGCAGTATTCCAGCTCCGGCACGGTGGCCGGCATCGGCGGCAGAGTGGATCTGAATCTGCAGTTCATCCCCAGATAAGGGGCGCGGCCAAAAGAAATACGGCGGGGGAGCTGCCCCGCCGTATGGCGATTCCACGGAAGTTTACTTGCAGTTTTCCTTCTGGGCCTTCTTCTGGGTCTGCTGGCTGTTCTCACGGTTTTCCTTCTGCTGAGTCTGGCCGGCATCGCGCTTGTTCTGGTTGTCGCGGTTGCTCATCAGGACACCTCCTTTCGCCTGCTTGAGTACATGGCATAGTCTCACCGCCGGCGGCGGGAATTATGCACGGAGACTGGAAAAAATCGCGCCCGGGAAGAAAAAATGGGATTGACAAACGGCGGAAGAAGTGCTATACTAACCCAGCAAAACAAAGAAGGCAGACTGCATCCGCCTCACCTCCAGCCATCGGGCAAAGAGGTCAACACTGTTGTGATCAGACCACCAAATGGTGGTTTGTTGTTGCGCGGATGCCGGTTGTGGTATCCGCGTTTTGTGATTCTGAGATGGAGGTGCTTCGACCATTAGTAAAGTAGTGCATGAACTGAACGAGGAGATCAGCGACAAGGAGATCCGACTGATCGGGTCCGAGGGTGAGCAGCTCGGCATCATGCCTCCTGCGGAGGCCCTGAAGATCGCCGACGAGCAGGGCCTGGATCTGGTCAAGATTTCGCCTCAGGCCAATCCCCCCGTGTGCAAGCTGATGAACTACGGCAAGTTCCGGTTCGAGCAGAGCAAGCGGGAAAAAGAGGCCCGGAAGAACCAGCACGTGGTGGAAATCAAAGAGATCCGTATGTCTCCGGGCATTGACATTGGGGACTTCAATACGAAGCTCAAGAATGCGCAGAAGTTCATCGCCGACGGCAACCGCGTCAAGGTCTCGGTCCGCTTCCGCGGCCGTGAGATGGCCCATACCGACATCGGCAGGGATCTGCTGGACCGGTTCGCCGCACAATGCGCCGAAACCGCCAACCTGGACAAACCCGCCAAGCTGGAAGGACGGATGATGTCCATTTTCCTCTCTCCCAAGGCTGGCAAGTGAATTTCATTTCAACGATACGGAAGGAGCAACCATTATGCCGAAGCTGAAGACCCACAGTGGTGCAAAGAAGAGATTCAACCTGACCAAGACCGGAAAGGTCAAGCGCGCCAAGGCCTATAAGAGCCACATCCTCACCAAGAAGGATACCAAGCGCACTCGTCGTCTGCGTGCCGGCGGCTATGCGGATACTACCAACGTGGATGCCATCCGCAAGATGATCCCCTACAAGTAAGACACGAGACGTTCATATAGGAGGTTTTTGAAATGGCTAGAGTCAAGGGCGCAATGATGACACGCAAGAGAAGAAATAAGGTCCTGAAGATGGCGAAGGGCTACTGGGGCTCCAAGTCCAAGCACTTCCGCGTGGCCAACCAGGCCGTGATGAAGTCCCTGAGCTATGCTTACACCGGCCGCCGGCTGAAGAAGCGTGATTTCCGCTCCCTGTGGATCACCCGCATCTCCGCCGCCTGCAAGCTGAACGGCATGAACTACTCCACCTTCATGCACGGCCTGAAGGTCGCCGGCATCGAGATCAACCGGAAGATGCTGGCGGAGATGGCCGTCAACGACGCCGCCGCCTTCACCCAGCTGACCGAGATCGCCAAGAAGGCGTAACGGGCGGATCTTTATGGAAACAGGACAGCGCCCCGGCTTTGAGCCGGGGCGCTGTTTTCGCGTTATGACGCGCCGTTGAGGAAGGTGAGGATCTTGATGGCCTCCGTGTTTTTGGCGGTGACCTCCGAGAAGTACGCGGTGCACTTAGTGTTCCAGGCGATCTCCTTCGTTTGGCTGAGGATCGCCTTGGTGTCCTGGGCAATCTCTTGGGAGATCTGGTTGGCCCGCTGCATTTCTGTGTAAAGCAGAAACTGATTCTGCTGGATCTGATCCAGTTTTTTCTCGATATTCTCTAACTTCTCGATGATGATATTCTGCCGGAGTTCGGATTCGTAGAGGTTGTAAGCCCCGTCCGGGCCGGTCAGCTCCGTGCAGCGGCCGCTGAGGAAATACTCATAGATGGTGGTCACGGCGGGCAAGGACCGGTATTTTAGATAGAGCCAGTCCGAAGCATAGAGCTTTTCGAGATTTCTCCGGGATTCCCGCAGCAGTTTTTCCATGGGGCGCAGGAGCTGCCTGCTTTTCGACTGATAATCAGTCAAGGTCAGCTCATAGGCTTTTTCGGACTCGGCAAGCCGCGTCTCGTAGTTGAGCTGGACGGTTTTTGACCTTTTCTGCCAAACGGCCAGATCTTGTTGGTATTCTTCCAATCGTCGAGGATATGATTCCTCCTCCCGCTGATACTGGTCCAGGGCGGATTGATAGGCGGCTAGTGCGCTTTTCTGTGCCTTTTTACGGTTGGAGGTGGTAGTGGCAACAAGAGCGGCCATGCACCCCAGGCCGATGATTGAAAGGATTCCGCCGAAACCGGAGAAGCCTGATGCCAGTCCTACCAATAAAAACACTCCTGCCATGCAAGCGCAGATTGCCTTTAATTGGATGGGAAAGCCGGATATATCGGGCTTCTGCGGACATATTGGCTTATCCGGCGCTTTTGGCTCTTTTGCTGGCGGAGCTTTTCTAACCGTTGGCTTTTTTGGCGTTCGAGCTTTGATCTGCTCCTTTGTTTCCGGAATGGTCCGGTTTAACGTATAGATCGCCGACTCCAGATCCGCGGCGGTGTGCAGCAGCTCCGTCAGCTGCTGGGTGGTCAGGGCAGCACTCATAGGATCCCTCCTGATTTCTCTGCTGTGCAACCGGATGATAAAACCATTCTAATATATATATATATATTTCAAGAGAAATTCTGCAAAAGGCGCCGCCTTGTTCATGCCCTGTAAGGGCCTGTGCTGGAACCGCGAATATGCTGACGATCACCGACGCCCAGGGCAACGAGCTCCCGTACGGTAGCCGAGACTGGTAAAAAAACGCACCCTTCCGATTCGGGAGGGTGCGTTGCTTCTTATGCGTCCTTGTGCGGACCTGCCGGAACGACCACCGGGCCGATGAGGGCATCGGCCCCTACGGGCTTTCGGCATCCTCGCAAAGGCCGACACACAGGTCGGCCCCTACGACCGCCAGGGCAGCGCGTAGCAGCTGCGCAGCCGTTGGCGGCTCTGCCGCTTACGGATGCGGCATACCCCTTGCGGGTACGGCCCGTTTCTCTTTTGGCAAGACCAAAAGGGGCCCCCGCCGCGCCCCGCGCG
>OGGQ01004862.1_pt1 | contig 10455 bp, 10 predicted proteins | sample 1571191 | NCBI WGS metagenome assembly OGGQ01 (sample SAMEA2582061, study PRJEB24529) | metagenome | biome: Human gut stool | place: China | collected 2011
AAGACGGCACAGCTTGCATACAGTTTTGAGATTTCCTTGCAGAATGAGTTTTCCCTTGAAGAAAACATCGCTCTGGCAAGGAAATTTTTGTTGGAGCAGTTTGTCAGCCGTGGTATGACCGTTGATGTGTCCTTTCACGAAAAGGAGCATGAGGACGGCGGCACACCTAACCCCCACTTCCATTTTCTCTGCCCTATCCGTCCCATGAACCAAGACGGGACATGGGGCTTCAAACAGCACCGTGTCTATCGTCTGGACGAGGACGGGAACCGTATCCGAGACCAGAACGGCAAGTTCCTCTTTGACGCTGTTCCCACCACTGACTGGGGAGACCCGGAAACGCTGGAATACTGGCGAAAGGCATGGGCTGATGTGTGCAACGCCAAGTTTGCCGAGAAAGGGTTTGATGTCCGTATCGACCACCGCAGCTATGAGCGGCAGGGACTTGACCTCTTGCCTACTGTCCATGAGGGAGCCGCTGTCCGGGCGATGGAGAAGAAAGGCATCCGCACCGAGAAAGGCGAGTTCAACCTCTGGATAAAAGCCACCAATGCTGTTATCCGGGATATTCGGGGAAAAATCGCTGTCCTGCTGGACTGGATAAAGGAAGCCAAAGCCGAACTGGATAAGCCCAAGTCCCCCGACCTTGCTTCTCTGCTGGGCAGCTATTACGCCTACCGCAAATCCAAAGCCTACTCCCAGAAAGGGAAACTCAACAATCTCAAAGAGATGAATGAGACTTTCAATTATCTTCGGGAGAATGGAATTGCTACCCTTGCGGATCTGGAAAGCCGGGTGCAGAGCCACCAGACTACCGTCGACAGCTTAAAGGCAACGCTGGACAGCCAGAACGCCCGCATGAAAACCATCCGCAGCCTGTCTGATGACAGCGAGACATTCCAGCGGCTTAAGCCTGTTTCCGCCGGTTTGCAGAAAATCAAGTTTGACAAGCCCAGAGCCACATACAAGGCAGCGCATGAAGCCGAGCTGAAACAGTTTTACGCCGCCAGACGCAGGTTGTCTCAGGAGTTCCCGGACGGAAAAGTGGATATGAAAAAGCTGTCCGAGGAATACAGCACTTTGGAGCAGACTCATGCCGAGACCTATGCCCAGTTCAAAACCATCCGGGAGGACTTACAGAAGCTTTGGAGTGTTAAGTCGAAGATTGATACTGCCCGCAGTTTTCACGAGCGTACAGAGGAACAAACACTCCAAAATCGACCCCAAACACGACACAAAAAGGAGGACATTGACCGATGAATTATACCCAAGCACAGATTGACAGGGCGAACGCTGTCAGTCTGGAAGATTTTCTCCGTTCGAAGGGAGAGCAGCTACTCAAAAGCGGCAGAGAATACCGCTGGAAAGCACATGACAGCCTGACTGTTCGAGGCAACAAGTGGTTTCGCCACAGCCAGAGCAAAGGCGGCTATCCCATTGATTTTGTCATGGAGTTTTACGGCAAGAGTTTTCCGGAAGCCGTGGAGCTTCTGACCGGGGAGCATGGCGAAGCTCCCAAGACCGCACCACCGATGGAGTTCCGGCTTCCCAAGCCCAGCAGAACCGCCGACAGGACAATCCAATATCTTTGTGAAGTACGAGGTCTCAGCAAGCAGATTGTTGAGACCTTTCTTCTTTCCGGAGATATTTACGAGGACAGCAGCCATCACAATGCTGTCTTTGTAGGCAGGGACAGCAGCGGTATTCCAAGATATGCCCATATCCGGGGAACGACAGACAGCATCCGGCAGGACATTTCCGGCTCTGACAAGTCCTATGGCTTTGGCTATGTGGGAATCGGAAACCAGCTCTTTGCTTTTGAAGCTCCCATTGATCTGCTGTCCTTTCTCTGCCTGTATCCGCAGGAATGGCGGTCACGCAGCTACCTTGCTTTGGGCGGTGTATCCGGCAGAGCTTTGGAGCGTTTTCTCTCTGAACGCAGGGACATACAGAAAGTGTTCCTCTGTTTGGACAGCGATACCGCAGGAAACGAAGCCTGTCAACGGCTGTTGGCGGTTATTCCCGACAAAATCCCTGTTATCCGTCTTGTCCCGGCAAGAAAGGACTGGAACGATGTTTTAAGGCAGAAAGCAGAGATAACAAACCGCAAATTCATAGCCGAGACTATCCCCATGCGAGAGCCGCCGGAAATTCAGCCTGTTCCCATGCTCCGTATGGCAGATGTGGAGTTGACCCATGTGGAATGGCTGTGGTTTCCCTATATCCCTTTTGGGAAGCTGACCATTATCCAGGGCAATCCCGGCGAGGGCAAGACCTACTTTGCCATGCGGCTGGCGGCAGCCTGTACCAACCGAAAGCCCCTGCCCGATATGGAACCTTTGGAGCCGTTCAACATCATCTACCAGACTGCCGAGGACGGGCTGGGCGATACCGTCAAGCCCCGTCTCATAGAAGCCGAAGCAGACCTTGACCGGGTGCTGGTCATTGATGACAGGGACACGCCGCTGACCCTCACCGATGAACGGCTGGCAAGGGCAATCCAGGAAAACCATGCAAGGCTGGTTATCATCGACCCGGTACAGGCGTTTCTGGGTGCTGATGTGGATATGAACCGGGCAAACGAGGTGCGTCCCATCTTCCGCAGTCTGGGAGAGATTGCACAGGAGACCGGGTGTGCCGTGGTGCTGATCGGACACCTGAACAAAGCTGCCGGAACACAAAGCACTTACAGGGGTTTAGGCTCCATCGACATTACGGCGGCAGTCCGCAGCCTGCTCTTTATCGGCAAGCTGAAAGATAGCCCCACCACAAGGGTTTTAATCCATGAGAAAAGCTCTCTTGCCCCACCGGGACAGTCCCTTGCCTTTTCTCTGGGAGACGAGAAAGGCTTTGCATGGTTGGGAGCTTATGACATTACCGCCGATGAATTGCTTACCGGGACGGACACAGGAAAAGCAGAAAGCAAGACCGCACAGGCAGAAGCCCTGATACTCGATTTACTGGCAAACGGAAAGAAAATGCCGAGCGCAGAGCTGGAAAAGGCAGTCAATGACAGTGGTATATCGTCCCGTACCCTCAGAACAGCAAAAGCCCGGATAGGAAGCAGGCTCGTGACCGAGAAAAACGGTGCTACATGGGTCTGCTATCTCCGGGCATAAGTCAAGAAGGCAAAGGTGGCAAAGTGGTTATAGATACCTTAAAGTTGCCGCCTTGCCTTCTTCTTTTTCTCGCAACGATTTTTTTACAGGAGGATTTTCTATGACAGATACCACAAACACAGCGAAAACCGAACCTTGTCCGACATTCAAGCGAACCATCGGCAAGACCACCTATCTTGTCCGTGTCCATTTCAGCGAAACCAGCAAGGAGACGATGGAGGATAAAATCAAGCGTCTGCTCCGGGAGGAAGTCCGCAGAATGTGACTTTTTCTTGAATTTGATTAAAATGTCCTTGACAACTGGCATCAGGTAAAACCGCAAAATCAATCCTCATTTCTTGCGGTGCGAGGCTTGCCCCCTTTGACATACGGGAGCTGCGGGAACTCATGGAAACCGATGAAATGGAGCTTGATACGCTGGGCGACCGCAAAACGGCGTTGTTCGTTATCATTTCCGACACCGACGACACCTTTAATTTTGTCGTATCAATCCTTTACACGCAGCTTTTCAATCTCCTTTGCGACAAGGCCGACGACGAATACGGCGGCAAGCTACCTGTTCATGTGCGCTGCCTGTTAGACGAGTTTGCAAACATTGGACAAATCCCACAGTTTGAAAAGCTGATCGCCACCATACGAAGCCGGGAAATCTCGGCTTCTATTATTCTGCAATCGCAGAGCCAGCTAAAAGCCATTTACAAGGACGCGGCAGAAATCATACTTGACAATGCCGACAGCACCTTGTTTTTGGGAGGGCGCGGGAAAAATGCAAAGGATATTTCGGAGAACTTGGGACGGGAAACAATCGACAGTTTCAACACTTCCGAAAATCGCGGCACGCAGGTTTCTCATGGCCTCAATTATCAAAAATTGGGAAAGGATATGCCATACTTGTTGATGAAGAGTTCAGCTGCCTTGAATTTGACATGAACAGGGACACGATCAGCTGGATTCGGAGAAAAATCGAATACAGGAGGTCGCTTATGGAACACTTACCGAAGAAAACCTGTCAAAACGGTATCGGCTATACGCTGGTCGGTGACTATTATATCCCCGACTTACAGCTGCCGGAGGAAAGCCGCCCCATTGGGATTTGGGGTCGTATGCACAAAGCCTATCTGGAGCAGTGCCATCCAGCCCACTATAATGATCTGATTTTGTCTGGAAAACTCTGGGCATAACTGAGCGATTTGAACGAGCAGGCACAGAACCGGCTGGATTGTATCATTGACCAGATGAAAGAAACTGAAAAAATCACTGAGGAATTGAAAGCCCAGGATCAGATGGCATGGGTCAGCGCAATGAACAGCATCCTAAACCGTGCGGAGGAAATTGTCCGTCACGAACTGATCTATTATGCAAAGGAGGTGCTGTGAGATGGTGTTAGATGACTTATATTGTGGTAATATCTACCCCGCAGAACAGGTGGTTCCTCATGAAAAAGAATACCGCAAGCTACATAGGCATACTGGAGAGCTGCTTACCGAGTTAGAGGAAAAGCTCTCTAAAGAGCAGATGGAGCTGGTCAACCAGTTTCACACCCATATAATCGATGTTCACTGTATGGAGTTGGAAGCACAATTTCAATACGGTTTTTCCTTAGGAATGATGCTTATGAAAGAAGTGTATGAGTTACCCAAACACCACCATAATAGTGATTAGTATTTTAACAATATACTCAAAATAAAAATGTCAATGGTTTACCCCGTCTATTAATCTTCAAAAATAAAGAATTTTTGGACAATCGAAAACACAGATTGTCCAATTAAATCCTATATTGTCCATTTGAGTTTGATAAATTCGCAAAATTTCTCCCAAACATATTGCACCCTATAAAAAATAATGATATACTTGACAAAATGGGGTGAATGTGTTATGGCAGACGAACTATTTACAGTTGCTCAAGCGGCTGAATATTTGAAAGTATGCGATAAAACGGTACGGCGAATGATTGCCTCTAAGGAACTTGTTGCTTCCAAAGTTGGAAGTCGAAGCTGGCGCATCCGTAAAGATGACATAGATGCCTATCTAAACGCCACCAGTACGGGGCAGGAAGGAGCAGATACCATTGAGTGAAGAACTGATTCAGCGTAATTTGATAGAAGCTCCTGAAAAAATGGGCGATTGGAATTTCTACAATATTGGCGCTACTACATTAAAAGCTCTTAAAGGAGCGAAGATTATTCCCGATAAAGACTATGAGGCATATGAGGGAAAAAAGCCGGATGCCTTGATTGTAAAAAAGCCAATTATTATCGCAGCTATCGAGTATAAGACCCCTCAGGAGTTGCGAACCGAAAAGCAGATTGCTAAAGCTATTGCACAAGAAATTGGAACAGCCCAGATATTGCAGGCAAAAATTTACATTGTTACTGACGGCAAGAAAACTTTTTGGATTAACCCCGCTACCGGTCAAGAAATTCTACAGGAAGATGGTAGCCGCATTACATTAAATTTTGACAAGAGCAGCACAGAGTGTATTACCCTCATCAATAAGATTCGAGCCTCTATTAATGCTACCAATAATCAAATCAAGGCTGCTGCGTCTGTTGATCCTCTGCCTCTGGCCGAAAAAGTATGGCAAGATTTATGGGCTGTTTCGGGCGCTACGCCTGAAAATTGTTTGTACACCTTTGTTGAGATTTTCATCTTCAAATACCTTAGCGATTTAGGTGTTTTGAAGGGAATGTATTCATTCTATGATTTGCTGGGAAAATACTCTGGCAATAATGAGAATGAGGTGCTTGAATATTATGCTTCCACGGTACGAGTAAAGATTAAAGCTCTTTTCCCTGGCAACCCGAAGGACAAAACTACCATTATCAATGGAACAATTTTTGTATCCAAAGATGACAAGGCTGTTTCTGGATATGCGACTGTTTTCCACAAAATTCTTAAGCGTTTTAATGATTTTGGGACTTTAGAGAACATAGACTACGACTTCAAAAGCAAGCTGTTTGAAACATTCTTGAAAGAATCAATCAGTAAGAAAAATTGGGGTCAATACTTTACACCCTTGAAGGTAGTTCGAGCTATTGTCAATATGATAGACATCACTCCGGGTATGAAGATTTGCGATCCGGCGTGTGGCGTCGGAAAATTCTTGCTTGAACCGATTCTTCACGATTTGCACCGATTCTATAAAGTGGAGGATGGAGAGTTAAAGCCTCAAATTACGCTGAGTGGTTTTGACAAAGGATTTGATAAGGACGAACAAAAAACAATCATTCTTGCTAAAGCAAATATGCTGATTTATATGTCTGGTTTGCTCCGAGAGCATCCAGAAATGACAGATAAATTTGCTAAACTTTTTAACGACACATTTTTGCTTCAGACCAACTCGATTCTTGGAACCTTGGCAAAGCCTATCCATGATCAGTATGACCTGATTTTAACGAATCCGCCTTATGTCATGAGCGGAAGTAGTAATTTGAAGGAAGAGATTTCCAAGGATGATACACTCAAGAAATACTTTTCTGTAAGCGCAATGGGCATCGAAGGTTTGTTCATGGAATGGATTATTCGTGCCCTCAAACCAAATGGAAAAGCGTTTATTGTCGTGCCTGATGGTATTATGAACCGCAGTAACGACAAAAAACTCCGTGACTTTATATTGGAGCAGTGTGAAATTGATGCTGTCATCTCTCTTCCGTTAAACACTTTCTTCACAACTAACAAAAAAACTTACATTCTTGCTCTGACAAAAAAAGCACCTGTTATGGTGGATGGTGTGTCTACACTTCAACGCCAAACCTCCCCAGTATTTACCTATTTGTGTTCGGAAATCGGAGAAACTCGTGATGTGTACCGTTTTGACATCGATCAAAATGATTTACAGGTGGCATCTGATCTTTTTAATATGTTCAAGGGTGCGAAAACGAGCTTTGCCAACACATTGAACATGATTGGGGATCAGAGATGCAAAATTTCGAGCATTGATGACTTTTACAACGGAACTCATTGGTGCGTGGAACGATGGTGGAATCACGAAGAGCGGCAGGCTCTTGGTATCGAGGAAGAGTCCAAGACAATCGGAGTAAATGACTTTAGAGTTTTACTTGCTGATACGATTAACACATTGTCTGAACTTGATGAACCATTGGCTGAAGTTGAAAAAAAAAACGATGAGGGCCTTCAGTTTTTAGAAATCCCCATTACCCAGGTGTTTGATATTGTTCGTGGCGACGGAAAATATACTCGAAGCTATGTACATGAACACACTGGTGAGTATCCATTATATTCTGGCAACACATTTGGACCATTTGCTCAGATCGATTCCTATGATTATAATGTTCCGGCATTGACATGGGCAATAGATGGTTTAGCGGGCTACATGATGATTCACAGATCACCTTTTTCCGCAACCAACCACCGTGGAATACTCCTGCTGAAAGACACAAATATAGACCTGGAGTACGCAAAATATACCTTGGAACCTATTTTTAGAGAGCTTAAAAAAGGGCGGCAAGGCGATAATGGAGAGAATGAGTACACATCGCTACCACCATTTATGATTCAATCTGTAAAATTTGCTGTTCCGGTAGACCATAACGGAGAGCCTTGGCTTGAAAAGCAAAAAGAAATCGCCGCAGGTTATGTAACTTTGGAACAAACCAAAGAAACTGTTGTTGAACAAATTGCAAATCTCTCACAGGTTTCTATTGTGCCGAATTGTGACGAATATGCGATTGAATATTTGCCTTTAAGTGAGCTATTTGACACTATTAAAGGAAAGTCAAAGTACACCAAAAAGTACGGGAACCTACACTCAGGCCCCTACCCTGTCTACTCGGCATCAAGTCAAGGGGCACTGACCCATTTAGATACCTACGATTATGATGGTCGTTATATGACATGGTCAACAAATGGATTTGCAGGTACGATTCTTATTCTGGATGGTAAATTTTCTATTAACGGAGATCGTGGAATCTTGGTTCCTAAAAACGGGCGTCAAGATTTGGACTTCGATTATATGAAATTTACATTGGAACCCATATTCCGGGAGCTGGCTAAAGGTCGAAAAGGCGATAACGGAGAAGATGAATTTACGAAACTATATCCTTCGATGTTAAACGACATTATGGTACCAATTCCTGTCGACGGTGAAGGAAATATTAGCCTTTCACTTCAAAAGGAGATTGCCCAGAAGTTTATATCAGTACAAAATAGTCAGAAGGAAATCATTGAAAAATTGGATGCACTAATATCCAAGAAAATTTCCATTTAATCAAAAGGAAGCGCTCATTTTATTTTGAGCGCTTCCTTTTTACTTGCGCTTTTTCTTCTTTGTCCCATGGTATGCCTGTGTCCGAGCCTTCCCTCTCATATTGTTGGGATTCTTCAGCAGCTTGGACAGGCTCAGCATCCGCATAAACGCCGAGAAATCCTCGGACGCAATCTTGTCGAAGGGAATCTGCATCTGGTCACAGAACTCGTGGATTACCCGTTCCTCATTGCTGCCCAGCCGCATGGCACGGTCAAATTTTTCTTTGACCTCCGTGAAAGTCGGCTGCGGATCGGCGGTGGTGCGGTCGGTGACATGGGTCTTCCGAATATCCTGGATGATGCTGTCCAGATCGTCGTGAATTGTGTGGCTGAAAAAGTCACTTTCCTGTACCTGTCCCAACTCCAGCGTGCGGACATAAAGGTCGTTCTCCCTCGGCGCATGGCTGCGGATCACTTCCTGTCGGGTGGCCTCCAGCACCAGATTCATCTGAGCAATCCGCATATCAGCGATGCGGTCAACAAAAATCTCAATATCCGTCATCAGCCGCTGGAAGTTCTCGTGGGTGGCAATCTCACACAGCAGCCGGTTGTTGATTTTTCCGCTGCTCAATAATGCAACCATATCATCACTCAAATGCAGGGCCTGGAGCTCTGTGTTTGGGTGATTTTTATTTTCCGATAACCCCATCAGGTAGTCGGTGGACACCCCATAAAATTCCGCCAGCGTAGCGATGGCAAACGGGCTGATGTCCTTATAATCGTCGCTTTCATATTTGCTGAGAGCAGATTTAGAAAGTCCGGTCTGCTCAGCCAGCTGCTCCAGTGTCAGGTGCTTATCCACCACCCGCAAGTCTTTTAACCGTTCCGGGATAGACAGCTTTGTTTGCATCCAAATTCCCCCTCTCGTCAAGAAAATCCTTCCCTTTTCAACCATTATACCATGGATTCCATAAGCGTGGAAATATGCTGGTTTCAAACCGTTTTCCATCGTTTTGGATATACGGGAGAGGGCCTGTTTTTTCCGTAAAATAAGTTTTGTCAGGAGACATAGAACCTTGAAAATTGAATGACCGTCTGCAAGGGGTATGACCTTTGGGGAAGTGACGCCATGACAGGAGCGCACCAAGAGGGACAATACGCCGGGGAAAATCCGGGCAGGAGCGATTGCAGGCAAACCGGCAACTAACACATAGAAAATAAACTTTTAGGAGGTTGATTTTATGAAATTGAGTATCCGGGAAAAGAAAGTGCTGTATGCCTTTGCCTGTCCCAATCACCACAACACGGTAACGCGGCTGAAATGGCTGACTGCCTTAACCGTTGACCCTCAGGCCAAACATCGGATGCTGGAGCTGGCCCGGAAGATGGAAACGGAGATGTCAGAAAGCTGGTACACCGGCTTTTATCATCAGCTCCGTGCTGAGATGGACGAGTATTACCGTGCCAAGCGCCGCCTGCGTTTGGTAAAGGAAAACACCGACTATGAGGAGGATCTGTATGACGAAGCTGTCTAAGTATAAGAAAGAAACCATCATCAACTGGAACGAGGCGGAGGACACCGCCAGTATCTACACCCTCAACGCCGATCTGAAGCGCAGGCTGGCCGAGTTCAGCCGCAAGTATCCCCAGCTGTGCCGGTTGGAGCGTAGCACCACAGAGGGCAGCGTGACCTATGTGATGGACAAGTCCCGCCTGTCCATCCGTCTGGTACCGCCGTACAGCGAGGAACGGCTGGCTGCTGCCAGAGAGTACGCCAAACAGCACGGATTTCAGGTCTTGCAGACGGACAAGAAGAACGCCTGAAATCGGGTCAATTCACAGGAAAATAATGGGTCTGCACCCGGTATTTTTGCGGTGAATTGGTATCGTGATATCCCAGTATCCCCTATACCGGAAAATGCGACAAAAGGAGCATTCAGAGCCGGAGGAACTGACAGAAACCGTACAAGTGGTAGAAGTCAGCTTCTCCGGGCAGGAGTACAGAGGGCGGCAAGCCCTTTGTGCTGGGTACAGGGGTGCAGCGCCCTGTTGGGGTCAAGGGGCAACGCCCATTGGCGGGTTGAGGGCAGCCAGCCCCATCGGGTCAAGGGTGAAACGCCTTGCCCAGGGA
>OGGQ01004879.1_pt1 | contig 10401 bp, 12 predicted proteins | sample 1571191 | NCBI WGS metagenome assembly OGGQ01 (sample SAMEA2582061, study PRJEB24529) | metagenome | biome: Human gut stool | place: China | collected 2011
TGCTGGTAGTACTGCTGGTAGTACTGCTGGTAGTACTGCTGGTAGTACTGCTGGTAGTACTGCTGGTGGTGCTGCTGGTGGTACTGGTGGTGCTGCTGGTAGTACTGCTGGTAGTACTGGTGGTCGTAGTGCTGCTGGACGTGCTGGATGTGGTCAGCAGACACGCAGTAGCTTCAGGCAGTTCACCAATGAACAGTTCGTTGTGGCTTTCCGCATTTCCGGAATAGCGGTCAAAAATAATGTTGCCGTTGATCTGGCTGAATGTGGTGTTAGCTGCAGCAAAAGGTGCCAGCACAGAGCCGTAAATGGCAGTGGTACTGTTGGACCAAGTCAGAGCTTGGGGGAAATTCCACAAAATGCGGCGGGCATTTTCTCTGGTGGCCGCGGTGCCATTGCGGAAGATCTGATAGCTGCCGTACTGGATGACGGTACCGTCCACATTGATTAGGATGGTAGATCCCAGAGGGGCAATGATATTGATGCCGTTGAGCTGAGAAAGGGAGAGGCCGGTGCCGTAGAGGTTGCTGCTGTCCAATGAGAAGATATTCAGAGTCTCATCCGTGCCGGTCAGATTTAACTGACCAAAGGTCACCTGGCCGGTGCCGTTTGGCATCAGGGTGCCCCAGAACGTGGAGGCGCACTTCAGATACTGCTCTGCCGCTGTAAAGTCAATGGGCGTTCCGGCGATAAACTGGCCGTTGGGGTTGCCCATGGTATAGTTGATTACAGTGCTGTTGGGATTGATCACTGTATTGCCGCTGGCGTTAGAGCCCGCAGTGACATTGACCGTTCCATCGATCACAAAGGACGGGTCAACGTTGGCGGGGGGCAGGGGAGTGATACCGGCGCCGACACCATAGTTGTTGAGGACGGCGTTGCCTCCCACGGCTACTCGGCCCTCCGCATCGGTATTGCTCATGATTAAATCGCCAAAGACGAATACATTGTAATCGTTGGCGAGGCCGAAATTAATTGCCATAGTGAATCCTCCTATTGGGAATTACACCAGCCTGGATCTGTCAATTCCAGGAGGGAGTCAGTAGGAACTGCTCCATGTGTATACTATGCAGGAGTGGCGGAGGGGTGAAAAAGGCGGGGCTCCCGCAGGAGCCCCGCCCGGTTGCAGTTAACCCTGGGGGGAGGAAGGCTGACACAGGCAGCCATCAAAGTTGGACAGCTTCGACTGGAGAATCATTTCCAGGCGGGACACTGCGTTGACCATAGACTCAACAGATTTGTTGGTCGCCAGCAGAGCCTCCGGCGTCACATCAGGCAGCGCAACCATTTTCTGGATTTTTTCGCCTTCCGCATTGAGAATGTGGGACAGGGCGGTCTCTTCCAGCGCCACCGACTGAATCAGATCGGTGATGGCCTGGTCTCTGGTGGTTGCGCTTGCAGTAATTACGGGCATACCCATAGTAAGTTGTTCTCCTTTTCCCTTATTGAGCTGGGCTCCCACTATCCTATGCAGCCGTGGAGCAGGTGGTACACCGGCAGTCCAGCGCCGTGCAGTTGCCGTGAAAAATAGGATTGAAGAAAATCCCAAATGACACTATAATTGGATTCAACTAGCGCAAGTGTTCCAGAGCCTTTGTTACGGGGATGAATTCCAAACCGAACCTTTTACAAGAGGGGCCTTGGCTTTTGCAGATCTGCGTTTTGTACATCCGTGCAAGTAAGGGCCGGAAAAATACGCTGAACCAATACATGGACAAGGAGAATAGAGCATGGGAGAATTTTTCAGCGATGAGGTGGAACAGGCGCTGGAGTATATCCATTATGACCTGTGCTCCGGACAGGGACAGGAGGGGTTCCGTCTGCTGGAACAGGCGGTGGAGGCCGGAGATGGGGACGCCTGCTGCCTTTTGGCCCGGTGTCTGTATGGCACAGGATATGTATGGGGAGGTCATGAATTTCCCGAGGATGGGGAGCGGGCCGACCAATTGATGCGTCAATCCGTTCAACGGGGCAGCGCCCTGGGCACACTGGCATTTTTGCGCTGCCGGATCGCGCAGGAACCGCTGGAGGAATTCATGCCCTTTGACAGCCTTCAGCAGGCCTTTGATATTGTGCTGGATAAGGCCCAGCGCGGGGAGCCCTTCTGCCAGATGCAAATTGGGAGCGCCTACTTCTGGGGGGATTTTCTCCGTATCCAGAAGAAAAGCCGGGAGGATTTCTCCAGCCAGGCGGCCTTTGATACATACATGCGTACCAACATCGCCCAGTGCGAGGATTGGTATTGGCGCGCATTCCAAAATGGGTTTTCAGAAAGTGGCATTAACCTCTACTTTTTCTATGAGAACGGGGTAAAGGACTACATTGCTCCCCAGCCGGAGCGGGCACAGGAGGTTGTACGGTTTGGGGCCGAGCATGACTACCCAATCTATGAATACAGCTATGGCTATGACTTGCTGAAGGCGGGAAGAAACGTGGAGGGATTCCGCTGGATGAAAAGGGCGTACAATCACGGAGAGCCGAAGGCCAGCTTCTATGTGGGGTACTGCTATGAATTGGCCAGGGGTGTGGATCGGGATTTTTCCCTTGCCGCCCAATATTATGAGGAGGGGCTGAAGGTCCCGGAAGACCGGGCGTCCTGCTGCAACCATCTTGGGGCTATGTACTACGACGGCCGCGGGGTCCCACAGAACTATGATATGGCCTATCAGCTTTTGAAGTGGGCGGATGACCACGGTGCCGGGGACTGGGCGCCCTACTATCTGGGTGCCTGCTACGCCTACGGACGGGGCACGCCGAAGGACTATGCACTGGCCCGGAAGTACCTGGAGGCGGCAGTGAAGGGAAACGATCCGGACGCCTTCTACCTCTTGGGTAAGCTCTACGCTCAGGGCCTGGGCGGTCCGGCGGACATTGCAAAGGGCGTGGAATACCTCCAAAAGGCCGGAAATCTCCCTGAGGCCAAGGAGGAGCTGAGCCACTACAAAAAGAATCTGTTTGGCAAATGGGTACGCCGGTGAGAGGCGTAGACCAAGCACAAACCATTTGAGGGGAGAATGGTATGAATCGAATTTTGAATGAACTTCGTGCTATTGTGAACCGGGAGCGGGCCTGCTATCTGCCCGCAGTTACAGACGGGGAGTTGGAAAAGGACGGGGCTCTTTTCTACATGAACGGGCAGAATGGGACTGAATTTGACTGGTATGTCAACGACCGGCTGCCGTCTTTTATGGTCTTTTATAACGATGAAGCAAATTTGGGCGCGGTCAAACTGCTGCTTAACCGGAGTGGCGGGGCGGATGTATTTCTTTACGGCGAGCGGGGCAGCAAATTCCTGAAGCGGGTGACTGCCTCCGTGGAGGCCACGGAGGAGGAACTGCTGGAACTGGCCGTCCTCTTAAGGCGCGGGGCGGATGATAACCGCATTTGGGACGCCGACATCGAGACATTGAACACAGATGCTGCGCCCTCTCCTGAGGCCGTGGCGGAATTTCAGAGCCGGCAGGAAAACTATACCGCCATGCGAAACCGGCGCATCCTACTGCACCAGAGTGCCTATGTCTCAAACAAAATTCTGGAAGAGGGCTGGAAGGTCGGGTATATGGAGCGGAGTGAGCCTTGCAGGGATTACGACAGCGGCTGGTTTTTTGCCTCCGGAACCGAGGAAGAAGGCTACCTGGACGACAGCCGCAACATTCAGTTTCTTCCGGTGGGAATGGTGTGGCAGCGGCTGGACCCGGACATTTTCCTGTACCTGGATCGTCCGGTGGGAACGCGGCTGATCCGGACCGCTCCGGACCGGTTTGAAATCGATCATTTGGACCGGGAAATCTACACCATCAAGCGTTAAAAATATGGAACCCAGCTGCACCTTATGACAGGAAGTTGAGCTGCATATAACAAGAAAAAAGAGTAAGGAGTCGATTGTTATGGGACGATTTTTCAGTGACACGGTAGAGATGGCGCTGCGGGATATTTACTATCAGATGTGGACCGGGCGGGGGCAGCAGGCGCTGCAGAGCCTGGAGCAGGCCTCTGCCGCCGGGGACGGGGACGCCAGCTGTCTGCTGGCCCGGTGCTACTGCGGCAGCCAGTATGTGTGGGAGGGCCACCGCTTCCCGGAAGATGACCGCAAGGCCACCAAGCTTCTCCGCAAGTCGGTGGAGCAGGGCAGTGCCATCGGGGTGCTGGTGGCGCTCCGCTCCGGGGAGCTGTCCCCGGCCCTGGAGGAGAAAATGCCCTTTGACAGCCTTCAGGATGCCTTTGAGCAGGTCCTGGACAAGGCCAAGGCCGGAGAGGCGTTCTGCCAGTACACCATCGGAAACTCCTATTTCTGGTGGGATTTTCTCCGCATTCAGGGCAAGAGCCGGGACGACTTCCCCAGTATGGACGCCTTCCGGTCCTATCTGCGGGAAAACATTTCCCAGTGTGAGGACTGGTTCTGGAAGGCCTTCCGGGGCGGCGTGTTCTGGGGCGGCAACAACCTGAAGCACTACTACCGAAACGGGGACGAGGACCTTATCCTGCCCCATCCGGAGAAGGCCAAGGACATCAACCGCATCGGGGCGGAGTACGGCTATCCCAACTACCAGTGTGATTATGGTGAGCAGCTTTGGGAGGAGAAGCAGTACGACGAGGCGTTCCGCTGGCTGAAAAAGGCTGTGGAAGGCGGGGCGCTGGAGGCCTGTTTTTATCTGGGCCTTGCCTATGAGTGGGGACGGGGCGTGTCCCAGGATTATGCCAAGGCAGCGGAATGCTACATCAAGGGGTTGGAGGTTGTTCGGCACCGGGTGGGCTGCAGCAACCGGCTGGGTGCCTTGTATTATGATGGACAGGGCGTGCCCCAGGACTATGCCAAGGCCTTCCAGCTTCTTAAGTGGGCCTATGACCAGGACAACTCCAACAACTGGGGCTCCTACTACCTCGGCGCCTGCTATGCCCACGGCCGCGGTACCCAGCAGGACTATGCCCTTGCCCGGAAGTTTTTGGAAATGGTGGACTGGAACAGCACAAATGCGTTCTATCTTCTGGGCTATCTCTACGCCCGGGGCCTGGGCGGTCCCGAGGATATTGCAAAGGGCGTGGCCCTTCTCCAAAAGGTCGGCGACCGTGCCGATGCCAAGGAGGAGCTGAAGCATTATAAGAAGACCTTCTTCGGCGGAAAATGGGTCCGCAAGTGAAAGCATACACCATACATAACGTGAAAATGAGGAGAAACGGCATATGGTAAAGCTTGATGATCCTGTCTGGAAAACAGTAAGCGCTGCGGGAAATGATGCAGACAAATGGCTTCAGGTTCTGACAGAAGGAAAGAGAGATATCCGGGAGACGATTGAAATCGTGGCTGAGGATTTGAGCCATCAGCTCAGCTGGTACAGTGCCACAGCCTATGCCTTACCCCATTTAGCCGCCCTCTGTGGAAAGTTATCAAAAGAGGATCAAGTATTTCTGATCGCGCAAATGGGCGCCGCCATTGCAGCGGAGGCGGTTTGCCCCTTGGTTCCGGACACACAGGCATATCTGGAGTTCCAGGAGGGACTGGAGGGGCTGCGCAAGGAGATAAAGCCGTTGATTACCGATCCGGATGTGCATGATCTGCTGAACGCCGACGGGGAACTGGGAAGTATGTTTGCCTTGGGGGCCTTGGCTGTCCTGGGAGACAGAAGCCATGCCTATGACCTTTGGTACCTTTCCGGTTCCACCTGGGAGGAAGGGTACGCCTCCTGTGTGTGCGGATGGAGGGATGAAGAGATTCCTCTTACAGAACAGCCGGAGTGCATTGAGCCCTTTGAATTGGATGCTTGGGATAAAATGTCTCTGGATAATGAAGCGGTATGGCTGAATGGCCTGTTGGAATTGGCGGGCGATACGGTGATCGCCCCCGTGCTGCCGCTGCTCTACGGGGAAGGGACCTGTCCGGAATGCGGCAGACGTGAGCCATATTGGACATGGCTGGATCGGTACCGGGAGGAAATGTAAAAATATCATTCAGATTGCCGGAGTCCATTTCCATTGACCGGGAAGTTGGACCGGATATGGAGTACAGGAGGCATCTATATGGCGCTTTTCCCTTGGAACAAGAAAAAGTCCCCAGCGCTGCCGCAGCCCAAATCGGGCTGGCCCTGGATCTTGACCGTGGGCGGGTATTCAGGCAGTTCTTCTGACCCGGGCTGGCAGGAAATTGAGGAGGAGCTCCAGGAGCTGATCCAAGACTCTGACAGTTACCTCATCCTGGAGCAGAAGAACCCGCGCAATCCCAAGGAATACTGGTTTATCCAGTGTGCTGTGGCCATTGTGGGCCCGGACCAGGGGAACTATGCGGTGGAAGTGGGCTTTTCCAGCCCGGAAGGTTCTCAGCTGTGGGAGCGCATGGTCCCCGGTTCCCGGGAAGCCGCGGCATACTTTTTCGCTGCGTACCACCACAAATTTGTAGATTTTTCTGGGTTTGAAAAAATGGAGCTTTAAATGCGGCATTTTATTGGACAGACAGCGGCGAGAGACGGGGCGGAGGCGTAATGTGTGAAAGACTTGAGTAAACGTCCGGTTCGCCAGCGTCCGCCGGGAGCGCCGGAGGGGAGCGTACGGTGCAAACGGTGCAATGCCACCGGCGTTCTGCCAGGTTCCACATACCTAAGCTGGACTTACTGTCCGGATTGCAAAGGCTTCGGTTTTTTAGCGCCAGACGGAACAGCCATCTCCGTTCCGAAGCGGCTGGTATATGCGTGGAAAAACTGCCTGATGCCCGTGGCGCTGATCGTGTTAGGACTTGTGATTGCCGCTGCTGCACTGGCAATATGTCCGGATTATTTGCTCTCCTTTTTTCTGAGCGATGCAGATGCGCCTTATGAGCTGTTAAAGGCCTATTCCAAGTGGTATGCCAGCCTGATTGCTATGGTAGTTGCCGGAGCGGCAGTGGTGCTACTCTTTGATGGGCTTGCGTGGCGGATGCAGATGAAACCGCATCGGAAACCGTACAAGAATTACACCCTGGCGTTTATGGTAATCTATACCCTGATTTATCTGTGCATTGCGGGCGTGATGCTGTTTCTCTATGATCTTCCGGGCCTTTTGCAGCAATCAAAAGAAGATATGGCACAGATTGAGAGCGGCGAGCTGGCAGAAGCTGTGGTGTGGCTGCACCCCAAGGCCCATCCGGATGGGCTTCCTGGCGTATATTCCTACCAGGGACACCCGCCGGAGCCGCTGACCAGATACGGCGGGATTGGCGAGGACACCAACGATGAGTGGGTTGAATTCTATGTGCCGGATTGCCTCGGTTTCTCCTTGGAGGAGGATGCCCTCTATGACGATAATAAAAGTATTGAGTGGAACGAGGAAAACGCGAGGCAGTATTGCCTGCACTATACAGACCACTTTTATTTGGTTGTTTCCATAGAGCCGGTTGCTTGATTGTTAGGCGTGTGACTGGCTGAAACGAGTGCTTTTTTGAAATTGATAAGGGCCCGGTTCACCTTTGCCCGGAGCCTGTTGGGAGGTTGACACCATGCCCCGTACCGATGTGACGCAAATGCCCTTTGCCAAGCTCTATCCGCTCCTGGTAAACAAGGCGGAAAAGAAGGGCCGTACCCGGCAGGAGGTGGACCAGGTTACTGCCTGGCTGACGGGATACGCCATAGAGGACATCGCCCGGCTGGAGCAATCCGATACCAGCTATGGGGACTTCTTTCAAAACGCCCCTGCCATGAATCCGAAGCGAACCCTTATCACCGGAACGGTGTGCGGCGTTCGGGTGGAGGAGATCCAGGACCCGCTGATGCGGGAGATTCGGTATCTGGATAAGCTGGTGGACGAGCTGGCCAAAGGAAAACCCATGGAACAGATTTTGAGAAAATAGTGGCCGCCCTCCAAGGAGCCAAACAAAAACGAAATCCCCCTATTCTGTGCCTGTAAGCGAAACACACAGAACAGGGGGATTTGATTTTGAAACAGAATGGAATAAAACTGGTGCGTGTCCTGGAAGCCAGCGGAAAGGGGGAGTGGGGCCGGGCGGTCAGATACCGGAAAACACCATGGAGGAGGATTTTCGCAATTGAACGGGAACATAAAGCAACCTCCGCCCGCTGCGCCGGAGGGCTGTTGTGTTAAAGTTACAGCTCACCTGTCTGGATGCGGCGCTTCAGGTCCAGGACCTTCTCCTCGATTTGTGCCATGACGGCGAGAAAGGCGCTGTCCTCTTTGCCGCTGGGGTCGTCCAATCCCCAGTCCTCCCGATGGGAGCAGGGCAGGGTGGGACACTGGACGTTGCAGCCCATGGTGACCACAATATCCACAGCCGGAAGCTCAGAGAGAGGTTTGTTGTGTTGGGTCTGCTCCATATCAATGCCGTAGACTTGTTTCATCAGGCGTACCGCATCGGGGTTAATGCGGGAACCGGGCTGGGTACCGGCGGAACAGCTGTCAAACACGCCGCCAGCCAGTTGTTTCCCCAAGGCCTCCGCCATCTGGCTGCGGCAGGAGTTGTGGACGCAGAGAAAGGCCACCCTGGGCTTTTTGTGGTTGGCCGCTGAGAAGGGGCAGCGCTTGCCGATGCACTGATTGTTCTGGGAGCTGAAGGAGCAGACCGGGATTGTCCGTGTCATTTCCACGCCTAGGTGCTCCCTGGTAAAGTCCACAGCGGCGAGAATGGCCAGAAAGGAGTCCCGCTTGCAGCACCGGGGACCGCCCGCCTTCCCAATGCTGTCCAGGGCCCGGGCAGTCATCTGATTGCTCAATCCCCAGGGCTCCCGGGCCAGGGGAGTGGACTGTGTGGCAATGGCCAGAAACTGCCCCGCGCTGATCCCTGCCCCACAGGCGCCCCAGAAGCCACAGGCTCCGCCGGGGACTTCTTTGCCCCGGCTGTACATCTCCCGGAGCGCCTGCTCCAGATCCAACTGGCCGCCGGCATTTTTGTAGGCGGTGAGCAGGGCTGCACCTACCATCACATGGTGCTCGGGGCCGTGCATGTGGCAGAAGGGCAGAGTCATCATCTTCCGGATGATGGCGACTGGATCTGTGGAGGTTTCGGAGAGGCACAGGCCGAAGATGCTGTCCATACCTTGGGTGTGGCAGTCGCTGCATACGTAGTGTCCGTTTACACAGCGGGTCTTGCTGGGCTCTCTCTTATGGCAGATGGCGCACTCCATGAGTTCGTCCTGTGTCAGGTACTCCAGCGGTGCCTTGCAAATCAAACATTCTTCTCGGTTCAAATCTCGCTCTCCTCCCATTTCTGCAGTACAGTGAGTTGTCCCGGGGTGTGAAACCAGTGTTCTCCGCCCTCCATTACAGTGAGTTTGGCGTTGTGCCGGCAGGCATATTCCTCAATGGTCTGGCGGGACGTCATGTTGTCTGCACTTCCATAGAGAATGCAGGTGGGGCAGGTCCAGAGATGAACCGGATACGCCCGAACCCAGCACAGATACTCCCAGGACAGAGTCTGGCCAAAAGAAGTGGCAATCTCGCCCTGGGCCTGCAGCTGGGCCTCCGTCACGTCGGCCCAGCCCATCATGGTCAGAATCAGCCCTTCCATATCCACAATTGGGGAGACCAACAGGGCCCGGGCCGGCGCGCCAAAGGCCAGCATGGCAAAGTAGGCCCCGATGCTGTTGGCCCGAAGTGAGGTTGTTTGCCAGCGGCGTCCGGCCCAATCCAGAGCCGCCCCAACGTCCGCCGCCGCTGTCCAGGGGAGCAGCTTTTCGCCACGGTCCCGGCGCTCTCCGTGGCCGGGCAGGTCGATGGACAGCACCTGGTATCCCTTGGGGCGGGCGGCCTGGGCAAAGGGCTCCGCCTCCTCCTTGTGGCCCATCTGTCCATGGAGGAATAAATATCCATGCTTTGCAGGCTCCCCATATAAAACGGCGGGGATTGTGCCAATTTGAATTCGTTCGATTCTCATATAGATGCCTTTCCTTTGCTGCACTGAGTCATCCGCACAAGCCCATGTCGCAGCCATTCAAGGCTTATGTATCGGCTGTGTGGAGGCAGGATACCCCCGGTTCACCGTATGGCGGGAAAATTTGCTCCTCTCTGCAATAAATAGGCTGGATGGTGCATTATGAAAGCAGAAGGGATAAAAAACCCGGACTTGAAACGGAGGTATCATACCATGTGGAAGAATCTGAGCAAGAAAGTCCGCGCCCTGATCATCGCGGGAATCGCGGTTGTGGTGGTGCTGGGGGCCGTGTTGATCGGTTCTCTGGTGCTGCGTGTGGATGTGGCGGAGGCCCGGGAAGCGGCTCTGGCCGCCGCGGGCGGCGGAGAAGTGGTTGGCCAGGAGATTGACCAGGAGGGACTCTGGAATGAGTACAGCTTTGACATCATGAATGGGGACACCTGGTACGAGGTGGAAGTCAATGCCTTTGGCAGAGTAACCAGCCTGGAAAGCAGCACAGGGGGATACAACAACTACGGACACTGGGACTGACTCACGTTGCAAATGGAAAACGCCGG
>OGGQ01004881.1_pt1 | contig 10397 bp, 7 predicted proteins | sample 1571191 | NCBI WGS metagenome assembly OGGQ01 (sample SAMEA2582061, study PRJEB24529) | metagenome | biome: Human gut stool | place: China | collected 2011
TGCCCTTTTTGGAATTCCGCCTACAAGCGGAATTCCAAAAAGGGCCAGGACCGGGGCGTATACGGGGCATGGAGGCTCTGGCTGGAGGAAGGGCCGGTGCCGGAGGAAGAACTTCCGCTGACCCTGCCGGATGTGGAAAGCTATCAGCCCACAGGAACCGGAGAATCCCCGCTGGCTGCCATCGACTGGTGGGTCAATACCACATGCCCCTGCTGCGGCGGACCGGCAAAGAGGGAGACCAACACCATGCCTCAGTGGGCAGGCTCTTCCTGGTATTTCCTCCGTTATGTGGATAATAAAAATGACAAGGAACTGGTATCCAGAGAGAAGGCTGACAAATACCTTCCGGTGGATATGTATATCGGAGGCGTGGAACATGCGGTTCTTCACCTGCTGTATTCCAGATTCTATACCAAATTCCTTTATGATATCGGTGTGGTGGATTTTGATGAACCCTTTAAGAAGCTGTTCAATCAGGGAATGATCACCGGAAAGAACGGCATCAAAATGAGCAAGTCCAAGGGCAATGTGGTTTCGCCGGATGATCTGGTAAGAGACTATGGATGCGATGCCCTGAGAATGTATGAGCTCTTTGTGGGACCGCCGGAACTGGATGCCGAGTGGGATGACAGAGGCATTGAAGGTGTTTCCAGATTCCTGAACCGGTTCTACAATCTGGTTATGGACAGCAAGGACAAAAACATTCCGGAGACAAAGGAAATGGTGAAGCTTCGCCATAAGCTTGTCTATGATATCGAGACCAGATTCAACCAGTTCAGCCTCAACACGGTGGTTTCCGGCTTTATGGAATACAACAACAAGCTGATTGATCTGGCCAAGAAGGAAGGCGGAATCGACAAGGAAACCTTAAAGACCTTTGTTATTCTGATTGCACCTTTTGCCCCGCATCTTGGAGAGGAACTCTGGAGAGAGCTGGGAGGAACTGACAGCGTCTTCCATCAGAGCTGGCCGGAATGCGATATGGAGGCCATGAAGGATGATGAAGTGGAAATTGCTGTTCAGGTGAACGGAAAGACCAGAGCCGTTATTTCCGTTCCTGCGGATATTTCCAAAGAAGATGCCATTGCAGCCGGAAAAGAAGCAGCAAAAGAGAAGATTACCGGAACTATTGTAAAAGAGATCTATGTTCCCAAAAAGATCGTAAATATTGTGGTGAAATAGACCGGATTTTCCGGGAAGGCCCCTGCCATAAGGCAGGGGCTTTTTACTGCCCGGAAACGGCAGGGAAAACAGCGGAGGGGACCTGCTTTCCGCCGCCTGTTTCCGCCAGGGCGCAGGGAATAAAATGGAAGAGAAACCACATGGAAAAACATGGACGGAAAAGAAAAAGTATTTTATAATAAGTAACATATATAAGCAGTGTGAATAAGAAAGGAGGAAATGCCTTGTCAATTCTGGAATCCGTCAATGACAGATATGAGGAGTTCAGTCCGGCCCAGAAGAGAATTGCCGATTATATTTTCAAATATCCTGATCAGGTCTGCTTTTATTCCCTGAAGGAGCTGGCGGAAGACCTGGGTGTCACCGAGGTGACTGTACTGCGGTTTGTGAAAAAAATCGGTCTGAGCAGCTTTGTGGAGCTGAAAAAGAAGATGAGGGAACATCTGCAGATCCGTCTGAATCAGGGAGATCCGCTGGACAGGGTTTCTGACTGGCGGGGAAAAAAGGCAGAGCAGACCGGAGACAGAGACAAGATGTTCCGGGAATTTGCCGGCAATGAGATCAGGATTCTGCAGAAGACATATGAAAGCCTGGAACCCAGAAGAATATGGGAGGCCGTATCCATTATCCGGGGAGCCGTAATGGTGTATGTGGTGGGGAATGAGCTGACAACCGGTCTGTCCTCCTATCTCACAAGAAGGCTTCTCACCATAGGCGTCAGGGCCATGGATCTGGGCAATGTCAGCAGGGCCATTTACAACGATTACATGACTCATATCGGACCGGAGGATGCGGTGATCATATTTTCCGTACCGGGATATGCGAAGCATCTGGTCAATACCACAAAGTTCCTTGACAGCAGGAGAGTGCCGCAGATCGTCCTGACTGACATGGAAGAAGCGCCGGTGGCGTCTCTGGCGACCACGGTGCTGACGTTCGACAATCAGGATCTGTTTTTCTATAATTCCGTTCTGGGGCTGTTCAGCCTTTCCAATCTTCTTACATATTTCACTGCCATGGAAAACCTGGAGGAGACCAACCGGATGCGCGGAAAAATATCGGAGGTCAGAGAACTGATCGGTTCGGGTTCCGCGGGAAAAGGACGTCAGAAGAACCACATCCCCCCGGATGTATAGCAAATGCACTACTACCCATTGTGAAAATATTGGCAAATTATATAAAGAATACGTTTAAACGGCAAAAATTATTGACAAAATTGTGCAAAACTGTTATCCTTGAATCAGCAAAACCCGTGTCTGTCTGGTGGAAAATGCTGAAATGACCGAAAGAGGAAGTGAGGCAGATGCTTTCATGGAAGTGCGGGTATAAAAAAAGGAGGGCTTATATTTATGAAAAAAAGAGGACTGGCTAAGATCCTTGCCGCAGGGCTTGCGGCATCCATGCTTCTGTCAGCGTGCAGCGGATCCGGATCTGCAACAGAGACGACAGCAGCAGCTGCAGGCGGTGAAGGTGAGAGCACCACAGCAGCAGCTGAATCCAGTGACAGCGGAAACATCGGAAAAACAGACATTGTGTTTGGTATGAAATCCGACGTTGTTTCTCTGGACCCCGCAGGACAGCAGGATACCACATCTTCCATCCTTCTGAAGCATGTTTACAGCACCCTGCTTGATATCGATGATGACGGAAATATCGTCGGCGATCTGGCTGAAAGCTATGAACTTCAGGGAACACAGGATTATGTATTCAAACTGAAGGAAAACGCCACCTTCGCAGACGGCACTCCGGTAACAGCCCAGGATGTCAAATTTACTTTTGACCGTGCGAAGACCATGCCGAAGACTCTCAGCAATACTTCCAAAGTTCAGGAAGTTGTGGTTGACAATGATCATCAGGTGACCATCAAACTCAGCGAGCCGTATGCATCCTTCCCGGCCATTGTTTCCAACTCCAATCTGAGCATTGTATCAGAAGCTGCCGTAACCGCAGCAGGAGAGGCTTACGGTGATGTGGAGAATATTCTTGGTTCCGGTCCCTTCACTTTATCCGAGTGGGTACCCAACGACCATTACACACTTGTAAGAAATGAAAACTACTGGGGCGAAATGCCCATTACAACATCCATTACCTGCCGTATCATTCCGGAAGGAAGCGCAAGAGCCATCGCTCTGGAAACCGGCGAACTTGATCTGGTATGGTCTCTGGATGCCATCGATGCAGTCAACCTGGAAGCCAATCCGGATGTTTCTGTTCTGTCCCAGCTGTCTGCTTCCATTGAATACCTGGGCATGAACACCACAAAGGGCCCGTTCCAGGATGTAAGAGTACGTCAGGCTGTCAACTATGCCATTGATCCTCAGGTGTTTGTAGATACCATCCTTGAAGGCCGCGGTCAGGTAGCCAACAGCGTGATCAATGCCACAATTCCGGGATGGTCTGAAGAAGTGACAGGTTACCCCTATGATCCGGAAAAAGCAAAAGAACTTCTTGCTGAAGCCGGTTATGCCGACGGATTCTCCTGCCAGCTTTTCGTATCCGGTGATGTGAGAAACCGTTCCGCACAGCTTGTACAGGCTCAGCTGGCTGAAGTAGGCATTAATGTTGAGATTTCCATGTATGAGTGGGGTGCATTCCTCGATTCTCTGAATGCCGGCGACCATGATATGTATATTCTTGGATGGTCCAACTCTTCCTTTGATGCAGACAGCAGTGTTTACCCGCTGTTCCACTCCAGCAACCATGGTGCTACCGGTAACCGTGCGTTCCTGACGGATGAGGAACTGGACAGCATGATCATTGCAGCAGCACAGGAAACAGATGAAGATGCACGTATGGAAATGTACAAGGAGATTCAGGAAAGATGTAAGGAACTGGCTCCGTGGGTACCGCTTTACTATCAGGACAACCTGGTGGGAACCCGTGCTGACCTGAAGGGATTCAAGCTTCACAAAGGAGCACAGCATTATCTTGGCAACTGCCATTACGAAAACTAGTTTTGACTTACCCGAATGTAGCAGACGAAAAGAATGAGCGTACGAGTGCGGGTGCAGCAAGGCACCCGCACTTTTGAGAAAACACGAAAAAACGCCATTACACGGCAGAATGGAAGGTATCAATGAGCAGATATATTTTGAAGAGATTGGTAATGCTTATTCCCGTTCTGATAGGTGTTACCTTCATGGTTTACTTCATCCTGAGCCTGTCGCCGGGCGATACAGCAGCCATTGTTGCAGGCGAAGGCGCAGATGCGGCAACGATCGAAGCCGTAAGAAAGGATCTGGGTCTTGACCAGCCGATTATCGTTCAGTACGGCAGATATATGTGGGATCTTCTCCATGGTGACATGGGACAGTCTTATCAGACAAAACGTGATGTGTTCCCGACGATCATGTCTGCATTCCCCAATACGGCGAAGCTGGCGTTCTGGTCGATCCTGGTGGCCATTGCCATTGCTCTTCCCATCGGTATTGTCAGTGCCACGAGACAGTACAGTGTCGTGGATAATGTGGGAATGGTGGCTGCCCTTCTGGGTGTTGCCACTCCTAACTTCTGGCTCGGACTTATGCTGATCATCCTGTTCTCCCTGAATCTGCGCTGGCTGCCGTCCGGCGGTATGGGAAGCTGGAAAAACTATATCATGCCGGCCATTACGCTGGGAACCGGTGATGCTGCGCTGATCACACGTATGACCCGTTCCTCCATGCTGGAAGTAATCCGTCAGGATTATATCCGTACAGCCAGAGCCAAAGGTGTGCCGGAAAAACGGGTGATCCGTCATCACGCATTAAAGAATGCCCTGATCCCGGTTGTTACAGTAATCGGACTTCAGTTCGGATCCCTTCTCGGCGGCGCGACTCTTACGGAAACCGTATTCGCATGGCCGGGTGTCGGACGTCTTGTGGTAGACTCCATCAAGAGTAAGGACGCTCCTCTGGTGCTGGGATGTATCGTTATGCTGACGATCACATTCAGTATCATCAATCTGGCGGTCGATATTCTGTATGCATTTATCGATCCCCGTATCAAAGCACAGTATAAGAGAAAATAAGGAGGCAGCGTATGGGAGCTACAAAAAACAATGCGGTACATATGGAAGACGGCGCGGTTCAGGTAAAGAAGCGCAGCCAGTTCCAGGAAACCTGGCGCCGCCTGAAAAAGAACAGAATGGCCATGCTCGGACTGGCAGTGGTCATTTTCCTGATCCTGGTTTCAATTTTTGCAGATGTTCTGTTTGATTATAATGAAGTTGTTATCAAACAGAATACGGCTATCCGTCTTCAGGGACCCAGCGCAGAACACTGGCTGGGAACTGACGAATTCGGCCGTGATATTCTGGCACGTCTGGTACATGGTTCCAGAGTGTCCCTGAGTGTAGGTGTTGTGGCAGTTACCATCTCTCTGGCCATTGGCGGAACCCTGGGTGCTGTGGCCGGTTTCTATGGCGGAAAAGTTGACAACGTAATCATGAGATGTATGGATATCCTGCTGGCTGTACCCAGCCTGCTGCTTTCCATCACCATCGTATCCGCCCTTGGTCCGAGCATCATCAACCTGATGCTGGCCATTGCCATTTCTTCCGTACCCAGCTATGCGCGTATTGTCCGTGCATCTGTGCTGACGGTCAAGGATCAGGAGTATGTGGAGGCTGCCAGATGTATCGGAGCCAATAACTTTGAGATTATTACGTCCCATATTATTCCCAACTGTATGGCGCCGATCATCGTACAGGTATCCCTGAAAGTTGCATCCGCCATCCTTTCCACATCGGGCCTGAGCTTCCTGGGACTGGGCGTTAAGGCGCCGACACCGGAGTGGGGTGCCATGCTGTCCGGCGGACGTTCTTACCTGAGAAATGCTCCGCATCTGTGCATTTTCCCGGGAATTGCGATTGTGATCACAATCCTGTCCCTGAACCTTCTCGGTGACGGACTGCGGGATGCGCTTGACCCGAAATTAAAGAAATAAGGGAGGATACAGACGTGGCAGAAGAAAACAAAAAGGACTTGATCCTTGATATAAAAGACCTGGTCATCCATTATGAAACAGAGGATGGCGTTGTGGAAGCCGTAAACGGCATCGATATCCAGCTGGAGCACGGAAAAACTCTGGGACTGGTAGGCGAGACAGGATCCGGAAAGACAACAACAGCTCTTTCCATTCTGCGTCTTGTTCCGGACCCGCCGGGAGTGATCAAGAACGGATCCATTATTCTGGATGGAAAGGATATTCTCAATATGCCCACCAAGGAACTGGAGCATATAAGAGGAAATCTGGTATCCATGATTTTCCAGGACCCCATGACTTCACTGAATCCGGTGCTTACGGTCGGAGAGCAGATTGCCGAGGTAATTGCGCTTCATGAAAAGATCAGTGAAAAGGAAGCGGCTCAGAGAGCGGGAGACATGCTGGAAGTGGTAGGAATCCCGAGAGAACGCTACGGAGAATATCCCCATCAGTTTTCCGGCGGTATGAAACAGCGTGTTGTCATCGCCATGGCACTTGCCTGCAACCCGAAGCTGCTTCTGGCGGATGAGCCCACCACCGCACTTGACGTGACCATTCAGGCACAGGTTCTGGAGACCATGAAACAGCTGAGAGAAAAATACGGATCTGCAATGATCATGATCACCCATGACCTGGGAATCATTGCTGAGGTATGTGATGAAGTCTCCGTTGTGTATGCCGGACAGATTGTGGAACACGGTACCCTGGAGGATATTTTCGAGCATACCATGCATCCCTATACGGAAGGTCTGTTCGGATCCCTTCCCAATATTGAGGACAGAAAGGAAAGGCTTCAGCCCATTCCCGGCCTGATGCCTGACCCCACGAGCCTTCCGAAAGGCTGCTGCTTCTCACCCAGATGCAGATACTGTACGGAAGCGTGCAAGCAGGCCCGTCCGGAGAAGAAATGGGTAAGTGATACTCATTATGTACGCTGTTCAAGGTACGATGAGCCGGATTTCAGGATTGAAAGGAGTGAACAGTAATGGCAGACAAGATCCTTGAAGTAAAGCACCTGAAGAAATATTTCAATACGCCAAAGGGAGTTCTTCATGCGGTTGATGATGTCAATTTCACTCTGGAACGCGGAAAAACCCTGGGAATCGTAGGAGAGTCCGGATGTGGAAAATCCACCACCGGACGTTCCATTCTCCGTCTCATTGAGCCCACATCCGGCGAAGTGATCTTCAACGGAGAAGATATTTTAAAGAAAAATAAAGAGCAGATGCGCCTTTTAAGACGGGAAATGCAGCTGATCTTTCAGGATCCCTATGCATCTCTGGATCCCAGAAAAACCGTCAGCGAGATTATCGGTGAACCTCTGAAGCTTCAGAAACTGGTCACGGATAAAGCAGAGAGAGAAAAAAAGGTTCATGAGCTGATGGACGTGGTAGGTCTGGCCAACCGTCTGGTCAATACCTATCCTCATGAGCTGGACGGCGGAAGAAGACAGCGTATCGGAATTGCCAGAGCCCTGGCAATGCAGCCGAAGCTGATCATCTGCGATGAGCCTGTTTCTGCCCTGGATGTATCCATTCAGGCACAGATTCTGAATCTGATGCAGGATCTTCAGGAAAAAATGGGTCTTACTTATATCTTTATTACCCATGACCTTTCGGTAGTAAATCATTTTGCCAATGACATTGCCGTTATGTACCTGGGTCAGCTGATTGAGAAAGCTCCGTCAGAGATGCTGTTTGATCGTCCGACCCATCCGTATACACAGGCTCTGCTGTCAGCAATTCCGGTACCGAGCCTTAAGAAGAAGAGAGAGAGAATCATTCTGAAAGGTGAGATTTCTTCTCCGATCAATCCGAAGCCGGGCTGCCGGTTCGCAGCGCGCTGTCCGTATGCTACAGACAGATGCAGAACCGAAGAGCCGAAGCTGGTGGAAATTGAAAAAGATCACTTTGTTGCATGTCATCTGACAGAAGGCAAATAAGCAGGGAAAACAGCCTCCGGCGCTTTTCGCAGGGGGCTTGTTTCCTTCCATAAAAAATGCAGAATTCCGGCGGCTCCGCAAGAGGAGCCGGAGACTGCGGGCTGAAAAGGCCGGATTCAAGAAAATGGGGGTTAAAATCATGAAGAGAATCGGAATCAATGACTTTACGTTCTATAATTACCCTACCTGTATGGTGGCTGCACCGGATGGAAAACATGCTGCCATTGCCGTGGTGAATGCCAGCGAGGAGGATAACCGCTACGATTCCTGCCTCTGGCTTTATGACGTGGCAGACGGCAGCTGCAGACAGCTGACCAGCGGAAAAAAAGAACGGAATTTCATCTGGATGGACAGCGAAACCATTTTATTTACATCAGACCGTGAGAAAGAATATGCAGAAAAGGCAAAGGATGGAGAAGACTGGACCTGCTTCTACAGAATTTCCATCTGCGGCGGAGAAGCCCAGTTTGCATTTGCAGTTCCGTACAAAGTATCCAAAATGAAACTTGCCGGTTCCAGACTGGTGATGACTGTAAAATATGACTATAACAAGCCGGATCTCGCCCATCTGGAAGGTGAGGAGAAGAAAGCTGCCATCAAGGCATGGAAGGCTGAAAAAGACTATGAAGTTTTTGATGAACTTCCGTTCTGGGCCAATGGACAGGGAATCGTAAACAAGAAGAGGACCCGTCTGGCTGTATATAATATGGAAACCGGAGAATCCGGAATTGTAAGTCCGGATTATGAAAACGTGGAAGGCTTCTGGGTGGAAGAAGGAGACAGAGTTCTTTATATCTCCAGCCTGTATACAGATAAGAAAGATGTCTATCAGGGACTGAAACAGTATACCATTTCCAGCGGAAAAGTGGAGACTCTGGTGGAACAGAAGGACATGAGCATCGACTATGCCTGTGTTCTGAACGGAAAGGTCACATTCTTCGGCTCTTACATGAAAGAGTTCGGATTCAACGAAAATGACAAGCTGTATACAGTGGAAAACGGAAACGTGGAGCTGCTGGCAGATTATGATGACAGCATCCGCAATACAGTCTGCTGTGACTGCAAATTTGCAGACGGTGCCGGCTTCTGCCACGATGACAGATATATTTATTTCCTGTCCACAGTAAGAAAGCAGACCGTGCTCAGAAGATTTGATGCGGCAGGTCATCTGGAAACTCTGATTGACCGTCAGGGAAGCATCCATACCATAGATCTCTGCGGAGATACCGTATACTTTACAGGCATGCGCGGTATGGGACTGACAGAGTGCTACAGCTTTGACGGAAAAGAGGAAAAGAAACTGACTTCCTTCAATGACGCGGTCATGGCAGAAAGAAGCGTATGCCCGGTGGAGGAATTTACATTTACCTATAAAGGAATTGAACTGGACGGATATGTGATCAAACCGGTGGATTATGATCCGGAAAAGAAATATCCGGGTATCCTCACCATCCACGGCGGTCCGCGTGCAACATTCGGTCCCACGTTCTTCCATGAAAGTGAAGTGTTTGCCAATGCGGGATATTTCGTTTTCTTCACCAACCCGCTGGGAAGTGACGGACGCGGAAACGTGTTTGCCGATATTACCGGAAAACACGGCGGCATTGATTTCGAGCACTGTATGGCTGTTACAGATGAGGTGCTGAAACGCTATCCGCAGATTGACGAGAAGAGACTGGGTGTCATGGGCGGAAGCTACGGCGGCTTTATGACCAACTGGGTCATCGGAAATACCAGCCGTTTTGCAGCCGCGGTTTCCCAGAGAAGTATTTCCAACTGGATTTCCAAATGTATGACCACGGATATCGGATATTACTTCAACATGGATCAGATTCATGCGGATCCGTGGAACACTCCGGACAAGATGTGGACGCATTCTCCGCTGAAATACGCAAATAAGGCGAAAACACCGACTCTGTTCATCCAGTCGGACGAGGATTACCGCTGCTGGATGGGTGATGCGATCCAGATGTTCAGCGCACTCAAATATTTTGGCGTGGAAGCAAGAATGTGTCTGTTCCATGGCGAAAATCATGAACTTTCACGTTCCGGAAAGCCGGTCCACAGAATCCGCAGGATGACGGAAATGATGAACTGGTTTGACAAATATCTGAAACCGTGATTTCCGTACGGAAACATGCATATTGGCTGTTGGCACCAGCAATGGATGAGGCAGTATGAAACTTGGTACAGGGGCTTTGCTGGGGGGCATGGTCCCTGTATTCAGTTATAAAAATCTTATGGAGGGAAAAGTTATGAGAAAGAGAAACTGGAAACTGGCAGCGGCACTGACACTGGCAGCGGCACT
>OGGQ01004887.1_pt1 | contig 10384 bp, 8 predicted proteins | sample 1571191 | NCBI WGS metagenome assembly OGGQ01 (sample SAMEA2582061, study PRJEB24529) | metagenome | biome: Human gut stool | place: China | collected 2011
CGGAGCCAGCTGAAACAGCAGCATGCTTGCCGAGGGAAGCCGCCGCGACCGCAGAATCCGCCCCTTCAAGCACACCGGTCGTCGCGGACTCGCGCAACCCCTCCTTTGCCGGCGCCGGCTCCCGGTAGGGAGCCAGCGTAGCCGTCGGGCCAAGCGCGGCGAGCACCGCCTCGCGGGCCGCCTGGCGGGCAAAGGCGATGTCGCGGTCGCGGCCGCGCGGCGTGGGCATGGCGCGGAAGGAGCGCACGTGATTGCCGTAGGCCTTCAGCTGGTCGGTGGTTTGCGGCGCGCCGAGGCCCTGCAGCTGCGGGGGCCGGTCGCCAGACAGAACGATGAGCGGCACCCGGGACGTTTCCGCCTCGATAACCGCCGGGTAGTAGTTCGCCAAGGCCGTGCCCGAGGTGCACACGAGCGCCACGGGGCGGCCGCTCGCCTTCGCAAGGCCCAGGCCGAGAAAAGCCGCCCCGCGCTCGTCGATATCCACGTAAACCCGCAGGTCTTGCGGCCGGCGCTGCTCCAGCTCGTAGGCCGCCATGGCCAAGGCCGTCGACCGCGAGCCGGGGCTCACCACCACCTCGCGCACGCCCCAGCGCACCATCTCGTCGAAGAACGCCGCCACGAACAGCGCCGTATCCTGCTGATGAGTCGTCGTTATGGCCATCGCCACTCCCTTTCGCGAATTTCGTCCGTCCATGATAGCGCACGAAACGCGCCCCAAGAACCGCGCAGCAAGAGGTTACGCGCCGAAAGCGGAAAGGATGGTGCGCAGCTTCAGGTCGATTTCCTCGTACTCGGCGTCCGCATCGCTCTCGCCGACAATGCCGCAGCCGCCGTAGACATAGCCCATCTCGCCGTCGAAAACGCCGGTGCGCAGGGCCACGGAAAACTCGCCGTCGCCGGCGCCGTCCACGAAACCGCAGGCTCCCGCATAGAATCCGCGGTTGTAGGGCTCGATGGCCCGCAGCAGCATCTTCGCCTCCCCCACCGGCGTGCCAGCCACAGCGGGGGTGGGATGCAGGTCCTCCATGAGGTCGGCCAGCGTGATGCCAGCGAGCACACGGGCGCGGGCCGGCGTGAACAGGTGCTGCACGTGGGCAAGCCGCATGATCTCGGGCACGGCGGGAACATCGACGTCGTAGCAAACGCGGTCAAGAACGCTGCGAATGAGCTGCACCACGTAATCGTGCTCGGCGCGGTTCTTCCCGTCGGCCAGAAGCGCCTCTGCCAGCGCGTCCGATTCCGCCGCCGTAGCTCCGGCAGGACATGTCCCCGCCAGGCACATCGATTCCACCACATCGCCGCGTTTACGCACGAGAAGCTCGGGCGTGCAGCCGCAAAAGAAGACGTCGGCGTAACGGTACAGAAGCACCGTGCCGCGGGCATCGCCGTCGATGAGGTTTACGAGCAGATCCTTCGATGAGAAGGGATGCTCGGCCACAAGGCGCAACCGCCGCGAGAGCACCACCTTCGACACCCGGCCCTCCCCTATGGCTGCAAGCGCTGCGTCCATGGCCTTGCCCCACGCCTCGCGAGAGTCGGGCTCAAGCGCGAAGGGAACGGCCGCGCGCTGGCGGGGCGGTGCGGAAGCCACCATGCGCGTGAAGCGGGCCACGCGGCCGGGGTACACCGGGCCCAGTGAGTTCACCTGCAAGAAGCGGCCGCGCTCGTTCTCGATGAGCACGATTTCCGGCAGCATGAACCGCAACCGCGGGAACGACGACATCAGCTCATCGGCCGGCGCGGGATTGGTGGCGTCGAAGCGGTTGAACGAGACGAACACCGGCGGCTGCTCGGCGGCATCCTCGCCAGCTGCGACCTCGTGCAGCGGGCTGCCCTCGCCGTACTCGTATTCCACATCGCGCAAACTGGGCAGCGCGATGCAGCGGCCCAACCCCATATAGCGGCAGGCACGCTGCTTATCGTAGTAGACGAACTGGTCGGTGAACCCCTTCTGCAGCCAGCAGAACGCATCCACCACATCCGCCTCAATGGGCACATTGCATGTGTAAATTCGGGTCATCTTCCGTCCCTATTTGCCTTCGATTACGCATATTTGTGGAAAGCATTCTACCATCTGCAGTTCCGGAGGATACGAAACGTGGCTGGAGGAGAAAACGTCTCGCCAAGAGGGCGACGCACGTTTCGGCGCCCTCTCTTCCGGCTTCCCTCAGCGTCGGTTTTGGAAATTGTGAAATAATGGACAAAATCGGGTACGTGCAAAAATCGGCGATACAGAAAAACACATTTTCCAAGTAATCGCTTCCAAAATAGCACATTTTCCAAATCGCTCAGAAGCAAAGCTCGGAATGCAACTCGCTGACCTGGCATTTCTCGGTAATCAAATAGACGACCGAGCAAAAACCAGTACGACGTCTTGGAAAATGTGCTTTTTTGTTCTGAGCGCGTGGGCTTTAGCGACGCCTCAAGCGCTGGCGATGGACATCGGCAACGATCAAGAAGGCGCGCAGCAGGAATTTCGGGCGGCGGCACAGTCGCGGCGCAATCGCCCGTCGACGCGCATCCGTAGCGGCAATTCTCCCCCAGCGCGGGCCGAGCGCATGCGGGATCGAAGCGGCGTTCTAAATCTCGTACATAGCCTGGAAGACGTCCTCGCGTTGGATGAGAACCTGCATGGACAGGCGCTCGCCGTCGGCGGCCAGGCGCTCCTGCACGGTGTTGAAGTCGGCGACGGCAGGATCCAGCGTCACCATCATGGTCATGGAGAACATGCGGCCCTCGCCGAGAATCGTCTGGGAGATGTCGTCGATGTTGGCGCCGCAGTCGGCCAGCGTCGTGGCGATGGCAGCCACCACGCCGGAGCGGTCCTTGCCAAGGACGGAGATGACGCACTTCATGGGAAACCTTCTTTCTAGTGGGGACGGAATCCTTCAACTCGCTTGCGCCCGCTTAGGCTGGCGCGGGCAGATGCTTCATGCTCGCCCGCAGCGAAACGGGCATCGCTTTAGTGGCGGAAAATCAGCGACAGCGCCTCGGAACGCGCGTCGGCGTCGGTTTCGAAGCAGCCGCGCACGGCCCGCGTGGTCGTTTTCGCGCCCGGCTTCTTCACGCCGCGCATGGACATGCACATATGCTCGGCCTCCAGCACCACGATGACGCCGGCGGGATGCAGCGCTTCCACCAGCGTGTCGGCGATCTGCCCGGTCAGGCGCTCCTGCACCTGGGGGCGCTTGGCGAAGCCGTCCACAAGTCGCGCCAGCTTCGAGATGCCGCAGATGCGGCCGTCCTCGCCAGGAATGTAAGCCACGTGCGCCTTCCCGAAAAACGGCGCCAGATGGTGCTCGCACATGCTGAAGAAGGGGATGTCGCCCACGAGCACGATTTCCTCGTGGCCCTCGTCGAAGGTCACGTCGAAATGCCGCGACGGATCCTCTTCCAGGCCGCCCAGCACCTCTTCGTACATGCGGGCCACGCGCGCCGGCGTCTCCCGCAGCCCCTCACGCTCGGGGTCTTCCCCGATGCCTTCCAAAATCAGGCGGACGCCTGCTTCGATTTTCGCTGTATCCACGGTTGTCGTAACTCCTTGTAAACGGTTGGCGCCATGTTATCACGACGCTATGGACACGCGGCAAAAGAGCGGCATAATACCTTGGCAGAAGGTTTCACGTAAGAAGGGATCGACCATGAAAAGCCTCCTGGCCGAGTTCAAGGAATTCATCAACCGCGGCAACGTGATCGATATGGCCGTCGGCATCATCATCGGCGCAGCGTTCACGGCCATCGTCACGTCGCTGACCGACGACATCATCAATCCGCTCATCAAGCTCATCACAGGCGGCAACGGCACCGATGTCGCCGGGCTCACCATCCCCGTCGCCGGCACCGAGAACGGCATCGATTTCGGCGCGTTCATCAGCGCCATCATCAACTTCCTCATTGTGGCGTGGGTCGTGTTCATGATTGTGAAGGCCTTCAACAAGATGAAGGACGGCACGGCGAAGCTGCCCTTCATGAAGAACGCCAAGGGCGAGGAAGTCATCGAGCACGCCCCCACCTGCCCCTTCTGCCTGGAAGAGATCAACGTGGGCGCCACCCGCTGCCCCCACTGCACCGCCGAGCTGCCCGCCCCGGCCGAGGTGACCATCGAAGTCGTGAAGAAGTAAATCGCAGGCAAAGTCGCTTCGCGCGCGCCGAAAGTCGTTTTAGGTAATGGCTTTCGGCGCACTTTCTACTACTTGTGATAGGGCTCGCCGCGGGAGATTTTGAAGGCGCGGTAGAGCTGCTCGAGCAGCACGACGCGGGCCAGGTTGTGAGGCAGGGTGATGGGGCCGAAGGAGAACGTCTCGTCGGCCCGGGCGCGCACAGCATCGCTCACACCGTCGGAACCGCCGATGACGAACGCGAGCTCGCTTGCGCCGCGCAGAGCCAGATCGTCCAGGTGACGGGAGAAATCGACGCTCGAGCGCTGCTTTCCCTCGATGGCCATGAGGATGACGTGCGCCCCCTCCGGCACGGCCGCCAGAATGCCTGCGCCTTCGCGCTCGCGAGCCGCCTCCACACCGCCGGCCCGCGCCGGATCGACATCGGGAATCTCGGCCACGGTCACCTTCGCGTAGGGGCGCAGCCGCTTCAAGTACTCGTCGCAGGCCGCCGCCCAGAACTTCTCCTTCAGCTTGCCCACGGCAACGACGGTTATCTTCAGCATGATGGATTCCTTTTCTTGGTGACTCTTTGCGTAGGGGCGGTGCTTGCGCCGCCCTTGGCTCCGGGCGATACCATTGTCGGGGGTGAGGGCAGCCCAAGGGCTGCCCCTACGGGATCAGCCTGCAGCAATGGACCTAGTCGAGGTCGAGCTCCAGGCCGACTGGGCAGTGGTCGGAGCCCTCCACGTCGTCGTAGATGCTCGCCGCCACCACCTTATCGCGCAGCTCATCGCTCACGAGGAAGTAGTCGATGCGCCATCCCGCGTTCGTCGAGCGGGCGCGGAACCGGTAGCTCCACCAGCTGTAGCGGCCCGTCTCATCGGGGTGCAGCAGGCGGAACGTGTCGGTGAAACCGGCGTCCACCAGTTCGGTGAACTTCCCGCGCTCCTCATCGGAGAAGCCCGACGCCCCGCGATTGGGGCCCGGGTTCTTCAGGTCGATCTCCTCATGCGCCACGTTGAAGTCGCCGCACATCACCACCGGCTTCGGATCGCTGACGCTGCCGTCGGGCAGCACGCCGGCCTCGAGCCCCTTGCAGAAGTCGCGGAACGCGTCGTCCCATTCCATGCGGTGGTCGATGCGCGCAAGTTCCATCTGGGAGTTCGGCGTGTACACGTTCACGAACCAGAACCGGGGAAACTCACAGGCCACGATGCGCCCCTCGGCGTCCAGGTACTCGTTGCCCAAGCCGTGCAGTACCCGCAGCGGCTCCTCGCGGGTGAACACCGCCGTACCCGAATAGCCCTTCTTCTCAGCGGCGCTCCAATACTGGTGGTAGCCCGGCAAGTCCAGCTCCACCTGACCCACCTGGCACTTCGTCTCCTGAATGGCGAAGATATCCGCGTCGAAGGCGTCGAACACTTCCAGGAAGTTCTTCTTCAGCACAGCACGAATGCCGTTCACATTCCACGAAACAAATCGCATGGGACTCCTCGGGTCGATTCCAGAAATCTATGCCAACATACACCATTCCCTGTTTTACCACAGGTTCGCCCAAGGAAGTCAGCGAGGTTGCGGCAGGTGCCTGGAATTGGCCCGCCTTTGGGCCAAGCGGCCTTTGTGCCGCGCCGAGCCCAAAACAAGGGCCAAGGCCAGGTGCCTGTCGGAACCGCAGCATCGGTAGGTCCGCCCGTCCCGCAGGGCGGGCGGAACCCCACTACTGCCAATCGCTACCGATCAGGATGAGGAAGTCGCCGTCGTAGACGTACTCACCGTCGGTGTTCTGCACGGCGCGGCCGCAGCCGAGGGCGTCGATGAGCTCCTCGGCGTAAACGCGCTGATCGGGTGTGTCGAAGACGACCACGGTCTCCTCGTAGCTGAAGCTGTTCGCGTTGGAGGCGTCGGCGGTATAGCCGAGCGGTTTGATACGCTCCAGGGCTTCGGCGCCCACGCCGTTGATGCCGTTGCCGTTCTTGATGGTGACGACACCCGTGCGCGTCTCGCCGAAGGTCTGGCGCTGCGCGCCGTTTGCGCCCTGCACGCCCTCGCTGTCGCTCGCGGCCGCCTTGCCGTCGCCAACGCTAGCGAGCACCGTGCCGTTCAACTCGTCGACCTCATCGGCCTCGGTGGGCGGAAGCCCCTCGCGCACGCGGCCCATCATGGTGTTCCACGCCGCCACATCAAGCTGCTCGTACCACGTGTCGTTCTTATACTCGCTGATCGTCGGCTCCATGGCGGAGTAGATGTCCTTCGACGGATCGATGCCCTGCATGGAGGTGGCCAGCGCCACGATATCGCCCACTTTGAAATCGGTAGTGATGTACTGGGAAAGCGCGCTGATGGTGTTGGCCATAGTAGCCGGATCGGCCGAGAGAATCTTCTTGGCAATGGCGCCCAGCACCAGGCGCTGATTGGCCGCGCGGTAGCGGTCGCCGTCGCCGTACTCGTCGTAAGAGTGGCGCGAGCGGCACAAAATGAGCGCCTCTTCGCCGGTCAGGGTCTGTTCGCCTGCATCGACATGGCCGCCGGCCTCGTCGTCGTTGATTTCCATCGGCACGTCCACTTCCACGCCGCCCAGAGCGTCGACGACTTCTTCGAAACCGTCGAAGTTGATCTCGGCATAGTGGGAAATGGGCACGCCGGCCATCTGCGAAACCGTCTTGATGGCAAGAGCCGGGCCACCGATGGCATAGGAGGCGTTCAGCTTCTGCAGACCGTAGCCCTCGATCTCAATCTCGGTATCGCGGTGCATCGACACCATGGTGACCTTCTTGTTCTGAGGATCGACGCGCGTGAGGATCATCGAGTCGGAGCGGAAGGTATCGCCGGCATACTGGGTCGATTGCTCGCGAGCGGCCGACTTGTCGGTGCCCATGAGCAGCATGTAGAAGGTGCCACCGTCGTATTCGGCCGGCGCCTCCAGGGCTTCCACAACCTCGGGCGTGATGTCCTCGTTCATCTCCTGTTCGATGCCGGAGATATAGGCCCACGCGGCCCCCGTGGCGCCGAGGACGCCCACCAACACAAAGGCCAGCACGCCGAGCAGAATGCGCTTGCGCTTCTTGCGGCGTCGATCCTTCGCGTAGTCGTCGCCCGTGGCCCCACGGGAATAGGGGTTGGGCTCGGCCATGGGAGGCAGCACCGGCATGGCGTCGGCCACCGTTCCCTCGAGGGCAGGCTGCTTGGGAAGCGGCTGGGAGTGCCGCGGGTTGTTCGAGCCGACGGGCTGGGAATGGCGCGGGTTATTCGACCCCACCGGCTGAGAATGACGGGGGTTGTTCGTCACCTTCCCTATGGGCTGGGAGTTGCGGGGGTTGTTGGCGCCGACAGGCTGCGAATGCCTTGGATTGTTCGACTTCCCCGTGGGCTGAGATGCGTGCTGCGCGCGGGGGTTGTTCTTGCCTGGAGTTTCGGCCATCCTGGAAGGTCTCGCTTTCGTGGTTCGTGTTTCCTGGCAAGCAGAACCGCAAGCCGCACAGCGCCGCAAAGCCAAGAATTGCTCAATTCGAAGTAACATTTTGGCAAAGAATTGCCGAACGGCGCAACAAAATGGGCCCCATTACCAGTGAAAAGCCATAGGAGAACGGCAGATTGCCCACAACTTCGCCACGGATGCGCCGAGCAGGAGCATCAACATTGAAGCGTCTCCTACGACAGGCGCTTGACCATGGAGGCGTTGGCGGCGAGCTCGGCGCTATCATCAAGAGGAGCGAGATCGGCGGCCGGGGTTCCGGTGCGCTCCGCACGGCGTTCGAGGGCGCGGGCGAGCAGCCAGTCGGCCACTTCCGGGTTCTTGGAAAGCAGCGGCCCGTGGGAATAGGTGCCCACGACGTTCTTGTAGCGAGCACCCTCCACGCGATCGTCATCGTTGTTGCCGTGGCCGCAGGAGGACACGACGCGGCCGAAACCTTCCACGCCCTCGCCCAGGTAGGTACGGCCGGCGTGGTTCTCATAGCCCACGACGGGATGGGCGGCCAGCGGAGATTCGAGCACCATGTTGTCGATGAGACGGTCGGCTGACGTGCCGGGGCGGCGCGTCTCCATGTCGATGAGGCCAAGGCCGGGCACAAGCTCGTCGCCCCACAGCCACTGGCGACCGAGAATCTGGTAGCCCCCGCAGATGGCAAGCAGCGGGCCGTCTCCTTCCACATAGGCGGCCAGCTCGTCGCGCATCGCCAGCAGCTGCTCGCTGGCAAGCTTCTGCTCGCGGTCGGGGCCGCCGCCCATGAAAACGAGGTCGACCTGGGAGAAGTCCACCGCCTCTCCGTGCTGGATGCGGCGCACTTCCACGGGGATGCCACGCCAGCGCAGGCGCTGTTCCAGGATGCGCACGTTGCCGCCGTCGCCGTAGAGGTTCAGCAGGTCGGGCAGCATATGGGCGATAACGACGGGAGGCTCGGAAGTGGCGGAAGCGGCTGCGTCGTGGGAAGGGGCCTTGGGGTCAGCGCCCTCAGCGTGCGACGGTGACGCCAGATCGGAAGCAGCGGGTTCGGCGGCCTCGGCGGGTTCGGCGACCTCCATAGCGTTCAGGGCGGCGTGCACCGGAGGCAGTGCCGTGTAGTTCGCAATAGCATAGACGGCAGCGTCGGCCGGCAGCACGCCGGCAGCGGTAAGCGCCCCCAAGCGAGCGAAAGCGTCTTCGATGTTCTCGATGACCGCCGCCTCGATGCCGGCGTACTTCAGGCGCACGGCCAAATCGTGAGCGCGCGAGCCGCCGGCAAACACCACCGTATCCGGTTGGTCGGCGAGCTCTTCGAAATCGATATCCCAAATCCAAGAAATGTCGCGGCCATCAGCTACCTGGTCGTTGATGAAGAAGGCCACCATCTTGGGGCCCCGGTCGGCTTCCACGATCTTCAGGTTCTGGTTGAAGCCCGTGGGGTTCTTCGCCAGGTTCAGCAGCACGTCGCGACCACCCAGACGGTAACGCTGCAAGCGGCCGTTGCGCGGGTTGAAAGCATCCTGGGCCCGCTGGAAATCGGCCGTGGGAATGCCCACCTCGCGGCAAAGGGCATAAGAGGCCACAAGATTGTAGGCGGCATAGGGCGTCGGCTGCGGCGTATGCACCGATTCACAGCCAGTCGGCCCGCAGACCTCCATGGTCACGCCCGAAGGCCCGATGGCGATGTCGCGCCCGGCGAAGTCCAGCGTCGGACGAGCGAAGTCGCATTGGTCACAGAAATAGTCGCCGAGCTGGCCGTACTGGCGGTAATGGTAGCGCACCATGCCGTCGCACTTCTGGCACATCTGGGCGTCGGTGACGGTGTTTTGGGCCAAGCCCATAGACTCGCCCAGACCATAGGCAACCGTGCGATTGGGCACCTCATCGGCGATACGGGCGCACAGCGGGTCATCGGCGTTGTACACGAGCACGGTGTCAGGCGAGGCGGTCAACGCGCCTGCAATGGACGTTTGGATGCGGTCGATTTCGCCGCAGCGGTCGAGCTGGTCGCGGAACAGATTCAGCAGCAGCACGTAGTTCGAGCGCAGATGCGGGAGCACGTGGGCAAGCCACAACTCGTCGCATTCGAAGACGCCCCACTGGGCGGCGGGCTGCTGCAGAAGAGCCGAGGAAATGCCGGCGGCCAGATTGGCCCCGGTGCGGTTGCAGATAATAGTGCGTCCAGCGGCTTCAAATGCATCGGCCAGAAGGTTGTTCGTCGAGGTCTTCCCGTTGGTACCCACTGTGACGACCGAACCTTGCGTGCACTTGCCGCGCAGCTCATCGAGCAACGACGGATCAATCTTGAGCGCGATCTTTCCCGGCAGGTTGGCCGCGGGTCGATGCGCCACATGGCGCAGACCCCAGGTTGAAACGGCGCCGGCCGCCTTCGCAAGCGAAAACCTCAAGCTCATACACGCACCTCGTTGCTCTTAAGGGGAGACAGCCGCGCGGATTGTCGCACGCAGGCGAGTCGAACCGTTCAGTTTCAATTCACGCTCCCCGTTTTTTCGATGGCGACCAGTATAGCGTTGGAGCGCCCTCCCCCGCCCCGCCCCACGGCCTTTCCAGATTAACCGAGCGAAGACACCGACTAGCCGATTCGCGCATCTGGCACCCCCTCGCGTCCAGCCGCACCCGAAAGAGCAACGCCGGTTGCTCGAGCCAGCGTAAATTCCTGCACTTCGAGACCGTCATTGTGCGCATCTGGGGAATTCCCCCATGCGGCTGCTTGCGCAGCGTCGACCAGTTCGCTATACTAAACAGCCGCTTCGCAAGAAGCGCTTTTGCCAACGTGGCTCAGCTGGTAGAGCAACGCACTCGTAATGCGTAGGTCAGCGGT
>OGGQ01004891.1_pt1 | contig 10379 bp, 10 predicted proteins | sample 1571191 | NCBI WGS metagenome assembly OGGQ01 (sample SAMEA2582061, study PRJEB24529) | metagenome | biome: Human gut stool | place: China | collected 2011
GAAGGCGATTTTTAATGGATTTTGACTCGTAACTGTGAAGGTACTGAACAGTTACTATATTTTTATCATTACTTATTATGCTATGTATCACCATATTTCGCAAGACTGAGCATTTTTCTTACCAGAATTTTAATACTAATTAAAATATTACAACATCAAAAAAAAACAAGCAGGAAGCTTTTGGGTATAACACACCTCAACAACTTCCTGCTTTCTATTACTTTCTTAACACAATACATCTTTTTTTATAGAAGGAAATTCCGTAGCAGAACACTTCATCATAATTATCCGCAAACTCTTCTGCATACATTCTATCATTTATCTGTCGGACAGCTTTCTCGCAATCTGATTCCATATGTTCCAAAGTCTTAGAGTATTTCGCCTCAAAAACAGCTACCCTGCCATTTCTTGAGTCCAATACCACAACATCACTGGTATTTTTCCAGTATCCTGTCGGCTTTGCATCTGGATTCTCCTGAAGATCCCGCAAATAGTTCATCACATCCCAGGGACAATATACATCCGTTTTTCCAAAATGATATCCATCATACCATACTTTGACCTGCTCCGTTTTTTCCGAAACATCCGCATCTATTAAAAGCTGGTCAACATCCTTCTGCGTAAAGCCAAAGTATTCATTAAACCTTGCGGCGGTAATTGTATCGGAAACAAAATTGTTTGTTCCCGTAAAGATACTTATGGCCTTACACAAAAACTATATCTCTATTTTATCAGACCATTTCCATACTTACCATACTATTTTTTCGACATATTCGCAGCAAACGTAATCATTACCTTAAACAGATCTCCATCCAGATACAACTTAAATTCTCCACCCTGCAATTCCGTCAGGCTCTTGGCGATGGAAAGACCGAGTCCGCTTCCTTCTGTATTTCTGGCAACATCTCCACGGATAAATCTCTCCGTCAGTTCATCTGCTGAGAAGTTCAGTGGCTGTGCAGAAATATTTTTCAAGGAAAAGACCACTTTCTTATTGCTGTTGCTGATTTCCGCATATACTCTGGTTCCTTCCATTGCATACTTCACAACGTTACCAAATACATTCTCCAGGACCCTCCACATTTTCTGTCCGTCTGCGTAGATCATGGACGGCTCATCTGTAAAATGCACCATCATGGTAAGGTTCTTTTCCTGAAACTTCTCTTCGAATTCTCCGATAACCTGCTGTACCATTTCCACGAAATCAATGTCGTTCATCTCAAATTTGATATTCCCGGTACTTGCCTTGGACGCTTCCACCACATCCTCAGTTAACACCTTCAGTCTCTGGGATTTCTCATCCAGAATACGCAAATATTCCTGTACTTGCGGGTCTGTCAGATTCTCACGCTTCAGTAAATCTACATAATTAATAATAGATGTCAACGGCGTTTTCAGATCATGGGAAACATTTGTGATCAGTTCTGTCTGCATTCGTTCTTTCTTCAGGCTGTTCTCCACCGCAGCATCCAGACCGTCACCGATATTATTGATATATTCAGCCATTGCTTTGTATTTTCCGGTAAGCTGCTCTGTTTTAATCTTATACTGCAATTCTCCGCCACTGATTTTCTTCAGTCCGTCCATAATAAGATCCAGACCATCCACTTTACGAACTGCATAAACGATTGCCGCTACATCTGCCACGATCAGCACCAACGCAAATACTCCTGACGCATTTATCATAAACTGTAAAAACACAAATCCGCCAATACCAAACAGAACTTTTATTTTTTCTGATGTATTTCGAGAAAAGCTGCCAATAAAATCTACGATCTTTCTATTGCATTTTCCAATCCATTTCAAAATTCTTCTAAGCAAACTGTTTTTCCAGAACGTACCTGCCTTGATTCTTCTTACCAGGCTGAGATATCCTGTCAGGAACCATGCCATTGTATAAATTCCGCATATTACCAGTGAAATTATCAGAATCTGCATATTGTTGAAAGTCCCGATCAGTGAGTTTGCAATCACTGTTACCATTCCCATAAAACCAACAAGCCATACCCCTGTCACAACTCCCGCCGCGATTTCTGTATACCATCTGTCAAAACTGTTCAGATGGATTTCTTCATCTTCCGGTTTTCTTCCTGCTGCCACTGTCAGCCAGATCATACTGATCAGCCAGATCACACAACTAAGAATAGTTCCAAGCAATACCGGCAGCATCAAATTTGCATATTTTTCAAAAGTCTCTGCATCAGACGCAATAGAATCTGCTATCGGAAATTCAGTGTCTACATTGACTGCAAAAACAAAATCTTCTGTATCAAGGCTCTGTTTAATCGTATGATTCCATACCTGCAGGCTGATATTTGGAATATCTGTAACACATTCACTTAAATCCGGGTAAATAACCGCAAATGTATGCTCCTTAAGTATCTTCTCAAGGTTCTGCTCCAGCTGTGTGTAGTCACCGTATGCCTCTTTATTTGTATAGACTGTCTTTGCTTTTTTATCCGCGAAAAGATATGTGAGGTTACTACTCCCTTCCTCACATTCCCCTGTGGGCTGAAAAGAATTGTCCTGTGCAACTGTATATTCATAAGTTTTGGCATCATTTTGTACGGAACTGATACAATCCAGAAGATTAGCCAGTTCATCGTAAGCTCCCCGAGGACTTCCACTCCATTCCTCACTGGAATTTACTGCATCCAGAAGATTATCCGCTCCCTGCGGTGCAAATTTCTCTGCAAGTCCATTCACTGAAAGGAAATAAGTCTCTGAGTATTCCACCCCGGTCGTAACATCCGTGACACTTCCAATATTCTGGCTCTCATCTGAATTCCAATAAACCAGATCATATGCCACATCCACTTTCTGAGCATCTGTTTTGTCCCAGAATTCATCTGCATCTAAATCAAAGTAATCTTTATTATAATCAATTTTCAGGGTTCCCTCTGCTATCCTCTTTTTGAAATCATCAAGATAAAAGCAATGACTGGTTCCATCAGTTGTCCGGCACTGAATGATATTTCCATTATCATAATATGCCTCGCTTCCATCCCAGTCCTTCGCCCATTCCAGAATATCATTTACAGAATATGCAAGACCAGAAACATCCTTCATCGAGAGCTCTTTAATGGCATCCCGTGAGTTACCTTTCTCCTTAAATTCAAAAAGATCAATCACTGCTGATGAACCTGCGTTTTTAAGAAAATTTATATCCTCCTGTACAGATAAACCACCGATAATATCCGTTCCTTTTTGACGCAGTTCATTGTTAAATTCCTCTGATTCAATATAATTTTTATTTCTGTCATCCAGACGGATTCCTTTCTCATAGAGTGCGACAAAAGCTACCATGCAGACTGCTGCTGCAACCGCAGCCAGATGTGCAATCACGATCCAGACTGTCTTGGCAAAATTGCTTCTATATCTCTTTCCTTTCATTGTTTTGTCCCTTTCCTTTTTATTCTTATCCACTCATTTATCTTGCTGTCATACAACGATAATGATAATTTATTCGCCAAAAATAACTGTTAACTGACTAATGTCATTTTTTACGATATCTTCTCTACTTTATATCCAAGTCCCCACACAACTTTCAGGTATCTTGGCTCTCTCGGATTGATTTCAATCTTCTCTCTGATATGCCGGATATGCACCGCTACCGTATTATCTGCCGCCACGGCTTCCTCGTTCCAGATATTTTCATAAATCTGGTTAATAGAGAAAACTCTGCCCTGATTCTTCATCAGTAAAAGCAAAATGTTGTACTCAATCGGCGTCAGTTTTACCAATTCTCCATCTACCCGGACCTCTTTCAGATCATCATTGACACTTAACCCTCCGGTTTCATAAACATGAGCGCTCTCCTGCGGCACTGCTGCTCCCAGTCTTGTATATCTTCGAAGCTGTGATTTCACTCGTGCCACCAGTTCCAGTGGATTAAACGGTTTGGTCACATAATCATCAGCACCTACATTTAATCCCAGAATCTTATCCGCATCTTCTGACTTCGCAGAAAGAATAATGATCGGAAGCGGATTCTCCTCTCTTATCTTCAAAGTAGCCCTGATTCCATCAAGTTTCGGCATCATGATATCTATAATCAGCAGATCTACTTTCTGACTTCGCAACACATTAATTGCCTCCAGGCCATCATACGCCTTGAAAATCGTATATCCTTCCTGTTCCAGGTAAATGCTGATTGCCTCCACGATGTCCTTATCGTCATCGCAGACCAGAATATTCGCCACTTCATACACCTCCCTCTTTTCAAATCCCCGTCTCAATTTCCATAACTTTTAAAAGTCCTGCAATTAAATTTCCGGTTTTTTAAACATTTTTTATGTTTTTCTGTTATTAGAATAATCAATGTATCTTAATATGAAAGGGACAAATTCTTAAGATTTTCTTATGATTATTTCAGAAGTTCCTCAATATTCAAATTTTCAAATGATTTTATCACCGGGAATTTTGCTTCGATTTCCGGCTCTTTTCCCTGTGTATACCAGATTCCTCTCAGTCCACATTTTGTGGAACCTTCCACATCTTTTTTCAGACTGTCACCGATAAATGCACATTTATTCGCAGAAAATCCGGCTTTTTCCACACAGATATCAAATAAATGTGGATCCGGTTTCTCAGCACCGGCTTCCTCACTGGTTACAATAAAGTCAATATAAGAATACAACCCCAAAGCACTTAATTTTTTATACTGAACATAAGCAGTCATATCCGTACCAATTCCAATACGTATTCCCCGCTTTTTCAGTTCCTGCATAAATTTCTGAACCCCTGGTGATGGCTGTGCCTGCCGGATCAGTGTATCCCAATATGCATGGTACATATTTAAAGCATGCGGAAACAACGGCTTTTCCCATAATTCCAACATAATCTGCATTCGAAGCAGACGACTGTGAATAGCCGCCGTATCCGTCCGGATTCTGTCCAGCATAATTCTCTGCGCTTCCTTATAGCATCGTTTCATCTCTTCCCCAGATACCCCAAACGCACTCTCACAATAATCCGCCAACGCTTTCATACCGTAAATATGGTTTTTATCATAATCATACAATGTATTATCAATGTCAAAGATTACTGCTTTTATCATTTTGTATTCCTCTTTCTGTAAAGCCATGTTCTGACAGTTTTTCTGCTTATGAACATGGCTTTGTAATTTAGCTTTATGATTTGATTTACTCCTCTGATTTTATCAGCTTCCTGTCTTCATCCGGATACACTCTGCTTATTGCTCTTCGCAACCTCCGCAGGGGACTTACTTGATTCGGTTAAACACATATTTATCCAGTCTCTCAAACGCCTCTTTTACTCTGCTAAGCGGCAGTGCCAGATTCATTCTGATTGAGCATGGGTGCAAAAACATTCTTCCATCCTGCCATGCAACACCGACATCCCATCCTGCTTTCTGCACTTCATCAATACTCTTTCCATGTTCTTCGCACCATTTCGTACAATCCAGAAACAGCATGTAAGTTCCCTGTGGGCGGCTGACCTCCACTCCCTCAAAGTGTTCCTTAATATAATTGCAGGCAAAGTCTACGTTTCCGGTCAGCACCTGACGCAGTTCATCTACCCACTCATATCCTTCCGGCTTATATGCTCCGATCAGCGCGTGCATAGACAGAACATTCATCTCATTATAATGTGGTTTACTGCTCTTTGCCACAACTCTGTCTCGCAGATATTTATTATAAATAATATGATAGCTTCCTACCAGTCCTGCCAGATTAAAAGTCTTACTTGGCGCATACACCGCAATTGTTCTGTTTCGTGCATCCTCACTTACAGACTGAGTCGGAACATGTTTATAGCCCTCCAGAATCAAGTCAGACCAGATTTCATCAGAAATTACAACGCAGTCATTTGCTTTATAAACCTCCATTGCTTTCTCAATTTCACACTTCTCCCATACTCGTCCACATGGATTATGAGGGCTACAAAAAACTGCCACATGAATGTTATTTGCTTTAATTTTCGCATCCATATCCTCAAAATCCATACGCCAGATTCCGTTCTCATCTTTCTTTAACGGACTGTGAACCATTTTAAATCCATTATTTCCAATACTTCCGGTAAAGCCTATATATGTCGGACTGTGAAGCAATACCGCATCTCCCGGCGCTGCAAAAGCAGTCAGTGCGGAAACCACACATCCGAGCACACCATTTTCATAACCAATATGGTCTTTCTCCAGTCCTGTCACACCATTTCGCTTCGTCTGCCAGTCAATAATAGACTGGAAATATTCCTCTCTCGGTGAAAAATATCCATATGCCGGATGTTTTGCACGCTCAATGATTGCCTCCGGAATTGTCGGTACCGTTGGAAAATTCATATCCGCCACCCACATTGGAATGATGTCAAATCCCTCTTTTGGCTTCGCGGGACTCATTGCGCTTGTTCCTAATCCATCTACTGCAATCGCATCCATATTGTGTCTGTCTATGATTGATGTAAAATTGTATTTCATATTAATTACTTTCCTCCATTCCGTATTCGCATTAAAGAATTCTTTTATATTGGCAAATACACTCTAGTTTCTTTACTTGTAATAAGTCACTTTACAGCATTATTTTCCCCATCACAGGGCAACTCTGTCTAGCGAGCTCTATTATATCATTACCTCCATGCCAATTCCACAAAACTATTATAACCTTTACCTGTTTTTTATTTATTTTGCACAATTTTATTTATTTTTTCGCTGTACAATGGTACAATATGAAAAGATTAAAAATGAATGGGAGGTATTTTTATGAATCAGGAAAACATGACAAAAATTTATGCCCGCAGTGACAGTCGTATTCAGCTCAAAGTAATTCCAGGACATTTTGTAACATCCCAGTCCCATATCACGCACTATCTTGACCTTACAACCATGAAGTCAAGAACTGCAGAAGCACAAAATATCGCACATGAACTGGCTTCCAATTATGAAGTTTCTACCCCGATTGACACCATCATCTGTATGGATGGATTGGAAGTAATTGGCGCGTATCTTTCAGAAGAACTGACGAAAGCCGGCATCTTCTCTCTGAATGCTCACCAGACAATTTATGTAATCACACCTGAATTAGGAAATTCCGGACAGGTTATTTTCCGCGATAATTATCAGCCAATGATCAAAGGTAAAAATATCCTGATTCTGAATGGTTCTATTACTACCGGTTCCACTTTATCAAAATCAATTGAAAGCATCCTGTATTATGGCGGTATCATAAGAGGCGTTGCTGCCATTTTCAGCAGAGTTGACAGTGTCGCTTCTCTCCCTGTACACTCCATTTTCAATGCCAAGGATGTACCAGATTATCATTCCTATCCTTCCAACAACTGCCCAATGTGCCAGAAGAAGCAAAAAATTGACGCTATTGTCAGCAGTTACGGATATTCTGCATTGTAAGGTTTTCTTACAATATTCTAAGTACTTTAGGATTTAGACAGACACACAAGCTAAAGAGGCTATACACTTATCAAAAAGGCTACAGTTTTAACGAATATAACTTCGTAAATCTGCAGCCTTTTTTCAATATCATATAATTATCTAATTCAATTACTATATTTAATCAACTTATCGTTTTAAGAAATATTCCTATTCCTGACCAACGTCTTCTTATTCCTGTATTTTTTCTACATAACATCCGCCAAGTACAACAGCAAGTGTAGTTCCACCACTGATGTTATCAAAACTTGTAGTTCCCAGAGGTATTCCGTAAATCTTTACAGTATCATCATCCAGCACATTCGGTAATTCTCCAAAATAATATACCATATAATTCTCGCCCTCATCATCATATGCCTGTAATATTGTAAGTGTCTCATCTCCTGCATCTTGTTCACTTATCTGCAATACTCCGGCATAATCAATTACCATAACCTGATCTCCATACTTATCCGGGCTTTTTGAAATGTTTTTGTAACCGATCTCACTGTTTATATACGGAGTCAATGCATCTACTCCTGAAGCAGGGAACAAATCTTCATGCTCATTGATAAAATCAATTGATTTCTGACTCATATTGTAACCCCTGTCACCTTCAGATTCCTGTCCAAGCAGCTGATACAATCTCACCTTTGATGATTCCGTATTACTTTCCGCACTCGCTGCATCTGAGGTATTCTGTGTCACATTCGTACTTGTTACACTTCCGGAGCCACTGTCATCACTCTCTCCTGCAACAATTCCAATTGCTGCCATAATTACCAACGCAATAATAACTTTCGATAAGACTTTCTTCTTTTTCTTCTTCGGCTTCTCTAATGGTTCTCCGCAATTCGGACAAAACTTTCCGTCAAATTCGGTTCCGCACTTTTTACATTTCATAGCTTTTTCCTGCCTTCCCTTACGTCTCTCATAACAGTTCTATTCTTACTGTCAACAGACTTTCTGAATCGTTCTTTCAGCTCTTTTGTATTTACAGCAAGCCCAATGCTTTTCCAGCGAGTGCTACAATAATAGCTCCCGCCATAATACACCAGAACCACTCCGTAAAAACACTCTGAAAACCAAAATGAATCACAGTAACACAGCTGGCATAAATCTTATGAACGATCACGCCCATTACCAATATCAAAATACATAAAACTATCGACATTTTTTTCCTCCCAACGTTTCTTTTTCATATAATTATACCCCTGCCTGTTCTATGTTTTATTCACTGCCAGTGTATGTTTTCCCCATATTTCTACATTTACTTTGCGCTCCTGCCAACTTGGTACTATACTGATTATTATTCGCAGACGATATTTTTACGAAGCACTTTGCGAAACACACTAATATCACAACTAAACGGGGAACTTATCCCGTTTTTACACTATAAATCCGAGGTGAATAACAATCATGACAGAAAAATCAGGAAATGAAAAATTAAGCACTGACATCCTTTTTCAGGAAATAGAAAAAAGAGGAACTGTAAACCGGGAAAACATTCATTTTGTTGAACAGGAGGAAATCCTGTTGGAACTCTACAACCGTATTGCTGCGATTCCTGCCAGCATCAATAAATTTGCAGGCATGTGCAACATCTACCCTTCCCATCTTCATGATTTCTTAAAGGGAAATAAGAATCTCAGCCGCGACAAACTTATCATTGTCTGTATTATGCTGAAATTAAGCCTTCAGGAATCCAGAAATATTCTTAAACGCCTGATCCAGGCAGATTTTTATCCGAAAAACGAGCGGGACTTCGAAATCATGTGTGGAATACGCCAGAGAAAAAGTCTTTACGACATCAATGAGATTCTACTCGCCAAAGACTTAACTCCCCTTAATTAACATGCCATTTTCTTTGCAAAATTCCAGAGCATGCCATATACTATACTTAAAAGTCAGACGGACGAAAAACATCTGCCTGGCGATTTGATCAAACACTTTGGAGGATAACTTTTCTTATCATGGCACTCTCACAAACTATGCAAAAAACATTGCAGGAATATATTGATCTTGATTTTCTGGATGAACTTTCTGCACCAAAGCAGAAGAAAGATGGAAATTTTTACAGCATCTACACTGCCGAACTTCAACCTGAATACGCGTCACTTGCAGCCGACAGAACATCCATAATCCTTAAGGAAATTTCTCCGGAGCAGGCAGCAATATATGAAAAATTAAGTACCGTATGGAATCCATATACAGAAGCAGTTTTCGGAGTCGTATCCGCCGACAATCAATTTATCTCCATTAATGAATTTATCCGCAAACCTGTATGCCTGAAATATTCCTCAAGGAGGCTTGCCGAAAAGAGAAGTCTGTCACTGGAAGATTACATAAATGAATATGGCTGTTTATCTGAAACAGAAGCTCTTATTTTCCTTATTCAGCTCTGCATTGGACTGGAAAGTATTGCTTCTCTTTCTTTTGTGCATGGCGATGTTGCACCTCAGAATATTCTGCTCACCGACCGCCTCTCTATGCTTAGCGATCCATACAGACATATCTGCGGACTTCATCAGAAAATCTGCTGCAAGATGATAGATTTCGACATCACAAGCCGTTTTAAAAATGAAAATCATATGGTCACAGTAATTGCCGGAACCAACCCTTACGCAGCACCGGAGATCCTGGATTTCAAAAATCCAACCGACAGAGTAGACATTTATTCCCTTGGATGTGTCCTCGCATTTATGATCGCGGGAAAATCCCCAAAACAGATTTCTCCCGAAGCTCTCCGCAGAAAATGCAGCAAAAAAATCCGCAGGATTATTTTTAAATCTACTGCAGATTACTCTAAGAGATACAAAAAACTCTCTGCCTTGAGGCGTGATCTGGAAAAACTACTTGCATCAACCGCACCACCGAAGAATTTACCCCTCAGCCATATCCCGGGACTTCGTACTGCAACGCCACTGAAGGCTACAATTATTTCGGCTCTTTGCGGATTTTTAATATTACTTCTTGCTTCATTATTCCATTAATT
>OGGQ01004892.1_pt1 | contig 10378 bp, 5 predicted proteins | sample 1571191 | NCBI WGS metagenome assembly OGGQ01 (sample SAMEA2582061, study PRJEB24529) | metagenome | biome: Human gut stool | place: China | collected 2011
GCCAAACAGCTGGCTGTCAGCGCCACACCGGTGCGGGAAGCATTCCGACGCATGGAACGGGACGGTTTCATTGAAAGCGTTCCTTACTGCGGCGTTGTGGTAAAGGAACTGGATTATGAGGAAATCATGGACGCCTATGCATGCCGGGCCAACCTGGAGCTGATGGCTGTCCGGGAAGCCATACATAAAATCACGGACCAGCAGCTGGATCTTCTGGTCCATCTTTCCCACAGCGCTGCCAGCGAAGATGATTTTATGAAGACTTCGGAAAACAGCAGCCGTTTCCACCAGACCATCTACCAGGCAGCGGACAATAAGGTCCTGATCCGCCTGATGGATTCCCTCAGCACCGTCATCCTCCGGGACATGAAGTACTCGGCCATGGACCCCAAACGCGAGCAGGAGATACTATCCGAACACCAGCGCATTGTCCAGGCCTTCCTGGACTGTGATGAGGATAAGGCGGTCAGGGCCATGTCCGTCCATCTGGACAACGGGCTTGCCTATATGAAAAAGAGAAGGTAATCCTTCTTTTTTTATCCTGTAATATTCTATAGAATATTTAATATTGAATATCCATCCTGAAATCCATATCAGGAAGGCACATATATAATATCATTGGAATGGAGGTAACAGAATGAAGAAAATACTGATGGCCCGCGGGGCCGACAAGGTGGTATCCACCTGTGTCAAAGTAAAACCGGGCGAGAAGGTGCTGATCATCACGGAAGCATCCCGCCTGTCCATTGCAGAGGCCATTGCCGCAGCCGTATACCGGGTCCAGGCAGAGCCCATCCTGCAGGTCATGGTCCCCCGTGACACGGACGGCCAGGAGCCGCCGGCTCCGGTTTCAGCTGCCATGAAGGCCAGCGATGCGTTCATATCCGTGGTGGGCAGGTCCATCACCCACACCCACGCCGTGAAGGAAGCCTGCAAGCGGGGGAGCCGTGGGGTGGTGCTCACCCAGTTCACCCAGGAGCTGATGATCCATGGCGGCCTGGAAGCCGATTTCCGGGAAGTAGCGCCCACCTGCAAAGCGGTGGCGGGGATTCTGGCCGGGGCCAAGGAAGTGCGTCTCACCACCCCTCATGGCACCGATCTCACCTTCTCCGCAGAGGGGAGACGGAGCAATGCCATGTACTGCATGGTGGAGCCGGGCGAATTTTCCCCGGTGCCCACGGTGGAGGCCAATGTATCACCCCTGGAGGGCACGGCCCAGGGAATCATCGTGGCCAATGCCAGCATTCCCTATATCGGCATCGGCCTTCTGGAAGAGCCGGTGACCTGCCGGGTGCGCAGTGGCCGGATCACCGCCATCGAGGGGGGACGCCAGGCCGAAATGCTCAAGCGGGATCTGGAGCAGAAGCAGGACCCCAATGTATATAACATTGCCGAGCTGGGGGTAGGGCTCAACCCCAAGTGCCGGTTTATGGGCTTTATGCTGGAGGACGAAGGGGTGCGTGGTTCGGTGCATATCGGCATCGGCACCAGCATTACTCTGGGCGGCAATGTGAAGGCCGCCTGTCACTATGACCTGATTATGACCGAGCCCACTCTGATCGTGGACGGCCAGATGGTCCTCCACAATGGCAGCGTAGTCCGGTGATCCGGACGGCCGTTCCTGTCTCCGGTGGGAATGCGTTGTCGGCCTTATTGCTCCGGGTGTGATAAACCATCACCCGGGAGGAGCCTGGGTGCAGTCTTAGCAAAATGCAAAAGAAAAAGCTCTCCTTTCAAAGGAGAGCTTTTTTTCATCAAAGCAAATTCTGTTGCCGGGTGCGGAAGCAGCCCAGTGCCTGGGCAGTCGTTCCTTTCTTTGCTCAGGCCAACACAACGAACCAATGCAAAGAAAGTATGGCCGTGGCGGCTCGCCACCAGCGTCACGCTGCCTGAATCAGCAAGACGACGAAGCTGCGTGGGATTCCAGCTGTTTTTTCTTCTGAGGATAGGCCAGGGGAGCGGTCTTTTTCTCCAGGTTTTCCCGGGCGATGGCCAGCATCAGTTTGATCCGGTTTTCCTGGTTGACGCTGGTGGCGCTGGGGTCATAGTCAATGGGCACAATGTTGGAATCGGGATAGATCTCCTTCAGCTTGCGGATCATGCCCTTGCCCACGATATGGTTGGGCAGACAGCCGAAGGGCTGGGTGCAGATGATATTCTGATACCCGGCATCGATCAGCTCGGCCATCTCGGCGGTGAGCAGCCAGCCTTCGCCCATCTTGCAGCCCGAGCCGATCAGCCCCTTGGACAGCTCCTTGGTGTGGTAGAAGGGGGAGGGGGCCTGGAACCGGGGCTCCTGGGACACGGCGTCGATCATGGCCTTTTCAATGCCGCAAAGGTAGTCCATGATCTTCTTTGCCACCATGGCCTTGATGGGACTGCCGCCATAGAGTTCCACATCGGTGATGTTGTTTTCGATGCAGTACATCACAAAATTCAGCACACCGGGGATCATCACTTCGCAATCCTCCCGATAAAGCAGCCCTTCCAGATCGTTGTTGCCCAGCTTGGAATACTTCACATAGATCTCACCCACGACCCCAACCTTCACTTTGGGGGTCATATGCACCGGAATACGGGCAAAATCCCGGACGATCTCACCCATGTTCTGGGCGATCTCCTTTTTGCCGTAGCCGCTCTTCTGCTCAAATTGCTGCACCAGCCGTTGGCTCCAGGTTTCCACCATGGCCATGGCCTGACCCTTTTCGGTCTCATAGGGCTTCACCTGGTTGGAAAGGAGCATGAGAAGGTCGCCATAGACCAAAGCGGCCATGGCCTGCCGCAGCAGAGGCAGGGTGAGGTGGAAGCCCTTGTTTTTCTCCAGGCCGGAGATATTCAGGGAGATCACCGGCACCTGGTCAAAACCCGCCCGGTGCAGGGCTTTCCGCAGAAGATGGATGTAGTTGGAAGCCCGGCAGCCGCCGCCAGTCTGGGACAGAAGCAGGGCGGTGTGGTCGGGGTCATAGTTTCCGCTTTTCAGGGCGTCGATCATCTGGCCGATGACCAAAAGGGCCGGATAACAGGTGTCATTGTGCACATATTTCAGCCCATTCTCTGTGACAGAGGGGCCGCAGTTATTGAGAAGCACTGCCCGGTAGCCGTGGCTGCGGAGCACGCTTTCCAGAATACGGAAATGGATAGGGGCCATGTTGGGCACCAGGATGGTATATTCCCGGCGCATTTCCTGGGTGAACATCAGCCGCCCTTGTTTGTCGTACTGCAATTTGGCCATGGTAGTTACTTTCCTCCTGCTCTTTCCGGCGCCTCCAAAGCGGCCAGCAAACTGCGCAGCCGGATCTTCACAGCGCCCAGGTTTGTGATCTCGTCGATTTTGATCTGGGTGTAAATTTTGTTTTCGCTCTCCAGAATGGAGCGGACTTCATCGGTGGTGACGGCGTCCAGACCGCAGCCGAAGGACACCAGCTGCACCAGGTTCATGTCCTGCTGATCCCGGATGTGCCGGGCGGCGGCATAGAGCCGGGCGTGGTAGGTCCACTGGTTGAGCACGCCGGTGCGGAAGGGAGCTTCCTCCTGGCTGATGCAGTCCTCGCTGATGACCGCCGCGCCGCAGGAGCAAATCAGCTTGTCGATGCCGTGGTTGATCTCCGGGTCCACATGATAGGGCCGCCCGGCCAACACCATAATGGGCTTGTGTTCCTTCCGGGCCTCCTGGATGATCTCGGCCCCTCGGGCACGCACCTGGGCGAAATAGTTGTCATATTCCTGCTGCCCGGCCTTGAGAGCCTCCTGCACCTCTTTCAGGGTGATGTCGGGGAAATATTTCTGCAAAATAGCGGTCATTTTGTGGGTGAAATCTTTTGGGCGGTGGAGGCCGATGTAATCGGTGATGAGCACCACATCGGAAGGCAGGGGCATATTGCCGGCGATCACTTCCGGGTAATAGGCCACCACCGGGCAGTTATAATGGTTATCCCCTTTGTGCTCATTTAAGTTATAAGTCATGCAGGGATAGAATATGTGCTTGATCCCCTGATCGATGAGGGACTGCACATGGCCGTGCATCAGTTTAGCGGGGAAGCACACGGTATCCGAGGGGATGCTCCCCTGGCCCCGGAGATAAAGGGCACGGTTGGAGCGGGGAGAGGTGACCACCTCAAAGCCCAGCTTGGTGAAGAAAGCGTGCCAGAAGGGGAGCAGTTCATAGAAGTTCAGACCCATGGGCAAACCCAGCTGACCTCGTTTGCCCCGGATGGGGTGATAGGAGTGGAGCAGCTGGAGCTTGTATTCGTAAATATCCGGCAGGTCTCCGGCGGCCCGATGGGTCACAGGCCGCTCACACCGGTTGCCGCTGATGAAGCGGCGGTCTGAGCCGAACTGGTTGACGGTGAGTTTGCAGTGGTTGGGGCACAGGCCGCATTCCACCGCCTGGACTTTGTGGGTCAGGTTTTGCAGCTCCTCCGGCCCCAACAGGGTGGAGGGGCCTTTTTGCCGCTCCATGGCATAGAGTGCCGCGCCATAGGCCCCCATCAGCCCGGCCACGCTGGGCCGCACCACCTGAACGCCCATTTCCTGCTCGAAGGCCCGGAGCACGGCGTCGTTGAGGAAGGTGCCGCCCTGCACCACAATGTGCTGGCCCAGCTCCTGAGGGCTGGAAGCACGGATGACTTTATAGAGGGCATTTTTCACCACGCTGATGGACAGCCCGGCGGAGATATTCTCCACCGAGGCCCCGTCCTTCTGGGCCTGCTTCACCGAGGAATTCATAAACACGGTGCACCGGCTGCCCAGGTCCACGGGAGCGTCGGCCAGAAGGCCCAGTTTGGCAAAATCGGCCACCGAATAGCCCAGGGCACCCGCAAAGGTCTGCAAAAAAGAGCCGCAGCCCGAGGAACAGGCTTCGTTGAGGAAAATGTTGTCAATAGCGCCGCCCCTGATCTTAAAGCACTTGATGTCCTGGCCGCCGATGTCGATGATGAACTCCACTTCGGGCAAAAACTGTTTGGCGGCGGTGAAATGGGCCATGGTTTCCACCACGCCGTGATCCATCAGCAGGGCGTTCTGCACGATCTCCTCGCCATAGCCGGTGACGGCGCTGGCGGCGATGGGAAGGTGGGGGAAGTCCTTATAAAATTCCAGCAGAAACTCCCTCACCACCTGCACCGGATTGCCGTTGTTGGGCTGGTAGAGGGAGCGGAGAATGGCGCCGTCCGGGGTGATGACCACGCATTTGATGGTGGTGGAACCGGAGTCCACCCCCAGGTAGACCGGGCCTTGATAACTTTCAGGGTCGCAGGAGGGCACCTGGGCCTTTTCGTGGCGCAGGCGAAAAGCCTCATATTCCTCCTGGCTGCGGAAGAGAGGGGCGATGGAATCATAGTGGCCGGTGACGCCGGAAGACTCCAGACGGTGGATGATCTCGTCCAGGTTCAGCGCTTCCCGGGCGGAGAGGGCCGAGCCCAAAGCGGCATAATAGAGGGAATTTTCCGGGCAGATGCCGGTGAGGTGCAAGGTTTCGTCAAAGGCCGCGCGCAGCTGGCTGAGGAAGGTGAGGGGACCGCCCAGATAGACCACATTCCCCTGGATGGGGCGGCCCTGGGCCAGCCCGGCGATGGTCTGGTTGACCACGGCGAAAAAGATGCTCTTGGAGATATCGGCTTTTTTGGCTCCCTGGTTGAGCAGGGGCTGGATATCGGTTTTGGCAAAGACGCCGCAGCGGGAGGCGATGGTATAGGTCTCGGTGGCCTGCCCGGCCAGCTCGTTCATCTCGTCGGGGGTCAGCTTCATCAGGGTGGCCATCTGGTCGATGAAGGCGCCGGTGCCGCCGGCGCAGGTGCCGTTCATCCGCACTTCGGTGCCGCCGGTGAGGAAGAGGATCTTGGCGTCCTCACCTCCCAGTTCGATGATCACATCGGTGCCGGGCAGGTAGGTATTGGCGGCCAGGCGGGTGGCATAGACCTCCTGCACGAAGGGGATGCCGCAGCCCTGGGCCATGCCCATGCCGGCCGAGCCGGTGATGGCCAGGGAAATGCTTTGTTCCGCCGGGTATTTCTCCCGGATGGAGCGGAGCATTTCGGTGGTCTTTTCGGTGATTTGGGAATAGTGGCGCTCATACCGGCTGAGAAGGATGGAGCCCGTTTTGTCCAGCACCACGCATTTGATGGTGGTGGAACCGATGTCGATACCGATTTGCAAGGTGTTCACCTCTGACTTACAAAATAAAGATCTGGCTTTTTCGCCTCTCCGGGCAGAATACCAGAATGTTACCATATATCATAAGCCGTTTTGTTTGATTTGTAAAGGAAAATCACGACGATATTTGTCAAAAAAAAGGACGAAAAAATAGCGAAAACGCCAAGGCGGCGTGTCGCCGCGGCCAAAACTCTCCCAGGCTGTATGCGTTGCAGGCCTGGGTGCTCCGGGTGTGATAAACCATCACCCGGCAGGGGCCAAAGTGCAGTCCTGGCCCAGTGCCACGGAAAAGGCCGGTTGTGTTTGCCGGGGCTAAGAGAAGCCCAGCACACAACCGGCCTTGGCTCTATTGCCCAGCGCGGGAGCGCAGTATGGCCGTCCGGCCACCGGACCGGAGGCACTCCGCAGCCCCCCTTGTGCAAAGGGGGGACAGCATGGCAAAGCCATGCAAGGGGGGATTGACGGCACTCAACTGCCTGGATGATACTAGCTGCCGGGTGTGGGATTTGGTGGCCGGGTGCCCTCAATCCCTCAGTCGGCGTTCGCCGACAGCTCCCTTTGCACAAGGGAGCCGTCTTTGCTAAGTGAACACAACCGGCCTTGGCTCTATTGCCCAGCGCGGGAGCGCAGTATGGGTGCAGCGTCACGCTGCCTAGGGGCGGAAACGGTGGAGGAGGGAGGAAAAGAAGCCTGGATGCTGGGCTTTTTCCGGGGGATTCTGGCTCCTGGGCGGAGCAAACCGGGGCAGATGGGAGATAAAATGCTCCTGGGCGCACAGGGGTGTCTCACCTTGAGGGGGCAGGGCATAGGTGCCGTCGGGCTGCAAAATCCGGGCCTTCTCGTCATCCCGGAACATGGTGTCCAGCATGGAGAGAATCTGACGGCGCAGATGCTCCGGCAGGATGGGACAGGCGATCTCCACCCGGCGCTCGGTGTTCCGGGTCATGATATCCCCGGAGGAGATGTACAGGCGGCAGTTTTCGCCCTCCCCGAAGCAATAGACCCGGGAATGCTCCAAAAACTGGCCCACCAGACTGCGGATATGGATGTTCTCGGTCTCCCCGGGCACACCGGGCAGCAGACAGCAAATGCCCCGCACCAGCATCCGGATCTGCACCCCGGCCTGGGATGCCTCCCGCAATTTCTGGATGATGTCCTTGTCGGTGACGCTGTTGCATTTGAAAGTCAGACTGCCGGGCAGTCCCTGCTGGCACAGACGGATCTGCTCGTCGATGCCCGCCAGGATGTTGCTTTTAAAGCTCACCGGCGCCACCCACAGCTTCTGGTAGATTCCTTCCAGATTGCCCAGGCCCATGTTGGCGAAAAAGGCGGCGGCATCGGCCCCAATCACCGGATCGCGGGTCATATAGGAATAGTCGGTGTAGAGCTTTGCCGTCTTTTCGTTGTAATTGCCGGTGCCGATCTGGGTGATGTAGCGCACCTGCCCCTGTTCCCGGCGGGTAATCAGGCAGATCTTGGAGTGGACCTTGAAGCCATCCATGCCGTAGATCACCCGGCACCCGGCCTCTTCCAGCTGGTTGGCCCATTCGATGTTGTTCTGCTCGTCAAAGCGGGCCCGCAGCTCCATGAGCACGGTGACTTCCTTGCCGTTTTCCGCAGCGGAGATCAGGTACTCGGCCAGCTTGGACTGCCGGGCGATGCGGTACAGGGTGATCTTGATGGAGATCACATCCGGGTCAAAGGCGCTCTCTCTTATCAGCTGCAAGAAGGGCTGCATGCTTTCAAAGGGGAAAGACAGCAACACATCCCCCTGGTTTTGCAGCTGCTCGGTGATGGAGCCACGGCCGGAGAAGGCCGGGCTGTTCTGGGGCACAAAAGAGGGCCGCACCAGCTCCTGACGCTGGGCAGGGGAGAGCACCTTTTCCAGCTGGCTCCAGAAGGAGAGATCCAGAGGGGTTTGGCTGTAAAACACCTGGGGTGGGGACAGCTTCAGCTTTTGGCAGAGGAACTTCATGGATTCCTCCGCCAGCACACCCTGCACCTCCAGGCGCACCGGCGTAAGACGGCGGCGCTTTTTCAGCATATTGCTCATGTACTGCCGGTAGTCCAGGTCCTCATCGAACCCGGCGTCGGTGTCCAGGTCGGCATTGCGGGTGACGCAGATCACCGCCGCATGGCTCACCTTGTAGATCTGGAACACCTTTTCCGCATAAAAGCGGATGATGTCCTCGGCCAGCAGGAACCGGCGCTCCTCGCCGGAGAGGAAGAAGAGCCGCTGGATCATGGGCGGCAGGGGGATCAGTCCCAGCAGCCGGTGGTCCTTCTGCTCCAGGGTGGCCGCCACCGTCAGCTGCTTGTTGTTCAGGTGGGGGAAGGGGTGGCGGGGGTCGATGATCTGGGGGGAGAGCACCGGCAGGATGGAGGATTTGAAGTATCGCTCCACTTCCTTCTGCTCATCCCGGTTCAGCTCTTCCATCTGAAGGGCGGTCAGGCCGTTTTTCTTCAGCTGGCTCATCACATCGGCATAGGCCCGGTCCCGCTCCTTGTAAAGAGGGGCGCAAGCCTGGAAAATGGCTTCCAGCTGATCCTCTGCGGTCATGCCGGTTTTGTTGTCCACATAGTCGGGGGCATAGGTCATGTAATCGGTGAGGCTGCCCACCCGCACCATAAAGAACTCATCTAAGTTGGTGGTGAAGATATTGACAAAATTCAGCCGTTCCAGCAAAGGGATGGTGGGGCAGCTGGCCTCTTCCAGCACCCGGTGGTTGAACCGGAGCCAGGAAAGCTCCCGGTTTTGCATATAGCTGCAATTTGATTTGAGGGTCATGGATGTTCGCTCCTTTTCCTGCCGTGTTAGCTGCGGAGAATCCGGTCAAAGAGATAACCTTCCCGGATGCCCGGTTTGCTGACGACGAAGTGTTCTGCGCCGAATTTCTTCACGGCCTGGTTGAGAATGGTCATGCCGGGCAGGATGGTGAACACCCGGTCGGGCACCACCCGGTAGATGCTTTGCAGCTGGCGGAAGTCCTGGCTTTTCAGCTTTTTGTTGATCTCCTGCACATACCCGGCGTCCACTTCGGTCTGGCACTTGGGCACATTGTAAAGCTCACGGCACAGCTTGAAAAAGCCCCGGGCCGTGCCGCCAATGCCGCAGAGGGTGACAGGCCCCGAAAGGGGCAGCCAGTCGATGGAGGAAAACTCCTTTTTCACCCGCTGGCGCATCTGTTTCCGGTCCTTTTCCGTGGGGAAGAGGGAGGAAGAGTACTGGGTATACAGGTTGAGGGAGCCGATGGGCAGGCTTTGCAGGTGCTGGATCTTGCCATTCTTGAACTGGACCAGCTCGGTGCTGCCGCCGCCGATATCGATGAGCACGCCGCTTTGCACATTGAGGTAATGGGAGGCGCCCACGAAATCCAGCCGGGCTTCCTCCTGGCCGGTGAGCACTTCGGCTCTTCTGCCCACGGCGTTTTCCAGGGCGGCCTGCACTTCTTCCAGGTTGTTGATGTTCCGCAGGGAAGCGGTGGCGATGATGGAAATATGGCTGCATTCCAGGTTCTGGGCCAGCTTCACAAAGCTGCGGATTTCCTCGCAGCATTTTTTGATGCCCGCCTCATTCAAAGCGCCTTTTTCCACATATCCGGCCAGGCCGGCCATGCTCTTTTTGTTCATCAGCATATCCAGCGTGTCGTTTTCGTGACGGAAGATGGTCATGCGGATGGAGTTGGAGCCCACATCTATGATCGTATACAGCATAACAAAACCCCCTGTTTGCGGATGGACGCACCCATCCATTGTATTCGTGTTTGGGAAAAGCAGAAGGGCCGCTTTTTCCAGTTTCCCACGGGCCTGGGTGCACGACTGCGGCGCACACTGGCCTTGTGATCGGTGCAAAAAGCCACGGGCAGATCCCGGCTTTTTACGGATGGAAAAACGGCAGGGACAACGGTTTTTCCCATTTCTGCGTTTTTCCCCATCTCTCCATGGTATTATCTCTATCATAGCGGAAAAAAGGGAAATTTTCCAGTGCATCTTGTAAAATCTCCGTAAAGTCCAGCGTGACGCTGGACCCAAAACTCGCTGAAGGCTTTATGCGTTGTTTGCATTTTTGCTCCGGGTGTGATAAACCATCACCCGGGAAAAGCCTTGGTGCAGTCCTTGCCGTGTGCAAAGAAAAAAAGCTCTCCTGAAAAGGAGGGCTTTTTTGTTGCCCAGGGTGAATTATACTATCAAGTGCAACAATTTAGGGAAATAAAAAGAAGTTCATACA
>OGGQ01004899.1_pt1 | contig 10368 bp, 7 predicted proteins | sample 1571191 | NCBI WGS metagenome assembly OGGQ01 (sample SAMEA2582061, study PRJEB24529) | metagenome | biome: Human gut stool | place: China | collected 2011
TCCGCCGCAGTGCGTTCCTGCCCGGAGGGCTTTTTATTACATAGGAGAGTTCGGAGAACTTTCCTATGTAATGAAAAAACACAGGAGTCTATACTCCTGTGTTTTGCCACTGATTAGTTATATTTGCGTTTTCTTGCAGCTTCAGACTTTTTCTTACGTCTTACGCTCGGTTTTTCGTAATGCTCTCTCTTACGAATCTCCTGCTGGATACCAGCCTTAGCACAGTTTCTCTTGAATCTGCGTAAAGCGCTATCTAAACTTTCGTTATCTTTTACGATTACGTTTGACATAGCTCACACCTAACCTCCCTCCAGTTGTGTACTTGTGCATGAACCTCGGCGATAATTCGCCATAATACAACTGTTTGGGTATTATCTTAGCACAGTAGTTATTATAGCATAATTTTCTATTTCGTCAACAGGAAATTGCTTATTTTACCTGTTCTTTCAAAACTTCTTCCGCTTTCTTCAAACAATCGTCGATTCCGGCGGGATTTTTGCCGCCGGCCTGGGCCATATTCGGCCTTCCGCCGCCGCCCCCTCCAACGACCCCGGCTATGGACTTGATCAGGTTGCCGGCATGAGCTCCTGCCTTCATCGCCGCGTCGGTTGCCATGGCGATCAGGTTTACCTTGCCTTCCGCTGCAGAAGCCAGCACCACAACGCCCTCTCCCAGCTTTTCCTTCAGCTGGTCGCCAAGATTTCTAAGGCCGTTCATATCCACGCCTTCCAGCTTGGCCGTGAGCACTTTCACGCCGCCGATCTCTTTTACATCATTCGTCACATCGCCCAGCGCATCCTTTGCCAGCCGGCTCTTTAATTTCTCATTTTCCGACTGCAATGCCTTGATATCCGCAAAAAGCGTCTGTATCTTCTTTACCAGTCCCGCAGCGTCCGTCTTCGCTGCTGCAGCCGCCTCATGGAGTTCCTTCTCTACCTCCCGGTAATACCGGAACACGCCTTCACCGGTCAGGGCCTCAATTCTGCGCACACCGGCAGCGATGCCGCCTTCGGAAACGATCTTAAACGCGGATATGGAGCCTGTATTCTTCACATGCGTACCGCCGCACAGTTCTCTGGAAAATTCGCCCATGCTGACAACGCGCACGCTGTCCCCGTATTTCTCTCCAAACAGGGCCATCGCGCCGGATTTCTTAGCATCCTCAATGCTCATCACCCTGGTTTCCACTTCCAGGCCGTTGGCAATCTCTGCGTTTACAATCGCTTCTACCTGCGCGATCTCTTCCGGGGTCATGGCGGAAAAATGTGTGAAGTCAAAACGCAGCCTGTCCGCAGTGACCAGTGAACCGGCCTGCTCCACATGGGATCCCAGCACGGTGCGCAGCGCCTTCTGCAGCAGATGAGTTGCGCTGTGGTTCTTACAGGTATCGGCGCGGTTTGTGCGGTTTACAATCAGCTTTACCTGATCCCCAGTTTTAAACATCCCCGAAGTCACCACACCTACATGACCGACCTTACCACCCTTTAGATGGATCACATCATTGACCGTGAACTCTGCCGTATCGGTCCGGATGATTCCGGTATCCGCCTGCTGGCCGCCCATGGTGCCGTAAAACGGTGTTTCCTCCGTAATAATCGTGCCCTTCTCCCCGTCGGTCAGAGCTTCCACCAGCTCATCGGGCGTCGTCAGCACCGTGATCTTTGAAACATATTCCAGATGTTCATAACCCACAAAACCGGTAGTGACAGCGGGATCGATCTCATCGTAAACGGTAGCGTCCGCTCCCATGTAATTCGTGGTCTTTCTGGCGGCCCTGGCTGTTTCCTTCTGTTTCTTCATACATGCAGTAAAGCCGTCTTCGTCGATCGCAAATCCCTTTTCTTCCAGAATCTCCTTCGTCAGATCCAGCGGAAATCCGTAAGTATCGTAGAGCTTAAAGGCATCCTCTCCGGACAGCGTCTTGCTGCCGGCGGCCTCTAAAGCCGCTTCCATATCCTGAAGGATACCGAGCCCCTGATCTATGGTTTTGTTGAATTTATCTTCCTCTTCAGACAGCACCTTAAAGATCATGGCCTTCTTCTCATCCAGTTCCGGATAGCCGTCCTTGGACATGCTGATTACGGTCTCGCTAAGGTTCGCCAGAAATCTGCCTTCGATTCCCAAAAGCCTTCCGTGGCGGGCAGCCCGGCGCAGCAGACGGCGCAGGACATAGCCCCTGCCCTCGTTGGATGGCATGATGCCGTCGGATATCATGAAGGTACAGGATTTAATATGGTCTGTTACAATGCGCAGGGACATGTCCGTCTTAGGATCTTCCAGATATTTTTTGCCGGCCAGCTCGCATACCCGGTCCAGCAAAGCCTTATTGGTATCCACCGTAAACAGGGAATCCGCATCCTGGACCACCACGGCCAGACGCTCCAGCCCCATGCCGGTATCGATGTTTTTCTGTGACAGCTCGGTATAGTTACCGTGTCCGTCATTCTCAAACTGCGTGAATACGTTGTTCCAAACCTCTATATAGCGGTCACATTCGCAGCCAACTGTACAGCCAGGCTTACCGCAGCCGTATTTTTCACCGCGGTCATAATAGATCTCGGAACAGGGACCGCAGGGGCCTGCGCCGTGCTCCCAGAAATTATCCTCCTTACCGAAACGGAAAATTCGTTCGGCCGGAATGCCGATCTCTTTATTCCAGATATCAAACGCTTCGTCATCCTCCAGATAGACAGAAGGATACAGGCGGTCCGGGTCCAGACCGACCACCTGGGTTAAAAATTCCCAGGACCAGGCAATGGCTTCCTGTTTAAAATAATCCCCGAATGAAAAATTTCCCAGCATTTCAAAAAAAGTGCCGTGTCTCGCTGTCTTTCCGATATTTTCAATATCACCGGTGCGGATGCACTTCTGGCAGGTGGTCACCCTCTTTCTGGGCGGAATCTCCTGCCCTGTGAAATATGGCTTAAGAGGAGCCATCCCTGAGTTGATCAGCAGCAAGCTGTTATCGTTGTGCGGAACCAGGGAAAAGCTCTTTAATGCCAGATGTCCCTTGCTTTCGAAAAATTCCAGAAACATCCTTCTAAGTTCATTTACGCCGTATGCTTTCACGATCTTTCCTCCACTGTTTCTTTTGTTTCGGTCACTCTTTTATTTCGGTCATTCTTTTGTCTCTGCGGCGCTTGGCGCCGCGTTTTTAGCATCCTTATGATCTCTGAATTTCTTGCCGCATACCACTGCGGCCACCATAACAGCGATTAAAAATACAAACTTTATAGTATACCAGATCAAGGAACTTAAAAATGCAGGCATGTTCCCACCTCCTTTAGGCAATTATTCGCAGCGGTTTAAACATACCGCCGCCTAATCGGTTAAAATTATTCCGCTTTAAACTGATGGTATCCTTTTTTACCCTTTTTAATCAGGATTACCCCGTTTTCATTAAAATCGGACGGTGTATAGGTTTTGGCAAAATCCGTTTCCTTTTCACCGTTCACCACGACTCCTCCGCCCAGGATCAGTCTCCTGCCCTCGGAACGCGTAGGGGCCAGTTTACTGTCCACTAACATGGTGATCAGGTCGATGCCCTTCTCAAATACATCGGCAGGATACGCCGTGGTAGGGATATCTTCGCTGTGCGCGCCCTGTACAAACAGCGCTTTGGCAGCCTCCTGTGCCTTTCTGGCCTCCTCTTCACCGTGTACAATCTTAGTGATCTCATAGGCGAGCACTTCCTTGGCTTTATTGATTTCAGATCCTTCAAGCGCTCCGAGCCGTCTCACCTCATCCATAGGCAGGAAAGTCAGCAGGCCAAGGCACTCCTCCACCTTTACATCTTCGATGTTTCTCCAGTACTGATAGAATTCGTAGGGGGAGGTCTTCTCCGGATCCAGCCATACCGCACCCTTCATAGTCTTGCCCATCTTGATGCCCTCGCTGGTGGTCAAAAGCTTAAAGGTCAGGCCGTAAGCAGGCTTTCCTTCTTTTCTGCGGATCAGCTCCACCCCGCCGATTATGTTGGACCACTGGTCATTGCCGCCCATCTCCAGGCAGCAGCCGTATTTCTGGTTCAGCACCAAAAAGTCGTAGGACTGCATTACCATATAGTTGAATTCAAAGAAGGTCAGCCCTTTTTCCATCCTCTGTTTGTAACACTCGGCGGTGAGCATGCGGTTTACGCTGAAATGCGCGCCCACCTCCCTTAAGAAATCCACATAATTTAAGTTTAAAAGCCAATTCGCGTTGTTTTCAATGATTGCGCTGTCATTGTCAAACTTGATAAATCTGGACAGCTGACGGTAAAAACAGTCCGCATTGTGCTGAATGGTTTCCTTTGTCATGATCTTTCTCATGTCGGTTTTGCCGCTGGGGTCACCTACCATTGTGGTGCCGCCGCCTAACAGCGCAATCGGCCTATGCCCCGCGCGCTGCATATGCATCATCGCCATAATGGTCAGGAAATGCCCTGCGGTCAGGCTGTCAGCGGTCGCATCAAACCCTATATAAAAGGTAACCGGTCCCTTACCAAGTAATTCTCTGATCTCCTCTTCGTTGGTGGCCTGCTCAATAAAACCTCTCTCCACCAGCACGTCATAAACGTTAGTTGACATCCGTCATTCCTCCTGGGTTACTTTATTTCTCTTTATTATATCGGAAGCTATTCCTGCTTTTCCACTTATCCTATCATAGTGAGACGGATTTATCAAGTATCCGGCTCACAAAAAAAGCGGCATAAGAGCCGTGCGGGCTATGCCTTACAGTACTCCAAGCCCTTTGCCTGGCGCGGCCGCATAGCGGCATATTACATCTTCACGCAAGCGTACATCCTGTCTGGAGGGCTTTTTTATATCATAGGCAGAAATTCCTATGATGATAGAACAAAGGTAAGGAATTTCCTATTGAAAAAAGCCCCGGATCCGCAGCAGTTGATGTACGGATTCAGGGCTTTGTTGATAACGTAAATTTACTTTCCCGCAATGGGATGTTTTTCTATATAGTCGAAATACATCTCGGCCAGTTCATAGGTGCGCTCTTTGGTGGTAGCGGTCAGGGACAGGGTGTAATGAAGCTCCTGCTCGTTGGTGGTGTTGGCGGCCATGGCAGCGCTGTCGGCAGTCTGATCCCGAACTTTAAGCCAGGCCTTTTCTTCCTGGCGCAGTTGATCAAATTCCTCTTCTGTCAGATTGGAACGAAGCTCCCGGTATATATAATTTAATTCATCGTCCCAGAGCTTATATTCATACTGGGCCACCGCTTTTTCATCCTGCACCGTAGGTTTTTTTAGGTCTGACCAGGTCTTTTTGATCTGCTGTTCCATGCTGTCCAGCTTTTGATAATAATCCTCGGATGAAAGATATCCGGAGGTGGACTCCATCAGAACCGTTTTTTCCTGAGTTATGACCGGCAGTTCTTCCTCGGATTCCGACTCAGCCTTCTGTAAATTTTCGTTCACTGTGCCGGTATCATAGGAATCTTTCAGGTCGGCCGGAGCCGCCTGATCTTCCGATCTGTTTGCAGCGCCTGCGGCGCCTTCCTGTGCGTCCTGTGCCTGCGTTTCCTTCTGACCCGCTCCGCTGACACCGGCGGCCAGAGTTTCATTGCCCTTCGTTTCTTCCGCCGGGCTGTCCGATCCCCGCTCCGCACTGGATGCAGACTTTGTCTGCGTTATCTCCACAGCGTAATTAAAATGGCGGTCGATATATTTTTTATTGACCAGTGTCACCCCTGTTCCGACCACCAGCAGCAGGATGATGATCAGAGTGATTGTCCATTGTCTCTTGCTCATGTGAATTCGCCTTCCCAACTAATGCAGCAGCTGCTGCAAGACATGAATTTCCTTCTGAAATCTAAGATATCACACAGTTTGCAAAAAGGAAATAGCGAAAATAAAGACGTAAGAGATTGTAAGCAGTTTGTAAAGTTTCGCCAGAAGGAAATGGCTGTTTTCCCGCTGTTTAAACGCCCTCATCCACCCACAGCTCATCGCCGTCCGCCGCTGTGGTAGCCAGCACGTCGCACCGCTCATTTAAAGGATGCCCGTTATGCCCCTTTACCCAGATAAACTCCACCTGATGCGGAGCCTTTGCCGCCAGAAGGCGTTTCCAAAGATCTACGTTTTTTACCGGCTCATTTTTGCCGCGTTTCCACCCCTTCTTGATCCAACCTTCAATCCAGTGCTGGTTGAACGCATTTACAAGATAGCTGGAATCCGAATGCAGCTGCACCCTGCAGGGCCTGTTTAAAGCCTCCAGGCCGGCGATGGCGGCCATCAGCTCCATCCGGTTGTTGGTGGTCTTCTTATAACCGCGGGACAACTCTTTTTCATGCAGGGTTCCGCTGCCGTCCACGTACTGCAGGATCGCGCCATACCCGCCGGGGCCGTCCGGATTTCCTCTGGCAGCCCCGTCCGTATATATTTTTACATCCATAATCTTGATATCCTCCCGATTCCATCATTCTTACAGAGGAAACACCGGCGGCATACAGAGATCTGCCGCATATGGCATACCCCGCTGTTATAATGTCCAAGTGCCCTCTTTGAGGAATCTGGCCGCGGTTTGTTCCGCCTGGCTGATGATCTCCTCGCTGTAGCCCATAATGCCTAACAGTTTAATGGCATTTCTCGTCGTTGCGCGCCCCTTGTAAAGCACATAGTTAAACAGTATGTCGTCGTCCATAATCTCTTCGCTGAAATGATAGTTGGAGTAGATCTGTTCCAGCATATGGGTGAGCTCAATATCGTGCGTTGCCGCAAAACACATCACATTTCTGCTGGACAGATTCTGCAGGATATGGGAAGAGGCGGAGATACGCTCCACCGTATTGGTTCCCCTAAGCACTTCATCCACAAAACAGAGTATGGGCGCTTCCTCGTTAATGCTGTCCAGAATTCTCTTCAGAGACTTGATTTCTACTATATAATAGCTCTCCTGGCCCTGCAGGTCGTCCCTAAGCGCCATGGAGGAAAACACCCGGTAATAATTAGCTTCATAGCTTTCCGCCAGCACTGTGTTTACGGTCTGAGCCAGCACCGCGTTGAGCGCTACAGTCTTTAGGAAAGTGGATTTGCCGGACGCATTGGAGCCGGTAACGAGCACGGAGCGATCCTCGTGTATGCTGTTGGCCACCGGCTCTTCTATCATGGGATGATACAGGTTATCCGCATGGAAATGAGCGCCTTTTCCATGCAAAAGCTTCGGAACAGCATAATAGCTCATGCTTTCCCTAAAGGACGCCACCGCAATACAGCTCTCCACTATTCCCAGCTGATCGATGAGGTTTTCGATATCGTGCAGGTATTCTTTAGCATATTTCACCAGCGAATTAAACGCAATCAGATCCACATGGAATACCAGGCGGAAATAATCCATAAACAGGTCCACCATGGAGCCGCTGCCAGATGCATTGATCCAAAATGCCTTTTTATTCATCGGCTTCAGCTTTCTGCACACCTGGGCGATCACCTCGGCATAGGGCTTTAGTTCCTCAATTTCCAGCTTTGCAATATCCGCTCCGAATTTTATCATTAAAAGCAGATATTGAATGCAGGAAAAATAGTTCTCCACCAGCTTCTTATCATCGTAATAGGTTTTTATGCTCCATCCCATAGCAAAAATAAAGATCAGTACGAAAAGCTGCGGATAAAAAAAGATTCCCACAAAGGACGCGAGCAGCACCAGAATCTGGATGTAGTGCTTTGCGTTGCCGTCCGTTTCAAGCCCAACAAAATTATACAGATAGTCCGCCATGGCGATCCTGTTCGTGCGGCCGATTCCTGCATAATCCACCTGTATCTTCTCCCGCTTTTCCCTGTTCTGCGGGTTCTGGAAATAGCTGATCAGCTTCTCCCGCTCCGCCAGGACCTTCTCGTCAAATACCGGCTTACGAAGCATTTTATAGAGATATTCCTCTCCCAGAGAAGAATAGGTGTGGTTCATACACATGAAAACATCGTCCATCTCCAGATCGTTCCATGTGATGTCGTCGATGGAAAAGCTCTCATCCATGGATTTGCGGAAATAATGCGAGATCTTTCCGAACTCATCCAGCGTATACTCACGCTCAGGCACTTCTCCCCAGGACGCTCTGATTTTCTCTAAAAGCCGTTTCCTGTTCTGCCTTCTGCGGTATTCCATATAGACGTAAACTCCAACAACCAACAGAAAAAATATCGCTATAATCATCCATCTTTCCATTTTGTCTCCCATCCTGTCCATGTTTGGCATGCTCAATAATAATTCATTTTAGCATACTTTTCCGCTGTTGTGGAGAGTGCATTGCATTTTTATCCGTATCCGCTGTTACCATATATGGTTACTGACATGGCTGCTTTATCGGCCGCCGTGAAGAGTAACTATAAATGCAGCAGCGCCTGGGCGGCGTTAAAGTAGATGATCAGTGAAAAGGCGTCTACGATCGTGGTGATCAGCGGGGCGGCCATAATCGCCGGATCCGCATGCAGCAGTTTTGCCGCCATAGGAAGCACGCCGCCGATTGTTTTAGCCATGACCACGGTGGCCAGCAGAGCGATAGCCACTGTAAAGGCTATCATCTCGTTGCCCGGATATGTGATGACAAGGCGCACAAAATTAACCAGGCTTAAAACCACGCCCACCAGAAGGCTGACCCGCAGTTCCTTCCAGAGGACTTTAAAGAAATCCTTCGGCGTGATGTCCCCGATGGCCATGCCGCGGATGATCAGCGTACTGCTCTGGCTGCCGGCATTGCCGCCGGTGTCCGTCAGCATCGGAATAAAGGTCACAAGCATGGGCATGATGGCGAAGGCGGCCTCATATCTGCCCAGGATTCCGCCTGTGATCATGCCCGATATCATGAGCACCAGAAGCCAGACGATCCTGTTTTTGGCAAGCGCGAAAACATTTGTTTTTAAATAGGGCTTTTCCGACGGCGCCATCGCAGCCATCTTTTCAAAGTCCTCGGTGGCCTCCTCTTCCATGACATCCATAACATCATCGACCGTCACAATGCCCACCAGGCGGTTTTCATGGTCAACCACCGGCATGGTGATGAAATCGTATTTCATCATCCTCTGTACGGCCTCTTCCCGGTCATCCGTTGTGAGTGCTGTGATCACATCCGGCTCCATCAGGCTGCCGATGATATCGTCGTCCGATGCCAGCAGGAGCTCCCGGACTGTTACCACGCCTTCCAGACAGCGGCTGTTATCCATCACATAGCAGGTATAGATGGATTCACAGTCCTCTCCTGTTCGGCGGATCCGTTTGATCGCATCGCTGACTGTCATCGTTTTGCGAAGATCGATGAACTCCGCGGTCATGATGCTGCCCACGGAATTCTCCGGGTAATTTAAAAACTGGTTGATCAGCTGTCTGGTTTCTGGCTTGGCATTTTTCAAAACCCGCTTTACCACATTGGCCGGCAGCTCCTCCAGCATATCCACGGCATCGTCCACAAACAGATCCTCCACGATCTCCGTCAGCTCATTATCCGTGATGGAACCGATGATCACCTGCTGTGTCTCCGTAGGAAGATTGGAAAACACTTCGGCCCCCAGCTCCTTGGGAAGCGTGCGGAAGCAGACCGTCGCCTTTTCCTGGGGCAGCCGTTCGATAAAATCCGCGATATCCACCTCGTTCTCATCGGCAAGGGCCGCCTTCAGCTCCCTGTAATTTCTGCTTTCCAGCAGTTCTAACAGTCTTTCGAAATCATATTCAAATTCTCTTTCCATTGGTGCATCCTCCTGTTCATGTAAGTGTAAGTTAAGCTGAATCTCCGAAGGAAGTCCCAAACGGACAAAAACCGTGCAAAAAACACCGGATGATCCATCCGGCTGTCTTCCACACGGTGATATTCAGATTGCGTTTTACGCCATTACGCCAGAGTTCCTGATAAGCGGCATAACGGCGCAGCTACTCCGCGGGTGAATATCACTGTCCGGTTTTGAACTTCGACCGCATATGTCCACTTATTTTCCCTCCTTCTTTCTGCCACCAAACGAGATCTGGCTGCCCGGTGCGAGCCTCCTCATTCGATGTAAATTGATCGTTATTGGCTTCAATATCGCGTTATTAGGAGAATAACACTTTTTTATAAGCTTTTCAAGAGTTTTTCTCCTTTTTTCATTATTTTACGTAACAGTTCAGACGGCGGGAACAATAGTGCAAAAGCAGGCGTTGAGCTTGCTCATAAGACTGTTTTTGTGCTATTGTTCACATCGGATGGACAACCGATGCTTCTTGACCGGTTTTTTCGGTCAAGAAGATGAGCAGTCTGAACTGTTACTATTTTACGTAACAGCATGTTATTATTCACAGCTGCCGATAAAGCAGCGCATGGTGGGGCAGAGTATGGTCCTCATAGGGATCCCTCGAAGCCCGGTTCTTTCGCTGCGTAGTTTGCAGCGTTAGAACCGCTGCGCGCTTCACGGAG
>OGGQ01004911.1_pt1 | contig 10335 bp, 8 predicted proteins | sample 1571191 | NCBI WGS metagenome assembly OGGQ01 (sample SAMEA2582061, study PRJEB24529) | metagenome | biome: Human gut stool | place: China | collected 2011
TCCACCGGGCCCTGCTGGGCTCCATCGAGCGGTTCATCGGCGTCATCACCGAGCATTTTGCCGGTGCGTTCCCGGTGTGGCTGAACCCGGTGCAGGTGAAGGTCCTGCCCATTACGGACCGGGCCCTGGAATACGCTGACCAGATCTCCAAGCAGCTGGACGGCGCCGGCTTCCGGGTGGAAGTGGACGCGCGCAACGAGAAGATCGGCAAAAAGATCCGGGAGGCCACCCTGGAGAAGATTCCCTATATGCTGGTGGTGGGCGACCGGGATATCGAAAATCAGACCGTCTCCGTCCGCCTGCGGACCGGCGAGGACCTGGGCGCCATGAGCCTGGAGGACTTCACCGCCCGGCTGAAGCAGGACGTGGACACCAAGGCCATTTGGTAAGATGAGACATGACGGCCCGGGCCATTGGCCCGGGCCGCTGTGATTCCGTGCGGCGGACTGCCCCTATAGAAAATCCCGCCCTTTTTTCGGCGGTTCTGCGAATTGCCGGAGCAGGCCGGCGGCGGTATAATACGACCCATCTGGAAACCGTGAAACAGCAAAGGAGGCTGCTATGAGCCAAGAGATCCACTATTTGGAAACCGGGTCCCAGGACCCGTTCTACAATCTCGCGTTTGAGGAAGTGGTGCTTCGGGACCGAAGAGAGGGGGAGTATCTCCTTCTCTGGCAGAACGACAACACCATCGTCATCGGCCAGAACCAGAACGCCGAAGGGGAGATCAACCGGGCCTTTGTGGAGGCCCATGACATCCATGTGGTCCGGCGGACCACCGGCGGCGGCGCGGTGTACCACGACCTGGGCAACCTGAACTACTCCTTCATCACCGACGCGGGAGACGCGGAGCGGCTGACCATGGAGCGGTTCACCCGCCCTATTGTGGAGGCACTGAAAGGCCTTGGGCTCCAGGCGGAGGCCTCCGGCCGCAACGACATCCTGGTGGAGGGGCGGAAGGTGTCCGGCACAGCCCAGCGGCTGCTCCGGGGACGCTTTCTGTACCACGGGACGCTGCTGTTCGACGCCAACCCCGGCATGGTGGCCGGAGCACTGAACGTGGACCCGGCCAAGTTTGAATCCAAGAGCGCCAAGTCTGTCCGCAGCCGGATCGGCAACATCCGGGACTTTCTGAAGACGGACATGGACCTGGCGGCCTTCTGGGAGTATCTGAAAAAGACGCTGGCCGGCAGCGGCCTGGTGGAGGACCACCTGACGGCCGAGGAGCTGGCCGCCGTGGACGAGCTGAAGCGGACCAAGTACGACACCTGGGAGTGGAACTTCGGCCGCTCCCCCAAATACAACCTGCGGAACAAGCGCCGCTGGGACGGCGGCACCCTGGAGCCCTGTGTGGAGGTGGACCAGGGGACCATCCGTCAGATCGTGTTCTATGGGGATTTCCTGGCGGTCAGCCCGCTGGACGAGGTGACCGGCGTCCTGGTGGGCACGCCGTTCCGCAGGGAGGACGTGGCGGCGGTGCTGGACCGGTTCCCGCTGTCGGAGTATTTCGGCACCATCACCCGGGACGAGGTGCTGGACACCCTGTTCTACGTGGACGGCCCGGAGACGGCCTGAAAAACAAAGGGGGGGACGTGCTGAGCACGTCCCCCAAGGAAATGTACTTGTCAGGCGATGATCTCCCGCTGGAAGGGCTCCAGCAGGACCCGGACGTCCGGCACGCCCTCCACCTGTGCCGCGCCCTTGCGGGCGGCCTCCCGATAGCCCCAGCGGTCGTTTTGCTGGAAGGGAAGATGGTAGACGAACAGATGGTGGGGACGGATGGTCTCCTGGATGAAATGGCGGCCCTTCCGCAGGGTCACCCAGGGGAAGTTCAGCAGCGCCAGGTCGATCTGGCGGCCGCCGATGAAATCCGCCAGCCGCGGATCCGCCACCGCGCAGTCCCCGGCGATCAGGACCCGGAAGCCGCCGCACTCCAGAATGCAGCCGTAGTGGGGGACCTCCCGGTACTGGGGGCCCTCATGGGTCAGCTGGGAAAAGTCCATGCGCAGATCGCCCATGGTCAGATGGCTGCCGGGGCCGGCCAGACGGACCTGGCTGTCGAACTCCTGCTCCGGCAGCACCAGAATGGCCGCCGGGTCCCGGGCCAGGACCTGTTCCGTCAGGGCGCGGGAGTAGTGGTCCGGATGGCAGTGGGTGTAAAACAAAAGCTCCGGACGGGCAAAGTCCGGATGGGCCTGCAGGATGTTCCAGATCTCGGGGGTCACGGTGGAGAAGCCCACGACGCGGCGGTCGTGCAGCGCGTCAGACCAAACCCGGTGCTGCCCCAGGTGCAGGGCGACCCCGGCGTTGACGCTGAGCGTGATTTGACAGCGGGACATGATGAAAACTCCTTGTGTACAGGTGATTCGCTTGCGGGGCGATTTTGCATTGAGCATAAAATTTCAAAAAGAAAATCATGCGTCAATAGGTTGCGCAAGGCTTGCGCAAAAGCACGCATACGCTGTAGAACGGCTTCAGTATATCATAAAATTTCAAAAAAATCAGCAGTTAATACAAAAAAAGCTCGAAAATCTGTGGAAAATGCTCATATTTTACGTTTTACACAAAAATGGTATGACAAATAATGAATAGAATCGTCACAATGACGAATTTTTGATTACTGATTGCACTTGGAAGGGCAAAGTGATATACTTGTCTCCGTTAACAGAAATTTAATAATGTATTTCTGGCTAACAGGCCGCTCAATAACGGTTTATGCATACGGCATGAGAGACAGGCAACTATTCATGCGCAGGAGACGTATAAATATTCCGTTAGGACGAGAGCCACACTAACTGAAGGGATTGATCGAATGAAAGCCTACAAGACGATCATGAACGGCATCACAAAGGTCGAGGAATTCGTGCTCTGCGTGATTACCGTTGTGGTCACCGCGATCACGTTTATCAACGTGCTCTCCCGGTATGTTTTTCACTCCAACTTCGCGTGGTCCGAAGAACTGGTCATCAATGTGTTCATCCTGATGATCATGCTGGGCTGCGCCCTGTGCACCAGAGACGGCAGCATGATCACGCTGTCCTTGATCTTCGACAACGTGGGGATCATGGGGAAGAAGGTCCTGACCGTGATCGACACTGTCGTGAATCTGATTTTTTACGGGATTTTGATTTACACCGGTTTTGACAAGGTGGCCGATCAGATCAGCACTGGTAAAGAGACCTTCTCTCTGGGCTGGCCCGAATGGGTGTTCACCATCCTGCTGCCCATCGGCTCTATCTTCCTGGTGCTCCACGCCATCGAGTACATGGTGGATGTGCTGGGCAACAACGCCGCGTGCGTACAACCCGCTGAGACTGAGGGAGGAAAAGAGAGCGTATGATTAACCTGATCCTGTTCGGCAGCTTCTTCGTGATGCTGCTGCTGAATATCCCCATCGCCGTCAGCCTGGGTATGTCCTCCATTTTTGCACTGCTGTACAGCGGCTCCGCTCTGACGGTCATTCCCACCAACGTGTACGGCGGCATGGCCAAATTCCTGCTGCTGGCCATTCCGTTCTTCGTGCTGTCCGGCAACATCATGGCCAAGGCCGGCATCTCCAGCCGCCTGGTCGCCTTCGCGGATGCGTGCGTGGGCCATCGCCGCGGCGGCATCGCCATCGTGGCTGTCATCGTGGCCTGCTTCTTCGGCGCCATCTCCGGCTCCGGCCCCGCCACCGTGGCGGCCCTGGGCATCATCCTGATCCCCGCCATGATTAACCGCGGCGGCTTCTCCGCCCCCTTTGCGTCTTCCCTGATGGCCAGTGCCTCTTCCATTGCCATCGTCATCCCGCCCTCCATCGCGTTCGTGGTGTACGCCTCCATCACCGGCGTCTCCGTGGGCGATATGTTCATGGGCGGCTGGATCCCCGGCATCATGATGGGCCTGGCTCTGGTGATCATCGTCATGATCGAGTGCCGCAAAAAGGGCATCCAGGCCTCCAAGGCCAAGTCCTCCTGGGGTGAGCGCTGGAAGGCTTTCTGCTCCGCGTTCTGGGGCTTCCTGATGCCCGTCATCATCATCGGCGGCATCTATGGCGGTATCTTCACACCCACTGAGGCCGCTGCCGTCTCCGTGGTGTACGGCCTGGTGGTCGGCGTGTTCATCTACCGCGAGGTCAAGATGAAGGACATGATCGACATCCTGGTGGACTCCGGCAAGACCACCGGCGGCATCATGCTGATCATCGGTGCTGCCACGCTGTTCTCCTATGTGTGCACCGTGTTCGGCATTGCCCAGGCTGCTCAGGCGCTGCTGCTGCAGATCGCAGGCAATAAGTACATCTTCCTGCTGATCGTCAACATCATCTTCCTGATCGCCGGCTGCTTCGTGGACGCCAACTCCGCCATGTACATCTTCATCCCCATCATGTACCCCGTTGCCACCCAGCTGGGCATCGATCCCGTCCACTTCGGCGTGATTTCCACTGTGAACCTGGCCATTGGTCAGGTGACTCCTCCCGTGGGCGTCAACCTGTTCGTGGCCATCGGCGTGTCCGAGAAGCTGCAGGGCCTGCGGGACAAGACCAAGGTCACCATCGTCTCCATGTCCAAGGCTGTGTGGCCCCAGATCATCGCCTGCGTGATCACCCTGCTGCTGGTCACCTACATCCCCTGGTTCTCCACCGTGCTGCTGTTCGGCAAGTAAGCGGCACCTGATTCTGCTGTGACCACTCTTTGTGGTTTCAGATACGTACTATTTTAAGGAGGCAAAACCATGAAAAAGTTTCTTGCACTGCTCCTGGCGCTGACCATGGCCCTGGCCCTGGTGGCCTGCGGCGGCGGCAGCGACACCGCTGATACGGGCTCCGGCGATACCAGCACCGGTGACACCGCCACCGGCGAGTTCGAGTCCATGACCTGGAAGTTCGCCTGCTCCGCTACCGAGACCTCTCCCTGGGTGGACGGCGCCAAGGAGTTCGCCCGCATCGTGGGCGAGCAGACCGGCGGTGCCATCACCGTTCAGTACTATCCCGCTGACCAGCTGACCGCCGGCAGCCAGACCGACGGCATCCAGGCCCTGATGGACGGCACCACCGAGCTGTCCATGCACTCCAATCTGATCTGGTCTTCCTTCGACCAGCGGTTCAACGTGGTCTCCCTGCCCTTCCTGTTCGACAGCGTGGAAGAGGCTGACGCCGCTCTGGACGGTGCCGGCGGCCAGGCTCTGGGCGAGATCCTGGAGAGCGAATACAATGTCCACCTGCTGGGCATCGCCGAGAACGGCTTCCGTCACATCACCAACAGCAAGCACGCTGTTACGAGCCTGGCTGACATGGAGAACCTGAAGATCCGTGTCGCTGGTTCCCAGCTGCTGAACCGCGCCTATGAGCTGTGGGGCGCTGACTACACCAACGCCAACTGGTCCGAGGTGTTCACCGCCCTGCAGACCGGCACCTATGACGGCCAGGAGAACCCCCTGCCCACCGCCGATGCCGCTTCCATCCAGGAGGTCCAGAGCTATCTGACCTATTGGACCGGCGCCTATGACTGCCTGTTCTTCTGCATGAACGCGGATCTGTACAACTCCCTGTCTCCTGAGCTGCAGGCCATCGTGGACGACGCCGGCCAGCAGGCCTGCGTGTACGAGCGTGAGCTGAACCGCGGCCAGGATCAGGAGATCATGGACAAGTGGGCCGAGGCCGGTGTGGAAGTCACTGAGCTGAGCGCCGACGCCGCCGCTGAGTTCGCTGAGGCTTCCGCTCCCGTGTACGACGAGTTCGCCGACGAGCTGACCCCCGAGCTGATCGAGGCTTTCACCAGCGTCACTCAGGCTGACAACGCCGCCTAATTGAAAAGGCAGCCTGCGTTTCCGTAGAATAACGGTCAAAGGGTTTCGTAAGTTGCGTTAGCTGAAAGAACGTGGCTGCAGGAAACTGTCGCCACGTTCTTTTGGTAAAATATAGGTGAAATTTTTGACGATTTCGCCCAACGCATATCCACAGCAAATTTCAAAAAGTGCCGGTGAGCGACCGGCAGAAGGGAGTTTTTTCCTATGGCAGCAACAAAAGCAGCAAAGTACACCAAGGAACTGGCAGAGCACTTCTACGAGACCATGTGCACGATCCGCAAGTTCGAGGAGAGCGTGAAGCACGACTTTCTGAACGGTGAGATCCCCGGCTTCGTGCACCTGTACATCGGTGAGGAAGCCATCGCCACAGGCGTCTGCTCTGCTCTGCGGAAGGACGACATGATCGAGTCCACCCACCGCGGCCATGGCCATTGCGTGGCCAAGGGCGCCGATGTGAACCGCATGATGGCCGAGATCTTCGGCAAGAAGACCGGTCTGTGCCAGGGCCGCGGCGGCTCCATGCACATCGCCGACTTCTCTGTGGGTATGCTGGGCGCCAACGGCGTCGTGGGCGGCGGCTACAACCTGGCCACCGGCGCGGCGCTGGCCAACAAGATGATCCTGAAGAACGACAGAGTCTCCGTGGTGTTCTTCGGCGACGGCGCCTCCAACCGTGGCACCTTCCATGAGGCGATGAACGTGGCCTCCGCCTGGAAGCTGCCCGTGATCTTCGTCAACGAGATGAACTGCTGGGCCTCCACCACCCCCTACCGCACCACCTGCAACGTGGAGAACATCTCCGACCGCGCGGCCGGCTATCATGTGCCCGGCGTCATCGTGGACGGCCAGGACGTCTTTGCCGTGTACGAGGCTGCCAAGGAGGCTGTCGCCCGCGCCCGCGCCGGCGAAGGCCCCACCTTCATCGAGGCCAAGACCTACCGTATCGAGGGTCACTTCGTGGGCGACCCCGAACTGTATCGTGACCACGCCGAGACCCAGAAGATCTACCATGACACCGATCCTCTGAAGATGTTCCGCGCCAAGGCCGCCAAGCTCAAGCTGATGACCGCCGAGGAGTGCGACGCCATCGACGCCAAGTGCGAGCAGAAGATCAAGGACGCCAAGGAGTACGCCATGCAGAGCGAGTATCCCGATGCGTCTGAGTACATGAAGTACGTCTACGTGGATGACTAAGGCGAAGGAGGACAAATACGATGCGTAAGATCACTTTTTCTCAGGCCACTCAAGAGGCTATGGCCGAGACGATGGCGAAAGACCCCACCGTATTCGCGATGGGCGAGGACCTGGCCCGTCAGGGCGGTATCTTCGGACAGTTCAAGGGCCTGCCCCAGCAGTTCCCCGGCCGGATCATTGATACCCCCATTTCCGAGACCTTCATCATCGGCGGCGGCGTAGGCGCGGCCCTGGCCGGCTCCCGTCCCGTGGTGGATATGCACTTCGCCGACTTCATCGGCGTGCCCATGGACGAGATCTTCAACCAGATGGCGAAGGTCCGCTATATGTTCGGCGGCCAGGCCAAGGTGCCCCTGTGCCTGCGCGCGCCCGACGGCTCTGCCGGCGGCGGCGCTGCCCAGCACTCCCAGTGCGTGGAGGCCTGGTTCCCCCACATCCCCGGCATCAAGGTCGTTGCTCCCTCCAACCCCTATGACGCCAAGATGGTGCTGATCGCCGCCATCGAGTCCGACGACCCCGTGCTGTACTTCGAGAACAAGATCCTGTACAAGGAGAAAGGCGAAGTGCCCGAGATCGGCGATGAGGAGCCCTACACCATCGGCAAGGCCCGCGTGGAGCGGGAGGGCAAGGACGTCACCATCGTGTCCTACTCCATCGGCATGAAGAACGCCCGCGGCGCCGCGGATCTGCTGGCCAAGGACGGCATCGAGGCCGAGGTCATCGACCTGATCACCCTGTCTCCCTGGGATAAGGAGACCGTGCTGAACAGCGTGAAAAAGACCCATCGTCTGTGCATCGTCCATGAGGCGGTCAAGCAGGGCGGCTTCGGCGCTGAGATCTCCGCCACCGTCGCGGAGGAGGCCATGGAGTACCTGGACGCTCCCATCCTGCGGTACGGCGCTCCCTTCTGCCCGATCCCCTTCGCTCCCACCCTGGAGAAGATGGTGAAAGTGGTTCCGGAGGACCTGGTAAAGGGCATCAAGGGCATGTTTTAATGCCTGTCAGGAAGGAGCGTTTCGAGAATGGCAACTGAAGTATTGATGCCCAAGCTCGGTCTGACCATGACCGAGGGCACCATTGAAGAGTGGAAGTTCAAAGAGGGCGACGCCGTCAAGAAGGGGGACATCCTGTTCTCCGTGGCGACGGATAAGCTGACCAACGACGTGGAGTGCGAAGAGGACGGCACCCTGCTGAAGATCCTGCTGCCGGAGGGCGAGACCGCCCCTTGCAAGAGCCTCATCGGCTGGATCGGCCAGCCCGGCGAGGCGATCCCCGGCGTTGACGGCGCTGCCGCTCCCGCGGCCGCCGCAGCTCCTGCCGCCGCTCCCGCCGCCCCGGCTGCGGCTCCCGCCGCCGCTCCCACGGCCCATGCGGACCGGCCCGCCGGCGCGTACGTGCTGGCGACTCCCTTCGCCAAGAAGCTGGCGAAGGAGAAGGGCTATGACATCTCCCTGATCCCCGGCACCGGCCCCAACGGGACCGTGGTGGCCAAGGACGTGGAGAGCTTCGTGGCCGGCCCCAAGACCAGCCCCATGGCCGCCAAGCTGGCCGCCGAACTGGGCGTGGACGTCAGCAAGCTGGACGCAAATGGCCGCGTGATGAAGGCCGATGTGCTGGCCGCCGCCGGCGTGGGCGCTGCCGCTCCCGCCGCTGAGGCTGCTGCAGAGAGCAACGACGAGAAGCCTGTGAAGGTGAATCCGCTGCGCCGCAGCATCGCCGCCAACATGACCAACTCCTGGCACACCTCTCCGCGGGTCACCTACACCCGTCCGGTGGAGGCCACTGCCATGAAGGAGCTGCGGGCCAAGCTGAAGGACGGCCTGAAGGAGCAGGGGATCAAGCTGACCTACAACCACATCCTGATGAAGGTGGTGGCCAAAGCCCTGACCGAATTCCCCGACATCAACGCCAGCTTCGCGGACAACATGCTGACCCGTCACAAGCACGTGAACATGGGTCTGGCGGTTGCCAAGGGCGACGGCCTGATCGTGCCCAACGTGAAGAACTGCGAGGAGAAGTCCCTGGCCCAGATCGCCAAGGAGACTGAGGCCCTGATCGAGGCCACCCGCAACGGCAAGCTGGGCATGGAGGACATGACCGGCGGCACCTTCACCATCTCCAGCCTTGGGCCCTATGGCATCACCAGCTTCTCTCCCATCATCAACCAGCCTGAGCTGGCGATCCTGGGCGTGTGCGACATGGTGGATACCCCCGTGGTGCGCAACGGCGAGATCGTGATCCGGACCATGATGAACCTGAGCCTGACTGCCGACCACCGTGTGATCGACGGCGTGATGGCCTCCAAGTTCCTCAAGCGGGTCGCGGAACTGCTGGAGAACCCCTACATGCTCCTGGTCTGAGACCAGAAGAAAACCGCTTGAAGGGAACCCGGCCTGCGCCGGGTTCCCTTTGAGGGATGATTGTCCAAAATTTGACGATCCAAACAACTCAAAGCCATATTTGAATATGGTTTTTGGGTAAGTTCATGAAAGAGGGACAGATAATTATGGCAACAGAAGTGCTGATGCCCAAGCTGGGTCTGACCATGACCGAGGGCACCATTGAAGAGTGGAAATTCAAGGAGGGCGATACCGTCAAAAAGGGCGATATCCTGTTCTCCGTTGCAACGGATAAGCTGACCAACGACGTGGAGGCCGAGGAGGATGGTGTCCTGCTGAAGATCCTGCTGCCGGAGGGCGAGACCGCCCCCTGCAAGAGCGTCATCGGCTGGATCGGCGCCGCCGGCGAGGCGGTTCCCGATGCCGCCGGCGCTGCCGCTCCTGCTGCGGCTCCCGCAGCCCCCGCTGCTGCCGCGCCTGCGGCTGCCGCCCCTGCCGCGGCTCCTGCGGCCGCCGGTCAGAAGACCATCATCGTCATCGGCGGCGGCCCCGGCGGCTATGTGGCTGCCATCCGGGCGTCCCAGCTGGGCGCCAAGGTGACCCTGGTGGAGCGCGAGCACATCGGCGGCACCTGCCTGAACATCGGCTGCATCCCCACCAAGTGCCTGCTGCACAGCGCGGAGCTGGTGTCCCAGATCCGGGAGCAGGGCGCGGAGATCGGCGTGGAGGCGGACAACGTCCGGGTGAACTTCCCCCAGGTGATCGCCCACAAGAACGCCATCTCCAAGCAGCTGACCCAGGGCGTGGCCGGGCTGCTGAAGGCCAACAAGGTCACGAAGATCGACGGCGAGGCCAGCTTCACCGGCCCCAAGACGCTGTCTGTGAAGAGGTCTGACGGCACGGTGGAAACCATGACCGCCGACGCCATCATCGTGGCCACCGGCTCCGTCAACGCCCAGCCCCCCATTCCCGGCCTGAAGGAGAACCCCAGCTGCATCGACTCCACCGGCGCCCT
>OGGQ01004916.1_pt1 | contig 10323 bp, 9 predicted proteins | sample 1571191 | NCBI WGS metagenome assembly OGGQ01 (sample SAMEA2582061, study PRJEB24529) | metagenome | biome: Human gut stool | place: China | collected 2011
AAATTAAGTCTCTAAAGGCCATTGGGAAGAATCAAGCATTTTACAGAGCTTCCTTTACTTTTTCGCTATGGTTTGCTGTGTGGAGGTTTACGGCATCTACAAAATCAACAGTCAAAAGATTAAAAGAACAAACAAGACTGGGCGTCCGTCCGGGAACACCCGGCCCAAGAGGTTGCTAGAGCTAAAAGGCTAAAGGCTCAGCACGTTGTAAAACCGGTCAACCGACCAACGAACGCCTCATTGAAAGGTGTGGCCGGGCGCGCTCATCTTTCCCGACCCTGCCGATTCGGTTTCGGCAACCTCATTGAGACCTGACATTGGAGAGATACAAACCGAACACCAACCGACGACGTCGCACGAGGACGATTGGAATTCTAGCCCATTTTTGTTCAAAGCCGAGTGCATGAACTATTTCCATGAAGGAATCGTCCTTCAAAATCTCATAAAGGATGATAAGGAATCAGGCGCATGATTGTTTCCTGACCTTGATGCCTCGGTTTCATCAAACTCTTGACCCCAACCAGTCGGAAAAAACAAACCGAATCCAACCCGGAAAACACGCACGAGTCCTTAGGCAATTTCGGATCATACCTGAATCAGCAGCTGTAAGTTCCCGTATTGCCGTTTTTGCTACAATAAACGGGTGAGTCTGCAAGTGTCCCGCCAAAACATTTGCTCGGTTCAACATAATGACTTCAAATCCCAATTTGGCGGAAGACGATACAACCCCGGCGAAGCGTTCGTGCCTTTTAGAAAATTCGTGGAAATTCGGACCTACAAGGTTTGCTGTTTCTGAAAAAATCCAAATCATCCGGCTCTCTGAAACCGATCCGATTTCCAATAAAAAAGACGCTATCAATAAACTGGTCGATGCACTGGGAAATGGCGTAGTCAATCAGGACACAGGTTTCTTATTGCAAAGCTCTAGAAGTGACGCTAAGAAAACATTATTCAGAAAAGACATCGACTCTCCGATTGTAAGGTGTATTTATTCTCAGGCACGAGATTTAGCACAAAAGTCTGTCCTAATTGAATCCCACGGTGACATTCTTCATGACAATACTCAAGTGCAGGCTATCCATATTTTTGCTGCCGGAGCCTTGGTTGAGAACAGATTGTTCCGAGTTGAGCTGACCGTCAGAGATTATGTTGAAACCGATCATGAAAGAAAAATGGTTCACTCAATAGACGGTGTTGAAATAAAAGAAGTAGATAAAAACAAGGCATCCGTCTGGGAACCCCCGGCCCAAGTGTTTCCTGAAAAAAACCTCTTGCAAAAAACCGGTCAACCAACCAACGGATGCCACGCTCATATTTTAAAAGAAATTAAAGAAAATATCACTATTGAACAACTTTTACACTCTTACATCCGCGCTGACGGAAAGGCATATTTTGAGGCAGTTGACACAGAAGAATACGGCTCCGACGGTGTTTATCAGAGTTTGGTCAGAAGAAAGTATGTAGCCTCCAAATTGACGGATCTTCTTACCGGTTTGCAAAGAAAGAATGGAATTGCCGTATCGGATTCGGCAAAAAAAGAAATTTACATTCAAATTGAGAAAGTATCTGAACCATTCTGGAAATCCTCGGATCAGCTTTCCATTGATTTTCAAAGTTTGAAAAAAATACTTCTTAGCAAAGATTTCGATAAGAACGTACTTTTGAAAAACTTTATTAAAACCCAGCAAAATCGAATTTTGGGAGGAACCAATGAGCTCTCCCGTTGAAAAAGACCTGACGGTTCGTGTGCAACTCCAAAAAGGACTGCAAAAGTATCTTGACCGCAGCGATATAACGGAAATTGCCGTGAATCGCCCCGGCTTCGTGTGGGTTGAGGAGTCCTCCGGGTGGCGATGCTATGAAGACAAAAATTTCACCTACGATTACCTTGCCAAGCTCGGAAACGTCTGCGCTGTTTACGGAGGAGAGAATAAAACGCTCGACTCCGCTCATCCGGTGCTCTCCGTGGAACTCCCGGACGGTGAACGTGCCCAGTTCGTGATGCCTCCGGCGTGCAAGAACGGGACCATCAGCCTTACGGTCAGAAAAATCTCGAAGGACGTTATCGGACTGGATTCTTACATTCAGAACGGATATTTTTCGCATATCCGCCCAAAGGACTCCCTTGACCCGATACATGAGGAATTATCTGCCCTTTACAAAGAGACCTTTGACACCAATAAAACACTGGACACTCTTAACCTTCTCCGGGCAGAATTTTTAAAGCGCTGCGTGGAAACCGGCAAAACAATAGTTATTGCCGGAGAAACCGGTTCAGGTAAGACCACGTTTATGAAAACTCTGATGCAGCATATTCCGACGGATCAGAGAATTATTACGATTGAAGACGTACCTGAGCTTCTTTACGGACTCCCAAAGCACGAAAACCAAGTCAACCTCTTCTACCCGTCTGAAGCAACGGATAAATCAACGGTAACCGCTGCAAGCCTCATGCGTTCGTGTCTCAGAATGAAGCCCGACCGTATTCTGCTTGCCGAGCTGCGCGGGGGAGAGACTTTCGACTTTCTGAATGTGTGCCTTTCCGGGCATTCAGGTTCAATTACAAGCTGCCACGCCGGAAGCTGCGGACAGGTTTTTGACTATTTGGCGCTCAAAGTTCTTCAGTCTTCAACGGGACGCGAGCTGCCTTATGCGGTTATTCAGCAGCTTTTGCATCAGGTCATTGACGTGATAGTTCACGTCCACCGAAACAGAACTTTCGGACGTCATATCACTGAGCTTTTCTTCAACCCTCATACTGAAGAGACAAAGAATGAAAGCCTCTAAGACGCTTCTGAAAATCCTCTTTATTGTTATCGCAGCCCTGCTTTGCGCGCTGGTCATTCTTTTTATCAGCAGTTTCGTATTCATGCGGATTTTCAATCTTCCGCTGGAAGCGTGCCGCCCGTGGACGATCATCCAATACTTTATGATGTACCGCCACGCTCCCGACAAAGCGGTGCGCCTTGCCGTTCACGGGTGTCTTTTTCTGCCGTGGATTGCGCTGGTCGGAGGAGGCATTTGGATTGCAGTTAACCGGGATAAACGGGCGCTGCACGGAGCGGCAAGATTTGCCAATCTCAGCGAAGTAAGAAATTCCGGCCTGATTGATCCTCCGGGCGGTCTTGATAAAACCATTCTGGTCGGAATGTACAAAAACAACTATCTGACGTACGCCGGATACCAGTTTGTTCTGCTTGCTGCGCCTACCCGAAGCGGTAAGGGCGTCGGTATTGTTGTTCCGAATTGCCTCAACTATTCCGATTCTCTGGTCGTTCTCGATATTAAAGGTGAAAACTTTGATATCACGTCAGGTTTCAGAAAAGCGTGCGGCCAAGAAGTCTATTTGTTTTCGCCTTATGCGGATGACGAAAAAACCCATCGCTACAACCCGCTGGATTACATCAGCAGCAGCCCTGCCGAACGGCTCGGCGACATTGATGCCATCGGTCAGGCGCTTTATTCGGGTGAAAACAACAACGACAAGTTTTGGAGTGAAAATGCCAAAGACTTCTTTCGCGGCGTGACTCTGTTCGTTCTCGAAACACCGGGACTGCCCCACACGCTGGGAGAAATTCTCAGACAGGCGTCCGGCAAAGGAAAACCGGTAAAAGAACATCTCTTAGGAAAATTAAAAGAAGCTCAGGATGCCGGGCATCCCTACTCAAACAACTGCGTTGATGCGCTCAACCGAGTATTGAGCAACTCGGACAATACGCTTGCAGGTATTATCGCGACATTCAATACCGCGCTTTTGTCCTTCCAAAATCCGAAGGTGGATTTGGCAACGAGCGCCTCGGACTTCGATTTAAGAGAAGTCCGGCGCAGACGAATGAGCATTTATTTCAAGATCGAGCCTACAAAACTCAAAGACGCCCGGGTGCTCATCAACCTCTTCTTCGATCAGCTCTTAAACCTTAATACCCGGAAACTGCCTTCTCAGGACAAAACGCTCAAGTATCAATGTCTTGTTCTTTTGGATGAGATGACGTCCATCGGCACGGTGAACATGATTAAACAAGCCGTTTCTTATATGGCCGGTTACAACATGAGACTCTTGACCATCATTCAAAACAAGTCGCAGCTGGAAGACGTGTACGGCAAAGCCGGTGCCGTAACGCTTTTGTCGAACCATGCTTTGATGATTATGTATGCCCCGAGCCCGGCCACCCAATCGGATGCGAATGAATATTCGGAAATGCTGGGATATGAGACCGTCAAATCGAAGTCCAAGTCCCACAGCAAGGGCGGCAACTCCACCAGTGAATCCGATCAGAAGCGCGCCCTGATGCTTCCGCAGGAAATCCGGGAACTCGGCAAAGACAATGAGATCGTAACGCTTGAAAATACCAAGCCCATTTTCTGTCAGAAGATTAAGTATTACCTCGATCCAGCTTTTAGGGAAAGAGCAAATTGGGCAGTTCCCGAGATTCCGCAGCAGGACGTTGAACTTTTCGTTGCACAAATGGAGCAGCGGATAAAAACCGCCTCAGCATCAGACCTAAATGAAACGAATGCAGCAAGCCGTATTGTCACCGGTAATACCGAACTACCGGAAGACATGAGGTCGGTACCTGACAACCAGTGGTCCGAAGATCAGGTTAATTGCTACATTGAAAATCTGATCTCCAACGAGATTGTCAAAAAATCGATTTCCAATTTTGATGCTCTTGATGGGATCAGCGCGGCTTCTGCATCGGCTCAAACCGACGTTCTGCGTCAAATGAATAGTACCGCTGCATCCGGCACCGAAAACGCCCGGCAGATTTTGTCCGACATAGCGGAAGAAGCAGACGTCAGCTCCACCTCGGAAAGCGGCACGGAAGACAAAACCTCAGAAAACTCGGAAGAATCCGATTCCGCACTTTTGGCTTCTCTTGAAGAATTTTCCGATGAGTCCGATTCGGAAAACAAGGTTGAATCCATTGCCATTCACGCCGACATAGAAGAAACGAATTTGAGTGAAATAACCGAGCCAGATACAGAGCCGGAAGAAACTCAGACGACAGCGCAAAACGTTACGGACATTACTGCCAACATCACAGCAGATGTCACTGCCGACTGGGACGAAAAACGCTGTGCGGACTTTGCGGCCTCTTTGATTTCACAAATCAAGCTGCAGCTGAAGGAACAAAAGATCCCTGAAACGACTGCGCAGGAATCTATCGAGGCAGAACAAAAAGACGAAGCCACCGGCAAAGAGATTCCGACGTCCAAGAACGAAGGAGACAAACAAAAAGAATACTTCAGACATGTACAAAAAATTAGAAACGCTTATCGGAAAGTCGCGAAGAATCCGCTTGCTTCGCGAAGAAAAATTTTCCTAACAAAAGCGGGCAGCAACTCTTAAAGGAGAAAAAATGACTGAATACAAAGCTTTCAGTAATACCGTCGTTGTTTTCAAAGAACCGACGATTTCGCAAATTGTTCCCAAATCCGGCCCCAATGCCGGTAAAGAAACTTCCGTATTGGAGTTCAAAGCCTATAAGCCTCACTTCGTGAAACAGCAGGACGGCTCCTTCCAGCAGGACATAGACGGAACCGAGTTTTTCAGTGTCCGTTACTACGGCAAAGAAAGCTCGGCAAAAAGAATGGCTGCGGGCATCAAAGTAGGAATGATGCTCGAAGTGCGCGGGGATGTCTCAACTCGTGAATTTACTGGGAAGAACGGTAAACAGATGCAGGAAAACGTCTTAACCGCTAAAGGAATTGCGGTATCGCTCAATCAGCCCGGTTTGAAGATTGATTACTCGCGTCCTAAAGCTAAAGAGCAGGAAGCCGAGCGTTAAAACGCTCCGAACATGACAGACCGTCCGCGCTTGCGGACGGCTCCGAGGATCAATCATGAAAACAACCAACCGAGAAACCATAAAACTCACCGTAAATATTCTCATCAGAAAATTTTGCGAAGACAAAGCCGCCAAAAATTTTTCCATGAGTAAAAAGGAAGCCGAGGACTACGGCGCTTGTGAAGAAACTTCTTTGCGCGAAGAGGACAAGGACAAACTCTTTGAAGATTTCGCACTGGATTGTTTCACACGACCGAGCTTTTCCAATAACGGGGAGCGGCTATGAACGAAAAATACAATGCATACGTTCGATCCGTCGCTGATTACTTCATTGAAGAGATGAAAAAAGGAACGGCACCGTGGCAGCAAGACTGGGATAACGCAGCCAATGTCGTGCCTGTCAGTGCCGTTACCGATGCTCCTTACCGGGGTACCAATGCGCTGCTGCTGATGGCTGTCAGATTGAGCCAAGGGTACGGAGACAATCGTTGGCTCACGTTTCGTCAGGTACAGGAGCTCGGCGGGAAAGTAAAAAAGGGAGAGCACGGCACCAAGTGCATCTTCTGGAAGCACTTAGTGGAAAAGGACGAAAAAGATGAGGATAAAACGGTAGAGCGCCTCATTCCCTGTCCGTTTGTCGTTTTTAATTCCGAGCAATGTGAAAATCTGAATCTCAAGAAATTTGAGACACCGGTACACGAATGGACTCCGTTGGAAGCTGCCGAACGTATTCTTGACAAGTCGGGCGCCAAGATCAAAGAAATCAAACAAAATCAGTCCTACTATGTTCCGGCCTTGGACAAAATCGTTCTTCCGCTGAGAACTCAATTCAAAGATGCTGAAGGTTTTTATGCAACGGCGCTGCATGAACTCGGTCATTGGACAGGCCACAGTTCACGTCTGAACAGACCGATACTGAATAAGTTTGGTACTCCGGATTATGCAAGAGAAGAACTTAGGGCTGAAATATCTTCAATGATGGTGTGCGGCAGTTTAGGCATCAAACACAAGGCCCAGAACAGCGCTGCATACGTCAGCAACTGGATCGATGTTCTTAAAAAAGACCCTAAAGAATTATTCCGGGCGTGCGCAGACGCAGAAAAAATAAAGGATTATTTATTCGGCATTGATAAATCTTTAGGACTGACGGCAGAGCCTCCGGTAAAGAAAGATAAAAGTCCGGACAACAAAGAAGCTAAGGCCGCCCTTCAGACAGCAGCTCTACAAACTTACAAGGATTTACCCAATTATCAACAGAAATATATTCAGAGTTCGATGCTGAATTATCTGACGCAGCCGTTATCCAATCCGTACCAATTTCAAAAACCATCACAAAAAATCAGATCCATTGATATTGAAAGGTAGTCGTCATGCAATTATGGATTGCGGAAAAACCCTCCGTTGCAAAAGCTATTTGTGCAGAGTTGGGAATTGTAAAGAAGGGAGCCGGTTTTAACGAGTGCAAAGGAGGCAATACCGTCACTTGGTGCTTCGGTCACTTGTTGGAACATGCGGGCCCAGATGCCTACACACCTGATGACGTTCCAGTCACCAAGAAAGGCAAAAAAATCTGCGCCTCTTCAGACGGAATCGAATTGCTGAAGCTTGTGCCGGAACTTGTCCGCAACCCGATCCTTACTGCTGTCTTTGAAAGAAAACTTAGGGACGTTGAGTCCGGCAAAAGCACTTTGGGTTCCTTTATTGAGAGCCAGCAAAAATTCATTTTGCAGGAAATCAATAAGGCAAAGGCAATCAATAATGGCCTCCAATAAGAACCCGTTTCTTGACGATCTTTTTCCCGATCCGATGCGTGCCCGAAAAGCACGCATTTTCAAAGGATATGAGAACGTTTCAAACACTGCGGCCTTCAGATTTTCTGCTCTCAGCTCAAAAGTTAAAGCCGAAGGTGTTGTCGATAAGCGCGCCGAGGTTATGTTTCGGTTCGGACAGGCAAACATAAAAAGCTATCTTCACACAATCAAAGCAGCCGATTACATAGCGCGAAACGGAGATATTGAGCTGATCGATCAGAGCGGAAACAGTTTGCAGGGTAAAGCCGAATATCGAAAAGTCCTCTATGAATGGAAGCTGCTTTCAGAAATGGGCGAAGGAACGTCCAAAAGAGGCCACGCAAGAAGAGTCATACTTTCTATGCCCGCAGGAACAGACGAAGATAAATTCAAAGCAGCTTGCAGCCAATGGGCCAAGGATATGCTTGACGGATACGATTATCTGCTGGCTTTCCATTTACCCGGGAATGATAGAAAAACGACTCAGCCCCACTGTCACATCCTTCTTAGGACAAAAAATCGAGAGGGCAAAAGAATTCATCTGGCAAACGATGAGCTGTCGGCAATGCGTGAGCATTTTGCCGCTTGTCTCCTCAAGTGCGGCATCGAGGCCAATGCAACCCGGAGGTGGTCAAGAGGACAAACGCAGCAGGGAATTTCTCAAGCAGAACACCATGTTTTAAATAATCGCCGAATGTCTGAACAGGACCGAGCTCGAGTCTATGCAATCGCTAAAAAACGTGAACTTTTAAAACGGCAGCAAGCTCAGGTTGAAAAGGTTCATTCTGCTTTTAGGGATGGAACAGTAATACCGGATTCCCCGTCCATTCAAAAAACAAAAAAAACGCGAAAGACTGTAGCTTATTTAGCTGAACAAGCTTCGAAGAAACTTCTTGATTCTCCCTATGCCGAGGAGCAGCACCTCGGTAGAAAAATGCAGAATTATTACTCAAAGCTCGAACTCGTTGAAAGCGCTGAGCAGAAAACATTGCGTCAGCTTAACGAGGCTAAACAACAGCAAATCAAGCGGATGCAAGCCATGCGTAAACGGCTGAAAAAAGGTTCACAAAAACCGGAACGATAGGCTTCAGCCGAAAACTTTCAGATTCTTGCAAACTTTTTCCCGGCTGCTTTCCGAACGAAAATCATAGCGGGCTGTAGTAGCTACCGACGTATGACCCATCGCTCTTTGTAAAATAAACAGGTCACAACCCTGCTCCAACATTCGAGTTGCAAATGTTCTGCGTAAATCATGAGGCTTAACCGTGCCGATGGCTGCAAGTTCAGCTCTTTTCTGCAAAATTCTATAGATTGACGACGGCTGCATTTCTCTAAAAATGAATTTACTGTTATCGGCTCCAGAACAAATCCGAGGAAAAAAGACTCCCTCTTCTAAGCCTCGAGCCATTAGCCACTCGTCGATTATTTGGTTCAATTTCTGCGGCAGAAAACCACGTCGTTCTTTGTTTCCTTTACCGATAAAGCAAAAGGATCTGCTAATGCAGTCCCAATTTTTCATTTCCAACCGGACGCATTCTGCCCTTCTCAGGCCGCAGCCAAGCATTAAAGCAAATAGAGCCATATCCCGTTTTCCTTGGTTTGTGCCGTCGTCGCAAGCCTTAAGGAGCCCTGCGGCTTCTTTGACTGTCAGGCTTCGGCCTTTGGGCAGACGTTCATATTTAACGCCTTTTATTGCTTGGATTTTCAAATAAGAAGACTGAGGCAGCTGATCCAATGTCCACGCCTCCTTTGCAACGGTTTTGAACGCCGTCAAATAAAGATTTTGAGTCGATCCGCAACACCCCCGAGCAGCCAGTTGTTTTTGGATCTCGGTCCAATGAATACGCTTCAATTTTGACCAATCGGCAGTCTCTATGTCTTTAGCCCCTAAAAAGTTAGCAATGTGCTTTAAACAGTTTGAAATCGTGATAACTGAGCGGGACGATCCGAGTCTTGCCAGATAAGCGAGGGCCGGATTCTTTTTCACGGATGATATTGTGGTATCGGCTGCAATCATTTTCTTCAAAAAGTCCAATGTTAGATACCTAAGACACGAAAAAACTTTGCTTTGAATGCCTATGTAGGGCGCCAAGGAGAGTCAGCCGAAATTTAAAAAATTCCTCGGAAATTTTCCGAGGCAAACAAGATGGAAGTAGTGAATCAGAACGGAACCGTTTCTTCTATGAGCGGCCCGACGCGTGGCAAATCTTTCCAGCAGGTTGTATATCCCGGGCTCAAACGCGCACGGGACATTTCCCAAGCGTCTTTGCCTAATTTAGAAGCTGCAAAGCAGAGCGTATTTTTACCAAAGCGCGTGTTGATTGAATCCATCAGTTCACAGACAACTTGCTGCCGTTCGGTCTCCAGTTCTTCAAAAAGATCCTTCGTGACGGCGTCTTTTGAAATAACTTCGCCAACATATACCCCGGCACGTTTGTACAAGCACCCTTTGCGATAGGTCTGATTAAGTAACCGTCGGGCGTAATGAATAATCGTATTGGTATCCGAAATAGGATAAGGAAGACCAACGCACGGATAGGCGTGCTGCTGGACGTCTTGCAGACGGAAAGGATTCGTGTTCAAAACAATACCGACGGTGTGCGCTACCGTACCTTCGCGACGCAAGGTTCTTCCGCATTCCTGAGCATGGAACGTGATGGCGCCCAGCAAGTCGTCTTTGTCGCAGACTAAATGACTGAAGCTGCGGCTTCTCATGATTTGCTGTCTTTTTGGTTTTACAAGTT
>OGGQ01004917.1_pt1 | contig 10323 bp, 4 predicted proteins | sample 1571191 | NCBI WGS metagenome assembly OGGQ01 (sample SAMEA2582061, study PRJEB24529) | metagenome | biome: Human gut stool | place: China | collected 2011
TCAGTTCCATGCTATATCCCACAACGATCAGAATGATTGCTGTCACGGATGTGGTAAGGATCCCTTCCACCGCCAGATATGCACCGCCGAAGGGACTGTCGATCAGGCAAATCACCACCTTGGACAGTCCTGCCAGGATTCCAAGCACACTTGCAATAAATGCCGGTGTGTGGAATGCACTCATACATAGTTTCTTTGCATTGATCTTCTCTCCGTTTTCCACCTGTCCCAGCATCCCCATATAGATGCTGAATCCAAACAAAAGTCCTGCAATATCCAGTACTGCGATCTGTGAGAGATTTTCCTGCCCGCACAGGCTGGTATACAAAGGATACGCCATGAGGCCACCCTCATATACACTGACCATAAACGGCAGGTACTTGCGGTATTCTTCGTTCATAAGCGGCTTCAACAGAAATCCTACTCCGAAAGATACCACCAGCATAACGAACATAATCCCCACCAGTTTCCAGGTCTCCACACTGTAATCCGCTGTGGCCAGTGCATGAAAGATTGCCACCGGAAGCATGATATTGGTTACCAGCAGTTTCATATTATCTATTCCACTTTTGGTAAGTAACTTTAATTTTCTGCATGCCATACCGAGAACCAGCATGACAAGTACCGGCAATATAATTTCTAATATTCTCATTTGTTATCCCTTTCCGAGGTATCCTATACTTTTTTATTTATTATACTTCGATTTTCCTATCCTGTATATTATGTATCCCGGAAGTTTTGTAGAAATGTTTTTGAATTGATGCAGAAATGTTAATGCCAGAATTCGATCTGCATTTCAGATATGCAAAAAGGCACTGTATCTCAATTTTTTTTTGAAATTCAATGCCTTTTTTACAACACAATCTTACCCAAAGAAATTATACTTGTTAGCCTCAAAAGCTTCCATATAGGTTGCCCCATTGGAACCATACCGGTTGGATGCGCTGACCACATTTTCGGAAGCATTCTTATTGATGTGCTCACCGAGAAATCCTATTTTGGGGGCGATGCCATTCTCTCCTCCCAGTACCTTCTGTAAGGTATCCGCATCCGCATTCCGGAATACTTTCTCGTCCACGATCAGGCTTCCGTCCTTTGCCTGACTGATTCCTATACTTTCCAGTGATTCTTTACTGCCCGCTGGAATGTTTTTTAACTGTTGCTGGTAAAATTCATTCATGATTCCGCCGGTGGTCTTAAGCTGCTTCATGGTAGCATTGTACGCTTCCACCATTTTGTTCACATCACTCAGGATGTCCGTGGTGTCTCCGCTCTCTTTTGCCTTGTCGTAGATGGAATCCTTATCGCTGCCTGCAAGCTTTGACGCAGATTGGCTCAACTTCTCCGACAGATCCTCCAGCTTTGCATAATTATTTTTCCTCAGAATGTCCGTGGCACCGGTACTTGTGGTGTTCATGCTCTTCCCGATGGTTCCCAGCAGGTTCTGGGATGACTTGTTATTGATAATGTCCAAGAGCGACGTTCTCTGAATGGGAATCCCGCTTTTTGCTGCGGAATTTGCCAGCATTTGGGTTGTGATCCTCATTTTGCGACCTCCTTTGATCTGCAATTTTTTCTCTCTGTCTTCTATATCGCCGCTTTTCTTTCACCCTTAATATGTCTTGTAACGAACCGATCTTTTCATGTAACGAAACATCAAAAAATCAGCAGGCCCATCACCCGCTGATTCCTTTCTGAAGCATCACCGCTTACACTTTTCTCAGATACTTCATGTATGCGGTGACAAAGTCATTGTATTTCTGTTTTGCTAAAAATACGCTCTCACCGTTTTTCAATTCTATGTTGCTGTTGTCATACCGGGCCACCTCCTGCAGATTCACAAGAAATCCCCGATGGGAGCGGAAAAAGCGATCTCCCAGCTTCTGCTCCAGCACTTCCATTTTTTCATAAAAACAGTAGGGCTCCTTCTTTGACTTGGTGTGCAGCATAATTTTTCTGGCCTGGTTCTCGGCATAGAGGATATCATCCACAGGCATCCTGACATAGTTGCCGCCTACTTTTATAACCAGCGGTTCAACATTCTTTTTACTCCGGATCTGGCAGATTGCCCTGTCCATGACTTCTGTGAACTTCTGCTCATCGATAGGCTTCAAAAGATAATGAAACGCCCCCACATCATAGCCTTCAAACACATATTCACGTAAGGCCGTCACGAAGATAATCAGTGCATCCGACCTTTCACGGATCTTTCTGGCCGTCTCCATACCGTCCGGTTCCGCCGCATTCTGCTCCCGGTTCAGGGAAATATCTAACAGGATCAGGTCAAACGCCGTCGGATCCGCCAACAGTTCTCCGCCGTCGGCAAACAGTCGGATTTCCCCCTCCGTACATTTCTCTACCAGCCTTTTCAGGTATTCTCTTATGGGCTGTTCATCGTCACATATTGCTATTTTCAGCATTCGTCTTCTACTCCCCCGGATCTTATTCCATTCAAACATTTCCTTTTTTATATCGCCACTTTTCCTTTGAAATTCAATCCTATGTAACGAAATGCGATTTTTGTGTAACGAAAAAATCAGCGGGTATATAGCATCCCAAAAGCTCTCTCTTGTGAGAGAGCTTGGTCTGCACCTGTAAAGTCAAGGTTGTTTTGGTGTAAATAGCATAAAAACGATAAATTCCATACAAAAAATTTCCCAAATCAGAAATTTTTGTACGGAATTTACTTATTTTGCTTATATAGCGAAAATGGAGACTTTTCAAACGGTAAAATTCCACATTTTTGTATTTTTTTCGTTCAAAACGGCGATTTAAATACAAACAAGATTTCCACTGACTGTCCCGATGCAACGCTCACAAAGAGAATTACTACCACTCTCATCAACACTTTCACTAATTTTCCCCTGCGGTGGACAAGCTTTACCTGTTGACGTACTTGCATACCCACTCGGATCATCATACACCACCGGATTATTCCCGCAGTACGCATACAGATTCAGTCCATCCCCCTGGTATACATCCTCCTGCATGAACCGCCCGGCAACCGGATTATAGTACCTCGCCCGTAAATAATACTGTCCCGTTACATCATCATACTGTTGTCCCGTATAGCGGATGCGGTTATTCAGCTTCTCTGTGGTTCCAAGAGACATGCCAAAGGCATCATACTGATAGCTGTTCCGGATTTCTCCCTGTCCATCAGTAACAAATACCGTACTGAGCTGTTCGTCCCTGTGGTAGTAGGACAGTTCCTGTCCTCTGCGGAACGCTTCCATCCCTGCCCCGAGATGATAACTGGTGCCCTGCTCTTCTCTTCCCTCCTCCTGCAGAAGCTCTCCATCGTGGTATACAAAGCTGGTTCTCCTGCCGTTTTCCAGCAGTTCAAAACGCAGGCCTTCCGCATCATAGCGGTTCTCCTGCACGCTGCCGGTTTCGGTTTCCACCCTTGTCTGCTGGTGGCGGCTGTTATAGGAGAACAGGCGGATCCCGGCTGCATTTTTCTCCTCTATTATACCGCCCTGACGGTCATAAGAAAACTGTTTTCTATCGACAGGGCTTTCCTCTGCAATTAGCTGGTTCTTCTCATTATAAAGATAGCGGATTTCTCCCTGCCCATCCGTCTTCCGGATTCTGTTTCCGGCTTTGTCATAGGCATAGCAAACAGAAGCGCCGTTCCGCCGCTCTTCCAGAAGCTGTCCCCGGACATCATAAGCATAGGAGATATCCAACGCATTATTCCCTGCGGTGATTTCAGAAGTAATGCCGCCCAGAGCTACACCTGTCTTCGCTGTACGGTTTCCGTTGCCGTCATACCGGTATGCAAAGGAGAGCAGGACATTTTCCCCTGCTCGGGTTTCCAGAGTGCGGATGTTGCCGTCACCATCGTAGGTATAGGCGGTCTCCACACCATTGCCGTAATGGATATGGCGGATGCGGTTCAGGGCATCGTAGCCGTAGCGCACTTCCAGTCCGTCATTGCTGTAAATACGGCTTCTGCGTCCTAAGATATCGTACTCATACCGGGTGCAGACTCCCGCGGGATCCCTGATCTCCGTGATCTGCCCTGCCCTGTCATGGGCATAGGAAACTAAGCGTTTCCCGTTGGAACGCTTCTCTTTCAGGTTGCCATGTGCATCGTAGATGTATTCATAGGACTTCCCGTCGCAGACGGCACGGGTCACCCGGCCCAGGCTGTCATAGTGCCAGGTGCTGATATTGGTATGTTTTCCTTCCGCATCGGACGCCTTCTCATACACGGGCTGGCCGAACACGTTGCAGGCGCGCTGCAGCCGTCTTCCGTCCCGGTCAATGTGCAGGGACAGGTTGCCCTCCTCGTCATACCGGAAGGTCTCTGTATCGCCCAGCTGATCAATTCTCTCGCTGATCTTGCCGAGACTGTTGTAGCGGTACTGCACCGCATTACCGTTACCGTCTATAGTCCTGCTGACCTGCCCGGCGGGGGTGTATTCATAGCCTTCCTTCACCCCGTCCACAAAGCCAATGCCTGTGATGCGTCCCCAGCTGTCCACGTCATAGGAAATGGGATTCCGGTTGCCGTCCACGACTCCGATAATCTGGCCTCTGGCATTATACTCATACTGCTGAAGGGTACGCTGATGGTTCCGGTTACCGTTCCCTAATCGCCGGACATCCTTGATCTTTCCGTCCAGTTCGTAGGAAAGCTCTGTCCGGTTTCCAAACGTATCCTTCTGGATGACCGGCTGATTCCGCAGGTTGTAGGAAAGCTCCTGTACCACTTCTCCTAATGCATTGGTGGTGCGGAGGCGGTTGCCACGGCTGTCATAGGTGTAGGCTGCGCCTGCCCCGTCATCGTTTTCCGGCTCGTAGCCGTAGGGACTGATCTCTTTCCGCAGCCTGTCATTCCGGTCATAGAGATAGCGGGTCACCCCTCCTGCCGGATTGGTTCTGTGGGTCGCCCGGTCTTTCAGGTCATACCGGGTGCTGCTCTCCAGACATTCCCCGTCCGTTCCCAGAATGGCCTGTTTCAGCACATTTCCGGCCGCATCATAGGCATACTGCACCCGTCTGTCGATACCGTTCTTTCTGTCAAGGACTCTCTCCTCGGTCAGGCGGTCGTCCGCATCGTAGCTTCTGTGGATCTCGGAGCCCTTCGGGGTGGTGATCTTTGTCAGGTTGCCGTTGGCATCGTAGGCATATCTTGTAACGGCGGCCTGTACCGGGCCGTTGCCCTGGATTTCCTCCGTCCGCTGAACAAGCCACCCGTTTTTATTGTAGGCATAATGAATGACACTATGAACACCGTCCGCAATGACACGCTCTTCCAGCGTTACATTTCCCAGACAGTCATAATCGTAGCGCATTTTTGCCCCAAAGTCATCTTTCACTACATTCAGATGATTGTTTTTATCGTAGGAAAAATGGATCCGGTGCCAGCCATCCGGCTCTCCGTCTCTTTCCACCTCCTGCTGTCCGTAGGCCTCCTCCACCTTATTGCCCTGACTGTCATAGGTATAGGCGATGACACGGTACAGAGCGGGATCGGTCTCCTGCACTTTTATCTGTTCCCGGATCTTCCAGCCCAGATCATTATAGGTATAGAGGACCTCCTTTCCTTCGCCGTCCACTTCCCGGAGGATCTGTCCGTGCCCGTTGTACTCGTAGGTGTGCAGGATGTTCCCCCCGGGATCCTGTACTTCTGTCATCCGGCCGCAGGCGTCATAGGCATAGCGGTAGCCATTGCCGTCATCCGAATCTGCATCATAAGATTCCGGCTGTACCTGTTTGATCATGTTGCCGTCCGCATCATAGAATCTCCGCTCCACGCCTCCGTCCGGATAAAGGATACGGATGCAGTTCCCGTCAGAATTGTACTCATAGCGGGTTCCTTCTCCCTCTTCGCCTTTCAGGGCATAGCTGACCGGATGGATCCGACTGGTGATGTCCCCGTCAAAGTTGCGGAATACACGGTGATGTTCCTGCAGGGGAGATATGGTATCTACCACACGTTCCAGAAAATCGTGGCGGTACTCATAGCCGCTCTCTTTCTTTTCCCACTGCACGGGTGGATAGTAAGTGGTCAGATTGCCCATGCGGTCATAGAATCTACGGGTGGTGTAGCCTTCCCCGTCGATGCGGCTGGTGACAAAGTTCCTGGAATTGTAAGCCAGCTCCACCGTGCCGTAAGTATTGCTGATGGACAGTCTGCGGCCTACGGTATCGTAGCCGTAGGCAGTCTCCTCCCCCTTCGGCGTAATGACACGGCTGGGGTAAGCCCGGTTGGCTTCATATTCCTTAAGGCTTTCGTTTCCGAGGGCATCCCGCTCCAGAATGCATCTTCCCCTGAAATCATACTTCCGGGCCGTTTCTTTCCATTTGCCCTCTTTGATCTTTTCCATCGTCCTGACCGGATTGTGTTCCTGGTCATAAGTATAGAGGGTCTCTCTTCCGTCGCTGTCCCATGTATGTACCAGATCATGGTGCTCATTATATTCATGGTGCACTTCAAAGCCATCCGGGAATTTTTCCCGGATGCTTCTTCCATAGGCATCGTACTCCCACTCTTTCCTGCTGCCCAGACGACTGATTTCTCCCACCTTTAAGTTGTCATCCGAATACTGATAGGTCTGAAACGAACCATCCTCATAAATTACCCGTTCCTTCAGAAACCGGTTATTGTATTCATAGATCTCCGTCTTGCCCGTTTCGCTGTAATAAATGGTATTCCTGTGATGAATATCATCATAAGTAAAGGTCTGGTACACACCGCTTGAAAAGTTCTGACGGGTGACCCTGCCCTTCACGTCATACTCGTTCTCCAGATAACAACTTCCGTTCTGATCCGTAACGGAAGAAATATGTCCGTTTTCATCATATTCGTAGTGGGTAATCCCCTCGTCCGTATGCACCACATCCACCAGAAGATCGCCCTCATAGCGATACTGGGTCCTGCGTCCGATCTCATCCGTAATCTGCAGAATACGCCCACCCCGGCACTCTACCTGAAGTACATTGCCCAGGGGCGTAACGATCCGTTCCAGCCCCTCTTCTCCATAGGCAAAGCTTAAGCGCTGCTGATTTGGATATTCCACAGACTGAAGCAGTCCTCTGGCATCATAAACACTCAGGGTATGGTCCACCACATCCGTAAGCACATACCGCTCCTGTCCGGTTATCTCTGCCTCCTGTACTTCCATCAGGAATCTGGATGCTCCCTTGCTCTGGTTCACCCAACGGCCATCCTGCTCCTCGTAGCACACAGAATGACCCGTGATGGTCTCCAGATGAACCCGGGTATGCTCCACATCCCTTGTATCCCGATATATCCTGCTGGCATATGGGAATTTCCATCCCAGCCCCAGTACAGAGACCGTATTATTGGTAGAATAATAGGACCGTTCCAGTTTCAGGGCAAAGGGCACGCTGGCCAGCAGGAAATCCGTAGCCTGAATGACATAGATTCCCGTGACTGCGTCCACAGGATCGCTGATAAAAGCGTCCAGTCCATTAAAGAAAAGATTCTGGATAAGGCTGCTCTTCAGATCAAAGTCCTGTTCACTCAGAGCAGAACCCACCCCATCTATGCCGGTGTCAATAAAACCGCCCAGAAATGTCTTAATGAGATGGTTTCCGAATTACGATATTGGCGAGCTGGTCGATTACGACAATCCCGACTATCTAATTTACTCAATAGTCCGTCACGGATGCCACTGCCGGTACTGCCCTGTGCAAATCCTATCCCGATATTCCATAGTGTCCTGGCAGGATTGATCTCTCCTGTCCGTGCCAGATCATCAAAAATACCATCCAGGACATTTCCCCCTATCTGCATGACTGCCTTCAGACATTTTGCTTCCTTAGCAAGATGTATGAATTTTTTTGCTGTCATCAATTTATTAAATGCACTACCTATTGCACAGCCGGATACAACACCGAAGGCAATCTCCGTACCCGCTCTCACCAGTTCATACAGGAGCTCGTTTCCACCGAATACGTCATCCCGCATGAAATTGTGTCCCTGACTTAAATCACCGCTTTGGGCCTTTTTGTAATTGTCTATTCCTTCTCCCACATCTGCTACAGCATATGCAGCCGTAGCTGCTCCCAACACCACGGTTGCAATAATAACTGCCGCAGCACCGCCGGTGGCTGCGGTCAGTGCTACCGCTACCGCCACAGTTGCAACTGTGGCAGCCACTTTTACGATCCCTTTCAGAATACTGGTTCTGCCTTCCTCGAATTTCTCCACCAGTTCATTGCTGACATCTTCATTGATATTTTTTCTGTTGGTCTCATCATTTGCTGTTACAGATGATCTGAGTTCTTCCAGAGACGGATTTGCAGCAGGCGACCGGTCCGATGCATCCATCTTTACAAAGGCTGCTATAATCCGTGCCTCATCCGTTAAGTTGATCTGAGAACCGTTCCCTCCGACCTGAACCGTCAGTTCCTCCGCCTCCAGCACCATTTGTCTGGAAGCCTGTCCGTCTTCCTCTGCAGGATCGCCCACAATCAGGTTCTTTTCCGCATGAAGACAAATCTTCTTCCCTGTGATAAGGGCATTTCCATCCGTATCCAGATAGACACAGGTCTGCTTTTCCTGATCGGCGGATACGATAGCCTTAGATGGAGTCATCAAAAGTTCCGCCCCATTTACATTGGAAAAAGATTTGTTGTCCGGTATCTGTGCATAACCGGATGAGGAGGAACCTCCGGATGTCCGGATGGCATGAACTGCAATAGCATCTTTCTCATCATCCCCGGGGAAGTAAATATGTACCTGACTTCCCACCTCCGGCATACAGTAGATAAAGCTGCTCTCGATCGCATAAGTAAAGTATTTTACATTAGGGGAATTATCATATTCCGGATCAATATGGAAATGCACCCTGACACAATTTCCCGAACGCTCTTTTACCGTAGCGGGGATGCTCATACCGAAAATATGAGGATTCTTTTCAGGGGCACATAACACACCCTTTCTCCGGCTCAGTTCATAAGTCCGTACAAGTTCTCCTTCTACCGTCTGATACTGTATCCTTGTGACAATGGCACTGATCCCCCGGAAGCGTACCTTCTGTGCCAGACAGAAATCCTGCCTGGCAGTCACTTTCCATTTAAGGGTTTCCTGCGGAAGGATTTTCTGTTCTCTGCCCAGACGATAATACTGGTCCATATCCTTGATCTCTGTAAACTCTTCATCGCTCAGGACATATTCTTCCCCCAGATCCGGAATTCCAAAATAGGCCCGTCCATGCGCCGCACGGCAGTCCGGTACCATAAAGGTATGAAAATGACTGGCAAGACGCACGAGGAAATTCCAGTCGCTCTCCTCATACTGAAGCAGGAAATCAGGAATCACAGCACCTTGGGTAGCACAGTCCAGAATTTCCGCATCCTTCTGATTCTTAAGGACCTTGTCCATAACCTGCCTGTATGTTGTGTCTAAGTTCAGAAAGCTCTGGCTTACCGGTGCAAGCCCCCATTCCATGGTATAAGAAGCTGCTTCCAGCTGCAAAAGGTGCAGGCTGCGATCCTGCTCCATTTTAGCGTCTGTAATCTTTCCGGCATATAAAAGCCCATCAGCCTCCGCCTTATATACCTCTATATCATCCCCATCCCCAATACCATGAATGAGAGCTTCTATCTTTTCTTCTTCCACCAGAAGTAACAGCCTTAATGTGACATGGTCATTAAATGACGCATTCATTTCAAATGCTTCTACTCCAACCGCACCTTCAAAGGGAAGTCGAATGAAAAGACCCTGATAAGCAAGCTCCATACCTTTTTCCTCCTATTCCGGCTGTCCCGAAAGCAAGATCGTTACACATCCTCCGTAACTGCACATGATACTGCATCTGCGCAACAGCAACGGTTCCCCATTAATAAATACCTTTTCATGCCCTTCCAGCCATTCTCCGTCCGCGGGGAACTGGGCCTTGCACTCACCAACAAAATCTGAACTCATTTCTTCCAGCTTTTCTTCTTCGGTCTTTTCTTTCTTTTCCATCCCTAATAGTTTTTTTGCAAGACCGATCCCTGCTTTTATGATTGTTACACGCTCATTCCATTTCTTTGTGAAATAGCCCACCACATCGTCCCGCCAGTCTTTTTTGGATTCTATGATGGCGTTGGTTTTTTCAATCTCCGCCTGAACATCAGGGTTCTCCCTGCTGTGGCATCCACCGAAGTTAATGATATTTGTATTCAGAATCATATCTTTTACCGTCATCTGCGGTATCTGGTGCGTCAGTACCCCATGGGTAGCATCCAGTGCCAGATAGCTTTCACGCATACCAAAAGGGCACTCGATCCGGGCACAATGTACCACATAAGCGGTGTCATTTACACGGCTGTCACGAAGTTCCTGTTTTTTGGCCTCCA
>OGGQ01004925.1_pt1 | contig 10298 bp, 10 predicted proteins | sample 1571191 | NCBI WGS metagenome assembly OGGQ01 (sample SAMEA2582061, study PRJEB24529) | metagenome | biome: Human gut stool | place: China | collected 2011
AATATTTTAATTTTAAAGATAAAAAATTCTTCATCCTGCAATGCTTTATATTCTATATTGTAATTATTCAGAATATTACTTACAATATATAAACCTAATCCATTACTATTTTCCTTATTTAAATCAAATTTAACATCAAATATTTTATCCATATTCGAAATTTTATTGTTACCGTATGAATTCTCTATATATAACCAATCATTAACTATCCCAATATTAATTACCCCATTTACATCAGTATATTTTACCGCATTACTAATCAAATTAGATAGAATAATCTTTAAAGCTGTTTTTCCTATATAAACATTCTCATCTAATATATAATTATTGACAGTTATTTTCTTTTGATTTGCTAATATTTCATACTTTTTTAATATGTCTTCTAATGTATCATTTATTTTCAAATATTCTTCATCATTATTCAAATTTTCTATAGAATGAACTGATAATATTTGAGAAATATTTTTTGTTAAACTATCAACGATTTCAATACATTCATTAATATAAATATCTCTTTCTTTATATTTTCCAATATTGTATTTCATGTTTTCCAGTATTATTTTAAGACTAGCAAGAGGAGTTTTAAGTTCATGGGATGCACCTTTAAAAAAGTCATATTTTAACTTTTCTAATTTTAAAATTTCTTTATTTTTAAATTCCAAATCGTCAATTGTTCTTAATAAAGTAGAATACAAATCATTAATTTGTTGTTTTAATTCTCCAACTTCATCATTAGAGCTAACTTTTAAACGCGTTTTTTTATCAAGTTTCATCATTTTATCAGTAACAATTTTTATTTCTTGTATATTATTTTTTATTGATTTTGCATAAATTAAAGAAATAATAGCAGAAAATAAAATTGATATTAATAAAGAATATGGTAAAAATTTAAGGCTTAAATCTTTCGCATCTTTTTGCATATCAGCTGTAGAAACAAATTGTAGATTTGTTTTTTTACCATCATTAAGCTTTATTTCTCTTTCTTCAATTATCAAAGAATTACTATCACTTTCTAAACTAACATTTATATTATCTTTGATTTGTATTGCATTCTTATTATTTTTTTCTTTTATAAATGCTTTTATTTCACTACTCTTAGAATAAAGTTCCAAAGTTTGTTCTATATATTTTATTTCTTTTCCATTCATATTACTAGAAATTTCATTTGCCATATTATGAATCTTTTCTTTTCTCGTCTCCAAATATGTTTTAGGAAAGATAAAAAAAACTAATGAATGAACTAATATAATTATTATTCCAAGAACAGAAAATATTTGTATGAACATTTTTGGAAATATCTTTAATTTTTTCATTTTCTCTCCAATTTATATCCTACATTTCTTATAGTAGTTATACAGTCTAATTGTAATTTTTTTCTAAGTTCTTTTATATATACATCTATTACTCGATCATAAGGAATTTCTTCGCTATCTTTCCATACATAATCAATAATTTGCATTCTTGTTAACACTTGTCCATTATTATCCAATAAACATTTTAATACTTCTAGTTCTTTTGCATTTACATCTATTTCTTCACCATTTATTTTAGCTGTATAGCTATTAAAATTAACCGATAGATCCTTATATTCAAACTTCTCTAAATGTCCATAATTCTTCTTAATTAAAGCATCTATTCTAGCCTTTAAGACCGGCAATGAAAATGGCTTTTCTACATATCCGTCTACTAAATTAGTAAATGCATCAATTTTATATTCTTCATCGCTAAATGCAGTCAAGATTAGAATTGGTAAATTGCTTTTCTTTCTAATTTCTTTCAACACTTCTAAACCATTTATAAAAGGTATCTGAATGTCTAAGATAACCAAATTTATATCGCTATTAAATTTTGACAAGGCTTCTCTTCCATCTTTAGCTTGAATAACAGTATATCCAAATTCTGAAAGATATTCACTTATTCCCTCTCTTATCATATTATCATCTTCAACAGTTAATATTTTCATATATACCTCCACTTAAGCCTATACACTTATATTATACAGCATATTATTTGATATTTAAAAGCAAAAAAATTTTTGGTGCTAAAAAGCACCGAAAATTTTAATTATTGTCAATTAATAATTCTTTTGGATTCCTTCTTAATATATTGAATGAAGAAATAATCAATGATACAAGAAGTACCAAACTCATAAATATAACTACATAAATTATGAATTTAGGTAATACATTTATATCTAAACTTGATAATGTCTTGTTAAATCCTTCAGCTTCTGCCCCACCACCTAATTGGCTAGATGCAGATTGTCTAGCTATTTGTTTAGCTATATCACCAGTAACCTTATTCAATATATTATTCCCAAGCTTATCAGCTGTATATTGAGCTAAGAAATAAGAACCAACGAATGCGGGGATTGATATAAATACCATCTCAATTAGGAATTGACCAAAAATTTCTAATTTTGATATACCTAATGATAGTAATACTGCTATTTCTTTCTTTCTAGCATTCATCCATAAGAATAATAATAATGAAACTACAACTCCTGCAAATATTAATGAGCCAACAAATAATTTATTTGAAATTGAGTAGATACCTGATATAGATTGTTGTAATGCAGGGTAATTTGATGAACTTTTAATCAAATTATATTCTCTCCAATTTATATCTAATTTCCCAAGATCTTTTATTACACTATCAAGATTCTTATCACCTTTTACAAAGAATGTTGCATCTTGGTATACAGCTGTATCTTCTGTATTACCATAAACTTTAGCAGCTGTATGAACATCAGTGATTAATGTATTTTCGTATAGTTCTTGTGCTGCACTTACTCCACCGCTATTATGCCCATCGAATAGACCTTTAATTTCTACTTCTACTGTTTCATCTGCACCTTTCTCATTATCAGCATCAAATAAATTAGATTTTATTTTTATCTTATCTCCAACTTTAAGATTATTTTTTTCAGCTAAATCTTTATGCATTAAGATTTTATTTTTATCTTCATTTTCTAAATGCTTTCCTTCTACTAATTTATATGCTTCTGATACAAATTTTGTTTCTTTTGATGAGTCGTTAACCCCAGTTAACATAACTGTTCTTTTAAAATTCTTCGCTCTTTCAGGTGATTGATTCGCAAGAGTCTCTTGAGTTTCAATAATATCATAATCAACTAAATCTGCAACACTGTTTATTCTTTTTACATAGGAGTCTATACTATCTGTTTGAGATATCTTTTTAATATCTTCACCTTTTACATTTCCCCCACCTCTAGGTGTTCCTGGATTTACTTGTCTATTTATCTCCATAGAAAAACTATTTGTTATATTAGCAAATGTTTCTTTTGAAGCTCTGTCCGTAGCATCTTTAATAGATAAACTAATGAGACTTAAAGTTGACATAGATAAAATAACTAATATAATAATTAATGATTTTAAGCTTTTTCTAGTTACATAAGCAAATGCATTTTTTATCATTATTCAACCTCCAAATTCATTTTATTTACTTTTTTCAACTTTTTACCACTTAGTTCTAAAATGATATCCGCAGAATCTGCTACTTCCTTACTATGTGTTACAACTATTACACATTTATTTCTATCTTTAGCTAATGTCTTTAATATATTAATTATTTCTCCAGCAGTAACACTGTCTAGATTACCAGTAGGCTCATCAGCTAGTATTATTGGAGCATCTGATACCAATGCTCTAGCAATAGCTACTCTTTGTTGCTGTCCACCAGATAATTTCATAACATTTCTTTTTATTTGTTTTTTATCTAAACCTAGTTCAAACAAGATACTTTCATCTGCTGATTTATTTACTAATCTAATATTTTCAATTGGTGATAAATAATCTATTAAATTATAGTTTTGAAATACTAAAGATATATTATTTTTTCTATGATTACTATATCCTTTCTTTTGTATATCTTCATTCTTAAACAATATTTTTCCTGTTTGAGGTTTATCAAGTCCAGCAAGCAAGGAAAGAAGTGTAGATTTTCCTGTTCCTGACTTTCCTACTATCGCATAAAACTTCCCAAGTTCAAATTTTTGATTTACTCCTGACAAAACTTTTTCTTTAGAATTTGCATAACTATATGCTACATTCTTTATTTCTAATATATCCATTATTTTCTCCTAACCTATTTTTGATAATATTTCTTTAGGCTTCTTGATTAATATTAATGAAGAAGCAAATACAACTGATAAAACAATAATACTTATTAATATTAAATAACTTTGTCCAAGTGTTGTTATATTTAACATAAAACTACTATTATTTATTAAACTTCCACCGGAAATCATTGAGTCCTCTGAGTTAATGAATCCATCTACAATTACTTTTAGTAATACATTTCCTAAAAATAAGGAAGATATTATACTTGGTATCGATATGAATATTAACTCGAATATAAATTGCATTATAATTTGTATCTTAGATGTTCCAATAGATAAAAATATACCTATTTCATAAATTCTTTCTCTTAACCATAGAATCAAGATTAATGAAAGAACAACCATCCCACCTAACATAATAGAATAAGTCATTATTTTTATTATATGTTTTATTCCACTCACTGACTCTAAAGACTCTTCAAACGCCTTAGAATCTTTTTCAACAAAATACTTTGACTCATCAATTTTAAGCTCTTTCAATTTGTTTAAGGCTAAGTCTGTAGATTCTGCACTACCAGAATACATTAAGATTTTATTTGCGATTTTATTATTTTCTGATTTATTTAATATCTCTTGGCTTGTTGAATAATCTACAAACACCATATTTTCACTAAAATCAGAAGATAATCCTGTATATGTTTCCTGTTTTTTACCAGAAAAGCTCCCTATAATTTTAAATTTATGACTTTTTATTTTTCCACTTTTTTCAACATCTAGTAATTCAAGATCAACTTCATCACCTAATTTTAGATTGTTTTGTTTAGCAAATTCTTCATGAATAATCTTGGACTGATTGAGCCATCTGTCCGACATGGTTGATCCACCATTCCATTTTAGGCTGAGCCACTGTTCCGGATTCATTGAGCCGATTCCTTTATAATAGTTTTATACACTTTTATTAGGTGTAAATCTATTATGAAGGAGGTCCTAACGATGACCAAATATCGTGAGATTCTCAGACTTTCCAGTCTGGGATTTAGTAATCGGAACATTGCTTTAAGTGTTCCATGTTCTCGAAATACTGTTTCAAAAGTTTTAAAACGTGCTAAGGAGTTAAATCTTTCCTGGCCATTATCAGATGATCAGACAGATGCAGTATTAGAGCAGTTGTTATATCCAAAACTACACAACAGATCAAACCGTCGGATGCCTGATTATGATTACATCCGAAAAGAACTACTCTGCAATGGTGTCAGTAAAAAACTTCTCTGGACAGAATATATTGAAGATTGCCGTGCAAATGGAGATGAACCATTGATGTATTCTCAATTCTGTTATCACATTCAACAGGATGAGCAGAAACATCGTGCTACCATGCATATCAAACGTAAACCTGCAGAGCAGATTGAAGTTGACTGGGCTGGTGATCCTGCAATGATCATCGATCCAGATACAGGAGAGATCATCAAGGCACATATCTTTGTTGGTGTGATGACATACAGTCAGTATACTTACGTTGAAGCTTTTTTGGATATGAAACAACAATCATGGATCAAGGCTCATATTCATATGTATGAATATTTTGGCGGTGTTGCAAAGATCCTCGTGCCAGATAATTGTAAAACAGCAGTTATCCATAACGGAAAACGGAAAGATCAACAGATCAATCAAACCTATCAGGAACTAGCTGAACATTACGGAACTGCGATCATACCTGCTCGTGTCAGAAGTCCTAAAGATAAACCGAATGCAGAGGGAACCGTTGGAAATATATCTACGTGGATCACAGCAGCACTTCGCAATGAACAGTTCTTTTCACTTGCGGAATTAAATCAGGCTATCAGAAAAAAACTTTTGACTTTTAACCAAAAACTCTTTCAAAAAAAGGAAGGTAGCCGGTTGGAGCTATTCCTTGAAAATGAAAAGCCTTTGCTATCCCCATTACCTGCTACCCGTTTTGAACTAAGCGACTGGAAAACCGCCACAGTTCAGTTCAATTATCACATATCTGTGGATAAAATGCTATATTCAGTTCCTTATGAATACATCAAAAAGAAAGTTGATGTAAAAATAACAGATAATACAGTTGAGATCTTTTATAATCACAATCGTATTGCTTCTCATCGTCGACTAAAAGGACGTCCGGGTCAATACAGTACTGTTACAGCACATATGCCAGAGGATCATCAGAAATATCTTGAATGGAATGGTGATCGTTTCCGTAAATGGGCTGAACAGATTGGAATAAATACATATCATGCAGTCAATGCAATCTTAACCTCCAAACGTGTGGAGCAGCAAACCTACCGAAGTTGTATGGGATTACTGAAGCTTGCAGAAAAGTACTCTGATACTTTATTGGAAGCTGCTTGTAAAAAAGCCTTATCCTATACTTCGTCACCGAGTTATAAGAGCATTAAAAACATTCTTGTGACCAGTTCAAAAAAACTGAAATCGGAAGCTGATCATACAGAATCCACACACAAAGCACACGGCATCACAAGAGGTGCTGATTATTATCGGAGGTAAATAACTATGACAAATCAAAGCACAATTGATAAACTAATTGAAATGCGACTTAGCTGCATGGCCGATTCATTTCGTTATCAGTTGAATGATCCTGAATTTAATGAAGTTCCTTTTGAAGACCGGTTCGGTATGATTGTAGATATCGAATATAATAACCGAAAAAGTAATCGATTAAAGAGACTGATCAAAAAAGCTGAGTTTGATCAGCCAGATGCAAGTATCATGGATGTCGATTATACATCCGGACGTAAACTGAACAAGGAATTGATCACTCGTCTTGCTACATGTGAATATATATCTGAACATAGAAATATCTTTATCACAGGTGCAACTGGTTGCGGAAAAACGTACATGGCATGTGCCTTTGGTATGGAAGCATGTAAACAATATTTTAATACCAAGTATGTTCGGTTACCTGATCTTTTGATTGATCTTGAGCTGGCTCGTGACAATGGCAATTACAAAAAGATCATGGCTAAATATGCAAATCCGGTTCTTCTTATTTTAGATGAATGGCTTTTATTAAAGCCAACTGAATCAGAACAAAGAGATATTTTTGAACTTTTACATAGAAGGCGTAAAAAATCATCTACCATCTTTTGTTCTCAGTATGAATTTGAAGAATGGTATGATCAACTTGGAGGTTCAGACAGTCCATTGGCAGATGCTATATTAGATCGTATTGCATATGACAGTTATCGGATCAATATCAGAGGTATTGATATTGAACATGATATTTCTATGCGTGAAGTTTACGGACTAGATAAATCATTACGCGAGTAAACTCGCAGATATTATAGTGGCTCACTCCGCCTGGACAGATGGCTCAGTCTAAACTGGACAGGCGGCTCTGCCGCATAAGAATATTCACTTCATGAACAATAATTGAATTCTTATCATTTTCTTCTATATTTTTACCTTCTTTAATTGTAAATACTCCACTACTAAACAAAATATTTCTTTTAGTATTATTTGTAGCTTCGAGTGAAACAACATTCTTAAATTCGTCAGATAAATCTTCTCTATTTATTCTTTGTTCTCCGCTAACTACTTTAGCATCTTTTAGTTTCGCTAATCCATCATATTGAATTATTTTTTCTTCAATTTCTTTTAATTTTTCAATATCTTTAAATTGATTAACATTAAAATATTTACCATCTTTTTTTGTTATTGATATTGAAGAATTAGAACTTTCATATAAAGCCTTTTCTATTTCATTGCTTGATTTCATTATTGTTAAACAAGAATACAAGCAAGAAAGGACTATAGTTATTATGATAAAAATTATTAAAGTTCTATTTCTCTTTCTTGTAATATATGCTATAGCATTTTTTATCACTTTCCTAACTACTCCTCTCTATTTTCTTACTCCATAACTAATTGCATCCACTGGACAAGCATTTTTACATCGTCCACATCTGATACACTCCAGATGATTGCAATTCTCAACTGGATCTATATTCATTTGGCAAACTTTTTTACATTTTCCACAATTAATACATTTATCCTTATCCAATCTATATCTAAATATTGAAATAGGGTTAAAAATTGAGTAAATAGCTCCAAGTGGACATATATATTTACAAAAAGGTCTATATATAATTATAGAAAGTAACAAAGTAACTATTAGAATGATTCCTTTCCAATAATACAAGAAACCTATCGCACTTCTCATACTTTTATTTAATAAAACAAGTGGTAATCCTCCTTCCAGCATACCAATCGGACAAATAAGTTTACAAAAATACGGAGAACCCTGACCTAAAATATCAACCAAAAATAAAGGTAATATTATTACAAATACAAGTAATATTATGTATTTCAATTTTCTCAAATGTTTATCAAACTTAAATGTTTCAACTTTTTTAAAAAAGGGAATCTTGTGTAGCAAATCTTGAATCAATCCAAATGGACACAGCCATCCACAAACAAATCTTCCCACCAATGCTCCTATAAAAAACAAAATCCCAACTATATAATAACTAATCTTATATTTTGAATTTCCAATTACTGCCTGTAGTGATCCTATTGGACAAGAACCTTTTGCTCCCGGGCATGAATAACAATTCATACCCGGAACACAAATTTTCTTTAAATTCCCACCGTAGATTTTACCAGTCTTAAACCCTTCAAAGTAAGAATTAGTAATTAAAAACCAAATGGATTGAAATAAATGCCTAAAACGATCTCTTATTTTATATTTATCTTTTTTTGTACTACCATTTATAATATTTTTAATTCTATCCAATTCCAATACACTCCATACAAATTCTTATCGCCTTATCCAAGACAACTTTAGTTTCTCCATTACTATGACCATAGTAAATCATCGCCATACTAATAAAGATAATTAATAAAGACAAGGCACGGCTTTTTAAAAACTTATTAACCATATACCAATCACCGCTTTACTTTTATTTATTTTTTATTTTTTTCAATTCTTTTTCAATTACCTGCTTCCATTCCTTTGCACTCTTTGCCCCAGAATAAGTATCACCTACAATATTTCCATTACTATCAACAAAGAAAGTCTCTGGCATAGCCTGTATACCATTCAATCTACCATTAAAGTTTGTCTTATCTGGCATTAAGAAAGGATATGAAGCCTTTGTCTTTTCATGTATTAACTTTGACTTTTCAATTGCTTCCTTGTTTTTACCGTTATCATCAACAGCATCTGTAACAACTCCAACGATATTTACACCCTTGCTTTTCATTTCATTCTGAACCTCAACCAAATCAGGAATTTCCTTTACACAAGCTGTACACCAAGTTGCAAATACATTTACCATAGTAAGATCATACTTCTCAAAATCTTTACTTGTAAAATCCTTGCCATTTATGTCCTTTGTTGATAGTTTACGTAAATCTTTAACCGATTCTTTGTTAAATGCTTCTGTATTTTCTAAATCAGTTTTTTCTGATAGCACAAAACCATTTTTAGGACGTTCTTTTTTATCTATAATCTGAATCTCAGTTCTTTTTAATTCATTCAGAAGATTACTTTCAGCTCCGCTATTTGTGCTTAAATAGCAATCGTATTTTCCATCACTTGAAACTCCTATTTTAGTATGAGTATCACATTTTGTAATTTTAGATATTTTTTCTTCTGATGTATTTTTTTCGAATATACCAATAGTCCCAATTCTTTCAAGCTTATTTTGCCAATTTTTATATCCATCGCCCATCTTTTCTATAACTGCATTCTTTTGTTCTTCTGTCATTTTTTCAAATGTCAAAATAGCATACTTTAGTTCTTTATCTATAGGACTTTGATTATCTAACATCGCTATCTTTTTATCAGCTATATAATTTCTAAATTTGTCTGAAAGTTTAAATTTAAGTCCTAAATATTCATAAACATATTCTTTCTTTGCCTCCAATGTATAATCTGATGGCTTAAAAGTTTCATTTTTGCCATTTGCATTAGTTGACATGCCTGCCTCTTCAGAACTTATGGATTGTCCTTCTTTAATTTTATTGTTTTCATTACTTTTTTGACATCCAACTGCGTTTAAGCTCAAACCTAATGCAAGTAATAGGCATGCTCCTCTTGATACTATTTTCTTCATAAATTATTCCTCCTTTAATTTTTACACAATAGTATTTTATAGCTACTTTCAATAACATTCTACACACCTTTTATGAAACGTTGATGAAATATAATTTTTTATTTTTCCAAACTATG
>OGGQ01004927.1_pt1 | contig 10296 bp, 8 predicted proteins | sample 1571191 | NCBI WGS metagenome assembly OGGQ01 (sample SAMEA2582061, study PRJEB24529) | metagenome | biome: Human gut stool | place: China | collected 2011
TATCGTATTCCCTGCGAATTGTTAAAAGGGCATGAGGAAGAGGCTTTAAAGCTTGCAGCAGATCTTCTGGAGCAATTGTCAGACCGGGATGTTTTTGAAGAGATCATGGATGAACTGGTGATCCTGGCGGGAATCCTGGCAATCCTGCCTGATGGAAAATATCTGGAAGAATTGATCCGGATCATTGATGAAAAGCATATCGAAGAGCATTATAATATTTTCCTGGATCTGTATCCTTTCAAGAGTGAACTTCTGCAGAAGAAGGGTCTCACCTGGGAATACATAGATTATACCCGCCAGTATTTTGATATTTATGAGAAATACCAACAGGAAAACAGAGAAGCGCTGATCAATGTCATAGAATTGCAGAACCGGCTGAAAAACGTTACGTTGGACTGGACGAACATGAAAGCTTCCAACCGGGAGCTGGAAAGTCTGGCTATGCATGATGAGCTGACGGGACTGGCAAACCGGACCTTTTTACATGAACACTTTACGAGCAGTTTTGAACATGCCTATGAGGAACATGAGCTCATGGGAGTAGAACTCATGGATATTGATTTCTTCAAGGAATACAACGATCATTACGGACATCTGGCCGGAGATCAGTGCCTGAAAGCGATTGCCGGAGTTCTGCGGAAACAGCAGGTTCCGGGTAAGATTTTCTGTGCCAGATACGGTGGGGATGAATTTATGATTCTCTATACAGAAATGACGGTGGAGAAGATACGAAGAGTGGCGGAAGATATTTTGAGGAAGGTCCGCAAATTGAAACTTCCCCATGAATGCAGTAATTGCAGCAACTATGTATCGGTAAGCCAGGGAGTATTTGTGCGGATTCCGGTGGGCAATAACAAGGAATGGGATTTCACATCAAGAGCGGATGATCTTCTCTATAAGGCCAAAAGCTGTGGAAGAAACAGTATCTGTCTGTCCACGGAAAGGTTCGGAGATAAGTTTATAGAGATCAAATAAACAGCGCAGAATCAAATTTGAAATTTGATTTGCGATTCCTCCGACGAAAGGAATCGTCTGCGGAAAGGAGATTAGTATGTTAGTTCAGAAATATAAAGACATGCTGTCGGGAAAATCGGTGATCCGGCAGCTTTCGGAATTCGCTACGGCAAGAGGACAGGAGATCGGATACGAGAACGTATTTGATTACAGCCTGGGGAATCCTTCCGTTCCGGTTCCCAGAGAATTTACAGATCGTATGATCCATATGCTGGCAACGAAGGAACCGTTGGAACTGCATGGCTACAGTCCCAGCCTCGGTATTACAAGTGTCAGGGAGGCAATTGCGGAGAACCTGGAGAAAAAGTTTGGGCTGCCTTATCGTAAGGAGCACATTTTCATGGCATCCGGGGCGGCAGGAGCGTTGGCACATGCTTTTCGTCTGGTGACGGAGCCGGGAGATGAGATCCTGACTTTTGCACCGTTTTTCCCGGAATATCATCCTTATGTGGATCTCACCGGAGCGGTACTGAAGGTGGTTCCCCCCAATCTGGAGAACTTCCAGATCAACTTCGAGGCGTTTGAGGAGATGCTGACGGAGAAGGTCAAGGCAGTACTGATCAATACGCCCAACAACCCCTCCGGTGTGGTATATTCCACCCCGACATTGCAGAGACTGGCAGATATCCTGAGCGAAAAGTCCAAGGAATACGGTCATATTATTTATCTGATCTCTGATGAACCTTATCGTGAGATCGTGTTTGAAGGTGTAGACAGTCCCTGCGTATCCTATTTTTATGACAATACCATCATGTGCTATTCTTTCTCCAAATCTCTGTCTCTGCCGGGAGAACGTATCGGTTATGTGGCAGTGAACCCGGCATGTGAGGATGCGGAGACCATGATCAATATGTGCGGACAGATCTCCCGGGGTATCGGACACAACTGTCCTCCATCCATTATCCAGCTGGCAGTGGCACAGGTACTGGATAAGACCGCAGATCTGTCAGTGTATGAGACGAATATGAACATTCTCTATAAAGAACTGCTAGACCTGGGATTCACCTGCGTGAAGCCCGGCGGAACCTTCTACATTTTCCCGAAGGCGCTGGAAGAGGATGCCAAGGTATTCAGTCAGAAAGCATTAAAATATGATCTCGTTCTGGTACCGGGTGATAGCTTTGGTGCACCGGGATATTTCCGCATGGCCTACTGTGTGGACACCGAAAAAGTGGAGAGATCTCTGGAAGCGTTGCGGAAGTTTGTGAAGACGGAGTATGCAACTATCTAGAGTCACGCAGCATATCGAAAGCGAATTGTGCTTGCACGAATGAGCTTTTCGATACGCTGATGTGGTTCTGGATAGTTGCAGAAGCAGAAAGGAGAGTAATGAGAATGTATCAGGCAGGACTGGTATTGGAAGGCGGTGGCATGAAGGGTGTCTATACCGCCGGAGTGTTGGACTTTTTTACCGAAAAAGGAATTGACTTCTCCCATATCTATGGGGTATCTGCCGGAGCGTGCCATATGTGCAGCTATCTGTCCAGACAAAAGGGACGGGCGCTGAGTGTCAGTGTGGATTATTTGGATACGAGACGGTATTGCAGCCTGGAAAGCTTATTGACCAGCGGAGATTTGTTCAATGTGGATTTCTGTTATCACCTGATTCCGGATTACCTGTATCCGTATGATTACGATACCTTTGAAAAATATCCTGGCAAGGCCTACAGCGTGGTGACCAACATCGAGACGGGACAGCCGGAGTATCTGCGTGTCCGTGATATCCGCAAGGATATCGACAAGATCCGGGCATCCGCATCCCTGCCGCTGGTGGCACGGAATGTGAAGATCGATGGGAAGCTGTATCTGGATGGTGGCATCAGCGATGCCATTCCTCTGGAGAAATCTATTCTGGACGGCAACCGGAAGAACATCCTGGTCATGACCAAAGAGGTGGGATTCGTGAGAAAGCCCGCATCTGCGTCACAGCTGGGACTCATAAAACTCAGATACCTGAAATATCCTAAAGTATATGAACTCATGGCAGACCGACATGTCCGTTATAACGAGTGCCTGGACTATATTGACAGACAGGAGAAAAACGGTCAGGCTTTCGTGATCAGACCTCATAAGAAGAGTGATGTGGGACGGATAGAGAAAGACAAGGACAAACTGATCGCATTATATGAAGAGGGCTATCAGGAAGCAGAGAACTGCTATGAAGATCTGCTGGCATATCTGGAAAAATAAAAGCTCTGATTCGTCAGAAAATAAAAAAAGATAGGAGAAACAAAATGTTAGAAATTATCAAGGCAATTATCTACGGTATCGTGGAGGGCATCACCGAGTGGCTGCCCATCAGCAGCACAGGACATCTGATCCTGGTGGAGCGTCTGATTCCCTTTCAGGAGACCAGTGAAGGTTTCTTCGATATGTTTGATGTTGTCATTCAGTTGGGAGCTATCCTGGCGGTAGTCGTTCTGTTCTGGAACAAGATCTGGCCTTTTTATATGAAGAAAAATCAGCAGACAAAAAAAGGTGGTATTGTAAGATCTAAAAAAGATTTTACGGTAGGAAATGTGGCACTGAGCATGGATGCTTTCTGGATGTGGGTGAAGATCGTTGTAGCATGTATCCCTGCGGTCGTTTACGGCCTGCTGTTTGATGATGCGGTGAGCGAAGCCTTCAAAAAAGAGATCGGAACCAGTGGAGTAACGGTCCAGGTCATCGTGGTAGCAGTTATGCTGGTACTGGTCGGTGTATTGTTTATCGTGATCGAGAACTGGAACAAGAATCGTGTACCTACCACCACAACACTGTCACAGTTGACCTACAGAGATGCATTGATCATCGGTTTCTGCCAACTGGTGGCTGCGGCGCTGCCCGGAACATCCCGCTCCGGAGCTACGATCCTGGGTGCTATTATGATTGGTATATCGAGAACGGTGGCAGCGGAATTTACCTTCTTTCTGGCGATTCCCGTTATGTTTGGAGCGAGTCTTCTGAAGGTATTGAAGTTCGGATTTGCATTCACGGGAATGGAGCTTGCCTGCCTGCTGGTCGGTACAGTGATATCCTTCATTGTATCCCTGTTCGTACTTCGTTTCCTGATGGGATATATCAAAAAGCATGACTTTAAAGTCTTTGGATGGTATCGTATTGTGCTGGGTATTATCGTATTGCTGTACTTTCTGGTATTCGCATAACAGTTGACAATTATAGGGAAAAGGAATACACTACCCTTATCGAGCGCCGAAATACGGTACTTGTGAGGAGAATGAAAATGTTTTTTGTACATGATTCGTACAGAAGGGAGACGGTAACATGGCAGTAGTTAAGAAAACTGTAGCACCTGTAGCAGCTAAAGTGGAAGCACCTAAGGCAGAAGTGAAGAAAGCAGCACCGACAACTCCAGTTAAGACAGAAACCAAGACCGCTGTGAAGGAAGCTGAGAAGGCCCCTGTAGCAAAGGCAGAAGAAAAAGCACCTGTAAAGGCAGAGGTTAAGAAGCCTGCAGCCAAGAAGGAAACAGTTAAGAAAGAGACCAAGAAGGCAGCACCTGCAAAGGCAGAGGCTAAGAAGCCCGTAGCCAAGAAGACAGAGTTAAAGAGTGAGATCAGCGTTCAGTTCGGTGGAAAGTCCTACTCTCAGGAAGAACTGCTGAAGATCGCCAAGGACGTATGGAAATACGATCTGAAGCAGAAGGCAGCTGACCTGACCAGCGTAGAGCTGTATGTAAAGCCCGAAGAGAACATGGTTTACTATGTAATGAACAAAGAGATCACCGGAAGCTTCTACATATAAACTATTCAGAGTAATAAAAAATAAGTATATATACGTTGAATGCTTGCATTCATAAGGATATATACTTATTTTTATATTACGAAGTAACCCTATGAGCAAAAGGAAAGCACCGAAGGTGCGGTTTTGCGAATAGGGTCTGAATAGTTTACCAGGCCCCAAAGTTGAATTTACCACTTTGGGGTCTTCGTATCTATAAAAATGTTAAAGGATGACAGAATGCAGAAAAAATCAGAAAAGATTATTTTTACATTATATCTGTTGGGATTCCTGGCACTGGCACTTACACTTGCACTGTTGCAGCCGCTGGCCAACACACCGCCGCTGTATGGTAATCCGCCGGATGAACATGCGAGATATCTGATCCCGCAGTTTATCTGCAAGTATGGGAAGATCCCTACGGGATGGGAGGAAGAGGTGCGGATTCCGGCCTACGGATTTTCCTATGCTCTGTATAACGTATTTCCCTATATCGTGCAGGGATATCTCATGCGCTTTGTGAGCCTGTTTACGGAATCGGAAGTGGTACTGCTCTATACCGCAAGACTGGTGAACGTAACCTTTGGCCTGCTGATGGCAGTAGTGGTATATTTGATTGGAAAAAGAGTGTTCCGGGATGACCGATTCCGTTGGCTGTTCTGCTTTGCAGTAACGTACCTGCCGGAGGGATTGTTCCTGCACACTTATGTGAATACGGATTCCTGCTGTATGTTATCCACGGCCATGATGGTATATGCTCTGGTATGCGTATATCAGGATGGTATAAGTCTCCGCAACAGTCTGTGGATGAGCGGTGGTATTATTCTGTGTGCTCTTTCTTATTATAATGCCTACGGATATATCGTAAGCTGCATTTTACTCTTTCTGTTGTCCTTTTTGCAGAAGAAGGAAAACGGCGGCTATTTCTATGACTGGAAGAATATGCTGAAATACGGCTGTCTGATCGCCGGAGTAGTTCTGGCGGGGATCGGCTGGTGGTTCATCCGCAGTTATATCGTTCTGGACGGAGATCTGCTGGGACTGGCCACCCGGGAAAAGATGGCGATCCAATATGCGGTGGAGAGTGTCAATCCGCTGACCATGCAGACTTATCAGTCCATGGGTTATACGGTGCTGGAAATGTTCCGGGAACGCTACACACTGTCCGGTCTGTTCCACAGCTTCGTGGCAGCTTTCGGCTCCATGTCCATCTACGGAAGCATCTGGCTGTATCGGGCGTATAAAGCATTTTTTGTGCTTGGCACCGCGGGAAGCCTTCTGTATGTGATCTGCTATAAGAAGCGTCGCAAAATATCCGGAAGAGAATGGTTCTTCCATATTAATATGCTTTATTGCATTTTTATGCCGGTATTTCTGACGATTTATTATGCATACACCACGGATTATCAGAATCAGGGACGGTACCTGCTCCCAGCGCTGCTCCCCCTGATGTATTATATGATAAAAGGAATTCAAAAACTTTCGGAACTGAAGATCAAAGGCAGAACCTTTCCCCGGTGGCTGGTGAATACAGGGGTTGCGATATGTTTTCTGATCCTTGTCGGAGGCACAATAGATATGGTATATGTACGGGCACTTCCCGTATATCTGGAGACAGGACTGGTACTGAAATAGTGCCGGTCCTTTTTGTGTATACGATGAGCCAAGTACAGATTTGTGCTTGCACAAGAATCTGTATTTGGCGAATGAGGCTCTGAATAGTTTTTTTTAATATTTTGTTTAGAATTATTTTCGGGAAAATCAGTTGACAATAATATCCTGTAGTGATATTTTAGGGTAAGAAGATGTTAGCACTCCTTTTAGACGAGTGCTAATAATCCCAAAGGGAGTGATGGAATGCAATTGGATGACAGAAAAACGATTATATTGCAAGCCATTATCCGGAACTACTTGGAAACGGGAGAGCCGGTAGGCAGCAGGACCATTTCAAAATACACAGATCTGAATTTAAGCTCGGCGACCATTCGTAATGAGATGGCGGATCTGGAAGAGATGGGTTATATCATACAGCCGCACACTTCCGCAGGAAGAATTCCTTCCGATAAGGGATATCGCTTCTATGTGGATACCATGATGGCCACCAGAGAGCAGGAAGTCAATGAGATGAAGGATATGCTCTTAGAGAGGCAGGATAAGCTGGAGAACCTGTTAAAACAGGTGGTGAAGACCCTGGCTCAGAACACACAATACGCCACCATGATCAGTGCTCCGCAGGTACATCGCAACAAGGTAAAGTTCATCCAGCTGTCCCGGGTGGATGCCGGACAGATTCTGGCGGTCATCGTTGCCGAAGGTAATGTGATCAAGAACAATATCCTGGCGGTGAATCAGGAACTGGATGATGAGACACTGCTGAAGCTGAACATTCTGTTGAATACCCACCTCAATGGATTGTCCATGGAGGAGATCAATCTGGGAATGATCGCAGCAATGAAGCAGCAGGCCGGAATCCACAGTGAGATCGTCAGTGAGGTGATCGATGCTGTGGCGGATGCCATCAAGGCAGACGAGGACCTGGAGATTTACACCAGCGGTGCCAACAATATTTTCCGGTATCCGGAACTGGCAGATCAGTCCAAGGCAAGTGAACTGATCAATGCTTTCGAGGAGAAGCAGCAGCTGGGCGGTCTGATCCAGGAGTCCCTGGCAGACGAGGGCAGCACAGGTATCCAGGTGTACATCGGAGACGAGACACCGGTGCAGGGCATGAAGGACTGCAGTGTCGTGACCGCTACTTATGAATTAGGCGAAGGCATGAAGGGAACCATAGGAATCATAGGTCCCAAGAGAATGGATTATGACAAGGTCATAGGAACGCTGCGGACGGTGCAGAACCAGTTGGATGACCTTTACCGCAAAGAATAGACAGATTCCAGAAAGGAAAGTAAGAATGGCAGATCAGGAAAAAGAAATATTAGAGGAAGAAATGGAACAGGATCTTTCAGATGCCGAAGAACTGAAGGAAGAAGAGACAGAAGATGAGGAACCCGTGAGCAAGGAAGACAAAAAGGCAGCAAAGAAGCAGGCAAAGCTGAACAAAAAGGAAGATTCCTACAAGGAGAAGATCGATCAGCTGGAAGACAGAGTAAAGCGTCAGATGGCAGAGTTCGAGAACTTCCGCAAGAGAACCGATAAAGAGAAACAGGCAATGTTCGATACCGGTGCCAAGAGTGTGATCGAGAAGATCCTTCCGGTAGTAGATAATTTTGAAAGAGGCCTGGCAACGGTTCCCGAGGAATCCAAAGAGGATCCTTTCGTAGACGGTATGAACCGTATCTACAAACAGCTGATGACAGAACTTGAGAACATCGGTGTGAAACCCATCGAGGCAGTCGGACAGGAATTCGACCCGAATCTTCACAACGCAGTGATGCAGGTGGAGAGCGATGAGTATGAATCCGGTGTGATAGCCCAGGAACTTCAGAAGGGTTACACATATCATGACATGGTCGTAAGACACAGCATGGTAGGCGTTGTTCAATAATTTGATTATCACATATTTTTGAGAATAGAAACTATAAAATGAAAACAGAGAATAAAAACAGGAGGAAAATATTATGAGTAAGATTATTGGTATTGACTTAGGTACAACCAACAGCTGTGTAGCTGTTATGGAAGGTGGTAAACCCACCGTTATCGCTAATACAGAAGGTGCAAGAACCACACCCTCTGTTGTAGCATTTACCAAGACCGGTGAGAGACTGGTCGGTGAGCCTGCAAAGCGTCAGGCAGTTACCAACGCAGAGAAGACCATTTCTTCCATTAAGAGAGATATGGGTACCGATCGCGGCCGTACCATTGACGGCAAAAAATACTCTCCTCAGCAGATCTCCGCAATGATCCTGCAGAAGCTGAAAGCAGATGCCGAGAGCTATCTGGGTGAGAAGGTTACCGAGGCAGTTATCACAGTTCCCGCATACTTCAATGATGCCCAGCGTCAGGCTACCAAGGATGCAGGTAAGATCGCAGGCCTGGATGTAAAGCGTATCATCAACGAGCCTACCGCAGCAGCACTTGCTTATGGTCTGGACAATGAAAAAGAACAGAAGATCATGGTATACGACCTTGGTGGCGGTACCTTTGATGTATCTATCATCGAGATCGGTGACGGTGTCATCGAAGTACTGGCTACCAACGGTGATACACACCTTGGCGGTGATGATTTCGATAACAAGATCATTCAGTGGATGCTGGATGAATTAAAGAAGGCAGAAGGCGTAGATCTGTCCGGTGATAAGATGGCTATGCAGAGACTGAAGGAAGCAGCTGAGAAGGCTAAGAAAGAGCTGTCCAGCGCAATGACCACCAATATCAACCTTCCTTTCATTACCGCAACTGCAGAGGGACCTAAGCACTTTGATATGAATTTAACCCGTGCTAAGTTCGATGAACTGACCAGAGATCTGGTTGATAAGACTGCTATCCCCGTACAGAACGCTATGAAGGATGCTGGCCTGAACTATTCTGATCTGGGTCAGGTACTGCTGGTAGGTGGTTCTACACGTATTCCTGCGGTACAGGATAAGGTAAGAGCCCTGACCGGTAAAGAGCCCAGCAAATCTCTGAACCCTGATGAGTGCGTAGCAATCGGTGCTTCTATCCAGGGTGGTAAGCTTGCAGGTGATGCTGGTGCCGGTGATATTCTGTTACTGGATGTAACGCCCCTGTCCCTGTCCATCGAGACCATGGGTGGTGTCGCTACCAGACTGATCGAGAGAAATACTACCATTCCTACCAAAAAGAGCCAGATCTTCTCTACTGCAGCTGATAATCAGACCGCTGTTGATATCCATGTTGTACAGGGCGAGCGTCAGTTTGCAAGAGATAACAAGACCTTAGGCCAGTTCCGTCTGGATGGTATCCCACCAGCAAGAAGAGGTGTTCCGCAGATCGAAGTTACATTCGATATCGATGCAAACGGTATTGTAAATGTATCTGCTAAGGATCTTGGAACAGGCAAAGAGCAGCATATTACCATTACTTCCGGATCTAACATGTCTGATTCAGATATTGATAAGGCTGTTAAAGAGGCTGCTGAGTATGAGGCTCAGGATAAGAAGCGTAAGGAAGCGATCGATGCAAGAAATGATGCTGATTCTATGGTCTTCCAGACTGAGAAGGCTCTGGAAGAGGTTGGCGACAAGATCGATGCTAACGACAAGGCTGAGGTTGAGGCTGATTTAAATGCACTGAAAGAAGCTATCAACAGAGCGCCGGTTGATCAGATGACTGATGCCCAGGTTGAAGATATCAAGTCAGGTAAAGAAAAACTGATGAACAGCGCCCAGAAGCTGTTTGCAAAGGTTTATGAGCAAGCACAGCAGGCTGGTGCAGGTGCAGGTCCAAACATGGGTGGCGCAAATGCAGGCAATGCAGGAAGCTCCAAGCCAGATGATGATGTAGTTGACGCTGACTTCAAAGAAGTGTAAGATTATATAACGGTTCAGACATATGCTGTTTTGGACGGGAAAGTGTGTTGCAAGCTAGCATGTCTGAACTAATGGACGGGTCCGAGAGGGGAGATATCCCCTTCCGGGCCTT
>OGGQ01004929.1_pt1 | contig 10280 bp, 11 predicted proteins | sample 1571191 | NCBI WGS metagenome assembly OGGQ01 (sample SAMEA2582061, study PRJEB24529) | metagenome | biome: Human gut stool | place: China | collected 2011
GGGCCGCTTCTTTGGCTTTTTGTCTATACGGGACGATTCATAAAGCGGTAAAACATCAGCGCCATCTGCTCTCGGGTAGCGGTATCCTGAGCCGCAAACCGGCCGCTGCCATTTCCTTTCACCATGCCCAATCCCTGGGCAATGGCGGCATAACCGTAATATTCCTTGGGGATCTTTCCGGCGTCGCTGAAGTTGCACTGATAGATCTGCCACATTCCGGCCGCCTTGCCATAGCCCGACATATCCAGAATGATCTTCACCAGCTGCCCCCGGGTAATCAGGGCGTCCTCCTGCCGCTGGCTCTTTTCCAGAATGCCCAGCTCATAGGCACTCCAGTACAGGCTTTCCAGCTCTTCCGGCACCTGAGGATCGTAATACTGACCCTGAGCCGACACCAGGAAGGCCAGCAGATCCGCCTGGGTCAGCGCCTTGTTCTTTTGGAACAGATCGCTCTTGAAGCCCACGCCCATCTGGGCCAGGGCCAAAATCTCGCTGTCCCCTTCCTTTATATCGGTATAAGAAACCTGCACCTGTTCCCACTGATTGCGCAGAGCATCGCCGGACAGTGCATCCACACCATAAACCTGCTTGGCCTCCTCCGTATACTGATAGGCTAGCATCAATTTATCCCCCTGATCGGTGGGAGCTGCCGAATACCCCAGCTCCACCGGATGAGCTTCCTTCCAGATGCTCTCGGCCTGCTCCAGGGAGATGATCCCTTCTTCGCCTGCAAAGGTCACATCTTCATCCCATTGCCCCTGAAAGGACAGCAGGGCGCCAGTCTGCTTGTCAAAGCTCATACGGTAATAGTTTTCCGGGAAAGGCACGCCGTTTGCCTGACGCACCAGCACCACGCCTTCTCCTTGCAGACTGCTTCCCTCATAGGTTCCCACCTGGCTGAACTGCTGGGGGAAATAGGTTTCCAGGAAGGCCCGGCCTTTTGCCATAGCCGCTTCTCCTTCCAAAGCCTCCCGCTCTTCGTCTCCAAAGGCAAAGAACCGGATCAGCTGTCCATCGGAAGCATTGACGGTGGCATTTTTGTATTCCCGCACCTCTCCCTTCTGCCGTGTATAACTGAGGGATGCGGTATAGCAATCGTCTTCCTTGTTATAATAGTAGGCCGTCTCGGCCAACTGAAAATCCTGCAGGGCCAACTGAGGCATCTGCCGCAGCAAACTGTCCAGTTCCTTCTCTTCCAGGATCTGATCCAGCTTGCCCAGCCCCTCCAGCTCCACTTCGCTCAAACCGCCGTCCGCAGCAGAGTTGCTGCCTCCGCTTTCCTGATCGCCGGATTCCTTATAGTATTCTTGCCACAGCTGGGACAGGTTGACCGCTTTTCCGGTAAAGGCATCCACCACATAATTGTCCCCGCTCACCGGCACATAGCGCAAATGAGCCTGCTGGCTCTCTGTGCCGTTTTCCATCTGCCGGGTGTATTCCAGCTGAAGCTTCTGGGTTCCCTGCAAGGTGCTCCGGCCCTGCTCCAAAGTCACCGAAGGCTTGGGGCTATCCACGCCGCCCCGATAGTTCTCCGGATTGGTGCGGCGATAGGAAATCACCGTTCCATCTTCCCCGTCCAGGGTGATCCGTCCAGACAAGGGGGAGGGCAAGCCATGGAGGGCAATATCAAAATAAAACCAGATCTCATCGCCGCCCCGGCTGATCTGTGAAGCCTCCAGCTTCACGCTTTCCCCCTCCAGCAGCAGCTTGTCGATGAAGGCCTGGGCCAACTTCAAAGCCTGGGCATCACTTACCTTGGGCACAGAAGGAGCAAACCCCGGCTCCTGAGAGGAATAATCCCCATCATCTAGCCGGTATTCCATCACTTGCCCTTGAGCAGTAGCCTCCACTGTCAGCCGCAGCTCACCCAAGCTCCAGTTGAGCATCCACAAAGGCACCCCTTCGTTGGTCTGATACTCACTGTGGAAATCGGTGTATTCATCGCCGATCCCGAGAAGAGCCTTGACCTTTTGGGTGACCTGCTGGGCCTGCTGATTCCACTCTTCCGATGCTCCCAAAGCGCTGGGGGCCATCCCCAGCAGAAGCGTCATTGCCACGATCCACGCCATGATTCTTTTCATGTCCCGTCCTCTCCTTTCGTGTTTTAAAGAGCTGCTTACTCCATTAGACGATTCCCTTTTCCAAAAGTTCCTTTTTCTCCCTCTTCTAAAATTTTCCGTCCTTTTGCACAAAATATCCTGAGTTATTATAGACACATTCAATAACGCTGCTTTACCCTATCGCAATATTAAATAAAGGTTGCATTTGACTTTTTTCCCCGCTACAATACCCTACGGACATAGATCCGACATACTTTTTTAACATTTTTAAAGAGGTGCCATTATGAAAAAACGCACAAAGCAGCTTTTGGCTCTGGCTTTGGCCGGGATTCTGTCCCTGGGCCTTTTGGCCGGATGCCAGAAAGACACAGCCCAGGAAAACACCAAGGGCAGCCAGACGGAGGACAAAAAAGAAGAAAAAGCGCCGGCCAAGGACAGCATTGTCATCGCCACCGGCAGCGAGCCTTCCACTCTGTCCCCCACAGAGCACAACGCTCTGGCAGGTATCTACATGAATCTGCTCACCTACAACACACTGGTGACCATGGATGAAAACATGCAGCCTGTGGCCGACCTGGCGGAAAGCTATGAAAACACCAGCGATACCGAGTGGGTCTTCCACCTGCGCCAGGGCGTCAAGTTCCACGACGGCAGCGACATGACCGCCGAAGATGTGGTGGCCTCTCTGGAGCGGGCCAAGACCTGCACCGACATTTCCAACTACACCACCACAGTGGAAACTGTCACCGCAGTGGATGATTACACCGTCAAAATCACCACTCCCACTCCCACAGCTACTTTGCTTTATGACCTGTCCAACCACGGCAACGCCATTCTGCCCAAAGAGCTCATCGAGAGCGGCAATGACTTTGGCAAGAACCCCATCGGCACCGGTCCTTATAAATTTGTAGACTGGCAGAGCGGTGTTTCCATCACTTTTGAAGCCTTTGAAGATTATTATGCCGGCGCTCCCGCCATCAAGGACATGACCTGGAAGATCGTTCCCGAAGGCTCTGCCCGCACCATCGCCCTGGAGGCCGGTGAAGTAGACTTCCTCATGGAAGTGGAAACGGTGGATCTGGAGCGCATCGAAGAGAGCGAAGAGCTGGACACCGTCCAGTCCAAATCCAACATCCTTTCCTGGATGACTCTGAACAACGAAAAACCCGGTCTGGACAATGAAGCTGTCCGCCACGCCATCAACTGCGCTATCAACAAGGAAGACCTGGTCACCGTGGCCACCAACGGCCTGGGCAGCGTGGCTGTCTCTCAGCTGCCTGTGGGCATGAGCTCCACCAGCGAGGAAAACGGTGACACCTACGATGTGGAAAAGGCCAAGGAATGGCTGGAGCAGTCCGGTGTGGACCCGGCTTCCATTGAGCTGAGCATCCTCTGCTCCAACGAAGGCAAGCGCCGTATGGCCGAAGTGATCCAGGCCAACCTGAAGGAAATCGGCATCAACTGCGAAATCGAAAGCCTGGATACCGCCACCTATGTGTCGGTGACCGCAGAAGGCAACTTCACCGCTTCCATCGGCGGCTATTCTTCCACCGATATCGTCACCTTCCTCAAGGGTGTGTTCCACAGCAATTCCATCGGTTCTTCCAACCAGACCCGTACCAACAATCCGGAAATCGATGCTCAGATCGATGCCATCGCCTCCACCATTGATGATGACGCCCGTGATGCGGCCATCGTGGAGCTGAACAAGACTCTGAACCAGCTGTGCCCCCAGATCCCCCTGTACCAGGGCAGCAATGTGCGGGCTTTCAACAGCAAGCTTCAGGGTGCCAATCTGACCCCCGCCGGCCTGACCCGTTTCGAACAGATGAGCTGGGCCGAATAAAACTACACACTCCTCCGTTTTCTGGGGCGCCCTTCGGGGCGCTCCTTTCTTTTCCCTTGTCCCACTGTTTTCCCCGTGCTACAATAAAGATAAATCCATGAAAAGAGGTGGCCGCATATGATTTATAAAACCCTGGGCCGCTCCGGACTGCAAGCCAGCGAGATCGGCCTTGGCTGTGAACATCTGGAGGGGCTGGACGCCAAAACCATCCACAGGGTGGTGGATACCGCTTTGGAAGGCGGCGTCAATATTCTGGATGTGTTTATGTCCGAGCCCAATGTGCGCCAGGATATCGGCCTGGCTTTGAAGGGAAGACGGGACAAAGTGCTTATCCAGGGCCATTTTGGCGCCCGATGGAAAGACGGACAATATGGCCGCACCCGTGAACTAAAAGAGACCCAGTTCTTCTTCGAAGATCTGCTTCATCGTCTGGATACCGATTATATGGATATTGGTATGTTCCACTGTGTGGACACCGACCAGGAGTTCGACCAAATCTTCTCCGGGGGCACGGCGGATTATGCTCAAAAACTAAAACAACAAGGCACGGTGCGCACCATTGGCATCAGCACCCACGATCCTCACATCGGCCTGCGGGCCATCGAAAGCGGCATCGTGGATGTGATCCTCTTCAGCATCAACCCGGCCTACGATCTGCTCCCCGATGGTTTGGGCTCCACCGCCCCACTCTTTGACCCTGCCACCTATCAGCAGCCCCTTTTGGGAATGCATCCCCTGCGGGCCAAATTCTATGAAACCTGCCAACGGGAAAACATCGGCATCACTGTGATGAAAAGCCTGGCAGCCGGCTCCCTCCTTTCTGCCCAGCGCTCCCCCTTCGGCGTGGCCCTCTCCCCCATCCAATGCATCCACTATGCCATGGATCGGCCAGCGGTGGGCAGCGTGCTGGTGGGTGTGCGCACACCGGAAGAAATGACAGAAGCCCTCCGGTATGAAGCGGCTTCCCCGGACGAAAAAGATTATTCGGTGATCCTGGCCTCCACGCCCCAATTTTCTCTCAAGGGCAAGTGTATGTACTGTAACCATTGCCTGCCCTGTCCTTCCCATATCAATATCGCTCAAGTCCACAAACTGCTGGATCTGGTGGAAGAAGGACAAACGCCTCCTCCTACCGTACAGGCCCATTATGAAGAGCTGAGTGCCCATGCCTCCCAGTGCATTAGTTGCCGGGCCTGCGAAAGCCGCTGTCCCTTCGGTGTGCAGGTCACCGAAAACATGGCCCGAGCCAAAGAGGTATTTGGAAAATAGTAAAACAAAAGACCGGCCGTTGGCCGGTCTTTTGTTTTACTCTGGCTGCTTTCCATAATAATATACATACCGTTTGACCACATCCAGCAAGAAGGCTTTCCCTTTTGCATCCAGCGAGGCAAAAAGAGACAGCAGCTCCTGGTCTGTTCCATCCCGCTGGGCTGCGGGCAAACTGTCCCGCAGCAGACTGTCCACTGTGGTGCCCAGGGCATTGGCAATATCCACAATGGTCTCCAGGCTGGGTTTTCCATCACAGCGCTCAATCTGTCCAATGTAATTGGTGCTTTTGTTCACCTTTTCGGCCAGCTGCTCTATGGTCAGGCGCAAAAGCAGCCGCTCATCCCGAATCCGTTTCCCCAGCAATGCATAGTCCAATACAACCACCTCTATCTTAGTGTATACGGGCTATTATCTGCTATTAAGAAACTATAATCTTTATTTTTAGTTGACTATTATATTTATTTCTGTTACACTCTCCACAGGGAATATGGAGGGGGAGAACGATGAAACACTCTGAAAAGATCCTGGCCTGTGGGGAGCACCTATCCCTGCCACCAGCCATAGGGCGCGCTTTTTGGTGTGCATTGCTTCTTCTTTCCCTGCTTTATCTCTTTTTCCATGGTGATTTTATCCCCTTGTTTTTGATCTGGGGGATCATAGGGGCGTTTTCTTTGTGGTTCCATCGATTATCCACAAAAATCTCCCTGACCATCACCAACCATCGCCTGTATGGATATGCTCTGTGGGGCCGAAAGATAGATCTTCCTCTCTCCTCCATTTCTGGCTGCTCTCTGGCCTCCTGCCACAGCCTGAAAGTATACACACTAGAGCGAACCTACTGCTTCCCTTTGCTGAAAAATCCATACATCCTTTACAATGTTCTCATCACTCTGACCTACAAAGAATAAAAAAAAGAGCCGGGCCAAAGGCCCAGCTCTTTTTTGTTCTTACGCTTCGGTGGGATTCTCCCAGTTGTGCCACACATTCTGCACATCGTCATTATCTTCCAGCATTTCCAGAAGCTTGTTCATGTTCTTGATAAAGAAAAACGCAAAAAACAACCATTTTCAGAACTTTTTGACTGAATTTACTTCCTCTCATGCACCACACAATTCGCTATGTATAGCACAGTTTATTTGTACAGATATATAATACCAGACAATAAAGATAGAAGCAAGCAAAAAGCACAGCCCTGCTCTAATTAGTGAGCAAGGCTGTTTGTGTAACACTGATAACAAGTTGGTGCTTTATGTATGTCAATATATAACATAATTTAGTTCGTTTCCAGATAAAGATACGCTTGTGCCGTCCATATATTCAATATCTATTCCCCTTAACTGAATACTTGCAATAGTGGAATTATACCATGCGTTCGCCCAATACCAATCATAATTTCCAGTGAGCCCTTGCCCCTGTGCATACGGCCCTGTAGCTTGTCCTCTAAAATTCGCATAATCACGAATTTCGCAGTATACCATATCTCCAACCGCATTATATGGTACTACTTCAAATGTAATATATTTTATGACCTTCTCAGACATATTTCTAAATCCAAAAAATATATCCACGCCACCCACAGAATCTGGTTTACTGACCTGGAGTTTGGTTACTCTCACAATATTTTTACCCGCTTTTCCATCTTGAGTTCTTGTAACTTTTGAGAAGCGGCTTCCACACTATCATAATTTGTTACTCTTGTTTTCTCATCAGAAGATAATTTACTGTAAAAGTTCTTCGCTGTATTGATCGCTTCCTCGCTGTTTAATGTTACTTGCCCTATTCGATCAATCAAATTGATAACATTTTGCACCTTCAGATTGCTCAGTTGCTCTTCGGCCTGTTCCAGTATTTTATAGTTTGGCACACCAGCCTGCACTTCTTTATTGGCCCGATTATATTGCTTTCTAATATCAGAAATCACCGATTCTTGCTCCAAAGTTACAGTACCAATCGAGTCAATAGCCGATTCCAGCTCAGCAATTGCCGCTTTATTTTCTTCAATTCTTTTTTCTTCCATCAGCTGGTCATAGGTTTTCCTTGCTTCTTTCAGTACAGAAATTTGTTCCAACTGCTTATACTCTGATTCTTTCAGCTCATCAGCCGCTTCTTCCGCCGCCGTTATTTTTACCCCGCTTTCCAGTGTGACCTCACCTATTTCTGAGATCATATTGTCTACCTTTGTAGCTGCTTCGCTTTTGCTACAAGCACATAATGAAAGGCACATCCCGGCAATTATTAAAATCCATACCTCTCTTTTCATTGTGTTTCCCCTCCTTCATTTTCCTATTTCCACGCCTAACTGCCCTTCAGCATTTTTCTATGCTCCCTATTAAAAAATACCAACGACCAAAATATTTCCATCTGAATCGTATAATAGCTGAACTTGATAATTTGCATTTTTTAAATAAATTGTATCGTTTGTCTCTATTCCTGCTAGATTAAGCCAATAACTTGGCGTTGCATCGTCTACAAACCCCTTTTCTTTCAATAGATCAACATAATTGATTACCATATCATCTTCTACATCCAGATAAGTATATGGTCCTTCTTCATCACATGTTTCTGACACTTGCAAACCTGTATAGGCTCCAAAATCCAATACACCAATATAATGTTTATAATATTTTTCTTCTACTGGCTCAAAATGGTTTGCTTTCTCATTACTGCACGCTGCTAATATTAGAACAATACTAGCAACATATAATGCTGATTTAAGCGCTTTCATAAACCAATCTCCTTTATTTAATCTTTTCAAAATACGCAATAATACCATAGTAGAAAGCACTTTGGTGTGCGTATGTCATACACACAATACGATAGTCAGGATGTTCGTCCAAAAACTTATTTAACTCATCCTCGGCAAATGTTGTCATCTTTCCAGCAAATCTCATCACAAATCTGTCTTTCATAATATTCATATTCTCCCTTTCTTCTTTGATATCCAAATGGATATCTAATAGTCATTTTACGCAAAATTAGTGTAATGTCAAGATATCCATTTGGATATTAAGAGGTGTAAAATGGCATATTATAAACGAATACGTGATTTGCGTGAAGATCACGATCTTACACAACGGCAAGTTGCTGAATATCTCAAAATGCCGCAACCTCAGTACTTTCGATATGAACAAGGCTATAGAGATATCCCCACTGATATTTTAATTGCTCTAGCTGACTTATATAAAACATCCACTGACTATATTTTGGGGCGTACCGATAATTCATCCCCTCCTCAAAAATAATCCCCCAGATCGGCTTAACAGCTTTTCTGGGGGATGATTTTTTGTAATACAATATCTAATCTGCGTCTTAGTCCAATTTTTTAAGTACAAAAAGAGTTCCTTTCCTATGCCCAGGGACATCAGAAAGTATATAACCAAATTTTTTTAGAAATGGATTTAACTGCTTAACTGGTTTTTTAATTCCTAGTGCATCGAAATTGCATCCTATCTCCTCTAAAATACCATTCAGTTGGTCTAAAAATATTTGTTTATCTTTTTTTGTTATTTCCTTTTGAATATACCCACCTCTCTCTATAAACTCGTTTATTTCTTTCTCTAATATATCCATTTGTTCATTTAAGCTTTTCTCCAGATATAATTCAACTTCAGAATAAGGAAACCATTTCTTTATATCTTCCTCACCTTGTCCAGCTACACACTCATAACCCATATATTTTGGAGGATCTCCCCATGTTGCGATACAATTTCTTAAATACCGTTGGTCTTCATTTATTTGCTCAAAACCTCGCTCCCTTCCGGGATAAAAGTCAAACCTCTGTTGTAGATAATTATATCTAATTGCAGGAAATTTTTTCTCTATCATACTTATTTCTTCTGTATTCTCAGAAGTAAATTCATAGTACTTCCAAAATTCTCTAACATTTTTAAGACACCAATGATCAACTTCTATATCTAGGTCTGTTATTGTCTGTGGATGCTGTGGCGCGTCATAAAGTATTACTAAAACTTCTAATCCTTTTCTAACACGCCCCGCCATTTGGATAAGAGACGCTTTATCACAGCTTTCAGATACCATAATCTTTATATCATCATTGTTGATATTAATGCCTTCCTTGTTTTGACTTGTGGAAATAAAAAGCTGAATTTCTGGTGGTAACATCTCATCTTTGATCAAACTTTCCCTAATAAAATCTTTTTTGTCCAGGATAGCTTTTGGAAATTCTCGCTTATTTTTATCTGCGTATGCAACACCAATACAATTTTCGTCTACACCAAGATTACAAAGATTAGCTACCATGGATTCCATTCTGGTTATACTATTGGCAAAGTAAATTATACGGTCACCCTTTTGAAGATTATACAATAATTCTTTTTCTATATCGAAAGAAGGATACAGATAGATTTCTTCTGGATCAATGTGCTTACATCGGTCATAAACATTTAAATAATTATATTCAGAGCTATTTTGTAATTTCTCGGAGAAAAAACTTTCTATTGGTTCAGGTGTCCCCGTCATGAAAACCAATTTGCAGTCTTTAGCACTTTCCTGAACAAATTTCAAAAATTTATGCACATGAAACGGACTATCGCTAAATGTTGCATCGCTCACCAAAGAATGTGCTTCATCTAAAATTATAAAATCAAAATACCTCCAAATATGGGTCTTTTCATCATCTGGAATATATTTCTTTTTTATAAACTGCTCTATCCCGGCATTGGTAACAATAACCTTTTTCTGTGCTTTAGCTCCAAAGCCTTGCTGAGCTATTTCATCTAAATCAACCCAGCGCGTTCCCTTCAACTTTTTTGCCTGAGCATCTGCTGTGGCTTTTCTGGATGTTATGAGCAGAATTCGGTACCCTTCTTTAGCTAATGACTCTACCCAGTAATTCTTTCCGGAGCCAACACCAGAATAAATCTGTATTATTTTATATGGTGCTATGTCTTTTTTAAAATCAATAACTTCTGACAGATATTTTCCTTCCATTAGTATTATCCTCCATTTGTGGGGGAATTTTATTAATTCCTAAAGGAATAATCAAAATCCCCCGTATTCATTTCTTGACTTACTCAAAGCAAAAAACTTATGCGCCTTTTTCTTTTTGCTTTTGCTGGGGGTATGGGGGGCTTTTCTCATTTCTT
>OGGQ01004933.1_pt1 | contig 10266 bp, 8 predicted proteins | sample 1571191 | NCBI WGS metagenome assembly OGGQ01 (sample SAMEA2582061, study PRJEB24529) | metagenome | biome: Human gut stool | place: China | collected 2011
AAAATCCAGGTTCCCAGCTCTGAAAAGGACACAGCTGCATCTGCCGATGAAGTGGAAGAACAGATTGCCGCTAATACTCAGCGTCAAGTAGAAATTCTCGGACAGATATTTGGACCGGACAGTATGGCTCAAATGGCTGCGAATGAGGAATTGCTGCAAAAGATGGTAAATGATAAAGCCGCCGAAGCAGCTTCAGCTGCTGCCGGAGGCCTAATGGAGCAGCTTTTCGGAGAAGATATGGGGATTCTTGCGGCGGCTCTGGAAACGCTGGAAATGGAAGATGCGGATGATGAAGAAGAACGCTCATTTGATCTGGAACTGGAAGAAAACCTTTATATTACATTGGAAGAGGCTATGGCCCGGATTGAGGCCATGCCCGAACCAGAACCGCTCCCCTATCAAAAAGAGGATGGAAAATGGAAACGCTTTGGCATCCTGCTGTCTGGTATCTTATCGACTCTCAACAGCCACGATTTGGATGACATGGATGTGGAGGAGCATATTCCTGTTATGGAACAGAAAATCGTGTCTCTTGTGCGCCGCTCATGGGGAATCGATGGCCGGAGCGATCTGCTGGATATGATCCGCTATCTGGCTCAAGAGGGATATATCCTGCGGTACCAGCTTTATAGTGAGGCGTCTTCACCGGAGGAACTGATGGACGAAACTATGGACGAAGATGACCGTGAGTCCGTTTGCCGGGCATGGAGGTTTGCGCAGCGGTATAAGGCTCAATATGCCCCCGGTTTTATGGCTGGATGGGATATTGGCCGGGCAGCGATGCTGACACGCTGGGGATGCTATTTAGGCTGGATCACGGAAAGCGAGGCTGTTGGTATTCTGTGGGATCTCTCCCAAAAAGTTGTCGAGGAGCTGCACAGCTGGCGCGAATTTGCTCAATCTTATCTTTTTGGCTGCCTGATGTGGAAATTGCTGTGCGGTGACAGCTCCGCAGGAAGTTACCTGGGTTATCTTGCAGACGCCGCCACAGACCTGTTGACCGGAAAAGCGGAGCAGGATAGCGGACAATGGCGCGACTGCCCCTGGCCTGCACAGAGAAAAATTGGCTTCACATTATAAATCTTTTTGAATATTTGCTGCTATTCCCCAGCCGCTAATTGTTTTTTCATATCTCTATGTTGACATCGGTGTACAAGTGGCAATGCGCTCTTGGTACACCGACACCAGCAAAAAATTCCCGTCTCATTTCACTTGACGACACTTCACCGCTCTTTCCCGTCTGAACAATCCTTTGCAATCTCAAACAGATGGCCGCTGCCCTTGCCTCTCTGGCCTGTTTCAGTGCCAGACCGAGTCCATGAAAGTCAAGCCTTCTTTCATCCTGATACATTCTCATATCACCCTATATCATTGTACATTTCGGGTTGGATTATGAAAATGAAATGGTCATTATATCCTCTTTCAAAATTAAGCAGTACGACTACACAGTTTGAAGCCTTTGCCACCTACCTAATGCTTATGTTATTTATCGCCATTGTTGCCTTTGTGTCCGCAGTCATGGTTATTGGACTAAAACTTATTAGCACGATATGGGACGACGCAGAAGTCTATAGTGATCTACGGCGATTGGGAATGAAGCGCAGAAAGATGAAAGGACTTATTACAAAACAAATGCTATTCGTCTATTTTATTCCTACCGTACTTGGCTGTATCGTTGGAGCCTTTACGACATACCGCATTATGTTAGTGTCCGGCGTTATTTACATTGGTGAAACAATGCAGTTAGTTGGTTGTGTGTGCGGTTTGGTGCTGATAATTCAGATTGCTATTTTCTTTATTCTACGCGCAAGAATTATGCGTAGTTACACATGACATCCAAATAAAACACGAGCTTCTTTGTCTTTGGAAGGGAATGACAACTAAAGTATAACCAACTGCGGCGGCCCGTGTGGAGGTGCCGCCGAGGTTTCTATTTCTAAGCGACATTTTTTGACATGATATGACCTGTCAAAAAATCCCTGCACAGACGCAGGGCTGTTGCGGCATTTTCAATATCTGCGGCATCTCTTGAAGCCGTGGCGTTGAGAACGCTTCATACTTAGTTCCCTTGGAGCCAGTTACAGCAAATAATCTGTAATATTTATCGCATTATATTTACTTGCATAAATATTTACTTTATAATACATATAAGAAAATAATTATCAGAATATTTTTATGCTGACTGGGGGGTATAAAATGAAATATGCTGCTGATTTTCGTGCCGATGCTCGAAGCGCCCTTCGAAACAAATGGGGCCTTGCGGTGCTTACAGGACTTGTGGCCACTCTGTTGGGCGGTACAGGAATCGAAGGTCCAAAATTCAATCTGGATATCGGAAACAATTCTGTGACAGCCAGCTTCAAATTTGCAGGAACCACCATTTATTCCTTCGGAGGATCATCAAATTCCGATACTGCAGCTTTTATTATAGAAAAAGCTCCTTATTTTATCTGGAGCACACTGATTCTCTGCCTCCTGTTCCTGCTGCTGGGAAGCATCATAGCAATCGGCTACGCCCGCTTCAACCTGGCGCTGACGGATCGGGAGATGCCTTCTTTTGGCGTTCTGTTCTCCTGCTTCCCCATCTGGAAGACTGCCATCATTTCCCAGATTCTGCAGTCCATCTATATCTTTCTCTGGTCGCTGCTTCTGGTTATACCAGGCATCATCGCCACCTACAGCTATGCCATGACCCGTTATATCCTGGCGGAGCATCCGGAGCTTACCGCCGGCGAGGCAATCCGGCGGTCCAAAGAGATGATGTACGGACACCGATGGCGCCTGTTCTGCCTGCATTTCAGTTTTATTGGATGGATGCTTCTCTGCATTCCGACACTGGGCATCGGATACCTGTGGCTCGTTCCCTATACGCAGGCTGCTGAAGCGGCATTTTACCGGGAGCTCTCCGGCTCCGGAAAAGCCTGGCAGTCTGCCGCATTTTGAGGACAGAATAAGGACATCTTGATTTAAAAGCATCCCGAAAAGAACGACAAAAACATTTTCTTCTGATGATATAAGATATTTTTCAACACAGCAAAAAAGCTGAAGCCCTTTAAAATCAAGGATTTCAGCTTTTTTCATTCATGAAGCATCGGGGATTCGAACCCCGGACAACTTGATTAAAAGTCAATTTTCAGAAGAGAAAAACTCCGGCGATAGTCAAGAACTTCCGTCTTTCATTCCCCTATTCCTTTGTCTAATAACCTGAGCGGAGCGACAGCGGAAGGAGCCAACAACGTTCGCGCCGAGGGGGTCTTCACCCCCGGCTCAATACCTAAAGAGGGTAGATGTCCAGACCGTTCGCGTCTATACCTTTCCGGTTTCACTGTGTAGCTCGTGCCTGCTCTCTTAGAACTTCCGGAGCCAAGAAACAGGCAGGCGGGGAAGGCGTGAGGACCGAAGTGCAACGAAGGTTTTCACGCCGCGCCCGCCGGCCGTGGCAATGTCAAAGAAAAAACAGGCTTGTCACCTGTTCTCCGCTCTGGTATAGTATGTTTGAAAGTGCTACCAAGAAAACGGTAGGCGGTTAGCCCTCCATCTGGAGGGTAAGCAAAACCCTCCAATCTTACGAAAGGAGGGATTGCCATGGTTACATATCCGGATCTAATCCAGTTTGTAATGATGCTGATTGCTCTCGTGGCTCTTGTCATCGAGATTCTCAGAAAAAAATAACCGCCCCTCGCCAAAGGATTGCGGTTATTTTAACGTAAACTTGGGCTAACCGTCTATCGGTAGCGCTTTCTCTATAATTATAATAGCAAGAGCTTCCGGAAAAGTCAATATTCACTCCTGTCTTTTCGGTTTTAATACATCAAAGAAATTTTCTGCACCTTCTACAGCCTTCTTTTCTTCTTCTGTCTGTGCCGCACTTTTAAACATTCCCATTACTGTTTTGAGCATCGGATTGTCTAATAATTCTTGAAATTTTATTCTTGATTCATTATCTGTTGGTACTTCTGTTTTCTGCTCTTCTCCATTTTCATCTATATAAGTGACTGTTTTATATACTTCAATAAAATCACTTGGCTGACAATCTAAAAAAATACAGATTTTTTCCATAGATTCCATGCTTATATATTCATTTTTCTTTAATCTCGCTACAGTTGCTGTTGGCAGTATTTCTCTTAAATCTGACCGTTTTTTTCCTCTTGCCATCAAAATTCTATCTAGTTTGTCATATTTTACACTCATTATGTTCACCTCAATTTTTCTTATGTTCATTATATTAGAATTTCTTATAATTATCAACCTTTTTATAAATATTTATAATGAACAAAATGTTGATTTAAATGAACATTTCTGGTATTCTTTTACAAGAAACATTTTGTTTATTAAGATAAACATTTAGGTAGGTGATTATATGAAAGACTATATGGACTATGTAAAAGACTTTTATACAGATTATTTCAAGCATTGTTCAGCGGCTGAGCTTGTTAAGCGTGAGGATGAGTTCTCTAAACTTATAGATGATGATTTCTTTGCTGATTCTCTCTTAATAGACGAAACTCTCCTTCTCTATGAACTTGTCCGGAATGAATGTGTACATCGAGTTTCACTTATGGCACATTCGCAGGATTAAACGCAGGCACGCACGGGGCGCCCCTTTAGGGGCCCCGTGTGGGCCGTCAGGCAGATATAGAAGGGCTTCCGCTGTCACGTGTCAGCCCGCAGGGTGTCCACTCTCTATTACTTGACATAGTATCATATTTCGGGACATTTTCCGGAAACACTCTTTTTCTGTTTATAGCTTGAGGTAATAAAGTACGAATGAGAAAACTTACTGCTTCTACTCCGTACAGGTCTGATGTCTTCACTGTCAAACGGTATGGAAAACACATAGTCAGAATCACATGGCATAAATCTTTCAGAGAATCCGGCTGGGAATCCGAGCAGGGCAAGCCCCGCAAAGGAACTGTCAATGACAGTAAGCTGGAAAATAACCTGTGCCGTGCAAAATCTACAGTGCGTGAGCTTGTACTGTGCAACGATTGGGATTACTGGTGTACATTTACCCTTTCTCCGGACAAACAGAACCGTTATGACCTCGAAGCCTTTATTAAGAAATTCAGTGAGCTTATCCACAATTATAACCGCCGTTGTGCTCCGGAAGATAAAATTAAATATCTTCTGGTGCCAGAAAAGCATCGGGATGGAGCCTGGCATATGCACGGATTTATAAAAGGAATCCGGAATAAAGATTTATATATAAATCAGAATGGCTATCTCTCTTGGAAGCAGTACGAGTCTAAATTCGGATTTATCAGCATGGATAGAATCCGGGACAAAGAAGCTGCATCCAGCTATATTCTCAAATATATGACTAAAGATACTCTGCGCAGTGTTTCCAAGCTGAATGCTCATGCTTTCTACTCTTCAAAGAACCTGAACCGCAGTACAGAAGTATATCGTGGCTCTGCTCAGTTTAAAGGCCAATGGGATTGGGAGCATCCGGACGGATACTGTAAAGTAAAAAACATTGATTTGCGTAGGGAATCTGTAGAAGATTATCTCAAATTTTCATCGGCTGTCTATCCGGCAGAGCCTTTTTCGCCTTCTCTTCCGGAAATGCCGGGCTCTTTCGTTAAACCATCTGACAATGGTTTCCGCCCCTATTACGATACAGAAACAGGTGAAATATACCCTACACCCTTTGATAGACTGGAGTTTGCTCTATGACAGTACAAGAAGCTTTTGATAAATTCATCCGTTCCCGGCTCCGTGAAGGATGTTCAGAAAAAACCATAGAAAGCTATAAAAACTTGACCTATCCTCTGCGGTCTTATCTTGGCCCTATCTTTGAGATGGAAAATCTGCGGCAGGGTATGATTGATGATTTTATCGACAGCCTGTATGACCGGAAGAAGCTTTCCCGCAGCACTCTGGCTTCCTATATCCGGAATGCAAGGATTTTCCTGCGGTGGTATCAGCAGGGCAGGAATCTACTTTATGATGCTTCATTGATTCGTGTCCCTAAAACACCTAAGAAGATTCTGCGTCTTTATTCTCCGGAAGATATTCAGCTTATTTTTGACACAGTAGAAGCGTCTCCGGAATGGCTTATCGCCCGCAATAAAGCTATGATAGCCCTGATGCTTGACTCCGGCCTGCGGCAGTCCGAAGTCGCAGGGCTGACAATGGAAAACATAGATTTTGAACGCAAACGTCTGAAAGTCACCGGAAAAGGAGCGAAAGACAGATATGTGCCGCTCGGCAGATTCTCCGCAGACATGCTGAAAAAATATCTCTCTATCCGGCCCTATGACCTGCCTGTGGTCTTCCTCTCCGTCCACGGTCAGCCGATTTCCTGCGGAGCTATAAAAAGTATGACTGGAGACATGCAGAAGCGTCTGCCCTTTGAATTTTCCTCTCATAAGCTCCGGCACAACTTTGCTACCAATTATTTGGTGGACCAGTATTATCAGTACGGTCATATGGACGTATACCAGCTTATGTCTATTATGGGCCATGAAGATATTTCTACAACCAAACGGTATCTGCATGAAGCGCAGTCCATTGTAGCCGCTTCAAATAGCATCAGCCACTTAGATAAGCTCTTTGCATAGACAGGAATCCGGAAAGGCTCTTTCCCCTGCTTCTATTCGATTGGACACGAAAAAAGGAACCCTTCACGGATTCCTTTCTCTTTCATGAAGCATCGGGGATTCGAACCCCGGACAACTTGATTAAAAGTCAATTTTCAGAAGAGAAAAACTCCGGCGATAGTCAAGAACTTCCGTCTTTCATTCCCCTATTCCTTTGTCTAATAACCTGAGCGGAGCGACAGCGGAAGGAGCCAACAACGTTCGCGCCGAGGGGGTCTTCACCCCCGGCTCAATACCTAAAGAGGGTAGATGTCCAGACCGTTCGCGTCTATACCTTTCCGGTTTCACTGTGTAGCTCGTGCCTGCTCTCTTAGAACTTCCGGAGCCAAGAAACAGGCAGGCGGGGAAGGCGTGAGGACCGAAGTGCAACGAAGGTTTTCACGCCGCGCCCGCCGGCCGTGGCAATGTCAAAGAAAAAACAGGCTTGTCACCTGTTCTCCGCTCTGGTATAGTATGTTTGAAAGTGCTACCAAGAAAACGGTAGGCGGTTAGCCCTCCATCTGGAGGGTAAGCAAAACCCTCCAATCTTACGAAAGGAGGGATTGCCATGGTTACATATCCGGATCTAATCCAGTTTGTAATGATGCTGATTGCTCTCGTGGCTCTTGTCATCGAGATTCTCAGAAAAAAATAACCGCCCCTCGCCAAAGGATTGCGGTTATTTTAACGTAAACTTGGGCTAACCGTCTATCGGTAGCGCTTTCTCTATAATTATAATAGCAAGAGCTTCCGGAAAAGTCAATATTCACTCCTGTCTTTTCGGTTTTAATACATCAAAGAAATTTTCTGCACCTTCTACAGCCTTCTTTTCTTCTTCTGTCTGTGCCGCACTTTTAAACATTCCCATTACTGTTTTGAGCATCGGATTGTCTAATAATTCTTGAAATTTTATTCTTGATTCATTATCTGTTGGTACTTCTGTTTTCTGCTCTTCTCCATTTTCATCTATATAAGTGACTGTTTTATATACTTCAATAAAATCACTTGGCTGACAATCTAAAAAAATACAGATTTTTTCCATAGATTCCATGCTTATATATTCATTTTTCTTTAATCTCGCTACAGTTGCTGTTGGCAGTATTTCTCTTAAATCTGACCGTTTTTTTCCTCTTGCCATCAAAATTCTATCTAGTTTGTCATATTTTACACTCATTATGTTCACCTCAATTTTTCTTATGTTCATTATATTAGAATTTCTTATAATTATCAACCTTTTTATAAATATTTATAATGAACAAAATGTTGATTTAAATGAACATTTCTGGTATTCTTTTACAAGAAACATTTTGTTTATTAAGATAAACATTTAGGTAGGTGATTATATGAAAGACTATATGGACTATGTAAAAGACTTTTATACAGATTATTTCAAGCATTGTTCAGCGGCTGAGCTTGTTAAGCGTGAGGATGAGTTCTCTAAACTTATAGATGATGATTTCTTTGCTGATTCTCTCTTAATAGACGAAACTCTCCTTCTCTATGAACTTGTCCGGAATGAATGTGTACATCGAGTTTCACTTATGGCACATTCGCAGGATTAAACGCAGGCACGCACGGGGCGCCCCTTTAGGGGCCCCGTGTGGGCCGTCAGGCAGATATAGAAGGGCTTCCGCTGTCACGTGTCAGCCCGCAGGGTGTCCACTCTCTATTACTTGACATAGTATCATATTTCGGGACATTTTCCGGAAACACTCTTTTTCTGTTTATAGCTTGAGGTAATAAAGTACGAATGAGAAAACTTACTGCTTCTACTCCGTACAGGTCTGATGTCTTCACTGTCAAACGGTATGGAAAACACATAGTCAGAATCACATGGCATAAATCTTTCAGAGAATCCGGCTGGGAATCCGAGCAGGGCAAGCCCCGCAAAGGAACTGTCAATGACAGTAAGCTGGAAAATAACCTGTGCCGTGCAAAATCTACAGTGCGTGAGCTTGTACTGTGCAACGATTGGGATTACTGGTGTACATTTACCCTTTCTCCGGACAAACAGAACCGTTATGACCTCGAAGCCTTTATTAAGAAATTCAGTGAGCTTATCCACAATTATAACCGCCGTTGTGCTCCGGAAGATAAAATTAAATATCTTCTGGTGCCAGAAAAGCATCGGGATGGAGCCTGGCATATGCACGGATTTATAAAAGGAATCCGGAATAAAGATTTATATATAAATCAGAATGGCTATCTCTCTTGGAAGCAGTACGAGTCTAAATTCGGATTTATCAGCATGGATAGAATCCGGGACAAAGAAGCTGCATCCAGCTATATTCTCAAATATATGACTAAAGATACTCTGCGCAGTGTTTCCAAGCTGAATGCTCATGCTTTCTACTCTTCAAAGAACCTGAACCGCAGTACAGAAGTATATCGTGGCTCTGCTCAGTTTAAAGGCCAATGGGATTGGGAGCATCCGGACGGATACTGTAAAGTAAAAAACATTGATTTGCGTAGGGAATCTGTAGAAGATTATCTCAAATTTTCATCGGCTGTCTATCCGGCAGAGCCTTTTTCGCCTTCTCTTCCGGAAATGCCGGGCTCTTTCGTTAAACCATCTGACAATGGTTTCCGCCCCTATTACGATACAGAAACAGGTGAAATATACCCTACACCCTTTGATAGACTGGAGTTTGCTCTATGACAGTACAAGAAGCTTTTGATAAATTCATCCGTTCCCGGCTCCGTGAAGGATGTTCAGAAAAAACCATAGAAAGCTATAAAAACTTGACCTATCCTCTGCGGTCTTATCTTGGCCCTATCTTTGAGATGGAAAATCTGCGGCAGGGTATGATTGATGATTTTATCGACAGCCTGTATGACCGGAAGAAGCTTTCCCGCAGCACTCTGGCTTCCTATATCCGGAATGCAAGGATTTTCCTGCGGTGGTATCAGCAGGGCAGGAATCTACTTTATGATGCTTCATTGATTCGTGTCCCTAAAACACCTAAGAAGATTCTGCGTCTTTATTCTCCGGAAGATATTCAGCTTATTTTTGACACAGTAGAAGCGTCTCCGGAATGGCTTATCGCCCGCAATAAAGCTATGATAGCCCTGATGCTTGACTCCGGCCTGCGGCAGTCCGAAGTCGCAGGGCTGACAATGGAAAACATAGATTTTGAACGCAAACGTCTGAAAGTCACCGGAAAAGGAGCGAAAGACAGATATGTGCCGCTCGGCAGATTCTCCGCAGACATGCTGAAAAAATATCTCTCTATCCGGCCCTATGACCTGCCTGTGGTCTTCCTCTCCGTCCACGGTCAGCCGATTTCCTGCGGAGCTATAAAAAGTATGACTGGAGACATGCAGAAGCGTCTGCCCTTTGAATTTTCCTCTCATAAGCTCCGGCACAACTTTGCTACCAATTATTTGGTGGACCAGTATTATCAGTACGGTCATATGGACGTATACCAGCTTATGTCTATTATGGGCCATGAAGATATTTCTACAACCAAACGGTATCTGCATGAAGCGCAGTCCATTGTAGCCGCTTCAAATAGCATCAGCCACTTAGATAAGCTCTTTGCATAGACAGGAATCCGGAAAGGCTCTTTCCCCTGCTTCTATTCGATTGGACACGAAAAAAGGAACCCTTCACGGATTCCTTTCTCTTTCATGAAGCATCGGGGATTCGAACCCCGGACAACTTGATTAAAAGTCAAGTGCTCTA
>OGGQ01004934.1_pt1 | contig 10264 bp, 9 predicted proteins | sample 1571191 | NCBI WGS metagenome assembly OGGQ01 (sample SAMEA2582061, study PRJEB24529) | metagenome | biome: Human gut stool | place: China | collected 2011
GGGCCCCCGCCCGGGGCCGGGCGGGGAACCACGTGGCAGGTTCCAACCTGCGGGGGTCTTTACAGGACCACTTACCGACAGTCCCCTGGTAGGGCGCCAACAGGGGCGCTTTACCGTCCGATGGGGAACATCGCCGGCCGGTCCCGTCCGTCAAGCCCCGGCTTTGCCGGAGGCCATGGCGGCATCCGCCATGCGGAGGGTTTTTCGCAGGAAAATGATACTCAGGGTCAAGGACATGAGCTCGGCGATGGGGAAGGCCAGCCACACCAGGGTGAGGTTCCCCGTCTGGGACAGCAGCCAGGCCACCGGCAGCAGCACCACCAGCTGGCGGCAGACGGAGACGATGAGGCTGTAGAAGGGGTTCCCGATGGCCTGGCACACCGACCCGGCGATGATGCAGAACCCCGCCAGGATGAAGGAGAGGGCGATGATCCGCAGGGCGGGGGCGCCGATGGCCAGCATGTTCTCCGAGGCGTCAAAGAAGGACAGCAGGGCGCCTGGGGCGATCTCGAACACCGCAAATCCCACCGCCATGATGCCCATGGCGGACAGGACGGCCAGCTTGATGGTGCGCTTGACCCGGTCGGGCTTTTTGGCCCCGTAGTTGTAGGCGATGATGGGCACCATGCCATTGTTCAGGCCGAACACCGGCATGAAGATGAAGCTCTGGAGCTTGAAATACGCCCCGAACACCGCCGTGGCGGTGGTGGTGAAGGAGATGAGGATCCGGTTGACCCCAAACACCATCACCGACCCGATGCACTGCATCACGATGGAGGGCAGGCCGATGCGGTAGATGTTTTTCACGGTGGCGCCGTGCCAGCGGATGTGGCGGGGGCGGATGTGAATGTCCGGGTTCTTTTTCAGGTTCAGGATCAAGGCGGCCACGGCAGCCAGGCATTGGCCCACCACGGTGGCCACAGCGGCCCCCATCACCTCCAGCCGGGGGAAGCCCAGCAGGCCGAAGATGAGGATGGGGTCCAGGACGATGTTGGTCACTGCCCCCAGGATCTGGGTGCACATGGACAGGTGGGTGCGGCCGGTGGACTGGAGCAGCCGCTCAAAGGTGAACTGGCAGAACAGGCCGATGGAGCAGCACAGGCACACCCGGGCATAGTCGGTGCCGTAGTCTACAATCTCCGGCACATCGGTTTGCAGCAGGAAGAAGGTGCGGGAGAACAGGGCCCCCACAATGGCAAAGACCACGAAGGACGCCAGGGCCAGGAAGATCCCGGTGTTGGCCGCCCGGTCGGCCCGCTCCTGCTCCTTGGCCCCCAGGGACCGGGAGAGCAGGGCATTCATACCCACCGTGGTGCCGGCGCACACGGCGATCATCAGGTTCTGCAACGGGAAGGCCAGGGACACGGCGGTCAGGGCATTCTCACTGAGCCGGGAGACAAAGACGCTGTCCACAATGTTATACAGCGCCTGGACCAGCATGGAGATCATCATGGGGATGGCCATACCGGCCAGCAGCCGGCCCACCGGCTGGGTGCCCATTTTGTTCTCCGTGACCCGAATGTCAGGTTCTTGGGACATAGTGTCACACTCCTCAATTTCTCTCATATTCTACAGGCAAAACTATACTCTACCACAAGAATACAAATTGTCAATGGGAAATGGAGAAAAAGGTCCCTTTGTGGCAAGAAAAGGAAGCGCGCACCCCTCAGGTGGGGCCGGGGGCCTCTGTCATCGGCAGGTGGTCCCGCTGAGACCTTCGCAGGTTAGCCCCTGCGAGGTGGTTTCCCGCCCGGTCCCGGGCGGGGGATCCAGGCTTTCTCTAGAGAAAGCCCGGACGCAAAGAGTCGCGGGGGGATGCCCCCCGCCCCCCCGGTTTTAAAGCCACTCGCTGCTCGCTCGTTCTGCTTTGGCGTTGGGTGGCGCAGCGGGGCGATTGTGGGGCTATTACGGCACCCATGTACGTGCCCTGATTTGGAAACTTTCTTTCACAAAAATGCTTTTCAGCATATTTTTCCCAGAAAATGCGTTCCAAATCGGTTTTGGGATACCGTTAGTAATAGCCCATCGACCGGAACAATGTGCCCCACCACGCCAAAACGAGCGAGTGGCAACGAGCGGGCCATAAAACCGGGGGTCCAGGGGGCTTGCCCCCGGCCCTCTTTCTCCCCATTTCTCGGGAGAAATGGGGACCCCGCCGGGCAGGCGGGCCCCCGGGGCGCTGCGCCCCGAGGCACCGGAAAAGCCCCGACCACCCGTAGGGTACGTACGACCGGAGATTCGGGCCCCCGGCCCCACCTAGGGGGCACAGCTCCGCCGCGCCAGAAGGCCCCCCCCTGCCGGCACCGGCAACCCCCCCACCAAAAAGGACGGGCCCCAAACGGGCCCGCCCTTGCGGTTGGTTGCGATGTTGTGTGGCCGGGCTGCCCTTAGAACATGGGCACCACAGAGCCGTTGTAGTTGGTCTCAATGAACTCCCGGATCTCGTCGGACTGGAGGGCAGCCACCAGGGCCTTGATGGCCTCGTTGTTCTCGTTGCCTTCCTTCACGGCGATGACGTTGGCGTAAGCCTGGGCGGCGTCGGACTGGGCGTCCTCGGTGGCCAGGGCGTCGGTGGTGGGATTCAGGCCGGCGTCCAGGGCATAGTTGGAGTTGATGATGGAGAAGTCCACCTCGTCGATGGTCTGGGGCAGCATGGCGGCCTCCATCTCCTGCAGGTCAATGTTGTGGGGATTGTCGACGATGTCGTTCTTGGTGGCTTCCAGGCCGGCGTCCTCACTCAGGGTGATGATGCCCAGGTCCTGGAGCAGCAGCAGGGCGCGGCCCTCGTTGGTGGCGTCGTTGGGCACAGCGATGACAGCCCCGTCGGGGATGTTCTCCAGGGAGTCGCTCTGGCCGGCATAGATGCCCATGGGCTCATAGTGGATGGCGCCGGCGTTCACCAGGTGGGTGCCTCTCTCAGCGTTGAAGTTTTCCATGTAGGTGATGTGCTGGAAGAAGTTGGCGTCATCCTCCCCTTCCTCCACGGCGGTGTTGGGCATGACATAGTCGTTGTAGGGGCGGATCTCCAGGGTGATGCCCTGCTCAGCCAGGTCGTCCACCACCTGCTCCAGGATCTCCTGGTGGGGGGCGGGGGTGGCGCCTACGGTGAGGGTGACGGTTTCGCCGGTCTGGGCGGTGTCGTCGGTGGTGTCGGTGCTGGCGTCGGTGGTGTCACCGCCGCAGGCGGCCAGACCCAGGCACAGGGTGAGGGCCATGGCCAGTGCAAGAAGCTTCTTCATGTTGGATGTTCCTCCTTTTAATAATGTAGGGTGGTTATCTCAGACGCTTGTCCATCTTGGTGGACAGCCAACTGAACAGGGATTGGATGATCTGGACCAGGACGATGATCAGCACCACCGTGGCCAGCATCATGGAGGGGACGCTCCGCTGGTAGCCGTACCGGATGGCCAGGTCGCCCAGGCCGCCGGCGCCCACCGCACCGGCGATGGCGGTGTAGCCCAGCAGGGTGATGATGGAGATGGACGCCCCCAGGATCAGGGAGGGCACCGCCTCCGGCAGGTAGACCTTCCACACGATCTGCAGGCGGGAGGCCCCCATGGACTGGGCGGCCTCCACCACCCCGGCGTCCACCTCGGCCAGGGAGGTCTCCACCATGCGGGCGATGAAGGGGGCGGCGGAGACCACCAGGGGTACAATGGCCCCCGGGACCCCCAGCTTGGTGCCCACAATGAGCTTGGTAAAGTCCATGATGGCGATCATCAGGATGATGAAGGGCAGGGAGCGGCCCACGTTGATGATCCACCCCAGAATACGGTTGAACCACTTGTGGGGCCAGATGCCGTGGGGCTGGCTGATGCTCAGCAACACCCCCAGAGGCAGGCCGATGAGGTAGGCAAAGACGGTGGACACGCCGATCATAATGAGGGTGTCCCGGGTGCCCTCCAGCAGCAGGTCGCCGTACTCGGCCCAGAAGGCGGAAAGGGATTCAAGCATGGCCAGTAACCTCCTCTACCGTGATGTCAGGCTGGGATTGGATGTACCGCAGGGCCTTGGCGGCCTCCACGGAATCCTCCGGCAGGCCCAGGAGCATGGTGCCGAAGGCCTTGCCCTCAATGTTTCGGGTGTCCGCCCCCAGGATGTTCACCTTCACGCCGCAGTCGATGGCCAGAGAGGCGATGAGGGGCTCATAGGAGGAGCCGCCGTTGAAGGCGATGCGGATGACCCGGGAGGCGGGCAGCCGGTCGATCTGCACCCCGTTGGGGTAGACCAGCCGGCGGCCGATGTCCGTCTGGGGGTGGGAGAAGATGTCCTCCACCGACCCCTGCTCGGCGATGACGCCGTGGTCCAGGATGGCCACCCGGTGGCAGATCTCCTCAATGACGTTCATCTGGTGGGTGATCACCACCACGGTGACCCCCAGTTTCTCGTTGAGCTCCTTCAGCAGGGCCAGGATGGACAGGGTGGTGGTGGGGTCCAGGGCCGAGGTGGCCTCGTCGCACAGCAGCACCTTGGGGTTGGTGGCCAGGGCCCGGGCGATGGCCACCCGCTGCTTCTGCCCGCCGGAGAGCTGGGCGGGGTAGGCCCCGGCCCGGTCTCCCAGGCCCACCAGGTCCAGCAGTTCCTGGGCCCGTTTCCGGGCCTGGGGGCGCTTGGTGCCGATGAGCTCCAGGGGGAAGCAGACGTTGTCCAGGGCGGTGCGCTGCATGAGCAGGTTAAAGCTCTGGAAGATCATGCCGATGCTCTGCCGGGCCCGGTTGAGGTCTTTGGTGGAGAGCTTGGTCATCTCCTTCCCGTCCACCACCACGGAGCCGGACGTGGGCCGCTCCAGCAGGTTCATGCACCGCACCAGGGTGGACTTGCCCGCCCCGGACAGGCCGATGATGCCAAAGATCTCCCCCGGCTGGACGGCCAGGTTGATGTCCTCCAGGGCGTGGACCGCCGTGGGGCCGGCCCCGAAGGTTTTGTTCAGATGCTCGATCTGAATGATAGGTTCACTCACGGGGTTCCTCCTCTTTTCTCTGTTGTAGAATGGGGTGAATGTGGCCGGCCCGCAGGGGGCCGGGCAAAAGAAAAACGCCGTCCTTGATGAAAATCAAGGACGGCGGAAAATGCCGTGGTACCACCTTGGTTCGCACAGCCCCTCGCGGAGCCGGCCTCAGCGGGTGCCAACACACCCTGGCGCGATGACGGGCGCTCCCGTCGCAGCCTAACGGAGGGGGGACCCGTCCGGTCGGTGCGCGGCTCCGAGACCATCTTCCACCTCGCCCGCCGCGCCCTTTTTCACCGGCCGGGGCTCTCTGCTGCTTTGCGCGGGGTGTACTCTTCTCTTCATTGCCTTTTTGGTGTTCGATTGTTGTGTTTCAATCTACACCAAAACCCGGGGCTTGTCAAGCATTATTTTTCCGAGGCTCACCACGTCCGCTTGGCATACTGCCCCACCGCCACCGGCACCGAGGCCAGGCAGGCCGCCAACGCCACCCCCAGCCCCACCGGGGCCAGCATCAGCAGGGTGGACACCGCCGGCACCGCCACGTTCAGCAGGCTGGTCAGGCCGACGCCCCCCAGCAGCAACAGGACGGACAGGAGGATCATGTACAGCCGCCCCTGCTCGGTCCCCACCCGGAAGAAGAAGGGGAAGAGGATGGCCTGGCACAGGAGCACCACCGCCAGCACCCAGCCCAGGGTGCCCAGGGCGGTCCCCAGGGGCGCCCCCTGGTCCTGGATCAGGGCGCCCACCAGGTACAGCACCCCGGCCAGCAGGGTGAGCAGCCACCCGGCGGCGTACCGGCTGAGCACCAGGGCCCGGGGCGGGTAGGGGAGCATGGCGGCGAAGCTGTCCCAGTGGGCCCGCTCGTCGTAGGCCATGAGGGACACCGGGAGCATCAGCCCGGGGTACACCACGAAGAAGGCGTTTAGGCCAAAGCTGTTGGGCAGCAGGCAGAACACGGCGATGATGACCAGCATGAACTTCATTTGTTTCCACAGGACGCAGGCGTCCTTGTACAGGAGAGCTTTCATAGGGGAGAGTCCTTTCTTGGGAGAGATGGCAAAGGGGTCACGTTGCGGCGGCGCTCAGGCGGTACTCCCGCACCGCCAGGGGGATGGACAGGAGGTTTACTGCCAGGCCGATGAGGGGGACCAGGGGGGCGAGGTCCACGAGGAGGGGGAGAACCTGGGGCAGGGCGGCGAGGGGGTTGTCTTGGTTGATTGCCCCCAACAGGTTCATGCTTACAATCCAGAAGAACACCAGCAGGGCCAGGGAAGTGGCTTTCCCGTGGACCAGACCCGTCCGGAAAAGGAGAGGAATTTCCACGGCCAAGGCGATGAGCGTTGCCCCCACCAGCCAGCACAGGAAGGAAAATGTGTCTGCAGGGATGGCAAGTTGGCGGGTCGTGTAGCTCCAATAGGCCGTACCCACGCTGAGGGCCACGCCCAGAATGGTAAACATCCAACCCCAAATGTACCGGCTGAGCACCACGGCCTGGGGAGTGTAGGGATACAACCGTGCGGCAAAGGTCCATTTCGACTGTTCATCTAGGGCCATGAGTTGGAGGGGAACCACCATCCCCAAAAGGGGAAGCAGACACAGGTCGACATTTCTCATGGGGATGCGGAACGCGAACAGCACGAACGTCAGAACCACCAGGAAGGGCAGCATCCCCTTGCGGATGAGGGAACCATCCTTGTATAGCAGGGCCCGCAGAGGGGCGTTTTTCCCCCTGACCCGAGAGGCCCTTTTGGTGGGGATACTGCTGTGGGATTGGGAGACGGAAACAGGTGCTCGGGAAGTGCTCTTGCCCTGGTGGGTATACAGCCGACAGGATAGGAAGAAGCTTGCCAGGAACACCGCAGCCCCCGCAGCCAAGATCAGTGGGAAAAGCTGATCGCGGAAATAGACGTTTCCCGTGTCCGGCGTCCAGGAATAAAAGAGGGAAAAGTCCCCCAAGTAGAGCAAAAACAACAGGAGCACATAGAACAGGGTCGCTCGCTGGGGGCTCCGCCAGAACACCAGGAACAGGAAAAGGCCAAAAAACAGTAGCAGGAAGCCAATCACACAGAGGAAGTCTCCCCCAGAGAACGGATAGCTGGTGAATATCAGCTGCCCGCACAGCATGGCAGTGGGATAGATCCCTGCGAACGCAGCCGCCAGCAGGAACTTTTCTCCCACGACTTCCCGAGGGGAAAGGGGAAGGGTGGCTGCCAGGACATACCAATGGTCCTTGTGATCTTGCAAAACAAGCAGGAGCAGCGGTACAGAGCCCAACAGTTTCGACCAGAAGGCATTCTGCATCCAGGGGATAGGAATGAGGCAGACCAGCAGGAGGAGGATCAGGGCAGGCATGGTACTGCTTTGGTTCACGGTAAAGGTCCGATAAAATAGGGCTTTCATCCCAAAACACTCCTTTCCAAACAACCCTCACCACCCCTGGCGGGCATACCGCCCCACCGCGATGGGCAGCGAAACCAGGAACAGGGCCAACCCCAGGGCAAACATCACCCCCGGGCGGGTCGAAAACCAGAGAAATATGGGCTCCGTCAGGGAGAAGAACAGCATCCCCCCCACGAACACCAGCCCAAAAAAGATAAGATAGACCTCCAGAATCCGGTCCGGCCCCAGGGCGTAGATGGATGGCAGAAGGACGCCTTGGAGCAGCAGGAACAGGGCCAGCGCCAAGGCCGCCTGGGAGAGCGACGGCAGCAGTTCCGCCAAGCCGTGGCGGGCAAGCTGCTTCAGTAAGGCGCACCCCGCCGTGATTGCCCCGGCCAGGACGGTCACCACATACCGTGCCCCCACCACCGCCCAGGGGGAATAGGGAAGCACGGCGGCCAGCTGGAACCACTTCTCCTTGTGCTCCTGCTGCAGATAGGCTATAGGGAGAACCAGGGTGATGGACAGCGTAAAAACCCAGTGTCCCCCTACATAGGGACACAGTGAGGCCACCACCGCCAGAACCAAATAGGTCAGGATGGTGCTCCGGTTCACCACCAAATCCTTGTACAGCAGCGCGCGCATGGAAACCGCCTCCTTTCCGGCCCTGGGGGCCTCAGGAACCCTCCCCCTTGGCCAGGAAGAGGATGATGTCCTCCAGGTTGGTGTGCTCGGTGACAAACTGGGCGGGGATCTGCTGGCGGCGGACCAGGGCCTCCGCCCCGTAGGGCCCCTCCTTGACCCCCGCGATGGCGGCGGGGTTCAGTTCCTGGAGCTGCTGGGGGTCCAGCTTCACGATGGCGTACTCCTCCAGCAGCCGGTCCTTCTCCTCGAAGAGGACCAGCTTGCCCCGGTGGAGGAAGGCGATGTAGTCGCAGATCTTCTCCAGGTCGCTGACGATGTGGGAGGACAGGACCACCGTGTGGTCGGCCTGGCGGGTGAAGTCGTTGAACACGTCCAGCACCTCGTCCCGGACCATGGGGTCCAGGCCGCTGGTGGCCTCGTCCAGCAGCAGCAGTTTGGCCCCGTGGGAGAGGGCCGCGGCGATGGCCAGCTTCATCTTCATCCCCCGGGAGAGCTCCTTGAACTTCTTGTCCTTGGGCAGGGCGAACCGGGCCAGGTACTGCTCATAGAGCCCCTGGTCCCACCGGGTGTAGGTGAGGGCCATGAGCTTGCCCGTCTCCCGGGGGGTGATGACCTCCGGCAGGCAGGCCTCGTCCAGCACCACCCCGATGTCCTGCTTGGTCTGGAGAAACTCCGGGCTCTGGTTGTCCACCCCCAGCAGGGAGACCTGCCCCTCGTCCCGGGAAATGGCGTTCATGAGGAGTTTCAGGGTGGTGGACTTGCCCGCCCCGTTTTCCCCCACCAGCCCCAGGATGCACCCGGCGGGGAGGGAAAAGGTGAGGTGATCCAGGGTGAACCCCCGGTAAGCTTTGGTGAGGTCGTGGCATTCGATGGCGTTCATAGGGCATCTCCCTTCTCAGTGTCTTGGTCCCGCCACAGCAGGCGGAACAGGTCCAGCACCTCCTCCTCCCCCAGGCCGCAGGCGGCGGCCAGGGAGAGGATCTCTTGGATGTGCTCTTCGATCTGGGTGAGGTAGGCCTCCCGGACCAGCTGGGTGTTCTGCTGGGCCACATAGGAGCCCTTGGCGGGGACGGTGTACACATACCCGCCCTTTTCCAGCTCCTCGTAGGCCCGCTTGGTGGTGATGACGCTCACCCGCAAATCCTTGGCCAGGGCCCGGATGGAGGGCAGGCCCTGGCCGGGGGCCAGCTCCCCCGAGAGGATCTGGTTGCGGATCTGGGTGTAGATCTGTTCATAGATGGGTTGGTTGTTGGCGTTGCTAATGAGGATCTTCATGGAAACCACCTATTCTGTACATGTACGGCATACACAGTATACCCAGTAAACCGCCCCCTGTCAAGGGGGCGGGGAACATTTTCCAGAAAATGTTTGGCTGAGGCCCTCAGGCCCCCGCCAAGTCCTGGGGGAGGAGGGCCATCAGGTCCTCCCGGCTGGGGGCCTCCAGGGCGGCCACCCGGTCGGCCTGGCGGGCCACGGCGTCCTCGAAGGTGTTGCGGGCGGTGCGGGCGTTGCCGAAGTGGGCGTCCCGGCCGGCGTACAGGGCCTGGAACCGGGCGGCGGCGGCCGCCTCGGTCTCCGGGGGCAGGGTGTAGCCGTTCTTCCGGCACAGCCCCTGGAAGATGGCCAGCAGCTGGGGCGGGGTGTAGTCGGCAAAGACCAAGGTCTTGGGGAACCGGCTGGCCAGCCCCGGGTTGCTGTGGAGGAAGTCCTCCATGGGCTCCGGGTAGCCGGCGGCGATGACCACCAGGTCCTTCCGGTGGTCCTCCATGCCTTTCAGGAGGACCTCGATGGCCTCCCGCCCGTAGTCGGTGGGGCTGGCGGGGGCCAGGGCGTAGGCCTCGTCCAAAAACAGCACGCCCCCCAGGGCGGACTGGAGGACCTCCTGGGTCTTCAGGGCGGTCTGCCCCACGTACCCCGCCACCAGGCCGGACCGGTCCACCTCCACCAGCTGGCCCTGGGAGAGGATGCCGATGGCCCGGTACAGCTGGCCGATGAGCCGGGCCACGGTGGTCTTTCCCGTGCCGGGGTTGCCCACGAACACCAGGTGGAGGGACAGGGGTGGGGTGGGCAGACCGGCCGCCTCCCGGAGGCGGCGGACCTTCATGAGGTTCACCAGGCTGTGGACCTCCGCCTTCACCCCCTCCAGCCCCACCAGGGCATCCAGCTGGGCCAGGAGTTCCTCCAAGGTGGGTTGGGGGTCGGCGGCCTCTGCCTGCTTTGGGGCGGGCTGGGGCGGGGCCGGTTCCTCCTGACCGGGCGCCGGCGTGGGGTCCGGGGACGCCGGAGGGG
>OGGQ01004935.1_pt1 | contig 10264 bp, 5 predicted proteins | sample 1571191 | NCBI WGS metagenome assembly OGGQ01 (sample SAMEA2582061, study PRJEB24529) | metagenome | biome: Human gut stool | place: China | collected 2011
GTTTGCCGGTACAGATCACACCATTTTTATGGGGAGACGCGGCGATCATTATGGCGGTCTGCCTGGCAGCGGTAGCCCTGACAGTATACCTGTGCTGCCGCGGTGTGTTGACTCCTATGCCAGCGCAGCTTATGCGGCCGAAGGCGCCCAAAAATGGAAAACGAGTCATGCTGGAGCGTATCGGTTGGCTCTGGAAACGCCTATCCTTCAGTCATAAAGTGACGGTGCGCAATATTTTCCGATATAAGAAACGTATGATTATGACGATCGTAGGAATCATGGGGTGTACGGCCCTGTCTTTGACCGGATTCGGCCTGCAGGACTCCATCAACGAGATCGTGGAGAATCAGTTCGATAAGATCTGGAAGTATGAGGCAACCATTGTGGTAGAGGATTATGAGGAAGAGGATCTGACACAGATTCTTTCGATCATGCAGGATTACGACGCGTCTGCCAGCGAAATGTTGTCGATGCAGAAGACGTATACGATGTCTGGGCCGGATGGCGATATGTCGGGCTATCTGATGGTGCCGGAATCTACGGAGAAACTGTCAGAGTTCATTCAGCTGGAGAATCGAACCTCCCATGAGGTTTTCGTTCTGGAAGAAAATCAGGTGCTTGTGACGGAGAAACTGGCACGTAATGTGGGTGTTTCGCCAGGCGATATGATCACCATAGAGATTGATGATACCAATTCGGTGCAGGTTATGGTGCAGGGCATTGTGGAAAACTATGCAGAGCACTATGTATATATGCTGCCGGAAACGTATCAGGCACTCTTTGGAGAGGCGCCGGAATATAACATGGTGCTGGGCAAATACGAGGGCCTATCCGAAGAAAGTCAGCACGAGATGGCAGAAAGAATCAACCAGAACGACCATGTCATGACGATTCAGATGCAGCAGGATATCATGGAGTCCTTCAATCAGATGTTGGCAGCATTGGACATGGTGATTGTGGTTCTCATTGTATCCGCAGGACTTCTGGCTTTTGTAGTGTTGTATAATCTGTCGAATATTAACATTGCAGAAAGAGTGCGGGAAATCGCCACCCTGGAGGTGTTGGGATTCAACGATAAAGAAGTATCCCAGTATGTTTTCCGGGAAAGCATCATTCTGACTGTCTTAGGTACCGCCTTTGGCCTGGTTCTCGGGCGTCTTCTCACAGCATTTGTCATTCAGACGGCAGAGATTGATATGGTGATGTTTGGCAGAGAGGTACAGATATGGAGTTACTTGTGGGCTGCATTGCTGACCCTGGTATTTTCCTTCATCGTGAATCTGGTCATGCATCGGCCGCTGAAAAAGATCAGTATGGTAGAATCACTGAAGTCAGTCGAATAAGAAGGCATCATAAAGGGGCAGTGAAAAACAGGATTTTTCACTGCCCCCTTTCACTGGCCGATGGTTAGAACCAGAGTTTGAGCGCCTTGATTTCGAAAGGATGAAATAGGAGAGTCCGCGTATCTTCAGGCAGGGCGGGGGATAGGTCGTGTTCCAACAGGTTGCAAGGAACCACTTTGCGCAGAGGATAATCGGAGCCAAAGTGGATTTGCGCCCTACCGCCTCGGCATTCATGCAGATGCACGACCAGACAGTCCTCATCCTCCGCTTTTTTGATGGCATCAATCTGAACCTGGGACGAGGAGAGCCAAAGAATACGGCGGGTATCGGAGAAGGAACCGGAAATAACCTGTGCCGGGAGATTCAGGCGATGGGCTTCTTCGATGGTTCCGCCCTCTGTCACGGATCCCTTGTGAGGATATAGGGAGTATGTAAAATCATGTTCGCCCATATCGGCCTGCGTATCTGGATGCTTCGCACTCTTTAACAGGCTGATTTTCATGGCGCGATCCTTGATATTATACCCATACTTCCCATCGCTTAACAGACTGACGCCATAGCCCTGTTCGGACAGATCGGCCCACTGCTGCGCACAGACTTCAAAACGTGCCCAGTCCCAGCTGGTATTCCAGTGCGTGGGGCGTTCCACATGGCCAAATTGAATGTCATAGGTGGCTTTGGTAGAGCGTATATCCGTATAGAAGGCAGCCTTTAGGAGCCGATGCTCTTCATGCCAGTCCACATGAGTACGCAGATCAATACGACGAGAATCCCGGTATACGGAGAGATCCTGCGTAAGACGGGAATGACGATAGACATACGTAAACCGAAGCACAGCGCGCAGAGGACCCAGTTCCAATACTTCGGGATCCTGGCAAAGATGCATGGTTTCCATCTTCTGTGTATAGAAGATATCCACATCCCAGGCATCATAGTTGACGGGCTTATCCTCGAAGACTTCCAATACATTTCCCAGGGCGCCCGGGGCGAGGATCGAACGTTCGGCTTCTTTATCATACAGCGCCGTCCATTGTCCTTCCTCGTTCCAGGCGATGGAATAGAAGGGGGTCTCCAGTCGATTTCGCTCTCTATGAAACGGGGTAGGAGGCACATCTGCCTCGCCGGAAAGGAAACATAGACTTCGCTATATTCTTGGTAGAAAGAAGCAGCTTTGGTTTTAGTAATAGGATCGTAGTCTTTCAGTAAAGCAGCTGCTTCATTTAAATCGTTTAGTAGTAATTTGATTGTTTCTGCACCACTATATTGGGGAGCTGGGTCCTTGGAAACTTCGGTAGCATAAGGTATGGTTCGTTTCTCATCAAGCTCTGTATCTCGTTGACTCCAGTTACCATAACCATAAAGTCGTAATAGATCAAAATGTATATAAGCTCGAATGGCTAATAATTCTCCTTTAATAATATGGTAGTTGAGGTCGTCAAGTATTTCTTTCTTTTCTTCTATATTGGCTAGTTCGTCATTAACATTGACTATCACATTATACGCTTTCTCCCAGATCTCTTCAACTGTCGGAGTTGTGTAAGTATTTGTATAATTGAAAGATTGTAGCCAATACGCTAAACCTATATTTGTTGAATTTACATAAGGATTGAATTGGTGTGCCATAATTTCTGTTGCAAACCAAGAGAGGTTTGTACCATAGAGTGCATCATCAGTCATTCCGATATAACAACCTATTAGAGATTGTTGAAAGCCGGTAACAGAACTAAAATGATCATCTTTGCGTATTTCTGATGGTGCGGTTACATCAAACCAGTCACTACAAGAGCTAGCGATAAGGCTTGTCATATAAATGAGGATAATATATATATACTTTTTCATATTGAATAATTTAGAATGTTGCAGTTAATGAGAATGACATTGTTCGTGCAAATGGATAGTTTAATCCTCGTTCTACTTTTATTGATGAAAATGTTGTGATGTCGTTCATATTGAATGCTAGCCGTAGACGTTGCATATATAATTTTTGGTAGATAGAACGTGGAAATTCATAATAAGCACTAATGGCCGAGATAGATAACTCACGGCGGTCTTGTACAAAACGAGTTGTTGCACGAGTTGTTGTTGCAGAATCAAACTTCTTATATTGTGTTTGTTGACCGTATGTAGTCCATCGCCCTTCCAATAGACGTCTGTCTACATTATAGTCAATATCTGCGTTTTCTACTCGGTCTACTAATGTGGAATTATAAAATTGACAACCTGCTAAGTAGCTGAGTGTTGCGCTAATTCCGATTCCTTTATATTCAGCTGTAAATCCTCCTGTGCCGCGGTATTTAGGACTGGAATCACCGGCTGGAACCATATCATTTGAAGAGTAAACATAAGTATAGCTTCCATCTTTTTTAATATATACTTCTTGTCCTGTTTGAGGATCAATTCCAGCAGAGGGCACTGCCCATATTGTATTCATTGACATTCCGTCTTGATACATCAATACAGGGGCAGACTGATTTGCTTCTTCTGCCATTTTCTGCATTTTTTCATTATATGCGCGCATGCTGTCGGATAAACGAATAATTTTGTTTTTGTTATAAACAAAAGTACCATATAGATTGACGAAACCTTCTGGTCCTTGCCATATAGTATAATTTGCATTGAGTTCAATACCCGAGTTACGTACTAGTCCTAGATTGTCTTTTATACTGCTGAACCCAGTGGAAGTAGGGATGCTTACATCGGTTAGCATATTTTTTGTATCAGCAGAATAGTAATCAAATTTTAGTGTAAGCCCGGCAACTCTTATATCTGCGCCCACATTATAATCTTTTTTTTGTTCCCATTTTAATTTTGAGTTAGGAAGGTTATTCAAGTAGGCTCCTGTCATAGGATTTGTTGTTCCTCCATAGGTGATTCCTGAATAATATTGATAAGTAGCTATGGCTGCACTAGTATTGAAATTTTGGTTTCCTGTCAATCCGACAGAGGCACGTAATTTCAGTTGTTTGATCCAAGATATATCTTTCATAAATACTTCGTTGTGTAAATTCCAGCCTAACCCGAATGACCAGCTATTAGCCCATCGGTTATCCGAACCATATAAGGAAGAGGCACTCTCACGTATGGTTGCATCTGCTAAGTATCTGTTGTCATAATCGTAAGATGCAGCTAATAAAAAGCTTGCTTCACGATTAATAGATGAGCTTCCTTTAGGGGTTGTTCCAGCCAAATATTGTTTGGCAAATGTTATGTCTGCATTACTGGAGTTTGAAAAACCTTCGGCCGTATGTTGGTAAGCTGAATATTGATCCTCTGATAAAAAGAAACCAGCATTGGCAAAGATTGTATGTTTCTTGATCATTTTGTTATAATTTATATTGAAGTCTCCAGACAGCGAACTCGATTTCCCATTTTCCATTATATACTGCCCACGGCGTATTATTTCATCCTGTGAGGTGTAAGTAGCAAACATGGAATGTTGGGCTGGATAGAAATCATCCGAATTATTTCGTTTTTGTGAAACTCCCAAACGTATAGTTGCTTTCCAATCAGGGTGAAATAACCATTCTGTATAAAAGTTGTTGGTGAATTCTAGGTAACTACTGGTGAAACTGGTACCGATAGTGGCATCATATAATGGATTTGCCACTTTTAAATCATCATTGTACTCTGCCCAACGTAGTACTTTCCCATTTTCATCAGTTGCTTGCCAATAAGGATTCATTTTACTATAATCGCTGAATGAACCATATGGAGAGTCATTACTGTTATTAGATATTATTGAGAATATATTTCTAAATATAATATTGTTACGACGATAAGAAATATTGGCATTACCTGAAATATTGCGTCGGTCGGATCCCTTCATGACTCCAGTTATCTGATTGTATGTGAAATCAAGTACGGCGCGTAAACTTTGTGAATCTCCGACTTCGATATTTAGGTTATGCTTATGTCCAATTCCTGTATGGAGTGGCTTGGCTAACCAATATGTATCTAATCCTTGTAAGGCCATTTGTTTACGTGTATTGTATAACTGATTAAGTTCGATCTGAGTATCTAAATTTGCATTTCTATATACTCCATCTAAACGTTCTGCTTCAAGTTTTTCCAGTGCATTACATAAATCATAGCTTGTTAAATCAGGCATTTCAAACGAAAGACTTCCATTATAAGTGATACGTTGTTCATTTCCTGCCAACCGTTTGGTTTCAATTACAATAACGCCATTGGCAGCTTTTGATCCATATAATGCTTTAGCAGAGGCATCTTTTAAGATTGTGATACTTTCAATGCGATTCATATCCATATCCATCACAGTTTCGGCAGTTGTTTCAAAACCATCAAGAATGAATAAGGGTTGATTAGGTTGATTTTGATAGTTGCTTTTTAATGAACTTGTCTCTGTTGTTGGAAAGCTGGAAGTACCACGCATGGACATTGTTGGAGTTGTATTAGGATCGGAACCCATGCTGAAATTATCTGCGATGTATAACGTAGGGTCTAAGTTCTTCAAACTTTGAAAAACATTCTGATTTCCGACACGCATCAGATCTTTGCTTGAAATAGTAGTTGCTGCCCCAGTAAAACTTTCCGCTTTACGAGTATAAATACCAGTAACGATAACTTCATCTAATTTAGTATCACTCTTTAGAGTAATATTTTTCCGTACATCATTCCGACCACTATTAATCATCACTTGTTGAGTAGACATTCCGATATATGAAAAGGTGATAGTACATGTTGTATTAGTGGGAATCTCTATACTGTATTTACCATTATTGTCAGTTATAGCAAATCGTTGAAGATCACTAATTACAACATTAACACCGGGTAAGGGGTATCCTTCTTCGTCTGATACAATACCGGTTGCGGAGCGTTTATCTCCTTGTTGTTCTGCTTTAGAGATGGTAACAATATCTCTTTCCATGCTATAGGTGAGTCCTGTGCCATTAAGAACAGTGCGTAGTACGCTATCCACAGTTTCATCTTTTACATGGATGGTGATGGGTTTCAGTGACTTTGTCTGCTCTGTGTTGTAGACAAAGCTTAATCCGGTTTGTTGTCTTAAAGCATCGAAAAAATCTTTGACAGTGACAGATTCCAGATTTAAAGTTACTTTTTTGCCACTTTTAGGAATGGCAAACATCATTGTGGGTAATAGTAATAATACTATTACTAGAGAAAGTATTCGGACTCTTTCTCTACTTTTTGTCTTTCTCATTCTTTCTTCTTGTTTAATTAGTAATTAATTGTCTGTGATTAAAATCTCTCTTCCTTTTATCTTTATTTGTAAATTCGTAGTACGTGCTATTGCTTTTAATATGGGGCTGATTGTGGCATATCGGTCCATGTTTCCTGTAAATCGAAGTTGTTTAAGTTCGGAAGTGCCAAAGGAAATGTCTACATTATACCAATGTTCTAAGATCTCAACAATATTCTCCAAAGTGCGATTCTCAAAGATGAGTCGTCCTTCATTCCATGCTATATAGGGAGTTAGATCTACATTATGTATTGATATATTGTTGTTCTTTTGCTCAATATGGGCTAATTGTCCAGGTTTAATGAATTGTTCTTGGCTGCTTTTTGTGGGTATAATACTAATGCTTCCTTTTACTAATGCAACTTCTGTACGTTCGGGGCTAAAAGTGTTAACGTTAAATTCTGTGCCATACTGTCTTATTGTTCCATGGTCGGTGATAACATAGAAAGGACGAGTATCTTGGGCAACTTTAAAATAGGCTTCTCCTTTAAGATAAACCATACGTTTCGTCTGACTGAATTTTACTGGATATCGTAATTCTGTATTATAGTTAAGATGTACGGTTGTTCCATCTTCAAAGGTTACTCTGAACTCATTACCTTGTTCTGTGGTTAACGTATTATTTTCTATAACTTCGCTCCGTTGTTTCAGAATACTATCTATATTTGTATTAGGTGTTGTCGGATAGATAAGAGCACCATTCTGCGCTATAGCAGTTGTGGAATGATTAACTTTAACTGGTGTTGGATATGTTGGGGTAAGTGATTGCTTGTTGTTGCCAGCTAAAATCAATGTAGCTTTAGGAATTCCTGGCTGAATTGCATCTCCCAAAGTAAGATTGTCTGATACTTGTATTTCGGAAGAAGTGTAAAAATACCATCCCCCTGCTACTATTATTATAGGTAATATAAAGATAGCTGCATATTTCAGAAAAATTGATGTGATTGATGCTTGGCAATATTTTTTCTTAAAGTGTTTCCATGCCTGATGTGAATTTATTTGTGTATATGCTTCGTAGCGTTTACGAAAAGACATGTTTGTGCATAAACGATTGAAAAACTCTTCATGTTGTGGAGAGCTTTTGATCCAATTGTCAAGCTGTTCCTTTTCGGGATCAGTAAGATCACCGAGTAGATATTTGGCTATTAATTTTTCTGCATCTACCTTTATCTTCATATATCTGTTGTCTTATCATTTGTTAATAAGACAACATGAAGATTAAAAAGAGGTACAAACTTTCTAAAAAAGATTATTTTGATTATGAAAAAAACTTGGAACTATACAAAATGTCACATAAAGGAAGCAAGAAGTAGCATGTACCCATCTGTTCTTTGATAGATTGTATAGCCCTTTTCTTTTGTGTCTTTACAGTTTCGATCGAAATTCCTAGTGCGGTAGCTATTTCTTCATTTTTTTTCCCATCCATGTGCAATAGGAATATTTCCCGGCAACGTGTTGGTAAATTATCGATAGCGCGAAAAAGTAATCGGTATATTTCTTCTTCATTGGTATCTTCTTCTTCTGTGATTTCTCGATAAGTGCTTGCCAAACGTTCAAGATAAAGAGATTCTACATTTTGATGTTTTAGATAATTGAGAGAAGCATTCCGTATAGAGTTATAGAGATAAGTCCGGAAAGAAGGTAATGATAAGAATCTCATTTTCTTTTCCCACATAGTTGCGAAAAGATCCTGTACAATATCTTCTGCTGCTTGTTGGGAAGAGAGAAAATTAATAGCATACAACACCAATGCCTTATAATATTCATTATAAAGTTGATGATAAGCAGTTGGGTGTTGCTCATTTATACCTTTTATAAAGGAACTTTTCTCTTCGTTCATAGTGAAATATTATGTTGATTCTCTGTTTATGCAGCAAAAGTATAAAATATCTAGGATAAAAGAAGTCTTTCAAACTCTATACTGTTTGTGAATGCATCTTTTTTTTTCTTAGTTCGTACAAAATAATAATATTGTAATTATAGAAAAATAGTCCTTTGCCATTTTGCAAAGTGTAATTCTTGGTATCTGCTTGATTTAGGTTGTAACTTCGTTTTTTATTTGGGATAGTATAATTGCTAAAAACGCTACTCTGTTCTGAAACTTTAGAGAATCAATGCATTATAGTCTCTCTAAAAATCTTTATATTTGCAGACCGTTTGGAAAATGATAGTGAATAATAACAATACAATAACTTAAAAACAACCAAAATCAGATGAAGCAGGATATGATTGTTATCCTTGACTTGGGTAGTCATGAGAATACGGTATTGGCTCGCGCCATCCGTGCATTAGGAGTTTATAGTGAGATTTATCCTCACGATATCACAGTAGAAGAACTGAAAGCATTGCCCAATGTAAAGGGTATTATTATCAATGGTGGTCCGAATAATGTAATCGATGGCGTTGCTATTGATATAAATCCGGCTATCTATACTTTGGGAATTCCTGTCATGGCTGCAGGGCATGATAAAGCAACTTGTGAAGTGAAGTTGGCAGAATTTACAGATGATATCGAGGCTATAAAGGCTGCAGTAAAGTCTTTTGTTTTCGATACTTGTAAAGCTGAAGCTAACTGGAACATGAAGAACTTTGTCAATGACCAGATAGAATTGATTAAGCGTCAGGTGGGCGATAAGAAAGTATTGTTGGCCCTGTCGGGTGGAGTTGATAGCTCTGTGGTAGCTGCTTTACTTCTGAAAGCTATTGGTAACAATCTGGTATGTGTACATGTTAATCATGGTTTGATGCGTAAGGGAGAGTCTGAAGATGTGGTTGAGGTATTCAGCAACCAGTTGAAGGCAAATCTTGTGTATGTAGATGTAACCGATCGTTTTCTGAATAAGTTGGCTGGTGTAGAAGATCCGGAGCAGAAACGTAAAATTATTGGTGGCGAGTTTATTCGTGTGTTCGAAGAAGAAGCGCGTAAGCTGAACGGTATTGATTTCTTAGGTCAAGGTACTATTTATCCGGATATTGTGGAAAGTGGAACGAAAACTGCTAAAATGGTGAAATCTCACCATAATGTAGGTGGTTTGCCCGAAGATTTAAAATTCCAACTTGTAGAACCATTGCGCCAATTATTTAAAGATGAAGTTCGTGCTTGTGGCTTGGAGTTAGGTTTACCTTATGAAATGGTTTACCGTCAACCGTTCCCTGGACCTGGTTTGGGTGTACGTTGTTTAGGTGCTATTACACGTGATCGTTTGGAGGCAGTGCGTGAATCCGATGCCATTCTGCGTGAGGAGTTCCAACTTGCCGGACTGGATAAAAAAGTATGGCAATACTTTACAGTAGTGCCTGATTTTAAATCTGTGGGTGTACGTGATAATGCTCGTTCTTTTGATTGGCCGGTTATTATTCGCGCTGTCAATACGGTGGATGCTATGACGGCTACTATTGAGCCGATTGATTGGCCTATCCTGATGAAGATAACAGACCGTATTCTGAAAGAAGTGAAGAATGTAAATCGCGTTTGTTATGATATGTCGCCGAAACCTAATGCGACTATAGAATGGGAATAGAAAAACTTTTTAAATGATATTTCGATAGCCTCAATTTTTTGTAAGTTGAGGCTATTTTTATTGTTCAACGTTGGCTTCTGGTAGAAATGTAATTGAAGATTTCACAATGATTTCGCGAAGAGATAAAAAGAAAAAGGCACCCAGAAGTGGAAGCCTCCCAAATGCCTTATTCTTATCAA
>OGGQ01004937.1_pt1 | contig 10261 bp, 5 predicted proteins | sample 1571191 | NCBI WGS metagenome assembly OGGQ01 (sample SAMEA2582061, study PRJEB24529) | metagenome | biome: Human gut stool | place: China | collected 2011
GGTTCAGTGGCTGCTGGCGGACGAGGAGGCGAGGCAGAATATGCCTCCGTACGCAGAGTTGGGCATCCCGATGAATATGGCGATTCCTAATCATCAATATCAGTTTATCCATGATGATCTGGAACTTTTTGAAGGTGTGAAAATCGTCCAGCTTCCGGGCCACACACTGGGGCAAATGGGCGTACAGCTGGAACTGGAGAACTCCGGGACCCTGCTCTATACGACTGATGCCGTCTTTATCCGGGAAAATCTCGGTCCCCCGCCTGTCGCTCCCGGAAAAACCGCAGACCACGAGGCCGCTATGAACAGCATCGAAAAAGTCCGGAAAATCGCGCAGGAAAAGAATGCTCTCATCTGCTATGGGCACGACCAGGCCGTGTTTGACACGCTGAAACACGCCCCCGAATATTACGATTGATTGGAAAAAACATGTTCCCGGCAAATTTATCCCGAAAGTCAAATGATAGGAGGAACTTCCCGTGACTGATCGCATCGCAAAACTGAAACAGGATTTTTTAGACAACTACGATCGCATCCCCATCTCTGCTGAAAAGGTCCGCCTTGTGCTTGAGGGTTTGAAAAAGCATGAGGGCCACAGCGACATGATGAAAAACGCATGGGCCTTTGAAAACTTTCTGGATCATCGAACGATTTTTATTGAGGACGGTCAACTCCTTGTGGGCAACATGGCCGCTAAACTTCACGGTATCGACTATCAGCATTTCGGCCCCCTCTGGCCCGATGATGACCTGGATCAAATTTTGGCCGGTGAAGGATTTACCATGGACCCAGAGGACCGCGCCTTCCTGCGCTCCTGCGACGACTATCTAGACAATACTGGCCGCAGCTTCTCGGAAAAGGAGTGCTTCTACTACGACGAGGAGACAGACCGACTGTGGAACTTCCGCAAGCGCGGGATGCACATGCCTGCCTTCACAGACCGCAAAGTCGGATTCAGCTCTTATACCGCCGGTTGGGGCTGGAGCTTGGAGCAGCCCTGCGGCCTGAACGCCCCCGCTCATGAGCTCCACCTCTATACAGGATTTCAGAAATTCATCGATGAATGCCGGGAGCGGCGAATCAGCATGCGCTTCCGCACACTGGAGGACCTGGACAAATACGAAGGCTACCTGAGCATGGAAATCACCATGAAAGCGGTCATCCGGATCTACGAGCGGTATGCAGATTTGGCTGATCGCATGGCTGACGAGTGCACGGACGCCACCCGCGCCGCAGAGCTGCGGGAGATGGCCCGTATCTGCCGTAAGATTCCGAAGTATGGCGCAGAGACTTTCTGGGAGGGGCTGCAGTACTTCACTATGTACTGGATGGTCTTTGGGCAGGGTGCCACGCCCTTCGGCCGTATGGACCAGATGCTCTGGCCGCTTCTGGAGAAGGATCTGGCCGAGGGCCGCATCGCTGACGACAGAGCCGTGGAACTGCTCCAGTGCTTCTACCTGAAAGTGGCCGACTATATCTTCATTACCGGAATGCCGACGCAGCGTGAAAAATACGCCGGCAGAGCACGCTGGAACATCATTATTCTGGGCGGCGTAGACCGGGACGGCAATGAAGTGACCAACCCGCTGACCTACATGATCATCCGCGCCTCCCGTGAGCTGCACCTGGCGCACCCCTCCATGCATATCCGCGTCAATGAAAACACGCCCAAGGAGCTGATGATCGAGGGCCTGAAGAGCGTGCGCGAGGGTCTGGGCTATCCCTCCTTCATCTCCGAAAAGGCTTACATTGACTACCTCCTGGAGCACACTCACGGAAAGATCGACGAGAAGGAGGCCCGGGAGTTTATCGTCAACGGATGCGTGGACACAGCATTGCCGGGCCGTTCCCGTCAGACCGGCGTTCCCATGATGCCCATGCCAATTTTGATCGAGCTTGCCGTTGACGGCGGCGAAGATCGCATGATGGGCACCGACATTGGCAGCAAGTGCAAGACCTTGGCAGAATGCACCAGCTATGAGGAATTCTACAACGACTGTCTGATGCCGCAGATTACAAAGGCCATCGACATGGGCGTCGAGATCACAGTGATCCGCTACGGGTCCAACCGCGCCCATTGTCAGGATCCCATCCGCGCCGCTTTTTATTACGATGCGCTGGAGCATCCTTATGACCCCTATTGGCGCGAGATGAAATATGAACCTGCCTGCGGCGTAAACCTGGTCGGCATGTCCACTGGCATTGACTCTCTGGCTGCCATCAAGTACATCTGCTTTGAAAAGAAACTGGCCACTCCCCAGGAAATGATGGATGCCCTCCATGCCAACTGGGAGGGCTACGAGGATCTCCGCCAGCTCTGCCTGAAGGCTCCTAAATACGGCAACAACGACAGCTTTGTGGATGACATCGGCGAAAAGCTCTGGGGCGATATCCATGACATCGCAAGACAATTTAAGGGGCCTTACGGCAATGAGCTCTGCCTTTCTGCCGTCTCCATCACGACCCACGCTCCCGCCGGTAAGGTCTGCGGTGCCTCGGCCAATGGGCGTTTCGCCGGAGAGATTCTGTCCGATGCCAGCATTTCTCCTTCTCAGGGTGCCGACGTAAACGGACCTACCGCCATGATTCAAAGCGCCATGCGTATGGGCCACGGCTACAGTTCCACGCTGCACAACGCCAAATTCCCCACTAGCGCACTGAAAACTGACGCTGATCTGGAAAAATTGGCAGACCTCATCAAAGTCTATCTAACCCACGGCGGGCACCAGATTCAGATCAACGTGGTGGATCAGGAAACCCTGAAGGACGCCCAGGTTCACCCCGAAAAGCACCAGGAGCTGATTGTCCGCGTAGCCGGCTACAGCACCTACTTTACCAGTCTGAATAAAGCGATGCAGGGAGACGTTATCAACCGGACCTCTTTTGAAAGCCTGTAAATATCATCTGACGGCACAACCGCTCTCCAGGGATGTCCCTGGAGAGCGGGGCCCAAGAATTCGGAGAAATAAGGAGGGTATCTTCCCATGAGTACACTTGTAAAATTTGATTTTCCCCAAATTCTGATGGGACGCGGCGCCTCCCGGGAAATTGGCCAGCGTCTCAGGGACGACGGCTTTCATCATGCCTTCCTAGTCCACGGCCCCAACATCACACGATCCATTGTGGACGGCGTTCAAAAAAGCATCCTGGATGCTGACCTGCGGTGCTCCGTTTTTGGCGGCATGCAGCCGCAAGTTCCGGATACCTGCGTATATGAGGGCGTCGAAGCCGCCCGAAAGGCCGGCGATATTGACGTTTTGGTGGCGGTCGGCGGAGGCAGTACCATGGATGGGACTAAGGTCATCAACCTTCTGCTGCACAACGACCCGCCGCTGTTTCAATACTATATGAGAAATGGCGGCGGAAATCCCAAGAATCCGGGTCTGCCCCTCTATATGATCGCTACAACGGCCGCTACCGGAAGCGAAGTGGACGCAGCGGCGGTGGTCTATGACACCATGGAGCGAAACATCAAAAACCCCATGGGAAGCCGCCTTTGCTTCATGCCGACCCTGTCAGTCATTGATCCGGAGCTGTATGTCACCCTTCCTGCGGCTGAGACGGCGGTCACCGGTGCTGACGCTTTCCTCCACAGCTATGAGGCATACACCGGCATGGACGCACTTTGGTCGCCGCTCTCTGACCGCCTGGCTCTGGACGCTATGAACCTGATCCTTCAATATCTGCCGCTGGCCGTCAAGGATCTGACCAATGTGGACTATCGGGAAAAACTGGCGCTGGCCGCGATGTTAAGCGGGATGGCCACAGAACTGGCCCGCAACCATGTGGGGCACAGCTTTGCCCATGCAATCGGCTCCACAACCCACGCCACTCACGGCGTCTGTGCGGCCAGCGTAGTTCCCTTTGTAGCGGAATTTATTACGCGCATCCGGCGCAAACGGCACATGGATATCCTGAAACTATTCGGAATTGAGGTCTCGGAAGATATTTCCTCTGAGGATCTGGGTGCAAAGCTGCGGGACACCATGTTCGCTTTCTGGAAGAGAGTCGGCGTCCCCACGCTGAAAGACGAGGGCATCAGCCGTGCGTCTGTTATGGCCGCAGCCGACCTTGCTTACGCTGACCGCATTACGCACCGTTTTGAAAAGGACGGCTGCGACCTCACACAGGATGATGTTGCCGCCATTCTGAAGCAGGTCTGCGACCAGGCAGATCTTGTTTAACCGGGAAACCCGATATTTACAGGAATATAAGGGAGGATCGCCAATGAGTGCGATGTTTAATAACTTTACACCCCTATTGTTCGGAAGAGGAGCCTCCCGCGAGGTTGGGCAGCGGATCAAAACTGCCGGCGGGACCAGCGTGCTGCTGGTTCATGATGAGCAGCTGCCGGCCTCTATTACAGAGCCTATCGTGGAAAACCTGAAGAGCGCAGGCTTAAAATGCACGGTCTTTTGCGACCTGGAGGCCGAAATTCCCGACTACTGTGTGGAGAATGGTGCAGAAGTCGCCCGTCAGGCCGGCGATATTGACTTCCTGCTGGCGCTCGGCGGCGGCAGCGCCATGGACTGTACCAAGGCCATCAATCTCCTTCTTAACAATCCGCCGCCGCTGTCTCAGTACTTTCTAAAAAACGGCGGTCAGGCAAAAAAAACCGGATTTCCCATTTGCGCCATCCCCACAACGGCGGGCACGGGCTGTGAACACACCAAGGCCGCTGTCATCTGCGATTCCAGAGACAACGGCAGCAAAAACCCCGTGATATGCGAAATGTGCTTCTCCGTCTCCCTTGCGATTCTGGACCCGGAGCTTCTGCTCTCCCTGCCTCCCCGGCAGACCGCAATCACCGGAATCGACGCGTTCTCCCACAGCTATGAGGCCTTTACCGGGATGAAGGAGCTGCGCACCCCGCTTTCCAATCTGGTGGCGCTCGCGGGGATGCGCCTAGTTATCGAGTACCTTCCTCGCGCAGTGAGAGATCCCTCGAATGTTGACTTCCGGGAGAACCTGCTGACTGCGGCCACCCTCGGGGGGATCGCCAGTGAAATGGCCAGAGGCCACATGGGCCATGGGTTCGCTCATGCCATCGGGTCCGTGGTACATGCGCCTCACGGTGTCTGTGTGGGTAGCATCATGCCCTTTGTGGCAGAAGTCGTCACCTCTGTCCGAGCTGCGGAGAACCGGAAGGTTCTCTCTCTCTTCGACGCCGGCGCAGCATCCACTTTACCGGATGAAGAGGTTGGCGGCGCTCTTAAGCGCGCCATGCTGGAGTTTTTGGACACCGTTTCCCTGCCCTCTCTCCGCGAATATGGGGCAACCAGGAAAGCCATGGAGCAGTGCGCAAAACTCTCAGAGGGAGACAGAACCATGCACCGGTTCCGCGACGAGGGTCTGGATATGGACCGAGATGTCATCTCTGCACTGATGAACCGGCTCTGTACGCAGTATGTCCTGCCGTAAAGCGTCTCGGATATAATATCAACATATGGGGGTACAGATATGGAAAAAAAATATCAGGCACTATTTACACCCTTCCAAATTGGCAAGCTGACCATTAAAAACAGGTTTGCCTTGGCGCCCATGGCCATCTGGCAGTTCAACGGACAGGGCATGTACAATGACAGCGGTGAAAACTACTATGTAGAGCGCGCGCGCGGAGGCTTTGGCCTGATTTATACCGGCAACATGGTGACAGACACGGAGATTGACCCATTCAACATGACGGAGCGCTTTGGCCCCCTCTCCAGTCCCAAAAACTTCACGCAGCAGGCCGCTATGATGAATGACCGCATTCATGCTTATGGCGCAAAGGTCTTTGGACAGATCACATTGGGCAACGGCCGGATGATGGCTGGCAATAAGTCCAGCAGTGACAACCCATTCTTCTTTAATCCTTCCACCCACTCCGGCGAGTTGACTCGAGATGAAATTAAGCGCAAAATTGAGCTGCTGGTGCAAGCGGCAGGCGTTCTGAAGCGCAGCAGGTTCGACGGGGTAGAAGTCCATGCCCTTCACTGGGGATATCTGCTGGACCAGTTTGCCATGGCCATTACCAATCGCCGCACAGATGAGTACGGCGGAACACTGGAGAATCGGCTCCGTGTCACGAAGGAAATCGTGGAAGGTATCAAGCAAACCTGCGGTGCCAACTTCCCCGTCTCTATTCGTCTGGGTCTGAAGAGCTATATCACCGGTCTCGGTCCGGGGCGGGTTTCTTATGACGGAGAATTTGAAGCAGGTCGTACCGAAGAGGAGGGGCGGCGGATTTGCAGAGCCCTGGAGTCCTATGGCTATGATGTGCTCAACTGCGATGTTGGCCAGTATGAGTCCATGTATTACGGCGCCGCGCCCATGTATGTGCCGAAGGGCTTTTCTCTGAAATATGCCGCGGCCGCAAAAAAAGAGGTCCACATCCCCCTGCTGATGAACGGCCGTCTCAACGATCCTGACCTATGTGCGCAGGCAGTTTCCGAAGGCATGGTGGATGGCATTGTCCTCGGGCGTGCCTCTTTGGCCGATCCCTACTTTCCCAAGAAGTTGGAGATGGGCTGCCCCGAAAGCATCCGTCCCTGCATCTCCTGCAACGAGGGCTGCATTAAGCCATTGTTCTCCGGCGGCAGAATGAGCTGCGCTGTCAATCCCGCTGCCATGCGGGAGCTGCATTATGGCGTCTCCAAAGCGCCTGTTGCCAAAAAAGTCGTTGTGGTTGGCGGCGGTGTCGCAGGTATGGAAGCTGCCCGCACGGCGAGACTGCGTGGGCACGATGTGACCCTCTATGAAAAATCCGGCGTCCTGGGCGGGCACCTGATATCGGCCGGCGCTCATTCGTTCAAAGTTGACATCCAGGATTTGAACCGGTGGTATCAACGGGAGTTAGAACGGCTGGGTGTTCAGGTTCTCCTGCATGTAGACGCTACTCCAGAGATCATCCAGGCCAGCGGTGCCGACAGCGTGATTTTGGCCGTGGGTAGCACGCCTCGCATGCCGGAACAAATTCCGGGCATCCACCATGAAAAAGCCGTCTCCTGTGTGGACGCGCTCCTAAAGCGGAAAGAAGTCGGCAGTACGGTAGTCGTCGTGGGAGGTGGTTCTGTAGGCTGTGAGTTCGCCATGGACTGCATCTATCAGGGCAAGAACGTCACGATAGTGGAAGGACTGGACAGCATCCTCTCTGCCGGTGATCCTCCGCCGTTCAACAACGCCGACTATATCCGGGACACTCTCAAGCACTACAACGTCCCGGTTAAGACCGGCTATCTGCTGCAGGCCATCAACGACGAAGGCGCCGTGATCTCCTCCACAAAAGATGGCACCATTCTGACCCTGCCGGCGGATACCGTTGTCATAGCCATTGGGTTCTATTCCAATCCATCCATGGAATCCGCGCTGCTTGGAACCGGCATGGAGGTGTACTCCATTACACACGATAACGGAATCGGCAATATCAAAGACTCCATCTGGAAGGCATATGAAATCGCACGGACTCTCTAATCCGTCCGTATGGCGACACCGCGCAGACCCTTGCTCCGCATGAACCATTCTCACTCTATACAACAGTTTGATTCAGAAAGAGAGGGCACAATATGTTACCTATTATCGGTATGATTTTAATTTTTGGCGTAGTGTTTCTGGCCATTGTTGTCGCCCCGAAGCTTAAGATCAACTTCGGTTTCTTCACTCTCAGCGCCGCTTTCCTCATCGGTTACTGGGTCCTGGGGTTGGACTCCGGCGCAATTCTTGCCTACTTCCCCGCAAGAATCGCCATTATTTTCATTCTGTTCACCTATTTCTCCGGCATTGTGCGCCGCGCGGGTGTGTTCCAGGGAATCGCCGACCGCGTACTGTATGTGTTCCGCAGACATACTGCCTTCATTCCCTGGTCGATCTTCTTTGCCACGGCCGCTGTGTGCGCCGTGGGCGGCGGCCCCTTGGGTGCGCAGGTAATTTGTGGTCCGATTGCCTTAAGTATTGCAGAAGCGGTCGGCTTTGCTCCCATTATTGCTGTTATGATGGTCTGTGTTGCTGCCAACATTCAGTTCTGGTGGGTACACTTTGGATCTGCCGTTCATGTGCAGTTGGTCGCAGACAACGTGGGCCCCGGCTACGACCAGACCATCCTAGTTTACATTCTGATTGCCAGCCTGGTGATTTCTCTCATTGGCCTGATCCTCACTTATGTCATTTTCAGAGGCTGGAAGAACACCGCACGGGAGGCCGATATTCAAAAACCCACCCCCTTCACTTCCTTCCAGAAAAAAGTCCTTTTCATCGTCATTGCTTTTGTTGTCTTGATCGCCGTACCCAGTGGAATTGAGGTCTTCACCACAACGGCACTGACCACTTGGATGGTCTCACGTCTTGATATGTATGTGCTGGCCGCTATTGCCTGCTGCGCACTGACCATCATGAAGGTCGAGGACGGAGAGACCGTGGTTAAAGAAGATATTCCGTGGTCTTTGATCCTGATGCTCTGCGGCACTTCCATGCTGGTGGGTCTGCTCAATGACTTTGGAACCGTCGATTATTTGAGTCAAATTATTGCCAACAGCGTCCATCCCGTTCTGATCATTCCCTCTCTGCTCTTGATCGGCGGCATCCTCACCATGTTCGCCAACGGCCTTACCGTGGTGCAGCTGCTTGCCCCCCTGATTTTCGCCGTAGCCGCGCAGACGGGGATCCCCCAGCTTGGCGCCTATACGGCCACCTACATTGCAACACAGGGCACCAGTTGTTCTCCTTTCTCTACGGGCGGGGCCATGGCTCTGATGAACGTCACCGCCAATATGGATCGGGCCAAAGTCATGAAGCAGCAGATATTTATCACAATCGTCCTGCTCTTCGTCAACACGCTGACCGGCTTCTTCCTGTTCGACTGGATGACCCCGTAAGTTTGTAAATCGGCCCGCCGTAATTGCAGAATCCTATATTCCGGGTGATGCCCTCACGGCCAATACCGGACATTCTGATTGGTTGTTCCCATGATGCGATGGTTGCGGACTTCTCCCATCAGCTTTTAAGAGACTGTTCAACCGGCAAAAAAGGATTGTGTTCCCTGTGCGGGGAAAAACTGTCTTTGGAAACAGGGAGCCGATGCCATAAATACAGGAACGGTACCCAAACGACCAGCTACCTGGTTCACCCGAACTGTCACTTGAAGATTCATACATTTCAATCTTTTCAGCCAGCTTATTGCGGCAGCAATAGACTTTGAAAAGATTAAGCCGTATGATGGAAAACTATCATGTACGGTTCTTAGGGGAGGGGGCGAGCAGCAATGTTCTCCCCTTACCCGGCTACGCTTCGGTGGAGGTCCGACGCCGCCCAGAGCTGCGGGGGAAGCCCGTGGCCGTCTGCGGCAGTCAGGAGGAGCGGCATGGGATCGTGCTTACAGCCAACTACATCGCAAAGCCCCGGGGAGTCAAAACCGGCATGGCCATCTGGCAGGCCAAGCAGGTCTGCCCGGACCTGGTGACCCTGCCGCCGGATATGGCGGAGTATATCCGGATCAGCCGCTATGCCCGGGAGATCTATGAGGACTACACCGACCAGGTGGAGCCGTTTGGCCTGGACGAGAGCTGGCTGGATGTCACAGGGAGCGTGGACCTGTACGGCTCCCCTATGGCCATCGCCCAGGAAATCAGCAATCGCATCAAAAAGGAGCTGGGCATCACGGCCAGCATCGGGGTCGCCAACAACAAGGTGACAGCCAAGCTGGGCAGTGACTACAAAAAGCCAGATGCAATTACCCGGATCGAGGCTGACAACTACAAAGAGGTCGTCTACCCCTTGCCGGTGGAGGACCTGTTGTATGTGGGACCGGCCACCAGCCGCAAGCTCCGTGCCGTGGGGATCAGCACCATCGGGCGTCTCGCGGAGTGTCCGGCGGAGTTCCTGGAACGGCGGCTCGGCAAGATGGGGGTCATCCTGCATATGTTCGCAAATGGCCGGGATGTGTCGCCGGTTCAGAGGACGGATCACATCCCCAACATCAAATCCGTCGGCAACAGCGCTACCACGCCCCGGGATCTCGTGAGCGAGGCAGATGTTCAACTGATGCTGCTGTTGCTGGCAGAGAGTGTCTGCACGCGGATGCGGGAGCTGGCTTCACGCTGCACAGTAGTAGAAATCTCTGTTCGGGACTCAGAGCTTCGCACCTATTGCCGGCAGAAGAAGATGCCGCGCCCATCCTGCTCCAGCCAGGAGTTGGCGGAAGTCGGGCTCTCCCTGTTCCGGCGGAGCTATGACTGGGCCCGGATGCCGATACGGAGCAGCATCGAGGATGATGGGCATGGTATGTCTT
>OGGQ01004939.1_pt1 | contig 10259 bp, 6 predicted proteins | sample 1571191 | NCBI WGS metagenome assembly OGGQ01 (sample SAMEA2582061, study PRJEB24529) | metagenome | biome: Human gut stool | place: China | collected 2011
GGAGCAGGAGCCGCGGAAAGCGGCCCTGCGGGCCATCGCCCAGGTGAAGGAAAAGACCCTGCCTCATCTGGAAGAGGAAAGTCCCCGCTTCCGGGCTATTTTCCGCCGCATCCAGCGGATGGTGGTGTCCATTGTGGAGGATGTGTGGCAGGAGCTGAGCCTGTCCAAGTTCCGACCCATCGCCTTTGAGATGGCCTTCGGCCCGGGGGAAGAATACCCGCCCATTTTGCTGGAAGGGGACGGGGTGAGCCTGACCCTCAGCGGCAAGATCGACCGGCTGGATGGCTTTATCCAGGACGGCACTCTGTATGTGAAGGTGGCCGATTACAAAACCGGCAAAAAGACTTTCCATCTGTCCGACCTGCTCTATGGCATCAATATGCAGATGTTCGTCTATCTGCTGATGGTGGGCTTCGGCAGGGAAGCGGTGCTGGAAAAGGCCCGGGAGCGTTTGGGAGACGGGGCCCAGCAGATCCAGACCGCCGGAGTGCTTTATATCCCGGCCAAGACCCCCTATGTGCAGGTGGGTTACGGCGAGGACGGGGAAGGAAAGCTGAGCAAAGAATTGCGGCGCATCGGCATCGTGCTGGACGAAGAGCCGATTTTGCAGGCCATGGAAGACCGGCAGGAGGGGGACTTCCGCTTTCTGCCCGTCAGCGTGAAAAAAGGGGGCGGGCTGAAAAGCACCTCTTCGGTGACCAGCCGGGAGGGGCTGGAAAAACTCACCCGAGGGGTGGACCGGCAGCTGCGCCGTCTGTGCGCCCTCATCACCCGAGGGGACATTGAGGCCCAGCCTTTGGTCACCGGCCCGGGGGCGTCGGTGTGCAATTTCTGCCCCTACAAGGACGCCTGCCACTACGATGAGACCATGGCCAAGGACGCACCCCGGCTGGCTCGGGTGCTTTCCCAGGAAGAGGTCTATGCCCGTCTCACAGAGGAAGAAGAGGAGGAAACACACCATGGCCGTTGAGTTTACCAAAGAACAGCGTCAGGCCATTGAGAGCCGGGGCGGCAGTCTGATCGTGGCCGCCGCCGCAGGCAGCGGCAAAACGGCGGTGCTGGTGGAGCGGGTGATCCGGCGTCTGCTGGAGCCGGAAGGGCTGGAACTGTCCCAGATGCTCATCGTCACCTTTACCAATGCCGCCGCCATGGAAATGCGCCAGCGCATCGGCAAGCGTTTGCTGGATGAGTTGGCTCTGCATCCGGCCTCCCGCCGTCTCCGCCGTCAGCTGGCCCTGCTGGGCTCGGCTCCCATCCAGACGGTCCATTCCTTCTGCCTGGGGCTGCTGCGGCAGAATTTTGCCCTGCTGGGTCTGCCTCCGGCTTTCCGGCTGCTGGAAGAGAGCGAAAGCCGTCTGCTGAAGGAACAGGCCCTGGAGGATACCCTGGAAGAGTGGTACGAAAGCCAGGGAGAGGACCCGGATTTCCTGGCTGCTTTGGAGAATTTCGCCGAAGAGCGGGGAGACAAGAACCTGGGCCGGGCGGTGCTGCATCTGTACGACTCCTTGATGAGCCACCCGGACCCGGAGGGGTTTTTGGATTTTGCCCTGTCCTCCATGGAAAGCCTGGCCCGGGGCGAACTTGAGCAGGCCCCCTTCTGCCAGGAGAGCCTGGCGGAATGCGATGGGGCTATGGCTTTTTGGCAGAACAAGCTGGGGGAGGCTTTGGAGGAGATCGCTTTTTCACCGGCCATAGAAAAGGGCTATGGCCCGGCTTTTTCCGCCTGTCTGGAAGGGGCCAAAGCCATCCGGGAGGGGGCCAAAGAGGGCTGGGATGCCTGTTATCAGGCCCTGTCCGGCTGGGCAAAGCCCCGGGTGGGAGCGGTGCGGGGAGAGGACAAGGATTTTCTTGACCGATTGAAAGCCCTGCGGGACGGTTTTTCCCAGGAAGTGGAGCGGCTGCGGGAAGAGACCTGCTCCCGGCCCCTTTCGGCAGTGCAGCAGGAAGGGGAACGGTCTTTGCCCATTCTCCGGGGGCTGATCCAGTTGGAAAAGGCTTTTCGGGAGCAGTACCGCCGGCTGAAAGAGCAGCGGGCCGCCCTGGATTTCAGCGATCTGGAACACGGTGCGCTGGCCCTTCTTTATGACAAGGAGGGGAATGTGACCCCTCTGGCCCGGCAGGTGGCCCAGGGCATCGGGGAGATTCTGGTGGACGAATACCAGGACAGCAACGGGGTGCAGGAAAAGATCTTTGCCGCTTTGCGGGGAGAGAACGGGAGCCTTTTTATGGTGGGAGATGTGAAGCAGAGCATCTACCGTTTCCGTCTGGCCGAGCCGGAGATCTTCGTCCACAAATATTACAGCTATCAGGACTACGAAAAAGACCCCCAGGGGGCGGAAAAACGGCTGATGCTCAACCAGAATTTCCGCTCTCGCCGGGAGGTCTTGTCCCTGTGCAATTTTATCTTCTCCCGCACCATGAGCCGTTCTTTTGGCGGCGTGGACTACGACAGCCGGGAGGCCCTGTATCCCGGGGCGGAATACCAGGGGAATTGTCCCGCCGAAGTGTGGGTGCTGGACATGAAGCGGGAAAAGGAGCCGGGGGAGGAAAGCGGCAAGGCTCTTTATGAAGCCGCTTTCACCGCAAAGCGGGTGAAGGCCCTTCTGAAGGAGTGCCGGGTGGAAGAAAAAGGAGAGAGCCGCCCGGCAAAGCCGGGAGATGTGGCTATTTTGCTCAGTTCCTTCACCTCCAAAGCGCCCCTGTATCAGAAAGCCCTGGAGGAGGAGGGGATTCCCTGCGCCGCTGGGGGCGGGGATCTGTTTTCCACCGTGGAAATGGCGGTGATGCGCTCTTTCCTGGCCATCATCGACAACCCCCGCCAGGACATCCCTCTCATTTCGGTGCTTCGATCGCCCCTGTTCCTCTTTACGCCGGACGAGCTGCTCACCATCCGGCAAAGCCGCCGGGAAGGGGATTTCTATGACGCTTTGAAAGAAAGCGATCTGCCAAGGGCCAAAGAGTTTATGGCTCTTCTTTACCGGCTGCGCCAGTATGCCCCCGACCTGGGGGCCGGGCAGCTGTTGTCCCTGATTTACCAGGAGACCGGGGCGCTGGGCGTGTTCCAGGCCCTGGACGGGGGCAATACCCGGCGGCGGAATCTGCACCGGCTCTATCAGCTGGGGCTGGAATACGAAAAGACCGGGCGACGGGGGCTGCTGGGCTTTCTCCGTCAGCTGGAAGAGCGGGCCAAGGAAGGGGAGCGGGTGCCGCCGGAAGGGGGCGACGGTGTGGCGCTGATGAGCATCCACCGCTCCAAGGGGCTGGAGTTCCCCATTGTGCTGCTCCCCGATCTGAGCAAGCGGTATAACACCGATGAAATGCGCCAGAGCCTGGCCATCGACAAAAAGCTGGGGGTGGCATTTTCCCTGCGGGACGAAAAGCTGCGCACCGAAACGGCCACCCAGATGGAAAACGCCATCTTTGCCAAGGCCCTGCGTCAAAGCCGGGAGGAAGAGGAGCGGAAGCTCTATGTGGCTATGACACGGGCCAGGGAGAAGCTGGTGCTCATTCTGTCCCTGCCTGATGCCGTCTCGGCCATCCGCCAGTGGGCGGGTGTTCTGGAGGGGGACAAATTGCCCTGGCGGGAGTGCGCCGGGCAAGGCAGCGCTGCCCTTTTGGTGGGTGCGCCCCTTTTGTGCCACAAAGGGGCAGAGGAACTGCGGGCCTATGGCGGCCTGGGGGCCATGGACTTCCCTCTTTCCGGGGAGAAGGACGAGCTGATTTGCCATGTGCAGCCCTATGACCCGGCGGTGCTGGAGGTGGACACCCGGCAGACCGAGACAGAAAAGCATGAACAGGAGCCTTTGCCCGATCTGGACCCGTATCGGGCCATGCAGGCCTTCCAGTATCCCTATGAAAAGGAGAGCCGTCTGCCCTCCAAACTGACCCCCACCGCTCTGGTGACCATGGAGGACACTCCACGGCTGGAGTGGCGGCGGCAGGAAGCCCGCATCCGGCTGTATCAGGGTCAGACCCGGGAGCAGGCCATGAGCCGGGGCACTCTGATCCACCGGTGTATGCAGCTGGTACAGCTGGAAAACTGCCTGACGCCGGAAGGGGCAGCCCAGGAGCTGCTGCGGCTGCAAGAGGGCCAGCTGAAAGGGGAGAACCTGGACCGGGTGCCGGTGGGGGCCATTTCCGATTTTGCCCGTTCCCAATGGGGGAAGCTGGCCCGGGAGAACCCCTGCTTGCGGGAATATCAGTTTTCCGCCCTTTTCTCCCCCAAGGAACTGGGACTGGGGGAGGAAGAAGAGGAAGAGATTCTGATGAACGGGGTGATGGATCTGGTGATCCAGACCCTGGAGGGGGCCATTATTCTGGATTTCAAAAGCGACCGGGTGAACCCGGGAGAGGAAGCGGCCCATGCCGCCCGCTATGCGCCCCAGCTGGATATTTACGCCCGGGCCTATGAGAAGGTATGGCAGCAGCCGGTGCTGCAAAAGGTTATTTACTTTTTAAGTAGTGGCGGAGTGTCTCCCCAGGTATAACGCTCCCAGGCTCTGTGCGTTACGGACCAGCGTCACGCTGGTCCCATCCCTCTCTTTGCTTGATTCGATACAACCAGCTTGGTTCTGTTGCTTAGTGCGGGAGCACAACTTGCCAGCCCAGGCACTGGGTTTGCCAGCCCAAGCACTGGAACCGGAACGCAGCAAAAAAGCCGATGGAATTTTCCATCGGCTTTTTTGTGGACCCTCGCCGCAGCGAGGACTTTGGATCTCTTAGTCCTGGATGTTGAACTTCTTCTTGAAGCGATCAACCCGTCCACCTGTATCTACCAGCTTCTGCTTGCCGGTAAAGAAGGGGTGGCAATTACTGCAAATTTCCACATGGATGTTCTCCTTGGTGGAGCTTGTCTCGATCTCGGCGCCGCAAGCGCACTTGATCGTGGTCCGATTGTACTGGGGATGGATGCCCTCTTTCACTACTTCTCACCTCGCATCAGCTTCATTGCATTATTACAAGCACAAATTATATTACCACAGAGGTGCCTGGAATGCAAGCGTTTTTTGTAATTTTGCAGAAAAATTTCTCTGTGGACAATCATATCACATTCCGGGGCTTTTTTCCAGCATTTTTTTGCCGCCTCTTGATTTTTCAGCGGCTTTCCCCTATAATTTTAAATGTTTGTAACAAATCCCCAGTGAGGATTTGCTATAATTTGATCTGCGCATCGCCGTTTGGCGAAATTGATGAAGTGAGGATGTTTTGAATGGGTAAAGGTGCAAGATCACGAAAAGAGCGGGTTCAGGAGCAGGAGCAAAAGGTAGCCCAGCAGCAGGAGCAGAAGGGCAAACGCCGCCTGCGCAAGGCCCTTTGCGGTCTGGCCGCCATTTTGGTGCTGGTGCTTCTGGTGTTCGGCCTGCTGTATGCCACCGGCACTTTGCAGCGTCATATGACCGCCATGACCGTGGGCGACAGCAAGATCTCCGGTCAGGAATACAGCTATTATTACAATATGCTGCGCAGCAATTTCCTCTCCTCCAATGAGAGCTATCTGTCCTCCATGGGCTTGACTTCTTCCACTCTGGACGATGCCAACTACACCGAGGATATGACTTTTGGGGAATATTTCCGCCAGCAGACCGACTCCACCATCCGGGTGTCCTATGAGCTGTATAACGAAGCCACCGAAAATGGCTATGAAATGAGCCAGGAAGGCCAGGAAAATTACGATGCCAATGTCCAGGCCGTGAAGGACGCCGCCAAGGAGTCCGATATCAGCGAGACCAAGTACCTCCAGACGGTGACCGGCGTGTCCATCACCATGGAGGAATACGAAGATATCCTGTGGAAGGATGCTCTGGGCAAGGATTATTACGAAAACACCCAGGCCAAGGAATATACTGCCGAGGATCTGGAAGCCTATTATGAGGAAAACGCCGATCAGTTTGATCTGGCCGATTACCGGGTGTTCCAGGTGTTCTTTGACGCCGAGGACGAGGCTTCCAAGACGGAGGCCAAGGCGAAGGCCGATGCCTTTGCCGCAGCCGTCACCGATGAGCAGTCCTTTATCGACATGGCCAAGGAGCAGGCCGCCGAGGATCAGGTGGAGCAGTACTCCAAGCCCGAAGGCACCCTGACCGAAGGCGCCACTCTTTCCACTTCCGGCACCGTCATCGACTGGGTGAAGGATGCTTCCCGCAAGGAAGGCGATGTGGAAGTACTGGAGATCAGCAGCAATTACAGCGTTGTGTATTTCATCGACCGCTATCGTGATGACAGCGAAAGCGTGGATGTGCGGCACATCCTGCTGTCGGTGGAGGAAGGCAGCGACGAGGCTGCAAAGAATGAAGTGAAGGCCCAGGCCGAAGCCCTGCTGGAAGAGTGGAAGGCCGGAGAAGCCACCGAGGATTCCTTCGCTCAGCTGGCGCGGGAGCATTCTGCTGACAGCAACGCTTCCCAGGGCGGTCTGTACACTGGCATCAATGAGAGCACCAATTTCGTAGACACCTTCAAGAACTGGTGCCTGGATGCTTCCCGTAAGGCTGGTGACACCGGCATTGTGGAAACCGAGTATGGCTATCACATCATGTACTTTGTGGGCAGCCGTCCCACTTGGGAATCCAGCGCCGAAGAGGCTCTGACCAATGATGATTACAACGCCTATCTGGATGAGATGGACGAAAAGTATCCCATGGAGCAAAATGACAAGGTCATCGATATGGTGATCTGAGTTCAGATAAAAACCCCCGGAGAATGAATTCTCCGGGGGTTTTTATTTATGATTTGGTGCGAGCCAAATTATTTCAGTTCCTGCTCCAGGGCATCGAATTCCGGGGTGGAGAAGAATTCACCCAATGTGATCTCCAAACCATCACATAACTTTTTGATGGTCACTGTACCGGGATTGCGGCTTTCACCGTTCAAAATGCTTTTTACCGTGGCTTGGGACACGCCGGAAAGGTTACTCAGTCCGTTGGGAGTGATGTGCCGCTGCTGACATAATTGCCGAATGCGGAAAATGATGGCTTCTCTGGTATCCATGTGTCCCTCCTTGGTAATTTCCCGTTCTTTTTTGTATGATATGCCATTTGAGAAAAGAACATTAGTTATATTTCACTAACTGAGGGAAAGAAATAGCATCGTGAAAAAGGGGCGTCTTTTCAAATCAAATGGTTACTGACTGCCTTTATGCAGCAGAATTGTGTGGAACTTGGTTTTAAAGCTCGCACCTGTTTGGGATGCAGCGGCCCGGCATAGCCGCCCGGGTATGGGGCATTTTTTGTTTACCCCCTTTCCTCTTTGTAAATTTTTCGTTATAATCAATGTAGCAGTCCTGCATGGGCGGCGACAACCAAATACCGAAAGGGGAAGAAGACGATGAAGCTCACCAGTTTTCTCAGGCAGAGTGGGGAGGAGCGTACCCGCAAAATCCTCACGGGAGGGGTCTATGGTACCATGCTCTTTTTGGCCGTGCCCTCCTTCCTCATGCTCATTTCCCAGGCATTGGCTACCACCTTCGACAACTGGTTCATTCTGAACTACGCCGACCTTAGTTCCAGCGGCGCCGTCTCTTACAGCATGCAGGCCTTCAATGTGATCTACAACGCCGGCATCGGTCTTTCGGTGGCCGGTACGGCCATCTTGGGCCGCTTCAATGGCCAGGGGGATTGGGAACAAAGCCGCCACTATACCCGGCAGTTTCTGGCCCTGATGTTCTGCCTCTCCGTGGCCCTGGGCGGTCTGACCTTCCTGCTTTCCGGCTTCTATGCCAATATGGCCCTGCCCGATCTGCGCCCCGGCGTGCGCCTCGCCATGCGGCTGTATGCCTTTTCCATTCCCTTCGCCTATTTCAATAACGCCTACTACGCTTTGAAAAACGCCGTGGGCAAATCGGAAGTGCCCTTTGCCTTCACCTTCCTGATGGTGTTTACCAAGGTGGTCTGCAATGCTATCTTTGTGGCAGGCATGGGCCTGGGGGTCATGGGCATCGGTTTTGCCACCATCTGCTCCCATTTGGTGGTCTCCCTGGTGCTTTTGTTCGATGTGTTCTTCCGCAAACATGGCATGCACCTGTCCTTCCGGCATTTCCGCTTTGATAAGGACGCCATCCGCACCCTGTTGACCGTGGGTATCCCTTCGGTGATCAACAACATGGCCATGTCGGTGGGCTTCTGGCTCATCAACCTGGAAGCCATGAAATTTGGCACCACCTTGCTCAATTCCATCAATTTGGGGAACAATATCTCCAGCCTGATGTATAACCTGACCAGCTGCTTCGGCACCACCGTCACTACCGCCGTCAGCCTGAATCTGGGCGCCGGTCAGAATAAGCGGGCCAAGGCCTCGGCCGTGGCTTCGGTGGTGATGAGCACCATCGGCGGATTTTTGGGCATCGCTATCATCTATCTGTTCGGCGAGCCCATTACCCATCTGTTTACCAATGCAAACCCTGAAGTGCTGGAAGGGGCACTCACCACCCAGAAGATCGCCGTTTTGGGCGCGCCCACCTTTGGCGTGTGCAGCGTTTACTGTGGCGTGTTTATCGGCTTTGCCCGCACCAAGTTGCCCATTGCCATCAATGTGGCCCGGGTGTGGCTGCTGCGGTATGTGTTTATCCGGGTGGTGGAAAGCCAGCTGTTCCTGGAGACCATCATGGGCGGACGAATCCATATCAACTATACCGTCATCCCCTGGGCCACGGTGTTCAGCAACACGATGACCGCTATTTTCGCCTATGTGGTGTACAAGACCCTCCGCTGGGAAGGCCAGCACAATTTCATTGTGAAAAAGTCCCATAGAGCCAAAGAAGGAGTTAAGAACTGATTTGAAAGAACTGGAAAATAACAAGGCCGGGATGCCCGGCGAAAGCCGTCCGGAGCGGGCGGCGCTGGTGGGGCTGCGGTGCACCGCCCTCGCCGATTTCGACCATTCCGATGAGGATACCATGGAAGAGCTGTCCCAGCTGCTGGAGACCGCCGGGGGAGAGTGCATCTTCAAGGCCATGCAGAACCGGCCCACTCCCGATCCCCGCACCTTTATCGGGGAAGGAAAGGCCCAGGAGATCGCCCAGTTGGTGAAGGCCAACGATGTGGAGCTTCTGGTGATGGACAACGAGCTGTCCCACTCCCAGGCCCGGGCTTTGGAGGACATCATGGGCTGCCGGGTGATGGACCGCAGCGGCTTGATTCTGGATATTTTCGCCCAGCGTGCCCAGACAAGGGAAGGCAAGCTCCAGGTGGAGCTTGCCCAGTATCAGTATTTGCTGCCCCGTTTGTCGGGTATGTGGACCCACCTGGTGCGCCAGACCGCTGGCGGCGGGCGCAGCCCCATCGGTACCCGCGGCCCTGGTGAAACCCAGCTGGAAACCGACCGGCGGCACATCCGCCAGCGCATTGCCCGGCTCCAGCGGGAGATCGAGAATGTGCGGCAGATCCGCACCACCCAGCGCCGCCAGCGGGAAAAGCGGGAGGTGCCCTTGGTGGCTCTGGTGGGATACACCAATGCGGGAAAATCCACCCTGCTTAATGCCCTCACCGGGGCGGAAGTCCATGCCAACGACCGGTTGTTTGACACCCTGGACCCCACCACCAAAAGCCTGCGCCTGGAAGACGGGCGGCAGCTTTTGTTCTCTGACACCGTGGGATTCATCCGCAAGCTGCCCCACCACCTGGTGGAGGCCTTCAAGGCCACCCTGGAAGAGCTGGTCTATGCCGATGTGCTCATCCATGTGGTGGATGCTTCCAGCGAGATCTGGGAGAGCCAGGCCCAGGTGGTGGAAAGCCTGATCGCCCAGCTGGGCGCTCAGGAGACGCCACGGATTCTGGTGTTCAACAAGTGCGACAAGATCGCCCCTGACCTAGAGCCACGGCAGACAGGCGCGCTGCATATTTCGGCCAAGAAGGGCATTGGCCTGGATTTATTGCTCAATCGGATCGGGGAGACTCTGGACAGTGCTCAGCGGCAGGTGGAGTTTATTTTGCCCTATGACCGGGCATCGGTGCTGGATATGCTCTATCGGAAGGCCCAGGTGAAGAAGGCCGATTATGTGCCCGAGGGCATTGCGGTCACCGTGCTTTGTGATGCCGCCGTGCTGGGACAGCTGAAAGAGTGGGTTCCCGACTGGCGGAAGAAAGAAGAATGGGAAGACTAGAGACAGAGCACTTGAGCCAGAGCCTTTGCTGCGGCAAAGGCTCGCAAAAGAAACAGGCCCTATGGGAACTTGGTTCACTGGGCCTGTTTCTTTGCTATTGGCGGCGTGTTATTTCGGCGTAAAGCCGAAATAACCATCATTCCGGCAGGTGACGCCGCCGCTGTCT
>OGGQ01004941.1_pt1 | contig 10251 bp, 9 predicted proteins | sample 1571191 | NCBI WGS metagenome assembly OGGQ01 (sample SAMEA2582061, study PRJEB24529) | metagenome | biome: Human gut stool | place: China | collected 2011
TGAAGTGCATCCCGCTGACATTGTCATCGAAGGATTCGCCCACGACTTCGTGTCCGTTGGTAATGGCGTAGTGGTAGATGATATTCCGCTGGTTGCTGAGAGAATTAAGTTCCTTGTCCTCATCTCTGGAGAGACGATAGTAGAGCCAGACTTTCACTCACGGCACCTCCTCTCTGGTAGAGTTGATTTTGCAAACAGAACATATCACAGACATCCGTGAATAGCCATGAAAAGAGCTCAGTTATGATTTGATTCTACCAAACCAACAACCCGCTGTTTTTCTGCCTGTACGAAAGGATTATCTACGGCAAGGTAATCATGAATCAGCATTTTCAGAAATGCGTCAAATTGTGTGTCGCTCCCCACATAGGAATACATGACACTGAATAACTCTGGCTTTTGTGTTTTCTTTCCCATAGGCTCCTTTCCGCCCGATTTGGGCTGCGTTAAAATACAGAGACTACATACTCTGCTGCCAGGTTGGGTCATCTGCGTGATCGTCCTCTTTGTGACCGAGGGCGATTTTCTTTTGCCGTTGCCAGCGGAGCGTTTTCTTGTCTGTGTGATGGTGTGTGGTGGTTGCGTCCCTTATGGGATCAGCAGTTTGATTACACTCCAGAGAGCGGCCAAGCCGGACCAGATCGTCCGCAGGACCACCATAGCCACCATAGTCCCCAGCAAGATCAGGGCCAGCCACAGCAGCACCGACATCGCTGTCTCCAGACTGGGAGGCGAAACAGAAATCTCTTTCTTCTTCCCAGCCTGTCGCAGCAGCGCCTGTATTTCCGCCACATCCCGCGCCAGGGCCTCCATCTGAGCCTGGGCGGGGCACGGCTCCCTCCGGTTGGAAACCTCCCGCAGAAGGGCTGTGTGGGCCGCGGTATGCTGGTTCAGGTTCTCCAGAGTGTTGCTCTGCTCTGCCGTCAACCGATGCAACGCTCGGATCATCAGCAACAGATTTTCCCACTCCTCTTTGCTGGGACAGCTCTGCGGTGTTATAGATGGCGGAGCGTTCCTCCGCTTCAATTCCTCCATGGGCAAACGCTGCCCGGATTCTGAACTCATGTTCCATGGCCTCCTTCGTATACTTCTCCTCGTGGAGCCGGTTATCCCGGCACTTCATTCCCGCGGGCGTGGTGTAGGTGATGTTCTTTCTGTTCTCTGTCCAGCGCACTTCGTAACCTTCGCTCTTCATCAGAGAGATGAATTCCTCCCTGGTGGCAGCGTACTTCATACACTGGTCGATAGTGTTCATGAGGCGGAACTTCCAACTTTCACCCTTTGCGGCGGAGCGGTACTCTCTGGTGCTCATCCGCTTTTGCTTCACCTGCTTCTGTGGCGGCGGAAGAATCTCCAAGCCATGAGACGCACATATTTTATCGTTGGCCATCCTATGGGCCTGCAGGTCGGCGGCACTCTGGTGGAGCTTCTTACCGTCCTGGAAGCTCACACTGTTCACCACAAGGTGATTGTGGAAATGACCTGTGTCCACATGGGTGGCCACCAGTACCTCGAAGTTAGGAAACTCCCGCTGGGCCAGTTCCAGCCCCATAGCGTGAACCTCATGCGGGGCCAGGTCATCCTGCTGATCAAAGGACTGCACGAAGTGATAGTACTGCCGGCCGTCTGTCTTATGGAACTGCTCCTTGGTAAGCCGCATCTCATCGTAGACGGACCGAGCAGTACAGTTCCAGCCGGATACAAGCCGACGATCTTCCCATGTGGTTTTCTCCTCCTGCTGGACATAATGCAGCACACCACCAAGAGCACCGCTGCCGCCACCTCGGTTCTTGATCGCGGTAAAGGTTGCCATCAGGTCACCTCCCGTAGTAGCTCCCGGAGCTGTTCATAAATTTTTCCGTAGTTTTCTGCCAGGGCATCACCCTTGACCACGGACACCCTCCCCATGTTGGCCAGGGTAGTGAGCTGATTCAGGTTTCGCCCCTGTGCTTTCAGTTCAGACAGCACCTGCTCCAGCCCTTCCACCTGCACGATCTCTTTTGCCAATCCGCTGTAGCACAGATAGTCGGTGACCGTCAGGCCAGCGGCTTTTGCACGCTCCCGGATGGTTTCCTTGGTACGAGGTGTCACCCGCAGGGTGATGATTTCCGACTTTTTTATCCTCACAATTTGTACCTCCTTCCATCTTTCGTCTCAGCCAAACGAAAGCCCAGCGCAGCACCCGCAAGGGGTACGCCGCATCCGTAAGGCAGCAGAGCTGCCAACGGCTGCGCAGCGGGTTTCGTTTGGAGAGGAGACGCAGTGTAGTGAGTGAACCCAGCTGCTGGCAGCGGGGTGAACGATACGAAACTTGCGTCGACGACGGGGTACGGGGCAGCGCCCCGAAACTGTGCGCGGCGTATAGCCGGGCGCGATGCTTGCCCTCGTCCCCCCAACTCCGTGCCCTTGCGCCGCCGCCCGCGCCCGCTCACCGCAACGCGGGTTTTCGCCGGGGCGTCGGTCAGGACGAGGATTTTCTCGCGGCAAAACCATGCGCATCATCTCCGGCAGCTTCCTCAACAGGGTCGATGGGGACGATGTTTCTGGTAGGGGAATCATCGACCCTATCGACTCTACGCAGGCAGATGAGGCGATCGCCATTGCTCTTGCGGAAGGTTACCGAAATGCCGCTGCACCTTAGAGCAGCAACGCTTTTGCGAATCTGATGGGAGAAGCTGTTGGGGGAAAATCCCTCGATACCGTCAGGGTCGATCTTTTCCAGCAGCCCCTTGGCAGGAACGCAGATTTCAGACTGCTCCCGCATGAGTGCAGAGAGAAGAAAGATGATTCGTCCTGCTGGCTGTCCTGTCTGCTCACCGTCATCTGAGAGAAGGTTCCAGACATGGGTTTCACTGTTGAACTCCAGAGACAGCTCCCGGTAGGCGATGTCCCTGCCAGTACAGTAGAGGGTAGCGGTATTCTCCCTGCGCTTACTCTTGCGGAGTACAAAGTTGGAATCCGTCGCGCCGCTTAATCCTGTGGTACCGGAGATCATGTTCATGGGATCATCGTCGTTCATCTTCCGCAGATGATGGACCAGCAATACCGCAATGCGGTGCCGGTCTGCCAGTGCCTTCAGAACACCGATGTCCCGATAGTCATTGGCGTAGGGGTTTGCCTCATTCCCAGTGGATCGGATACGCTGGAGTGTGTCGATGACCACCAGTCCGGTGGCGGGATGCGCTTGGAGAAACTGCTCCATCTGATCGACCAACCCATTGTGCAGCTGTTCGGACATCACAGCGAAGTGCAGTGTCGATGGCGCATCCTCGGTGAGATCAAAGAGCCTGCTTTGAATACGTTGGAAGCTGTCCTCCAAACAGAGATAGAGGACTTCACACGGGCGAGTGGAGAAGTTCCAGAGGGGTTGCCCCTGAGCTACCTGGAGACACAGCCACAGCGCCAGCCAGGACTTGCCGATCTTTGGTGCTCCCGCCAGCAGGTGCAGACCCGGAGGCAGCAGGTCCTCCACAAGAAAGGAAATCGGTTCGTAGTCAACGGACTGCAAGGTATTGGCATCAATGGTACATAATTTTTTCACACTATCTCCTCCTCCCGGTATGTAGTGCGGCACAGTCATATTGAATACCTGATTAACTTATGATATAATCATCGGGTACAATTTCAGTATAACAGATCCAAATCACGTTGCAAGGGCTTGGAGCACAGTTTCAGCTCCGCAAACGCAAGATGGGTAAAAGTTGAAAACTATATCGGGTACAGAGGGAGTGTGGCAGACGATGTACTACATGAATCACGACGCCGTGGATTATTTTCGGGTGGATTTCACACCGGACGAGAGTATTGTGGGAGGCAAATATTATCCCCTAGGAACCTTTGCGGCGGAGGCGCTGGAGTGCGGGTGGAATGTCTCTGAGGAGATTCGCCAGAGGCTGAAACGCTTTCAGGAGGAGTTCCAGGTCTTCCTGGCGGCCAGAGATCCATCCAGCGCGGCTACGGCGCTCCATGCCATGCGGCAGCTGTGGAAGGTGCTGGAGGAGCTGCCTTTGTATAACAAGCTGCTGGCAGGTGATCACCGGATGGCCGCGCTGATTCCCTATCTGCGCAGACACCCGGACATCCTGGATGAGATGCTGACACCGGGGACACCCCGCAATGAGGCGTACACCCGGTGGATGGAAAAGCTGGAGCGGCTGGAAGATGAGCTGTGGGCTTTCGTCAGAAATACGAAGTGGATGTTGGAGGAGTTCTTTCAAGAACTGCCTACTCGGAGACGGCAGGACTACATCAAGGCTTATGCTGGTTACCGGAGCGTCATGGAAGAGGCGATGAACCAAAAGAAGGACAGAGAAGATGAAGGAGAAGAGTGGGAGGACGGTACTGTGGACCTGGATACGGTCACCTTTGAGTACCCTGTGAACATCTCACTGGTACCGGTTAAGGAATCCAAGTCCCATCGTCTGACGCTGGCGGAGCAGATGACCTTTGAGAGCCTCACCAGCTTTCTGTACATGGATCTGTACAAGGGAATGGCTGCCGGAAATCTGCCCCGCCGCTGTGCCCATTGCCGCAGGTGGTTTCTGGCGGTAGGAGGATACGATACCCGATACTGTGACCGGGTGGTACCGGGAACCGGCGGCAAGACCTGCCGGAAGGTGGGGGCTCATGAGCGGGAGAAGGAAAAGCAGAAGACTGAAACCGCTTCTCGAGAGTATAGTCGCATCTACAATCGGCTGAAGGCACGTAAGCGGCGGGGCCGGATTACCACGGATGAGTGGAACCAACAGGTAGTCCAGGCGCAGGAACTGAAGGACGCTTTTCTGGCAAAGCAGATTACCCAGCAGGAGTATGTACGGAAACTGGATGAGCTGTGATATAAAAAACAGGACGCCTGTCCCGAGAGGGACAGGCGTCCTGTTTAGCTGTGTGAGATGGTCCGCTGATGAGTCGGATTTTAGAGAGCTTCGTTGCCAGTATGTCTTAGATGTGTTTTTGCTGGTCAATCAAAGCGGACATCCGTTTCGGTCTTATCATACCGAGACGGATGTCCGCTTTCGTAGTGATTCAGTTCATTGGATAAGTCCCAAGCCAATTTAAAGCCGCAGAGAAAGCTGTCTATGGAGCGCTCCTCTGCAATCAGATTTTGGGTATCAATGATCCGCAATACTAATTTTCTCTCTGGCTTTTCCAGCCGATGGATGAGCTGCCGGTGACAGCCATCGATCTCCTGCTCGGCATCCTCCATGGGCAGAGGTGTATAAAATCTATCATACAATAGTTTCAGGGTGTCGTTCATATGTCTCGCCTCCTGTCAGCGAGACACAATACCACAGAAGCACCAGAATATCTAGGTATAAAACAAAGAATGGTACTGCACAGAAAAGTACTGTCGATTCACAAATAAAAAAGTTAGAAAAAGGATAAGAGCGACAATTACTGTCCACAAGGTGTGCTATAATACAACTACAGTTAGTCCTCAAAAGCCAGAAATTTTTGTGGTGCCACGTCCAGCACGGCGGCAATGTCAAACAAAGTGTCCAGGGACAGTGCTTTGGAGATGTTGGGGGGCCAGGTGGATGATATACACAGAGTGTAGGCCATCTTGGTTTTTCCAGTCTTTTTTATCAGCGTTGAACCAATAATTTAAAGTCCATTTAATAGGACAGTCGATGTGTAATAATATCAGTATCATTAAAAAATAGGAAGTTTCAGTATATCGAAGATGAACTGTTTATTCTAAAATATAGACAGATAAATCGCGTCTTCGCTTAAATTACGGAGATATAGGTACCAATTTCTTTTATGGCTTGGTAGCTCCGTGGCTATATCTTGTGCTTTTCTGGATAAGTCAACTAATATTCTATGCATCTGTAAAATTGGTTAGTCTTATAAGTGAGGTGATGACCTGTGCAAGATGCGTTCGATACATTTTCTACAGAGGAAAAAAAGAGCAGACTATCAGGAGACCAGTATTCAGGGGCTGTCAATGCAGACATGAATTCAGCCGCCTTTCAAACACACATGGACAAATTCCACGCTGCACAAGGCCATGGATATGCTGCGGAACAAGCAAACCATTTATATGATAAATTGACGGGAAAAGACGCTTTTGTTGTTGGTGGGGACAACGCCAAAGATGGTGCTGACCGGGTAGTCAATGGAATTCATATTCAGACGAAATATTGTCAGACGGCTGCTGATTCTGTAGCTGCTGCCTTTAACCAAGGAAAGTACCGCTATATCAATTTGGATGGTTCTCCGATGCAGCTGGAGGTTCCTTCGGATCAGTATGAAAAAGCTGTTGAGCTGATGGCTAACAGGATCAGAAACGGACAAGTTCCTGGGGTTACAAATCCCGTTGATGCAAAAGATTTGGTGCGGAGAGGGCAGTTTACTTATAAGCAGACCTTGAACATCGTTAAATTTGGCACAGTTGAGTCTTTGACCTTTGACGCAGTCAATGGGGTGATTGTATCTGCAAGCGCAATGGGAATATCTGCCTTGATTGCTTTTGCACAATCCATATGGCGGGGGGAGTCTTCAGCTCTTGCCGTTGAAAATGCACTTTGCTCTGGGATTCAGCTCGGAGGAATTGCATTTATAAATACTGTGGTCACTTCCCAGCTAATGCGCACAGCATTGCCTAAAGCGTTGGTCGCACCCACAAAACAAATCACTCAAATCATCGGTCCCAAGGCGTCAGCTTCTATTGCCAATTCACTTCGTGATGGAGCAAATATTTATGGCGCCGCAGCGATGAACGATGTCTCAAAGCTGCTGCGTGGAAACTTGATCACCGCTGGCGTTATGGTAGTCGTTTTATCTGCGCAGGATATCCGCAACGCTTTCCAAGGCCGTATATCAGGAAAGCAGCTGTTCAAAAATGTTACTACTACAGCCGGTGGAATTGCGGGTGGAACCGCAGGTGTCTTGGCCGGAAAATATGTGCTGAGTTTGATTGTGCCTGGAGCAGGAAAGATTGCAGGCATTTTAGTGTCTTTGGCCGGAGGCGCGGTTGGTGGCAGTGCGGGAGGCTCTGCTTCCCGGTCTGTTGTGGGTCGATTCATTGAAGACGACGCTGTTGCATTGACGAAGATGATAGAAGACAGTTTCTGTCAGCAGGCACAGGATTATCTGTTGACACAAGAAGAGGTTGATATCGTTCTTGAGGATCTGGCACAAGCCCTGCAGGGTGAAACCCTTCTGGATATGTTCGCAAGTTCCGATCAAAAACAGTTTGCAGACGATTTGGTCAGAGAGCAAATTGAACGCTTAATCCGTGGGCACGCCAGGGTATGTATCCCTGCTGATGAGGAGTTTGTCCGGGGCATTGGAGTTCTGGCAGAAGATGCTTCCAATGGGACGGGGATTTTTTCAATGTTGTCTTCAGAAAAAGTTGATCCTGTGGAAGTTGGCAGACAAGTGACCGGGCGTGAGTTGTCCTTACATGCGGCCCGAAAGGCTATGTATACGGCCAAACAGATGAATATAGCCCAAAAACAGGGTGAATATAAATTGGAAAAGATGCGCTCAGGAGAGCAAGAATTCCGGTCTGATCTTGGAAAACTTCATACGGAACGCAAGGAAATAAAAGATGAATTGGCCGGATTGTTGAGGGGAAATGACAAATGAGTATGGAGTTAAAAATTATAGATCCGTCTGCACTTAGCCAAGATGACCGGGCTGAACTGGACGCCAATATTGAATCACTGATTGCTGGCTACAAAAATAACCGTCAAGAAATCAATCGTCTTGTATTTGATAGTGTTTCCGCAATGACAACCGGAGAGGAGTATGAACGGCAGCTTTCAAACAAAAAAGGTCTTAGACGGTTTATTGGTGGGATTACCGGCAGCAATAAGGCGCTTCAGGACAAGATCAACAGTAACCGGGCTATGGCTCAGTATGCGGCACAGCAGACCTTACAGCGGTTGGCGGAGCAAAATCTCATGAGTTTTGATTTGATTACCGCTGTCAATAACAAATTGAATGCCTCCGTGGTGGAAATAGAAGGGGAGATCAATGAGGTTTACGCTATCCTTGCGGCTTTTTTTAAGCAGAGCCGCAGTGATGTGATACAGCTTGAAAATCGTGTGGAGCGATTGGAACGAAATGTCAATCTGTTGAACTGGCAAAACTCCATTGAGTATCAGATGTTTGATGGAGTGGAATATGCTGATCTGGATGATACCACTAAAATCGTATGCCTCGTACGGGATTTTTACGACATTACAAAAGGCGACTGGACAACATCCGACCTGCTTCTGCTGAAAACGGCGATGGGAACCATTGGTCTTGTACCATCTAAAAAGACAAGTTATGCTTCTTTGATTTTAGATATCGCAACAAAAAAGTCGGTGTCCTCTAAGTTGTTCAATAATATGGGACTTCTTTCTATACCGTCCTCAGATTACTATCCCATTTTATATGGAATTGGAAAGATAGATGAGTCACTTCCTCAATATATACAACTAGTGGAGTCTATACGAAAATCTTCCGCGCCTTCTCTTGATAATATCTTTACCTTGCAAATAGTAGAAGAGGCCATATTAAGCGATTTGCAGCATACCGCACAAATAAACTTTCAAACAGAAATAACCAACTTTGATCTCATAGCAGAGTTATTGTTCGATTTACGGGAGATTTCTAAAAGTGGTTACTTGTTCGCAAACTCCGAATTGCTATATCGGGCAAAATCCGGCGATTCAAAGGCAATGCTCACATTATGTGAAGATACACTCCTTTCATATGACCGAGGTTTCGGAGTTTATATGAGGCATTACTTGGATATATCTGATAGCGAGAAAATCATTCAATCGCTTTATTGGTTACAAAAGTCGGCAGAACTTGGTGAAATTAGAGCCATTTTAGGAATGGGCAACCTTTGGATGGAGCAGATTCCCGCATTGTCATATTATTGGTATCGCAAAGGCGCTATAGCCGGTAACTTACGCTGTATGATTTGTCTGGCAAGGGATATAATTTCTAATCTCAATAGTTATAATGGCCATATATATGGGTCTGAGGAAACAGCATTTAACGAGGCTGTGTATTGGTATGAACAAGCGATGAACCATCCTGAGGAAACCCAGCCAGATGAGATTATGTTGGAGTTAGGAGAGACATACGACAGTAATCAAGCTTTTTTGTATATTAGAAACGATGAGGAAAGGAAGGAAAAAGCAATTTATTGGTATAAATGTGCCGCCGAACTTGGAAATAGTCAAGCACAATATATTCTTGGAAATAAATATTGTCATAAGCATGACTATGACGTTGAAGAAGATATAAAACAGGCAATCTATTGGTATACCAAGTCTGCAGATCAAGGGAATGCCGATGCTCAGTATGCGTTAGGTGATTGTTACACATATCGTCAATACTGTGAAGAGCCAAATCCCACAGAGGCTTTTAAGTGGTATAAAAAGGCTGCTGAGCAGGAATGTGCTGACGGAAAATTCCAATATGAGTTGGGGAGATGTTATGAATGCGGATATGGCGTTGGCCAAAATATGGGCCAGGCGTTAGAGTGGTACCGCAAAGCCGCAGAGCAAAATTACGCTGATGCCCAGCTTAGACTTGGTCTATGCTATAAAGATGGAGAGGGCGTTGAGAAAGATTTAAGCCAGGCTGTTGTTTGGTTTAAAAAGGCAGCCCAAAGCGATAATGCAGACGCTATGAGTTATTTGGGAGACTGTTATTATCATGGATGGGGCGCCGAAAAGGATGTTAGGGAAGCCTTTCACTGGTACGAAAAAGCCGGAGATACCGATTCCTATGCAATGAGGCGGGTTGCTGACTATTACCTCAGTGGAGAAGGTGTATGGCGTCAGGATAAATTAAAGGCCGTGCTATGGTACGCCAAAGCTGCAGATTGTGACGATCCTTATGCGTGCTATTATATGGGGAAAATATTCTTGGGCATGGGTGATAAGGAGACGGCTAAGGAATTGCTCAAGCGCGCAGATGGAATAGAAGAGGCCAAGGAATGCCTAAGAAATCTTCTTTAGGCAAATTTCGGTGGATACCTGTGAAATTACCGGGCTATTATAATATTGGTGCTATGCTTGACGGAAATCTCTTTGTTGGATAAAATAAAAGACACATAAGTAAAAATGCAAGGCGCTGGTGGTGGGGAAAAGATCTCTGACTACCAGTGCTTTGCTTTTCAGGAGGCATAGTGTGAAATTGTATCGTTATATTCCACTGAATATTTTTGAAGATATGCTAAAAACGTAACCGTCAAAGGAACAGGCGGATAGACTTGCATGAGATAATAGTGCTGGAACG
>OGGQ01004943.1_pt1 | contig 10240 bp, 10 predicted proteins | sample 1571191 | NCBI WGS metagenome assembly OGGQ01 (sample SAMEA2582061, study PRJEB24529) | metagenome | biome: Human gut stool | place: China | collected 2011
GCGAACTCCCCATACCGAGACAACTTCGTGCTCAAGGGCGGCATGCTGATGTCCTCGCTCGTGGGCGTGGACCAGCGCAGCACGATGGACATCGACACGACCGTCAAGGGATTGACGCTCGATACGGGCAACGCCCTCAAGGTCGTGGAGGAGATCGCCGTCGTCGAGCTCGACGACGGCATTGAGTTCCAGGTCGGCGGCGCGGGAGAGATCATGGAGGACTCCGAGTACGGCGGCGTGAGGATTGCGCTCACGGCCCGCATGGAGAAGACCCGCATCCCCCTGAAGATCGACATATCGACGGGGGACGCGATCACCCCGGCCGAGGTCATGCACAAGTACCGCCTCATGTTCGAGGACCGCGACATCGGCATATGGGCCTACCCGGTGGAGACCGTGCTCGCGGAGAAGATCGAGACCGCCCTCGCGAGGGGGACCCTCAACACGAGGATGAGGGACTTCTACGACGTCTACATGCTCCGCGAGCTGGACGGGGACCTGGAGCCGTCCAACCTGAGGGCGGCGCTTGAGGCCACTATCGAGAAGAGGGACAGTGGCGTCAGTGCATCCAGCTACGCTCAAACACTGTCCGAGATAGAGGACAGCGCGGCCATGGCGGAGAGATGGCGGTCCTACGGCCTGTCGAACCCCTATGCCTCCTCGATCGCGTGGCTGGACGCCGTCGGATCGCTCCGACTCCTGTGCGACGCATGCTGGCAGGGCGCGCGAGAGTCCGATTAGCCGGTCTTAGGTTTGGCAAAACAGCAGGAACCTCTCACCCGAGCCGCGAAGGACAACTCTCTCGCGCCGACAACCCTTGAACTCATCGTGAACTCACTTTGAACTCATGGTTTCACGTTTGCGCAGGTAGAGGATTTACACCCATGCCCTGATTTTATTCCTGCGTTATTCCTGGGTGTAAAAATGCGCCCAATGCAATAGGCGGTTGAACTCAACTATAATGCGTGCAGAGAGTTTTGGCTGGTCAGGCAGTGAGTTTTCTAGTTTTCCGATTTACTCCCTCACGCTAAGACCAGAGATCGTGAAACAAGTGAGTTCAAAACGGTACTGGGAATGCTCGGCACTGGCTGGACATCCCGTAACGAAGTGATACGACATGATACTGTTCGAACAACTATCCGCCACTCCCACCATCGAGTGGGAATAAATGGTGATACGTTTTCGTATCAGTTTGTGACCCATCATGCCCTCTGAGTATTGCCTGCTCAGAGGGTATTTTTTTATGTTTTGATAATGCGGTCACGTATTATCGTGACCCACAAGATGACAACGTCTGCGATAGCGTCTTGCGGGCGGTTTACGAGTTGTTATTTGTCTTTCTACCAGGTGTTTTCTACAAATTAATGACGATGCCAAAAGAATATCACTTGATACAGTTTTGTATCATTTCCTGCGCTTTCCCAACCTATGCGGGACCATCGACCTGCAAGCCGCCTGCAATTTCAGAATTGATACGTTTACGTATCTGTTTTTCGAAAGGGAAAATATTGCTTTTGGGTCAAAACTGGGTCACGGCGTAAAAAAGACCTCTGACGAGGCCTTTTTCTCCATGTCCGGCTCGACTGCGCCCTGGACGAGTCCCTCCAAGCGACGTATCGAGAGCGCCCTCTCGAATCCTCGCCTGTTCGACGCCCATATAAAAGAACCGCCCGCAGGATTGCCTGCGGGGCGGAATAAGACTCATAAAGCGCTTTTGCGAAACCTAGATGCGAGACCTTCTCAGAGCGAACACCCCTGTTGCGATAGAGACGACGGCAAGGATAGAAAGCGCTGTTATTGGCAGCATGGAGTCGTCGCCGGTCTTGGCGAGCGATTCCTTGTCACCGTCGTTGTCGGCCTTATCGTTCGCAGATTCATCATCGACCACCTGCTTCTCTGCCGCGACAACGGTGAACTCGGTCTCGGCAGTGCCAGTATCGGAGACGATCGCCAGCGTGTGCTTGCCTGCAGACAGGGTTTCAAGATAGGAGGCATTCAGGGTGACGATGGTGCTGCCCTCCTCTACCGTGTATTTGGAGGAGTCCACGTCTTTTCCGTCTACCTGAACCTTTAAGAAGTCAGCGAAGGCGGCATTGGAAGTAAAGAACAGTCCGTCCTCGCTACCCTTCCGCCACTCCCCATTCGCACCTTTAATAATCATCGCCTTGAAGGCGGGGTCGACCTCACTGCAAACGGTGCATTTGCCGTTCTCGTAGTTGTGACCGGTGGCCTGAATTTTATTTTCTTCAGGAGTCGTTGGAATTGTGCCGCTTTCATCTTTGTAATGCTTACCGCAGATTTCGCATGTCCAATATTCCTCGGTTCCATCCACTGTGCAGGTGGCATCTTTCTTTGGCGTTTGTATCATATTGCCATGCGTTACTGTCAAGTTGCAGGAGGCGCTAATTCCACTGCCGTCCGCAGCGGTAGCGGTAATCGTGGCGTTGCCTGCGCTTATGGCAGTCACTGTTCCATCTGCGCTTACCGTAGCAATATTGGTGTCACTGCTTGCCCAAGTTACAGCTTTATTAGTAGCATCGGCAGGCTCTACCGTGGCAGTCAGAGTATAGCTGCCGTTTTCCTGTAAGATTAGGCTGTCTTTATCCAGCTTCAAGCCGGTGACAGAAACTGTAGCCGGTTTAATATTCAGTGTATATGTTCGGTCGATACTGCCGACGCTGTTGGTGGCGGTAACGGTAACCTGGAATTGCCCATCCGTGGTTGGGATGCCGGTGATTGCGCCGGTGTCGGCGTCCAGCGTCAACCCTGCAGGCAAATCGCTGGCACTCCATGTAATGTTGTTTCCAGTTGCTTCCAGCGTCGCAGTGTAAGATTGCCCCACCGTGCCGTCAGGCAGGCTTTCGGTGGTGATGGCGGGGGCGGTGACAATGATGCCGCCCGGTTCGCCATTCAGGGTACCGCCTGTATTCACAATGGTACCGTTGTTAGTCAGTTTGTTATTGGTGTTGAGGGTAGACCCCTCCGGGATGGTCAGGGTCTCGCCCTGGGCAATGGTGAGGCTCTCGTCCAGGGTCACATCGCCGTACACGGTGCCTTTCTTGTCGTTGAATACGATACCAGTGCCTGATGGTGTAGGTTCATCGACACGAGAAGCTTTGATCCCGTTTTCCGCCCGCACGATGGCATTGTCACTGATTGTCAGCCTAGTAGTGGCACCGGTGGCTTGAGACGATTCCACATTGAACAGAATCCCATCGCTCCTCGTGCCGCCGCTGGCGGTCAGGCTGCCGCCATTGACGGCAAGGGAGAGCTGCGGGGAGCTGGTAGCGTACGGGCTGGACTGCACATAGACGCCGGCGTAGCCAGAATTGGTTTGAGTAGTCTTTGCATCGACGGAAGCGTTTTTAATGGTCAGGGAGGCGTCGCCTGTTCCGCTTTTGACACATATTCCGAGAGAAGAACCAGAAACTTTCAAGCTTCCATTGCTTTCACCCGTAATAGTCAGGGAGGCGTCTGTACCATAGCTGTTCGCGCTCAACTCTGAATTCACATAAATTCCATAGCTGCCTGTGATGGTATTCTCACCAATCAGCTTTATGGTCAGGGAAACCGGCTGCCCGCTATGGCTCAGAGCATAGATCCCGGAGCCATAAGGCGCTGATACGGCATTAGACCCTCCCTGGATGGACGCCCCTCTTAAGGTCAGAGTGTTGGAGTTTGGATCGTATTTGACATTCCAATTATTAGAAGTGTCGCTGGCTCCCACAACCCGTTCTAGCTCCCCACTGGCATTTGTTTTCCAGTAGGTGGTTTCAGTACTACTAATAACCTGCGTATTTCCCACATAAAGCGTAGCGGGCGCATCTTCTCCCACCGCCAGCGCCGTGGCGGGCAGCAGGCCCAGGCAGAGGGTCAGCACGCAGAGCAGGCTTAAAAATCGTTTTTTCATCATGACGGGTCTCCTCGCCTTATGAATAATCCATTATTCAATTATCCCATAAAAAGAATGTTTTCCGCCTTCCGCTCTTGACAAAAGTCAGGGAGAAAGCCTCCGAGGGCGCATGGTTTGCATCCCCCGATTGCCGTATCAGAGACGGCGTGCGCGCCCGTTGAGCACCACCTACAGCCACTCCCCCTCGTAAACATGGGATTAGTCGCCAGGGAATTAGTCGCGAATCGGGCAGAACAGAGGCCGAAAGCGCGTTTTGCAATCTCCTCGCCTGATCGCAGAATGATTCGCCCTGCAGAGAGCTCCTTGAAAGAGAAGCAACGAGACGGCATAGGACAGCACGTATTTTAGATTCGTTGCTATTGAGTGGGAAAATGGCGATACGGCTTCGTGCCGTTTCCCACACTTTAACAACACATGCGGGACCATCGATCCGTAAGCCGCCTACAACTTCAGAATTGGCACGTTTTCGTATCGGTCTCTCGAAAGGGAAAATCGGCTTTCGGGTCAAAGCTGGGCTGCGGCGTAAAAAGCCTCTGAGGAGGCCTTTTCTCCCCGCTCCCATCGCACCTACGCTCTGAACGAGTCTTTCCAGGCGACGTATTCGGCGTGCGTGAGCTCGTCGTCTCTGAAGTCGCGCTTGTTCCTGTACCAGTGGTGCATCGCCTTGGCAAGGGCCTCCTGCTCCTCGGTGTCCAGCTCCTCGGGGAGGGAGAGAACTATCGTCTGGCCGATCTTGACAGGCTCGAGGCAGAACTCCTCCTCCAGGTCGAAAAGCACATGGATGGCGTCATCGACGTTACTCCCCCAGTCCGCCTTGAGCGTCGAGGGGCTCACCCCCAGGCAGCGCGCGATCTCGTCGATCATCTGCTCCTTGGGCATACGCTCCCCGTACTCGTACTTGCGCAGCGAAACGACGGAGATGCCGAGCATGCCGGCAAGCTTCTCGGCGGTATAGCCGCGCTCCTTCCTGATGCGCTGGATCTTCTCTCCGATGCCCATCTGCGCCTCCTTGCTTGTAATACCGAATGTGTTTTTCGACGATTCCGAAAAACATCCTCTTTTGATACGTAATTGTATCAGTTATTCTATTTCCATAACTGATACGTTTTTGTATCACATGGAAAGGAAGGGGTTATGCGAAAGAGACTCATAACGGCCAAAGAGGTGGCCGAGGACCTGGAATGCAGCGTGCAGCATGCATACAAGATCGTCCGCATACTCAACGCCGAGCTGGAGGACATGGGTTGCCTGACCATCCGAGGAAAAACGAACCGCTCCTACTACGAGGAGAGGCTCTTCGGTCGCGCAGACGCGATCGACTTGGACGAGACGGATGCGGGGCGCTAGCCATGACCGTCAGAAAAGACAGCAAGCGCGGCACTTGGCTCGTCAGGCTCTACTACACCAACCGCGACGGCAAGACAATCGACTCGACGAAGCGAGGGTTCAAGAGCAAATCCGAAGCCCTGGAATGGGAGCGGAACTTCCTCGCGAACGAGGCGAGGTCGACCAGCATGACCTTCGAGCAGTTCGTCAAGGTCTACGCCGAAGACGTGCGGCCGAGGCTCAGGGAGACCACCTGGCGCGGCAAGGAGTACGTGATCAACGACAAGCTTGTTCCGTTTTTCGGCGGAATGAGGGTCGTGGACATCACATCCAGAGACGTCATCGACTGGCAGAACAAGCTCCTCAAGGAAAGAGACGAAAACGGCAAGAAGTTCTCCGAGACCTACATCCGGACGGTCGAGAACCAGCTCTCGGCGATTCTCAACCATGCCGTCAGGCACTACGGCTTGCCCTCCAACCCGCTCCAGAAGGCCGGCAGGGTCGGCGAGAAGCAGGGCAAGGAGATGAAGTTCTGGACGACCGAGGAGTACCTGAGGTTTTCGGAGCAGCTCATCGACAGGCCCGAGATGTTCTACGCTTTCGAAACCCTCTACTGGTGCGGGCTGAGGGAGGGCGAGCTGCTGGCGCTGGAGCCGGATGATTTCGATTTCGCCAACAGGACCATCAGCGTGACGAAGTCGTACAGCCGCCTGGACGGGCGCGACATCATCGGGAAGCCGAAGACCAAGAAGTCCGAGCGGGTCATAGCCATGCCCAGATTTCTCTCCCAAGAGCTCCAGGAGTACATCGAGATGGAATGGGATCCAGGAGAGGACGGCAGGGTCTTCCCGTTCACCAAGTACGCGCTCAACAACACGCTCAAGACCGCATCGAGGCTCGCGGGGGTCAAGGAGATCAGGGTCCACGACCTGCGCCACAGCCACGTGTCGCTCCTGATAAACCTCGGCTTCACCGCAGTCGCCATCGCCGACCGGATGGGCCACGAGAGCGTGCACATCACCTACCGCTACGCTCACCTGTTCCCGAACCAGCAGAGAAACATGGCGGACGTCCTGGACGCCCTCATGAACGCGAAAGGCGGCGGCGATGAGCGTTAAAAACGTCGACAAGGAAGGCAGGTGGAGGAACGTCACCATCGGGTTCAGGGTGTCGGAGGAGGAGAACGAGCGCGTCAACCAGCTGGTCGGCCTGAGCGGGATGACCAAGCAGGCGTTCATCCTGAGCAAGCTCGAGGACAGGCAGATCAACGTGCTCGCCACGATCCGGGTGCAGAAGGCGTTCGCGGTGCAGGCCAGGCGCGTCGCCGACGAGCTCGAGCGCCTTTCTGCCGGCGAGCAGCCGAACGCAAGACAGCTCGAGATCTCCGAGGCGATCCTCGACATCCTAAACCAGATGGCGGCAGGCGGGATGAAGCTCGGAGACGAGCACGACGAGGCGAGCTTCGAGGAGATGGAGCTTGCGGATCTGAAGGCCACCATGGCCCCCGACGAGAGGTTGGTTCCTCTGAAGCCCGACGAGGTGAAGCCCGTCGTCGTCAGCGAGCGCCCCATGCCGCAGAAGAAGGCCCGTAAGGGAGTCAAGGCCAAAGGACTATTCAAGAAGGACAGCTGATGGGTCCACGCAAGCTCACAGGAAACGCTGCGGTCGACGCAATCGCCACGATGGCGGTGACCGGCAACGTGATTCCGGCGACCTGGTACAAGACCATAACGGGCCCAACGGGCAAAGCCGACCTGGTGGCCATAAACATCCTCTCCGACATCCTCTACTGGTACAGACCTCGCGAGGTCCGCGACGAGTTCACCGGAGATGTCGTGGCCTACCAGAAGCGTTTCTCCGCAGACCTCCTGCAGAGAAGCTATGAGCAGCTCGCCGATCACTTCGGCATCAGCAAGCGGCAGGCCAAAGACGCCGTCGTGCGCCTGGAAGAGCTCGGCGCCATACGGCGCGTATTCAGAAACATCGAGAGCAGCGCCGGCACCATGGGCAACGTGATGTTCATAGCCATCAGCCCTAAGCGCGTCTACGAGCTCACCTATCCCGAGTCCGATGCCGCGCCAGACCCTATGACGGAAAAACGCCATAGCTATGACGGTGCCGTCGCGAAAGCCGACGCCCCTATGGCGAAAATCCGTCATAGGTATGGCGAAAAATCGCCAGACGTATACAAAGACTACTCAGAGACTACTGAAAGACCATCCAACCAGCCAGCCGGCTTCCCTTGCGGCGAGGAAGGCGGGACGGCGGAAACGAGCGAGGACTTCGAGAGCGCATGGGAGAAGGTCCCGCGCGCCAAGGCGTCGCAGTGCGCCAAGGAGAAAGCCTGGCGCGTCTGGCGCGAGTCCCTTCTGTCCGACGAAGTTGACGAGGCGTTTCTCGCCAAGAGCTACCGGCGCTACGTCTCCCAACAGGAGGACGCCGGCACGGAAGGCAGGTTCATCGCGACCCTGTCGACCTGGCTCAAGCCCAACAGGCCGATCGCGGGGCTCAGCCTCGAAACGGCGCTTGAAGAGCGCCGCGAGCGGAAGGACCGCGCAGCGCGAACGAGGGCCAAAAGGCAGGCCGAGCGGGAGCGCGAGCAGGAAGAGATGCGTATGCGCGAGCTCGAAAAAAGCTGGCGCGAGGCCGACGCCGAGGCGCAGAGGCTCTGGGCGATGGCGTGGGACGCGAAAGGCGGCTTCGAGCGCATGGGAGACGCCATGCGAACGTATCGGGCGTACCGCGACGAGCGGTTCAAGCCCGGCTAATGGGAACTGGGACAATTTGTCCCAGTTCCCTGAGCGCTACCCGCGCGCCACGATGCGGGCCGTTTTCGCAGTAACGCGGTTGTTGGGGTTCCACGACCAGTCGCCGTCGTGGTCGTATCTCGCGACGAGCGGGGTGCCGTCCTCCATGAAGGCGATAACCGGGTAGGGCTTGTAGCTGTCGTCGACCTCGCGCATCCAGACCTCGTCTCCCAGCGAGAGCTCGCCAGCCGAAACCTCATCGGCGTCCAGGAGCGCCCCCAGGCGCTCGCCTTCGGGCATGGACTCGTCGAAGGCGCGCAGCATCTCGTCGAAACCGTACGCGGCCTGCTCCTGGAACCCCTCGTAGGGCAGGATGCGCTCGACGATGCTCCAGCCGTCGACGACGTAGATGCCGTTGTCGCCGGGGTTCATCTGCGAGTCGGTGGTGTAGGTGCCGATGCCCACCGAGCACGTGCCTCCGAAGAAGTTGCCGACGACCTGGGCCAGGCGCGCCCATCCGTAGGTGTCGGCGCTCGGCGGGCGGTAGCCCTTGAGCTCGCAGTACTTCAGAAGCGGCTCGACGGTGTCGCGTCCGCCGTTCCAGTGCAGGTACAGCCCGATCTTGCGCTCCGGCGTGGTGATGACTGCTCGGTTTCCCATGATGACCTCCTAGATCTTGCGACCCGCCCCTTTGGCCGGCCTCTTGGCCGCGGGGATGCCGCGGTCCTTGCGCGTGTCAACGGAAGGAAGCGGAAACCCCTGCAAGGGGCCCTGAGCTTTCGCGGGCGTGCAGCGTCCATCGTCTCCGCGAAAGGTTTTCCGCGCCGTTGACTCGTGCGAGGTTCGCGGCGATCATCGGTGGCCGAGGCATGCCCTGGGACGGGCGCATCGGAGGTCGCCGGGTTCCGCACATCGTGCCGGCGGGCGGAACGGACTGCGCCAGCCGTGGCGGATGCGCCACCGTATCGCCTTCGTGAATGCTGGTTCGGGGATGGCGGCGCGCCCGCAGCGTCGGATGCCACGGGCGCGCACATCGCTTGTCAGGCGGGCCGCACCTCGAACGGGTTCACGGCGCAGCGCCATTCGGTGTCAACGTCGCCCTCTTCCGTCTTGCGGATGCGCACGAACGCGAAGTCATCCGAGGCGTACAGGTCGACGACGCTGCCGGGTTCGCACTCGGCAACGAGACTTGCCGTATCCTCCGCGAACGACCAGGGCTGGTCGTCGGTGAACAGGCGGCATCCGTCGCCGTACACGGGGTCGATGGAGACGGTTCCGTCCTCGAGCGCCCGCTCCTGCCAGTCGGCGACGTCGCGCCACTCGCGCTTGAGGCGGGCGAGCTTCTCTTCCGAGACGCGCAGGTCCCGGACGCAGCAGTCGATGTCGTATACCCAGGTGCCCATGCCGGGCCTCCTTTCGGTGGGATGGTTGGAAGAATGCCGCCTCGGGCGCGTGCCCGGGGCGGCTTATCGTGTCCGGCTGGACCGGGAGGTCCTAGTCGGTCTGGCCGGCGGTGATGTCGCAGCCGAGGCAGTTGATGTGGTGCCTCAGGAGGGCGCGGTTCTCGCCGATGACCATCATCGCGATGCTGTCGAAGCGGATCGGGAGATTGGCGAACCCCTCGTCGTCCGCATGCTCGGAGAGCCAGGTCGCCGCTGCGATCTCGCGCCTTTCGCGGGATGCCACGCCTCCGTCGTCGGGCATGCCCTTGTCGGTGCCGCGCCTTGCGAAGACATCCACGAACACGATCGCGTCGTCCTCTCTCGCCACCACGTCGATGGCGCTGCCGCCCTCGGATTCCCACCCGGTCTCCAGGACCTCGTAGCCGCGCTGGATGAGGAATCTTGCCGCCGCCTTGATGGCCTTCTCCTTGAGTTCGTACATGATGACCTCCTTGGGTTGCAGGCGGTTCGCCCCTTTGGCCTTCCGCCTTGTGGCGCGAAAGGCGCGCGGGTCCCGCCGTGGGCGCAAGGGAGGAAAGCGAAGGAGGCCTTACGTAGATCCCTCATCCTCCGGTGTTTGTCGGAAAGTTTTGCCTGCATCGAACGAAATCCCATCAGGTAAAAGTTTTCGGGAAACATCGCGTGCCCTTGCTCCTGCGGCGGGTTCAGTGCGGCAATGCGCGCTCAAGGCAGACGGCATAAGGGGCATCGCAGTCAAGGAGTCTCCCAACGAACCTAGGAAAGGCAAGGCGCACAAGGGCCCTCCGAACGCGGATGAAGGCCATGGGACGGCGGGAAGCGTCGATGCAAGC
>OGGQ01004945.1_pt1 | contig 10238 bp, 11 predicted proteins | sample 1571191 | NCBI WGS metagenome assembly OGGQ01 (sample SAMEA2582061, study PRJEB24529) | metagenome | biome: Human gut stool | place: China | collected 2011
AGCGGCCCCAACAAAACCGCGCCTGCTGCGGTTTTGCATGGTTCAATGTTCTCAAAGCCCTGTGCGTTAGCACACAAGCGTGTGCCTTGCACACGCGCAGCCGCGCAAGCGGCGGCTTTGAGGTTATTATACCATATTTCCAAGTTCGCACTTCGCATAACACTCGTATTCACTAAGAAATATGATATCTATGCCGCCAAGCGCATACTTCACCGGCGGCTCGTATTTGCTAAGCGGACATATTATACCACACTTCCCGCTCTGCTGCACCGCCTGCACCAAAAGCACAGGCGCCGGCCCCGGCTGAAAACCCGCGCGCCGGTTCCAGAACGGTCTTGACTTTCCCAGAGTTTATGCTATATTAGTGTTTAGTAATACTAGGTATAAAACCAGGACGGAGGGGAGCGGATGGAATCGCGCTTTGAACGACAGTTGAAAAAGGGCGCGCTGGAGATGCTGGTACTGGGGCTGGTGTGTGCGGGACCTACTTACGGCTACGAGCTGCTGGGCAGCATGGCCCGGCGCAGCAACGGGCTTTTTGCGCTGAAGGAAGGCACGTTGTATCCCATTTTGTACCGGCTGGAAGACGATGGGCTTATCGAAGCGCAATGGCGTACCAGCGGGGGCCGCACCGCACCGAAAAAATACTACACGGCCACGCCGGAGGGTCATGCGGCTTATGCCGTACAACGCAAAGCATGGCGCGCCTTCGCGGACTGCGTGGACGGATTTGACAGGGAGGAGCAGTTATGACGGAACAGGAGAAAAAGATCAAGCGCTATGTCAATGCCATCGAACGGGAGCTGCGCCTGCCTCTGAAAGCAAAAGCGCGCATCAACGGGGACATCGGCACCGATATCCACGCCCGGCTGGAAAAAGGACAAAGCATCGATGCGATCATCGCGGAGATGGGCACGCCGCAGGAGGTTGCCGCGGGCTTTAACGAGGAAATGCAGGATCAGCTTCTTCCCAAAGGCAGCCCCTGGCACTGGGTGTTCCTTATTGCGGCGATACTGGCGGGCGGAGCAGCACTGCTTTCCATTCTTCCCTTTCTGCTTTTTTATTTTCAAAGCTCCGGCATGGGCGTTATCGGCGGTGCAGACGGGCCGACGGCCATTTTTATAACAGGCGCTGCAAATCTTCTCGCCCCGGTGCTCACACCGCTGTGGCTCGCCGTTCCCTTCATTCTGGGATGCTGCGCCGCCTGCGTGCTGCTGCGCTGGGGGCAAAACGGGCCGCGTGCAAAGCATACGCTTGCTTTGATGCTTTCCGCCGCCGCTTTGCTGTGCTGGCTCCTGTTGGGCATATTGTCATTGTGGCAGGCTGCCTCCGCGGCGGGCGCCGCTGTATTGTCCTGGAAAACTCTGCTGTTCCAGCTGTTCAACCTGATGCTGCTTCCGAGTTTCTGGCTTCCCGTGGTAACGCTGTGCATTGCAGCGCGCCGCCGGAAAACCGCGTCCCCGAGGCAATAACGTCAAACGAAGATACGGAAAACCCGTCCCCGGCCGGGGACGGGTTTCTATATTTTTCGGCTCTGCGCCGTCCGCAAGCCTATTTGCGTCTGTCCTGAAAGGAATCGCTTCCCACAATGAGGCAGCAATAAACAACGAACGTAACGGCCAGTGCGCCAATCAGCAAAAACCATCCCATCCGCGAGCCTCCCTTTTGTATTTACTTCATTGTTATCACTTTATTATAGCACTCGTGTATGACAAAAAACTGTATATCCCACCGTTCCTGCGGAACGGGTTCCGTGGACACGGCTGCACGCTGAAGTGTCTTTCCAGTGCAAAATATCGTTGAAAAACAAAAACGGCATCCCAACCGGGATACCGTTCCTGTGGTGCGCTGCAAGGGATTTTGCAGCCGCTTGCGCGTCTGCCGGCCTTGCGGCGTAGCCGCTGCGGCCCCTCGCCCTAAAAACGTGCCACCGGCACGTTTTCTTCACGGGCTCGTCCCTTTCGGGTTCGAATCCCTTGCAGCACATAAGAACGACTTTTTCCCAAAAAACAAAAACGGCATCCCAACCGGGATACCGTTCCTGTGGTGCGCTGCAAGGGATTCGAACCCCTGACCTTTTGGTTCGTAGCCAAACACTCTATCCAACTGAGCTAGCAGCGCATACCACTCCGCTTTTGGAGTGCATCATATATGTTATCATAGTCGAACACGGTTGTCAACCGTTTTTTTCGTCCAGAATCATATTTTTTGCCTTTTCCAGCAATTCCTTGTCGGCGGCATAGGTCAGCCGGCGCTGTGCTTCCTCCAGCGGCAGCAGGCAAACTGCCCGCACCTCCTCCGGCTGGGCCCGCAGCGTGCCGCCGGTGATCTCGGCCACAAAGAACACAACATCCTTTGTCACGCCCTTTGCGGGCGAATAGGTCGTCACCTCGCGGTAGCCCGGACGCACGCGTACCTGCGCGCCCGTTTCTTCGCGCACCTCGCGCATGGCGGTCTCTTCCTCGCTCTCACCGGCTTCCACATGGCCTTTCGGAAAAGCCCAGTGGCCGCCATAGCGGTGGCAGATGACAAGCACGCGGGGCGCGCCTTCTTCGCGGGTATAGCAGATCGCCCCGCAGGATTTCTCATGTTTCATGTTCTTTTTCCTCAGTTCAAAATAAATTTACGTTTCGTGCGCCGCCGGGAATTGTGTTTTGGCGCGGGCTTTGGTATACTTGTAAAAGGATTTTACTGCGCGCAGCCTTGCGCTGCGCGGTATTTTTGTTTTATTGGAGGTTTTTCACTTTGACTCTCATGGATCTGTTGCTTCTGCTCCTTGTTATCGCCGCTGCAGTGGCCGTTTATTTCTTTTTTGTCAAAAGCCGGGACGAAGGCACAGAAACGCCCCGGAAAGCCAAAAACCTGGACGGCGTGAAAAAAAGCGCAAAAGCCCTGAGCGCGGCCCGCCGTTTCGCGGCGCTGCACCAGTATCAGGTCATCGCTCCCGCGCAGATTGCCAAGGACGGCAAATTTGCCGACCTTGATTTCATCATCGTCGGCTGGTTCGGCCTTTTGTGCGTAAAATGTGTGGGGCTGGGCGGCCAGATCTACGGCAACCCCGGCGACCCGATGTGGCTGCAGGTGGACGCGGAAAAGCGCATCTCGTTTGAAAACCCCATGCGCGCCGCAGAGGCCGATACCCGCCTGGTGCGTGACACGCTGTTTACTGCGAACCTGCGCGGCATCCAGGTGGAGACCGTGTGCGTTTTCACCAATAAAAAAGCGACCCTTGCGCTGCCGCGCGGCACGGGCCACTACACGCTGAAGGACTTCAAGGCGCTGCTGGGCAAGAGCAAGTACGAGCAGGACAAGGGCGTCGATATTCCCCAGACCGTGGACGCCGTCAAGAAGTGGGTCGTAGAGGGCTGAGGCCCGCCGTCTTGTCCTATTATAGCAAACCGTGGCGGATTTGAAAAGCCGGGCAAAACTATTTACAGTTTGTTCACAGCGGTTTAACAAACCTTACGCAATTCTTTTCTATAATACAATCACAGGGACACGGAAGCCGCAATCCGGGTTCCTGCACATGATTCCTCCTCACACCAAGAGAGATACCCCTAAAAGCCCCCGTGCTCACCACACGGGGGCTTTCCCTTTGCAAAAAGCTGCGCGGTGCGGGACGCTTCCGTTCCCGCGCGCCGCGCAGTTTTTTTCTTTCAGGTTTCAGCGCCGCAGCCCGCCTGCGCCACCTCGGCCGCGATATAGCCCGGCACCTGCTCAGGCGTGATGCCCAGCGCGGCGGCCAGCTCACCATGAAGCAGCTCCTCGGCACGCTTCATATATTCGGCCTCGGTACGTGCGGGCTTTTTGCCCTGCGCCGTACGCTCCCTGTTTTTGCCGTAGATCGTCTTGATAAGCTGCACCAAATCGTCGCAGTCGTGCGTGCGCATGAGCGAACGGTAGTGCTCGGCCAGCATCTGCTGATCCTTCCCGCCGCATGGGTTCTCCTCAATCTCCGGGATCCGGCCGATGAGCGCCTCTGCCTGGGCATGCGTCAGAATGGGCCGCATAAACACCTTGGCGTCCACAGGAATATATACCGTGCCTGTTTCGTACACAGGGTCCAGCTTATAATACAGCTTTTTTTCGCCGGCGCCCGGCAGCCCCGCCGGAGCCTCCACAGCCTCCACACGGCATACGCCCATATTCCCGTACACGATCAAATCGCCTTTTTGAAACATCGTATTCCCTCCTGTAAAACCACTCCACCCGTTTCGTCCCGAACAGGCGGACGCGCCGCGCCGTGCTCCCTCCCCTGCGCTTCGCTCCGCCAAAAATCAAAACAGCGTGCGGTTTTGACAGCCGGACTTACGTTCCTCAAAACCACACGCTGCAATTTTTCAGTATCCCGTTTTGCCGCCGCTGCGGCATTTCCTGTTTATAGTATACCACATTTTGCCCCCAATTGTAAGCGGAAGTTTTTTCTCTCCGCCGCGCGCCCTCCGAAACCGGGCGGACAGCCTGTCCAAAATTTTATCCGGGCCGGACTTTTCCCCACCCCCTATGCATATAAATTGCATGAGGTGATGTCAAAATGTACAAGCGGCGCAGAAGGCGGCATATTGTAATGCCCGTGCTGGCGGGCCTGCTGACGCTGGCCACGCTGGGCAGCACGGCCTTCGCCGCGCCGTCCTTTTCCCTCCCGCAGGCTGCCGCGTATTTCAGCAGCATTCTGTGCGCGCCGAATGCAGCGCTGGCCGCAACCCGGCGAGTGCTGGACGACGCCATGGACGAGGACGCAGTGCCCGCAGCGCAGCCTATCGATGAGGACGATCCCGAGGCAGGCTTCTGGACGGTGGGCCCGACCGAGGAGGAAATGCTGCCTCAGAGCGAAGCGCAAAGCGTATCTTCCGGCGCTTCCTCCGTACCGGACGGCCCCATTCCCGATGGCATGGCCCCGCTGCTGGAAGCGCATTACGAGCAGGGCGCGGGTGCGGGCTATGTTTCCAGCGGCGCAGCCACCGTGCGCAACAGCACCGACCTGCCTGACAGCGAGGTAGCCGCGGAAATGATGCAGACGCTTCCGTTCCAGGTGGAGCTGAACAGCGCGGAGCCTCAGGTACTCATTATGCACACGCACACCACAGAAACCTACGAACTGGAGGAAAAAAACTGGTGCGATCCGGCGTTTTCCGCCCGCAGCACGGATCTTTCTGTCAATATGGCCGCAGTAGGAGCCGAAATGGCTGCTCAGCTCAACGCGGCGGGCGTAAACACCCTGCACGACACCACCCTGCACGATTACCCAAGCTACAACGGCAGCTACGCCAAAAGCAACGCCACCGTGCGCAGCTATCTGGAGCGGTATCCCAGCATCAAGGTGGTGCTGGACGTCCACCGCGACGCCATCCAGCGGGACGACGGCACCCGTGTCAAGCCCGTGGCGGACATCGGCGGCATGAAAGCCGCCCAGGTCATGATCATCTGCGGCGCAGACGTGGACGGCAATCTGCCCAATTTTAAACAGAACCTCCGCTTTGCCAGCCGCTGGCAGGATAAGATGGAAAGCATGTTCCCCGGTCTCACACGGCCTGTGCTGTTCGACTACCGCTATTACAATCAGGATCTTACGACCGGCAGCCTGCTCATTGAGATGGGCGGCCATGCCAATACTTTGGAAGAGGCCAAATACTCCGGCCGCCTGGTTGGTCAGGCCCTGGCTGCTTTGTTTGCAGAGGGCTGAACGCGCCCGTATATAAACTCTTCGGCCACGCAAAAAGCCCCGCGCATACGCACGGGGCTTTTATTATTTGGTACAGTCTTATTCCGCCACTTCTTCAAAGGCCTCTTCACCGGCGCCGCAAACGGGGCACGGCACGGGAGGAACGTCGCCCTCAAATGTCTGGCCGCAAATCGTGCATCTCCATTTTTTCATAATACTAACCTCCTTTTATTCATTTCGTTTCACCTATTGATATTATATGCCAATTGATAATACAATGCAATAGTTTTTAAAAAAGAATCATTCACCGCGCACGGCTTTGGCAAAATCCCGGCCGAACTGTACGGCTGCAGCCAGGTCCTCCTGTGTGGGGCAGAACCGGACACGCATGCCCTCCAGCGGCAGGCTCAGCCGAAGCTGCTGCATGCGCGCAGTCAGATTGGGAACCGCCTCGCCGCTCCAGCCGTAGCTGCCGAACGCACCCGCCGGCTTGCCCTTGTGGATGATGGGGTTCAGGCCAAGAAACATTTCGTACACTGGAGGCAGCGCGTCGCCGACCAGCGTGGGGCTACCCAGCAAAAAGCCGTCCGCCGCGGCTACCGCGGCCTTTGCAGCGGCGGTGTCGTCGGAGACGAGGTCGTACATTTCTACACGCACGCCGCCTTCCTTCAAGCCGTCGCGGATGTGCTCGGCCAGGCGGCGCGTATAGCCGTAAGCGGAAACGTAGGCAACTGCCACCACTTTTTCCGGCCTCTGTTCAGGCCGGCACCAGGTGCGGTACATGTCAAAATACTTCTGCACGCCGCTGCGCAGCACGGGGCCGTGGCCGTTGCCCACAAACTCCACGGGCAGGCTGCCGATCTTATCCAGTGCGCTACGCATGAACGGGTCTTTGAACGGCCCGATGATGTGGTCGAAATAATATTTGTACGCGGGAGTGAAATCGCCGTCGATGAGGTCGTTGAATACGCGCGGGTCGGCATAATGGCAGCCAAAGCTGTCGCAGGTGAACAGGGCTTTCAGCTCCGGGATGTACGTATACATGCTGTCGGGCCAATGAAGCATGGGCACACTGAGGAAATTCATCGTCAGACCGCCCAGGTCAATCTCGTCCTTCTCCGTGACGGCGCGGGACGGAAACGGACCGTTGACGATTTCTTTCAAAAACGTCAGCGCCGTTCCGCTGCCCAGCACCGTGGCGCCGGGCGCAAGCTCCAGCAGCCGCTTCATGCTGCCCGTGTGGTCCGGCTCGGTATGGTTGACGACGATATAATCCAGAGAAGCCGGGTCGCACACCTCGCGGATATTGGCAAGGAACTCCTCAAAGAACGGCTCCTTGCTCGTCTCGAACAGCACCGTTTTTTCAGTGCCCTTCACGATATAGGAATTGTAGGAAGTACCGTGGTCTGAATGCATGATGATATCGAACACGCGCAGGCCGGGATCCTGCACGCCCACGTACCAGATGTTTTCTTTCGCCTGTAAAGCGCCCATAAAATCCAATCTCCTTTTATCGGTTTTGCATCATACATTTTATCTTATTTTGTTGAAAGCCGCAAGGACCGGGCCAGGCGCGCACTTCTAGTATATGCAAAAAATCTCCGGCAAACCGCGGTACCGGAGACCTTTTATCTGTTCCATGCCGGCAGCCGTTTCACGCATGCGCCCGGCGGTAGACCAGAAAATCAAAATGCAGTTCTGTTGTAAGCGTATCCAGCGAGGCCAGCCTTTCAGCGCCGGAGCGGGGCGTTTTCCAATAATAAGGCGTCATCGCAAACAGGTCCAGGATCGTGCTGCCCGTCACGGTGAGCATGCTGTGTACGGGTATCCTCTGCTCCAGCGCAAAGCCGGGATAAGCGACATCCTGCACCGTATTTTCGTAAGGGCGCTCGTAGAGCACCTCCTTAAGGCCGTACAGGTGGCGCGGGCCGGGCACCGCAAACACGAATGCTCCGCCGGGCTTCACCACACGGGCAAATTCCTGTGCGGCGGCCGGGCTGAAAATATCGACCAGGCAATCCGCCGCCGCATCGGCCACAGGGATGGCGAAGCTGCTGGCCACCGCCCACTGCACGGCATGTGCCTTGTCCCGCCTGGCCGCTGCCTTTACCGCGAATTTGGAAATATCGAACGCGGCCGCCGACGGCGTTTTGCCTGATGCGCGCAGCGCCTGTGCAAGACGGGCGGTATAATACCCTTCCCCACAGCCCGTGTCTACCAATGAGGGAGCCGGCAGCTCCGTGAGCAGGCTGCAGACAAGCGCATTCAGCCCATCGGAAAAGCAGGCATACCCGCCCGTATCCAGAAACCGGCGGCGGGCCGCCACCATCTCCCTGCTGTCGCCGGGGATTTTGGCGTGCATCTGGGCGGCCGGCAGAAGATGGGCGTAGCCCTCAGCCGCGAGGTCAAAACTGTGGCGTTTGGGACAGACCAGGACGCGGGCGCCGCGTGTCAGCGGCGCCCCGCACACCGGGCAGCGGAAAAGCTCCATGGTATCGCTCCCTTTCGCATGTTTTTCCGGGCGGCGCCGCGGTGCGGCAGGCGCAAAAAAGGCGCGGCGCGGGCGTGTGCCCGGCGCGCCGCGCCCTGCCGTATATCCGCGGTGCTTATTCTTCGTGCGCCTTCATATACTCTTCAAAGCTGGCATATTTTTGTGCAGGGGCCCTACGTGCGATAAGCTGGATGCTGTCGTCCACCTCGGAAAAGCGCGGCTCCTCTTTTGCAGACTTTGCGCTCTTTTCAGCGCGGGGCGCGTGCTCGGCTTTTTCGCCGCGTCCGTTCTTGCCGCGCGGCGCGCCGTTTGCCGGTTTCTCCTTTTGGGGCTGCTGGGGCTGCTGGAGCTGCGCCTGCGGAGCACTCTCTTTTTTCTGCGGCGCCTGGCTGGCCGCGGCCGGGCCCTGCCCGCCGCTCTTATGGCGGCGCTTTGCACTTTCGGCCGGAGCCGCGCCGTCCTGCTGCGGGCGCTGTGGCGTATTCGTCTGTTCCATTTGAAATTCCTCACTTTTTTCCGGCCGGGCGGCGGCCCGGACCGGCTTTTTCCGCGCAGGGGCCTGCTGCTGCGCCTGTACGGCCGGCCGCACGGCAGGCGCGCGCTCGGCACGCGGCGCGCGCTGGCCGCGCCCCTGCGTCTGTTTCTCTTCTTTTTCAAACACCTGCATCGGCCACTCGTGTTCCACGGACGGGATGCGGATGTGCGTCAGCTTTTCAATATCCGCCAGATATTCCTTTTCCTCAAAGTCGCAGAAGCTTACGGCCACGCCCGCGTGCCCCGCGCGCCCCGTGCGCCCGATCCTGTGCACATATGTCTCGGGGATATTGGGCAGATCATAGTTGAACACATGGGAAAGGCCGCTGACGTCAATGCCGCGGGCGGCAATGTCCGTGGCCACCAGCACGCGGATACGGCCGTCCTTGAAGCGGCCCAGCGCGTCCTGCCGGGCGTTCTGGCTTTTGTTGCCGTGGATGGCCATAGCTCCGATGCCCGCGCGGGCAAGCTCCCGCACAACGCGGTCCGCCCCATGCTTGGTGCGGGTGAACACCAGCGCGCTGGTCACCTCCGGTTTTTGCAGCAGCTGCGCCAGCAGGTGGCGCTTGTTGCCCTTGTCCACAAAATAAACGCTTTGCTCAATGCGCTCCACCGTCGTGGCGGGCGGCGCGACCATCACCTTTTCCGGGCCGTGGAGCAGGCCGTCGGCCAGCTCCTCGATCTCCCGCGGCATGGTGGCCGAGAACAGCAGCGTCTGCTTTTGCCCCGGAAGGCAGGCGAGCACCCGCTTCACATCATGTACAAAGCCCATGTCCAGCATACGGTCGGCTTCGTCCAATACGAATATCTCAACATTTTTCAGGTCGATATAGCCCTGTCCGATGAGATCGTTCAGGCGGCCGGGCGTGGCTGTCAGGATATCTACGCCCTTTTTCAGCCGAGCCACCTGGGGATTCTGGTTCACGCCGCCGAAAATAACGCAATGTGCAAGGCGCATATGGCGGCCGTAGGCCGCAAAGCTTTCGTCGATCTGCAGCGCAAGCTCGCGGGTCGGCGTGAGAATGAGCGCTCGGATGGGGCGCCCGCCCGAAGGTGCTGGCGCAGCCGCCAGACGCTGCAGAATGGGCATGGCGAACGCGGCGGTCTTGCCGGTTCCGGTCTGAGCGCAGCCCAGCAGGTCCCGCCCGGCCAGTACGGGCGGAATGGCTTTTTGCTGAATGGGAGACGGTTCTTCGTAGCCCGCCTCGGCGGCGGCTTTCAAAATTGGGGGAATCAGGTTCAAATCGCTGAATTTCATGCAGTGGGTTCCAATCTTTCCTTATCGCGGGACGCGCACACCTTCTGTCCCGGGCAATAAAAACATATTTTTTCGCGGGCGCGGCCCGCACCGGGCAAAAAATTTTTCCGGCAGGCTCCGCGCGGCTTGTACCGACGCGGACAGTGTGCTAAAATGGGGGCGGTCAGAGACAAAACATTGCGGAAACGGCTAAAAAACCCCATATTATTATATATTATATCATGTCTCCGCCAGCCGTGGCTAGAACAAAACCGCACCTGCTGCGGTTTTGCATGGTTCAATGTTCTCAAAGC
>OGGQ01004947.1_pt1 | contig 10231 bp, 15 predicted proteins | sample 1571191 | NCBI WGS metagenome assembly OGGQ01 (sample SAMEA2582061, study PRJEB24529) | metagenome | biome: Human gut stool | place: China | collected 2011
GGCGACCACCGAGATCTACACTCTTTCCCTACACGACGCTCTTCCGATCTCCCCGCGCTTTTCTGGCTCGGAGCCGCGGTTCTCCTTCTCCTCCCCCAGCCCCATCATCAGGGCCAGTCCCAGGGCAATCACCAGCTCCAGATCGTCCCCCTCGGTGAGCAGCAGCAGGACAATGAGCAGCAGGAGCAGATCGCCGCTGTCCCAATCTCCCAGCTTCAGGGTTTTCAGGGCGGAGGTCAGTCCCTTTCCTCCTCCCCGCTGGGACAGAAGGGACAAAACACCCTCCTTCCCCGCAAACAAGGATGACAGGCCCATGCCGCCAGGCCCGTTTGACCCGCTCTGCCGCTGGACCGTGTGCTGCACCGCACCCCCGGCCCGTTCCGGCCTGGGCTGTGCCCCTTTTTCCGGCGAAACTGCGGGGATATATTCGGTGTCATCGGGAATATAGCGGTTATACACCCTCCTCAACCCCCTTTTCGCCCATACTTCCCAGCACTGCCCGAATGAGCCGGGTCATGCGGGCGATCCGCACCGCTTTGTCCAGTTTGGCCCGGCGCTCCTCCCTGAGAAACGGCCGAAGCGCCTGGAGCAGGGCGGCGTTGCGGTCATCGGTGCTTTGATACTCCCGGAACAAACGCATCCCCATCTGAAGCATGCCCGGGTCCACCTCGCCCAGCAGCTGGGAGAGGTCAGGGCCCTGCTGGCCGGTCGTATCCCGGGGCGTCTCCTCCTGGAAGGATTCTCCGTCCTCCTCAGATCGGTCGGACTTCTCCCCCTCCGTTTTATCGCCGGACAGGGAGCGCGCCAGCGCCATGATTTGTTCCATGGCGTCCTGGTTGCCCAGAATGGAATTTAATTTTTCCTCGAATTCCGCCATGCGCGCCCCCCGCCTTCATGGATGCAGGGCGTCCCTACTGCAGCCCCGCTTTTTTTGCCTGGTTCTCAATTCGCTCCACCAGCTCGGCCCCCTCCTTGGTGCGCATCAGCTGGTTCATCATGGACATCAGCTGACTGGGGTCTCCGGCTGCCGCCGCCTTGGCGGCCTGCTGCACGCCCCCCTTCTGCCCCAGCAGCTCCATCAGACGCTGGGCATCCCCCGATTGGGCCATCCGGGTGATGGCGTCCCGATTCTGGCTGAGCTCCCGGGCGGCGCGCTTCATGGGATTTTCCGGTTCCCGCTTGTTCTGCACAGCTATCACTCCCAACATGATTTCACTCCAGTATATGCAAACGGATTGGTTAGGTGACAATTTTGAAAATCCTTGTTTTTTCCGACTCACACCGCTCTCTGGCCGGAATGTACCACGCCATTGAGCGTCAGCAGCCCGACCAGGTCATTCATTTGGGCGATATGATGGAAGACGCGGAGGAGGTAGCCCATGCCTATCCCAGACTTCCCTTCTGCATGGTCCCGGGAAACTGTGATGGGTGGACTATGGAGCCCGCTAAAAAGCAGATTACCCTGGCCGGCGTCTCCATTCTTCTCTCCCACGGACACCTGTGGGGCGTCAAACAGAGCTACCACGCCGCCTATGCCGACGCCCGGGCCTGCGGAGCTCAGATTGTGCTCTTCGGCCACACCCACAAAGCCCTGTGCCAGCAACTGGAAGATGGTCTGTGGGTGATGAATCCCGGAATGAGCCGGTCCAGCTACGGTCTCATCGAGCTGGAAAATGGGCAGATCCACTGTACGGTCCTGCCCCAGGAATGAGTGCTGCTTCTGGAAAGGAGCCTGATCCCGGTTGAAAAAGCTGTTATATCTTCTGTTTCACCGCTCCGTCTTTGTGGGATTGTCTCTGCTGGCACAAATTGGCACGCTACTGTTTATGGTAGCCACCTTCTCCGAGCACATGGACACCTTTTACTGGTGCTGTATTCTGCTCAGCGTGGCCGCCGCCCTGGCTATTGTGGGCAGCCGGATGGAGCCGGGATACAAAATTGCCTGGCTGCTGGTCATTCTCCCCTTCCCTGTCTTCGGGGGAATCTTCTATCTGCTCATCGGCGGCGGACACATTCCCAGACGGCTGCGCAAGCGGATGCAGGGCATTTTGGACAAGTCCGCCATTGCCCTGCGGGAGGACTTCAAGGCCGACGACCTGTTTCCTCTGGGTGGAGACGCCGCCGGTCAGGCCCACTACCTGGAACAGTATGCCGCCTGCCCCGCCTACACCAATACGGAGACAGAATATTTTCCTCTGGGAGACGACGCTTTTCCCCGGATGCTGGAGGAGCTGAAAAAGGCGGAACATTACATTTTCCTGGAGTACTTCATCATTCAGCCCGGGACGTTCTGGGACAGTATTCTGGCCATTTTGGAGGAGAAGGCCGCCCAGGGTGTGGAGGTACGGGTCATTTATGATGACATGGGCTGTATGTTTACCCTGCCCCGGGACTATGACGAGCAGCTGACAGCCAAGGGCATCCAGTGCCGGGTCTTTAACCGCTTTGTTCCGGTGATGAGCCTCCGGCTCAATAACCGGGACCACCGCAAGCTGATGATCATTGACGGAAAGGTTGGCTTCACGGGCGGAATTAACCTGGCCGACGAGTATATCAACATGCGGGAGCGCTTCGGCCACTGGAAGGACAGCGCTATTTTCCTCGAAGGGGACGCTGTGTGGTCCATGACAGTGATGTTCCTCACCATGTGGGACCACTGCTGCAGCTGGGATGAGGATTTTGACCGGTTCCGGCCCCCTGCCGCGCCAGTCCGCCCGTGGACCGGGTATGTCCAGCCCTACACAGACACTCCCCTGGACTATGAGACGGTGGGGCAGGCGGTTTATCTCAACATGATTGCCAAGGCCCGGAACTATATCTATATCACTACGCCCTATCTTATCATTGACGTGGCCACCAACACAGCTTTGTGCAACGCCGCCAAGGCGGGAGTGGATGTGCGCATCATCACACCCCACATTCCGGATAAGCACTATGTCTTTGAGGTGACCCGCGCCCACTATCCGCCTTTATTAAATGCCGGTGTTCAGATTTATGAGTACACGCCCGGCTTCATTCACGCCAAAAATTTTGTGGTGGATGACCGCTTTGCCACTGTGGGGACGGTCAATCTGGACTACCGCAGCCTGTTTCTCCATTTTGAAAACGGCATCTGGCTGTGTGAGGCCCCCTGCATCCAGGACATCCGCAAGGATTTTGAAGACACCCTGCAGGTGTGTGAACCCATTACCCTGCGCCGTTTCAAGCATCTCAACATTCTCCTTCAGCTTTACCGGAGTATTCTGCGTGTCTTTGCTCCCTTAATGTAACAAGGCATGTAAAAGGAGGCTGCCCTTACGGGCGGCCTCCTTTTCTGCTTTGATTCCTTTTCCTCAGCGGCAGCAGCCGGAGCGGACCTCCTGATAGTTCTCCTTGCGGTCGATGCAGAGTTGGGCGGGAAGAACTCATTGACCGGGAACTGAACCTTGCGGAACAGCTCACAGGGGTCCTCCCGGCAGTCATCTCCACCGCAGGTGCACTCCTTCTCGGGCATGCAGTAATCGTACACCGGCATGAGCAGCTGAGTGTCACGCTCCAAACGGATGATGGAAAACTGGCCCAGCGTCACATAGAGGCGGTGCACATCGCCGCTGGTCATCAGCTCCTCGGGGAAGCAGGCGGCTACGGCCGAGGGGATTTCTGCACAGCCGCACTCGCAGGGACGGCACTGGCACACATCCACCAGCTTCAGATTGAGAATAATCGGGTCCACCGCCTCAACCACTGCGGTGGGCGCGGTGGTTCCGGGCAGGCCCTGGGGATCCGGGGCACAGCCGGTTCCGGTGGAAGTAAAGACCTTGGCACTCCCCTCGCTGCCAAAGAGCACAACGCGCTTATCGAAGACCGCAAGGCCGCTGATCTCCACCGGCCGGGCAGCACCTACAAAGGCGTCAGCGGTAATACGATAGAAGTATCGCACATCCACGGTGTAACAGCCGCGGTTAAAACTTACCGGCTCCACATCAATGTACGCGTACAGCAACTCCGCGCAGCCGGCTTTGACCGATACCGCCCGATCAATCGCCTCCTGAGACCCCCGAGTGGGATAGACCCGCAGGTCCTCAATACAGTCCTTATCGGAAGATAGAGCGCCTTTAATATTTATAAAATATCAGCCTTTTGCAGTTTGTCCTTGCAAAAGGCTGATATTTTATGTATAAGGGTATCCTAATTCTACACATATGGTTTCAAAGCATTCTTGGGCTTGTGATGCTTCATTATCATCAATTTTATCAACGGTGTACCGAGCTTTTCTAGATAGCGCTTCTAGAGATTTATAATTGGTTAAACAATCCTTTGTAAAATTTTTGGAATCGTCAAGCATCATCCGATATCTTTGCACATGTGATTCAGAATGTTTGCCTAATCTAGCTAATTTTGCCTCTATATAATGAATCGCAGAATAAAACTCCGCAACAACAACCCATTCAACATAGTCCCCTTTTATTCCTTTTCGGGCGAACTCAAGATTACGCTTAGCTTTTTCGATATGCGGTTCTGGATCTGGCATTTCAGTCTCCACCTTTTTGATATCTCATCGTATTAACCATTATTCTCACAGTCTTCACATTTACGGTAAACATAGGAAACCATTTCTCGATTTTCTAGTTCAAAATCAACAATACGCGAAGATATCTCGTTATACGTGGAAACTTCTGCATTCCCCATAATCAACAATTCCGTACCGAGTGACTCATTCTGATAAATGACTCTGACTTTCGTTACTCCTTCTAGAGCACGAATTTTTGCAACTAAATCATAAATATTTCCTTTATCACTATCTGACCTAATCCACCTTCCCACTAGTTCACCGGCTTTAGAGACGGCAGTTGCAATATTCTCACTGACAGGGTTCCTTGCAATCCAACTATTAGACATCGACATAAACTCCGCCTCCTCAAAATTGGACCCTCGTCCTCGTCTGACCGTCTTGTGTTTTTTCCTCTGTCAGTTTAAATCCAATATCTTCTTTATATTTATTTTGATAAAACACTCCTGTCTGTACAAGGCTTCTAATTACACTAACCAAATCTTCAACAGGAATATCAATCGAAGATATATCTTTTACCATATCATCAGATATATTTTGGTCATCATCTTTTTGGTCTGTATATCCAATTAATAAGGTAAGCTTTCCCTCTTTCACCTGCACTTTATGAACAGATGTTCTCAAACTGTGTTCTTCCATACAGGTCCCCCCTCTTGTTGGTAAGAATTTTATCACCAATTACTATTATAGTCAAATTTTTTTGCCATTGTGCATTCATTTTCTGTTTTTCCACTCAAACAAATATTACTTCTATGCGTAAAATAGAATACTAAATACTAATCATCTTTATAAAATGATATTGCTTTTTTACCGAATATTACCGTATTGAACAGAAAAGACCCGCTATTCCTTTTATCAAACGAATAGCGGGTTTTTTATTATACGCTCTAGTTGTTATTTCGTGTCGGCTTTTGCCGCGGCCCGTGCCATAACCATGCCCTCTTCCCGGGTCATCAGGTCCCGGGGCCGGCTGCCGTCGGTCAGGCCCATGTCCACAGCCTCTCCCACCAACTCAGGCATGGTAGCAGCAGACGATGCAAGGTCCTTACGATAGCGCTCCATATAGCTTTTCCACTGGATATACCCAGCGTCCTCCTCCAGGTCGGGCTCACCGGGCTCCTGGGGCTGCTCGGGCTCTGCCTTCACCACAGGGCCCATGCGGATGATGGAGCAAATACGCCGGTTTTCCGATGTGTCCGCACTCACCAGATTTGTCTTAATGATGTAGGACCCGCCGCCGTCCAGCTTCAGGACGTCGGTATAGCCGTAAGGCAGCAGGGTGTCTGCCACCTCCCCGCTTTCCAAAAGATTGGCCGTCTTGGTCTGCATACCCAGCACATGGATGCGGCCGTCTCCTCTCAAGCCCACAAGGGTATGGTAGGTTGCACGCAGGGGCGAACCGTCCCACCCCTGGGCCTCCGCCTGGGCCAGAGTGACCTTTTTGCCGTTGCGGAGCAGCGGGACACCGGCCACCGCGTAGTCACACTCAGGCAGCCCCTGAATCTCCTGGATAGAGGCGGCGCCGTCCTTGACCAGCAGTACCGAGACAGCCTTCTGATAGAAGGAGTTTGCGTAGCTCCAGGAAAAGCTGTCAAACTTCATCCTGCCGTCTGTGATACCGCCGCGCTCCTCCACGGACTTCTTAGTGCGTGCGTCGGCGGCCGTGAAGTCGGCTACCAGATGCCCGGCAGGCAAGGTGTACTCCGGATCGGCTCCATACCTGCCGAAATACCCGGCGTTGGCGTAGTTCTCTCCACAGTCCTCTTTTTTCTTGTCGATGAGCTCCAGGGCAAAGGCGGAGACTGGAACGGCGAAGTCATGGACCCCGTCCCGCATGGTGTAGGTAGTCTGCTCCTTGGGGACGTTGGCTGGCTGGAGGGAATAGACCTCCGCCAGCGCGTCACAAAGCCCTTGGGCGCACTGCCGGGAAAACTGCTCTGTCAGGATGATGGGGGTGTCCACAATGGAATCCATGAAGCCGCACTCACAGAGGACAGCGGGCATGGACGTCTCCCGGGTGACACAGTGGTTGGCCTGGGCGATGGGGGTCGCCCGGTTGCCCTTCAGGCCGGTCTGGGCAATCAGGTGGCGGTAAGCGGCCTCCTGCACCACCTCGCTCTGCTTCTGGTGGTTGGGGTGGATATAGACCACGATACCGCCCCCGGAGCCGCCTTTGACTCCGGCGTTGTGGTGAATGGAGACGTAGACGTCCGCCTTGGCCTTGTTGGCCGCCTCGGCGCGGTCGTACTCGTTTACGTCCGTCTCCCCGGTCACGTCGTCCACCCGCATGGTGGAGCAGTCGTACCCGGCCAGCAGGGCCTGGAGCTTGTCCGCAATGCGGGCGTTCAGCACCCACTCCCTGGTTTCCTGGGGGTCGATGGCCTTCATACACCGCTTGCCGGCGGTGTATCTGCCGTGGCCCGCGTCAATACAAATCAGCATACAAGTTCTCCTTTCACGGAAAGAGGAGGCGCCCACGCGCCCCCTCTTCTTTTTTACTGTCCCAGCTGCTTCACCGCCTGGTTGACGCCAGTGGCGGCCAGGCCGGACACGATACCCACCGCCACAGCGGTGAGGGGGTCCCCCGCGGGGAAGTCGGGCAGACCCAGCCCAAGGCCGGCCGCGCCCAGCACGCCGCCCACCAGCCCACAGGCGATGGGGATGTACTTGTCATTGTTCCAGGGGCTGGCCTTAACCACTAGGCCCACCAGGTAGCAGATGACGGTAATGGCTGCAACGCCTGCAATCCCAAAGTCCATAAATGTCACCTCCTTTACAGCCCCATCTGGGCCAGAATAAATCCGACCACGGCCGCCACAATGGCCAGCAGCACCTTTTCCACCAAGGTGTCCCACCGCCGGGCGGGCTTATCCCGCTGGGTGTCCTGCCAGGCCACCAGCTTTTCCAGGTTGGCTTCAATGCCGCTGAGCTGCACATCCAGTCTGGAGTCCCGGGCAATCTGGTCACGCTGCCAGTCGTAGAAGGTGTTGTGAAACTTCTTCGATTCTCCCTTCCAATCCTCCAATGCCCTGATCCGGGGCTCCATGGGGCAGGTATCCTTTTCACAGTCCAATCCAATCACCTCCAGCAATACTTAGGCGTCTCACCGCCTTCCACGGCCCACCGGAGCCAGTCAAACACGGGAATAAACACCAGGCAAAGCACCCACCAGGCGGCAGCATACTGGGGGCAGATCTGTCCCCACAGGTTGCCAGGCAGGGCGGAGTAGTCCCAGATATCCATATCCAGCCACAGGTTCAGAACCGCCCCGGCTCCCAGCTCCACGGCGGTCACCAGCCCGGCACAGCACAGGGCCTGAAACCACAGGGGACAGCACCATGGCAGCTCCGCCCCGGCCCGCTCCACCGGGACAGTAAGCAAGACTGCCACCGCCAGCATGGTCCAGGAAATGCGCTCCGGGTGTCCGGTCAGTGACTTATAGGCCACCTCCAGCATGTAATACATGGTACCGCCCCAAAACCACAGAAGCATGGACAGTACCCACCGCCCCGCCCGGCTCATGCGGACATTGCGGACGTGAGCCTGGCTACCACCGTCTGCATCTGCTCCGCCGCGACGGCAACCATCTCGTTGTAATGCTCCAGGTACTCGCCGGTAAGCGGCTGGCCGTAGGTCACAGCCTGGATTTCCTCCGCGGTATCCAGGGTGTCGATGTAGTCCTTGAGCTGGTGGTAGTAGGTCAGCTGAGCGGTTTTGTTTCCGGCCAGGGCTGGGTAGATGGTGACGATCTCCGCCGCTGTGTAGGTACGGCAGCTCCCGTCCTCAGACTGATACGGATACATGGTCGCGCCCATCAGAACCGCGTCGAACATCTCCTTGATGTTGATCTGGTCGCGCTCGGAGTAGTCGAAATGCTCTGTCGTGCCGCCAGGCAGCTGGATGTCAAGACCAGCTACAATTGCCTCATTACAGGCAGCAGAGAGCCCGGCCTCTTTGTCCGCCCTGAGCTCCTCCACCGTCTTGGCATTGGGGTCCGGGTGCTCGGTTTCCCAGGCTGCAATCTCCGCCTCGGTGGCGGCCTCGCTCCAGGAGGAGGCATCGGCATCCCACTTGGGCCGAACAAATCCCACATCACCCGCATAGGTGCGCACAGTGGGCGGGGCAGTGTCAACCAGCTGCTCGCCCTCCGCAAGCGTGTAGTTCTGGACCTTCCACTCTTGTTCCTGCCCCTGGTCTGCCTGTGTCAGCAAAACCAGAACGAGGGTTTTATAGATAAAATTTGTGTCGATGACGCATGAGTGTTTATAGTTCAACTCGATCTTCCTTTCCAAGAAAGTCCGCCTTAGTCGAATAAGGAGGACAAAGGGTCGCTGCAGGTGTATGATTTTCCACTCGTAGACGGCTATGACTGGGTGTAGATGGCGCAGGGTATAGCAAAACACAAGATGGGATTGTGTCTATTTATTTCTCCATATATGGAGCCTTTACAGCCTCATCTTCTGACATCGGTGGAGATGCTTTTGCCACACTACCAGAAGGATACCGGCCAACTGGAAAAATCCCTGTGCCTGTTGTATGGAAGGATATTCCAGGCCCAGACTGGGTAAAAGTGATTGTGCATTTGGATGGGGCGGTGCGATACTATGGAAATGGGTCAACTACGGCTATTTATGAATCTGCGTCGTTTGTGGCATCAGATTAAATAGGAACCTACAAGGAATCTGCTAATGAGCAGTGAATACTATTTGACCTGCAACTCCATTGATTGTTTCTGATGAAAAACAATACAGATTACCGTCACTACTTACCCAAATAGCTACAAATGGAGGCTGCCCAGAATACCTATAAGCTGTGGAATGGGAAACCCATAAAGGTCTGTACCCAACTGGCAAGATAGCGATTTGCGTTTGTTCATTTGCGTTAATAGTGCCCGAAACTGCAAAATCAACCAAGACACGCCCAAACTGATCCTTGGAGTAACTGTTTTTGACCCATTCACTTACAGCTGTAAACCCACCAACCAACGGCAAATCAAATTCCTGCGGTGGTGTGGCGATGGCATATTTTATCCACTCAGATCCACTCCATCCGCCAGAAACGGTATTCCTGCTATAACAGTTGCCATGATCGTCCCAAATCATTAACCCCCGGTCATGTCCAGCAACAGTCAATAACCCGTTGTAGTAGCCTTGCACTGGCGGCCCTGTCACATTTATGTCAGTCAAAAATGTCCCGACTATAGCTTGATTCAGCGCCCAGTCAAGCAGATCTACACCGGATATGACCCCGTAGTTAGTTGCCTTATTCGACAAAGCAACATCAAGCGCTCCGCCCTCTCTCGCCCGATCGATTCCCCTATCAATTTCTTCCCCGCTCCAGCGGTGGGTATAGTAGTCCGTGGGCGGCGTGGTCAGTGCGTTCACCGTTTGCTGCAGTGTCTCTACCTGCCGCTGCAGCTCCTCCAACGTTGCCATGTTATCCCCCTCACACAATACATCGGCGGCCAAGCCGGTCCAGCCGCCACAAGTTGTCTCTTGTCACAGCCGCAAGAACCGCCTGGGCTGGTTTGGGACGCCGGTAATACAGGATAATGAGCCCCTTTCCGCCCTTGCCCCCAGGAGAACCACGTCCGCCTCTGCCCGGCTCCGCCGCCGTTGCGTATGTGCCCTCTGACGGGTTTGATACAGCCGCCAGGCCACAGGGCGCGCCTCCGCCCCCGCC